>Ga0308175_100002045_pt1 | contig 13712 bp, 7 predicted proteins | sample PhyCR1_3_FD_203893 | JGI IMG/M metagenome (GOLD analysis project Ga0308175, IMG submission 203893) | Soil microbial communities from UC Gill Tract Community Farm, Albany, California, United States - DLSLS.C.R1 | ecosystem: Environmental > Terrestrial > Soil > Agricultural land | place: USA...
CAGTGTATCATATATGTGGCACGTACCACAATTATAGAGTCGGGCAGCTTTTGGGAACCAAAAGCTCTAAATTACCGGGATTCCCGGTAAAATGGACATTATTTCGATGAGTGAATTTGCGTCCATCGCTTTTCCTGTCCAGGTCGTGTTGATGTTTAGATTCTTGATTCCCGGCTATCATAAAAAGGGCCATTCTCAGCGGACTCAGCGTGATTCTCCATCTTCTCCGCGTTAAAATTCTTCTCAAACGCGGAGAACGCCGAGAAAAGCCGCAGAGTTTCGGAGAAATTCGGCCTGAATCTTAAAATATCAACAGAACCTGGAGCAATTACCGGTCATTTTCCACGTGATATTTTTGATAATTCCGTCTGCCGATGTCCATTAGACGAAAACGCGAAATACTTCGTTGGAAAAGAGCATTCCCAGGCGGGTCAGGCTGAAATTTGTCCCCTCGATTTCGATCAACCCGGCTTCCTGAAGTTCTCTCAATTCGGCGGAGTATTTTTCCCCGAGATCAACGCCGAAGCGATTTTTATACTCGTACAGGTCGATTCCGCAATTTAAGCGCAGGCCGAGAAAAACGAATTCCGAAGCCGCGTCGATTCGCTCGCGCATTACCTCGGCGCCGCCAAACCCCTCGATCCGTTCGACATATTTTGCGGTGTCGCGCTCGTTTGCATAACGCTGAAATCCGTCGAACGAGTGTGCCGACACGCCGTAGCCGTAAACCGGTTCGAGCCGCCAGTATTTTGTGTTGTGTCTGGACTCAAAACCGGGTTTTGCGAAGTTGGAAATCTCGTACTGTTCGTAGCCTGCATCGGTTACTTTGTCGAGCATCAACTCGTACATTTCCGCCGCCAGATTTTCGTCCGGCATCGGCTGACGGCCATCGCGCACCTGCGTTGCAAGCGGCGTTCCTTCGTGGATTTCGAGCAGGTAAAGCGACAGGTGTTCAGGCTGCAACGCTAGCGCTTCGTCAAGATTTCGCTCCCAATCGGCAAGCGTTTGTCGCGGCAATCCGGCAATCAGGTCAAAGCTGATATTTTCGAAACCGGCGTCGCACAATAACCGGAATGTCGCTCGAGCGTCATCGGCGTTGTGCCCGCGGGCAAGGCGTTTTAGCTCGGTATCGTCAAACGTCTGCACGCCGAAACTCGCACGGTTAACGCCGAGGGACCTGTATTCTTTTAACGATTTCAAAGTAACCGTCGCCGGGTTCATTTCCATTGTTATCTCGCGAGATGAGGCAACGGAAAATTTCGAATGAACTGCATCAAGAATTTTTTCGAGTTGATTTGGAGCAAGCAAGGACGGCGTTCCGCCGCCAAAGTAGATAGTGTCGATATCAGAAGAGGAATTGGCCGCAGATGAACGCGGAAAACGCAGATCTGAAACAATATCTTTATCTGCGTCATCTGCGTTGATCTGCGGCAAAAATTCTTCTATTTCCCCACAAACCGCACCAACGTACCGCTCGACCGCATCATTGTTGCGGTAAACATCGGTCGCAAAATCGCAGTACGAACACCGCGATTTGCAGAATGGGATATGAAGATATACTCCGGCAGGCATACATGCATTATAAACGTTGCGAATAAAAACTAGCTGACAGCTATCAGCTATTAGCTTTGATTCAAACTATTTTCGAGCGAGGTTTTCCAGGGATTTTCCAATTCGGTGACTGTGTCTGAAATTTTCTCATCGCCGTCAATGGTTATGCTCAAGCGGCCGCAGGTGACTTTGCCGATGATGTCGAATGAGCAATCGCCGACGGCGGCTTTTACTTTTTCGAGGTTTTCCGGGGCGAAGCTGATAATTATGCGTGAAGGCGATTCGCCAAATAACAGGGTTTCGGTTGAAAGATCGTTGGAGGAAAGATCAATCTCGGCGCCGACAGCTTTGCGGCCGAGTGACGAGAAACAGCTTTCGGCAATCGCGACGGCTAAACCGCCGTCGGAGCAGTCGTGAGCGGATTTGAGCAAACTTTCGTCGGCGAGTTTCAGGCATGTGTCCTGAACCTTTTTCTCAAGATCTAGGTCAAGTGCAGGTACGCGGCCAGATGCAATTATCTCTTCAGTCGAATATCCAAGAACCGTTTTTGCGTATTCGCTGACCGAGAGGTCGTCGTTTGTCACGCCCAAAATAGCGATGATGTCGCCTTCGTTTTTGAAACCGTGCGTGATTATCTTTCGTGTGTCGTCGATCAGGCCGACCATTCCGATGACCGGCGTCGGCAAGATGCCGCGGCCTTCGGTTTCGTTGTAGAACGAGACGTTGCCGGACACGACCGGCGTTTCAAATTTTTCGCAAGCCTCCGTCATTCCGTCGATCACGTCCGAAAAACTCTGCATTATCTCAGGCCGTTCGGGCGACGCAAAATTCAGACAGTTTGTGACGGCCGTTGGGCGCGCTCCGACGCAGACGACGTTTCGCGCGGCCTCGGCAACCGCGAGTTTTGCTCCTTCTTTTGCATTGACGGCGACATATCGCCCATTGCCGTCGAGACACATCGCGATAGCACGTCGGGTTTCCTTGACGCGAATAACAGCGGCGTCGGCACCGGGAAGAACGGCGGTGTTCGTCCTGACCATCGTGTCGTATTGTTCGTAAACCCAGCGCTTGGAACAGATGTTGGGCGAGGCGAGAAGCGTTTTCAATGCGTCCGACGCGGGGACGCGGGGACGCGGGGACGCGGGGACGCCTGAGCCTTTCTCCGCGTCTCCGCGTCTCCGTGTCTCCATTTCGCGGTTGTATTTTGGTGCTTCGTCGGTCAGGGCGAGTACGGGCAGATCGGCTTTGAGTTCTCCATTGTGGAAGATCTTTAACCGCTCGCCTTCGACGACTTTGCCGATGACGACTGCGTCGAGGTCCCATTTGTTGAAAATTTCGACGACTTCTTTTTCGCGCCCGGCGCGGGCGACGATCAGCATTCGCTCCTGCGATTCGGAAAGCAACATCTCGTAGGCGGTCATACCGGTTTCGCGCTGCGGAACGAGCGTCAGATCGATCTCAAGGCCCGTGCCGGCGCGGGCGGCCATTTCGACGGAAGAAGAAGTAAGCCCGGCGGCGCCCATATCCTGAATACCTTCGATAGCGCCGCTTCGCATTGCTTCGAGACAGGCTTCGAGCAAGAGTTTTTCGAGAAACGGATCACCGACCTGCACGGTCGGGCGTTTTTCGAGCGCTTCATCGTCAAATTCGGCGGACGCCATAGTCGCACCGTGAATGCCGTCGCGACCTGTTTTTGCTCCGACATACAGCACGGGATTTCCGATGCCGGACGCTTTGCCAAAAAATATCTGGTCCTTGCGAACGACACCCAGGGCAAAAGCGTTCACGAGCGGGTTAAGGCTGTACGATTCGTCAAAAACAACCTCGCCGCCGATGGTCGGAACGCCGAAACAGTTGCCATAATGGCCGATGCCCTCGACGACGCCTTTTAGGAGAGATTTGTTGCGGTTGAAAACGCTCGACGCGGCGACGGGGGGACGCGGCGACGCGGAGAGAGCAATTTCCGAATCATCGTCGGATTTCGCCCTTGCTGACGCGCGGGCTTCTGCATCCTCTTCACCGCGTCTCCGTGTCGCCGCGTCTCCGCGTCCCGGCGAAAGCGGTCCAAAACGCAAAGAGTTCATCGCAGCGACGGGGCGTGCGCCCATTGTGAAAACATCGCGAAGGATGCCGCCGACGCCGGTTGCAGCGCCCTGAAACGGTTCGATAAAGCTGGGGTGGTTGTGCGATTCGACCTTGAATGCGATGCACCAATCGTCGCCGATATCTATGACGCCGGCGTTTTCGCCGGGCGGGACAATAACGCGTTCGCCGCTGGTCGGAAGCCGTTTAAGATGCACACGCGACGATTTGTACGAGCAGTGTTCGGACCACATCACGCTGAAAACGCCGAGCTCGGTCATGTTGGGCTCGCGCCCGAGTACCTGTTTGATTTTTTGATATTCGTCCGCCGTCAGGTTGTGCTGCGCAACCATCTCCGGAGTGATTGTGGCCGATGTAGCTTCCATGAAAAATCCCTATCTTTAAAGCAAATAAAAGAGTTTATTAGGTTGGGACGGATTTTTCAAACTCGAAGGAACAGCAGGCAGCAAGGAGATAAATTAACGCAAAGTAGAACCAAGAATGCTGGCTTGTCGTCTCGTGTTATGTGATTTCCCTTTGCGGCTTGGCGTCTTTGCGTCTTTGCGTTAAGCTTCCTGGCCTATTTTCCGACTGTATTGGACGTTGCCGGCACAAGTTTGGCGATCTCGGCAGTTAGGGTTGCGGGTATTACTTTTCCTTGTCGGAAATATGCTATTTCGCCTTTTTCGTTGTAGAGGATAGTGAACGGCAGGCCGCCGCTCCAGTCTTTTGCGATCGAGGAAATAGCGGCGCTTTCGTCATCGGTTTTCAGCAAATAAGTCGGCATATCCGCCTTCATTTCGCCCAAAAATTTTGGCACGGCGGTGTTGATGTCAGTAAGATCGTCAAGCGAAACGGTGACGAAATCGATCTTGCCCTTGTATTCGTTATCGATCTTTACGAGTTCGGGAAACTCTTCGCGGCACGGGTCGCACCAGGTCGCCCAGAAATTTACAAGTAGCGGTTTACCGTTCGGTTTCAGAACGTTTTTGAGGGTAGTTTCATTGACCTCGGCGACGCGGTGGGGATTTGCGCCAACGGGTTTTGTCTGCGCGAATGCGGAGAAACTTAGGAATAAAATTAGAAGGATGGAAAAAGATAACTTCATTTCAGGTCTTGTTGACATTTTAATTAGAAAGTAACGTTTGTATTTCGGTTTTCCGAGTATAGCCCCGTCCTTTAGGGCGGGGTATAAGTCAACAAAGGTTTTAGAAGGGCGTTTTAACGTCCTTGTCCGAATGGCTTAAACCAGTTGTTCTATAAGCCCGTTGAAACGGGCTGAAATATTTGTCTCGTTCTCCTACCCCGCCCTAAAGGACGGGGCTATGCAAAGATTTTTCGAAACAGCGATTCACGTGTAACTCTTACCCTACTGATCGCCGACGCGTCTTATCGAGCAGCCGAAGGCGTTTGCGGTCGTTCTTTCGATCTTTTTGCCGCTTAGCGAAGCGTCAAACGCCGTCTTTAGATAATTTTCCGAAACGTTGCGGCCCGAACGGTCGTTGTCGATCGCGCCGTGATAGAGCAGCGTGTTTTTCGCATCGAGATAATAAACCTCCGGCGTGACGGTTGCACCGAGTTTGTCGGCGAGGACGTTTCCCTTATCTATCAAAACGGGGAATTTATACTCGTATTCGGCGGCGTTCGATTTTACCCATTCGAGCGATTCGCTAACGTTCGAATTTATGCCGATAAAATTAATCCCTTTTGCCTGATAATCGGCCGCGATCTGGTTTATTCGCTGGTGGTAACCGCGAACCACGGGGCATTGAGCGGATAGGAAAACGACGACCGCGCCGTTTTTGCCCTTGAGGCTGTCGAGCGACTGGCTCTTGCCGTTTATATCGGTCAACGTGAAATTTTCAACAGCCGAGCCGATCTTCGGAATCTGTGCATTCGCCGTTGAAGCCGTAAATAACGAAACCAGCATGAGAACGATCGCGAAAAACCAAATTACACGTTTCATATAGCTTTACTCCTAAAGAATAAGTTTGCGGTTAACGCAAGTTTACCAAGCGGCCCGCGAACGGGACAAGTATTTGGTGCATTTATACGGATTAACGCCGGGAATCGTTTCAGTACGCTTAGTTTTTATATTGTTAGCGATATATTTCAAATTTGATTTATTTCGTGTCTTTTCGTGTTGTTTCGTGGTTTCTTCTTTAAAACGTTAAAAAGCGGAACCACTAAATCACACAAAGAAACACGAAAAAATCCAAACCGATCCGCTACGAACGCCGCACATCGGGTTACTTATTTAACTTAAGGAATGTTATAATCGCATCGCCCTTAATTGTAAGTAAATTTGGTAAAACTCTTTCTATTACAAGGTTTCAGCTATCATAATCGGGTTGAGCGGCCGCTTCGGCAGATCAAACAGGCGGTTGTTGTCCATTACGTTTTAAGATGTCGCGAAAAGAGTGGCAAAAGGTTAAAGAAATCTTTGAGGACGCACTTGAACTCGGAAAAGATGAGCGAAAGGTGTATCTGAACGAGGCGTGCGCGGGCGATGACGACCTTCGCCGCAGCGTCGAAAATTTGCTGCATTCGTTTAACGATACCGGTACGATGAGCGAAATCGGGAGCGAAGGTTACGAGTCTCGCGCCGGAGGTCAGATGGTCGAAGCCGGCGAGCAGATCGGGCGGTTCGAGATCATCAAAAATCTTGCCACTGGCGGCATGGGTGAGGTTTATCTTGCAAAGGACACGCGGCTGGATCGAAAGGTTGCGATCAAATTTTTGCGCAAGGAGTTTAACGAAGCGATCGATCCGCTGCACAGGTTCGAACGCGAGGCAAAATCCGCATCCTCTCTAAATCACCCGAACATCATCACCATCTACGAAGTCGGCACGTGGAAAAACGCCGATTTCATCGCGATGGAATTTGTCGACGGCATGAGTGTTCGACAGATCCTCAACGAAAAAGACATAGACGTAAACGAGGCTTTGAACATTGTGATTCAGGTCGCGTCTGCGCTGTCGGCGGCACACGCTGCCGGGATAATCCACCGCGATATCAAACCCGAAAACCTGATGCGGCGGCCCGACGGGCTGATAAAAGTCCTGGATTTCGGTCTTGCAAAACAAACCATTGAGGCCGCAGAAAAGGGCGAAGTTGACAGCGACGCCGTAACCCGTCGGGCGAACAGCACGATTCCCGGAATGATAATGGGCACGGTCGCCTATATGTCGCCCGAACAGGCACGCGGGCGAAAAACGGACGCCCGGACGGACATCTGGAGCCTCGGCGTCGTGCTTTACGAAATGCTGACCGGGCAGACGCCGTTTTCGGGTGAAACGAAAAGCGATTTGCTGGTGGGAATTTTAAAAGGCGAACCGGAGCTTTTGTCCGAAACAGGCTCTGAGCCGATACACGAACTCAACAACGTCCTCAAAAAAGCGCTGACAAAAGACAAGGATGAGCGGTACCAGAACGTAAAAGACCTGCTGCTCGATCTAAAGATAATTCAGAACGAGCTGTCGAGCGGCGATCATAAAACCGAGATTCTCCGTCTCACAACTCGCGAAGAAGCGGCAATGACGACGGATCTGACCGAGCCCGCAAAAAGCGTCGCTCTCGCGCCGGCACGGAACTCGTTGTGGCCGTTGATACCTGTCGCCGTTCTCGCCGCCATTTTCGGTTTCTGGTATCTATGGCAGCGCCGGGCGCCGGAAGCAACGCCCCTTTCTTCGCTTTCGCAATCGCAGATAACGAGTTGGAAAAGTGAGTTGGGCGAGGTTAATAAAGGCCTTCCAAAACTATCGCCGGACGGGAAACTGATCGCTTTTGTCGCCAATAAAGACGGCTATTCGGCAATCTGGCTGAAACAGCTTGGCGGGGGCGAGGCTTTTACACGCAAACAGGATGATTCAAATGATACGAGCCCTATCTGGTCGGCAGATGGGTCGCAGATCGCCTATTTTTCAGACAGGGGTGATAGCCGGGGTATCTGGCGTGCGCCTGCCTTGGGCGGCCCGGCTACATTGATCAGTCAGGTCGATGCTCCGGCGTACCTAATTAATTGGTCCAAAGACGGCTCTACTATCTACTTTGAAAAGCTAAGAAATCTGTTTTCGCTCAGCATGGCTGACGGCCAGTTAACAAAGCTAACGAATTTTGACGAAAGTCAGCTTTGGGAACACCATTTCAATATCTCTCCGGACGGGAAACACCTGGCTTATCGTGACTCGAAAAACGGACAAATGGACATTTGGACCTCTGATCTGGACGGCGGCAATCCGGTCCAGATCACAAACGATCCCGCTGACGACGATTTTCCGATCTGGCTTCCTGACGGGAAAAGGGTTTTATATAACTCGGAACGCAACGGAATCAAACAAATCTGTCTCGCATTCGCAAACGGCCGAGAACCGCAACAGCTTAGCCTTTCAGACAGTGATAACGTACTTTCGGACTTATCTGCCGATGGGACAAAAATAGTATATACAACGACGAAAGACGATTCGGACCTATGGGGTGTTTCATTAGAAAATGGCAAGGAAACTCAAATCACCTCCGATATTGGCGTTGAGTTTTGGCCTGATATGTCACCAAACGGAAACTCTATTGCATATCAAGCGATCAAACGGCTAAGCATTGGGGACAAGTTATTAAGTTGCGAACTTATAGCTCAGCAAATTGGCGGAGACGGGCGAACAACCGATCTAGGCAGCGATGGGTTTTATCCGCAATGGTCGCCGGACGGCAAAAAGATAGCATTTCTGCGTTCAGAACCTAGGTACAATAATACTTTGTGGATGGTTTCGGAAAGCGGAGGTGACGCGCGTCGTTTGACAGACAGCGGCGTGTTTTTCGGAGGATATTCGCTTTTGCCATATAACCGGCTTCAAACGCAGGATGTTCAATGGTCGCCGGACAGCTCGTCGCTTATCTACATCGCAGTTCGTAAATCGATTTCGAATATATGGCAGGCAGCGGCTGACGGGTCGGGTGAAAAACAGGTTACAAACAATCAGGACCCTAAACTGCTATTTTTTAATCCGCTCTTTTCGCCTGACGGTAAGACGATAGTATGGCTAACATTGGACGTAAGTAACCCAAAGGAAAGGAGTTGGAGTATCTGGACGTTTTCGGACGGAAAAGCCGGCGAAATCTATAAATCCAATGACTCACTCAGACTTTTGGGTTGGACACCGTCCGGACAAGAATTGATCGTGAAATCCGTGGAACTAAAAAAAGAGATATCGGCAGTCCCGGTAGATGTGAAATTGATGAAAATCGTCGTAACAGGAGGCCAGCCACAACCTCTTATGGATCTTAAAGCCGCCTATTTTAATAACATAAGACTTTCACCAGACAGACGGTCAGTAGCTTACGTCTCGCGAACGACAAACAACGATTCGATCCAAGTCGTAAACCTTGCCGATAAGCACTCTAGAACCGTTACTGAAAGTAATGACTCACGCGTTTACCTTTCGAGCCTTGCCTTTAGTTCCGACGGCAAAACTTTGTATTTTGGTAAACAGGCCAACTGGCACGTAGTCTCAATGGTAAATAACTTTAAATAGGAGAAAAGTAAAATGACTAAAGCCGAAGAACCTTCTCTCGATTTTCTTAAACGATATGTTCAACTGCGAACGGTTTTTGATTCGCTCGAAGTTTTTGCGCTGCAATATTCTTTAAAGCCCGCAACCAACCGTGAACGAATAAAGTTAATAGACGGGGTAATAAAGGACCTTCAGCCGCTTGTCAAAAAGTATGGTGGAGCCCCGAAGCGTTCCGCACCCGAGTCAGAGGGCTGTCCTGACGACTATTGCAACTGCGGAGGCGTTTGTGTGCCTTATAATTGCCCGTAAAAAGATAATTCAATAAAGCATGCGGGCATTTGGAGTTGTCCGATTTTAGAAATCTTGCCGGTAACAGGTGCGATGGCCGTTGAGTCTGGTTCACAATTAGGACGTTACGAGATTCGGTCGCTGATCGGGGCGGGCGGAATGGGTGAGGTTTATCTTGCCCGCGATCCTAAGATTAACCGCGATGTCGCGATCAAGGTCTTGCCGTCTGCGTTTTCCGACGACAAGGAACGCCTCGACCGGTTTGAGCAGGAGGCGCAGGCGGCCGGTGCGTTGAACCATCCGAACATCCTCGCGATCTATGATGTTGATACCAGCGACGGCTCGCCTTATGTCGTTTCGGAACTCCTCGAAGGCGAAACTCTTCGTTCGGTTCTTGCAGGAGGCGTTTTGCCGATCCGGAAGGCAACCGACTATGCGCTTCAGGCCGCGCACGGCCTTGCCGCCGCTCATGAAAAGGGCATAATCCACCGCGACCTCAAACCCGAAAACCTTTTTATAACCTCTGACGGACGGCTGAAGATTCTCGATTTCGGGCTTGCAAAGCTTATCCAGACCGGCGATCACGCAGCGAGCACCGACCTTCCGACGCGCAAGATTAATACGGGTTCAGGCGCCGTAATGGGAACGGCCGGCTATATGTCACCCGAACAACTGCGAGGGCGACAGGTCGATACGCGGACTGATATTTTTTCGTTCGGCGCGGTACTGTACGAGATGCTTTCGGGGCAAAAGGCATTCCAGCGCGACTCGGCCGCCGATACGATAAGCGCGATCCTGCGCGAAGACCCGCCCGAACTTTCCGAAACCAACAAAAATGTGAACGCCGGACTGGAACGCGTCGTGCAGCGATGCCTGGAAAAGAACCGCGAGCAGCGGTTTCACTCGGCAAGCGATCTGGCATTCGCTCTCGAATCGCTGACCAGCACACAGATGTCCGGCGACGCCACAACGTTTGTGTCAACTTCGGGCCAGCCTGTGGAAAGCAGCCGTGGTATTCAAAAATATCTCGGTTGGGCGGTCGCTGCGTTGCTGCTTGCGTCACTTGTGGGTCTTGGTTCCTTATATTTTCGCAGAGCCGAGCCAACCACGCGAACGATGCGGTTTACGGTTCTCCCTCCGGCAAAAATGAATCTTGCCGAGGCTTCGGCCATCTCGCCGGACGGGATGCAGATAGCATTTATTGTCCGTGACGAATCGGGCACGACGACACTTTGGGTGCGCGATCTCGCGTCTGTTGCGTCGCGACAGCTTGCCGGCACCGATGGCGCCGATTTTCCATTCTGGTCGCCCGACAGCAATTTCCTGGGATTTTTTGCGGGAGGGAAGCTGAAAAAGATCAACATCGCGGGCGGACCTGCATTGGCGCTCGCCGACGCATCCATCGACCCGCGCGGAGGAACGTGGGCCGCAGACGGAACGATCCTGTTTACTCCGGGAACGGTGACGCCCGTCTATAAAGTTCCGGCTTCGGGCGGTTCGGTAACGCAGGTGACGGCATTCGCCGATAATTCAGGCATAACCTCTCAACGATGGCCGATGTTTCTGCCGGACGGACATCATTTTCTTTACTTCGGACGTGGAGGAAATGCGGAAACCCAAGGCGTGTATTTAGGTTCGCTTGATTCGAAAGACACAACCTTTTTGTTTAAGAGCGAGATCGAGGCGATTTATGCACCAACAGGAACATCAAGCACGAAGGGTCAACTGCTGTTTGTTCGTGAGGGAACATTGATGGCTCAAGCGTTCGACGCAACCAGCCTCGTCTTATCAGGAGAGCCGGTTCCGCTGGTTCAGGGCGTTCTTAATTTCGCACAGGAAGCAGGCCCGACTGCGTATCTTGCGTGTTCGGCCTCAAATGAGGGCACTCTTGTCTATCGAACGGGCGACCCGGGAATCACGCAGTTGACATGGTTTGACCGGAACGGAAAGCCCGGCGGTGTTGTTTGGGAACCGGGATACTACGGCGAACCGTCGTTTTCACCAGACGGCAAAAAATTGCTCGTGGGCAAAAGTATTAACGGACTTCAGAGGGATCTTTATATGTTCGACCTTGAACGCGGAGCAGCGACCCGGCTCACCTTCGACCCTGCGCCCGACGATTCGTCCATATTTTCGCCGGACGGGAGCCGAATTGTGTTTTCCTCCAGCCGCGGCACTAATATGAAGTTGTACACGAAAATGGCGAACGGCTCCGGTAATGACGAACTGTTCTACGATGCTCCGGGCTTCGCGTTTGCAGACGACTGGTCGAAAGACGGCAAGTACATCATCTTTGAAATGGACGGCGGACCGCAGAACAAGTCTGATCTTTGGATAATGCCCATAGACGGCGACAGAACGCCTTTTCCATATTTGCAGACGCAATTTAGCGAGACCCATTCACGTTTTTCGCCTGATGGAAAATGGGTCGCTTATAGCTCCGATGAATCGGGACGAGCAGAAATTTATGTACAAAGCTTTCCGGTCTCGGGCGGAAAATGGCAGATATCGGCCGGAGGCGGAGACCAGGTACAATGGCGCAGTGACGGTAAAGAGCTATTTTATATTGCGCCGGACCGAAAGCTTATGGCTGTGACTATCAATGCAGGCGCGAATTTCGAGATCGGCAAACCCGAACCCCTCTTCCAGACGCATTTGACGATCAGCGGTATTGTCGATGACCGAAATAATTACATTCCAACACCCGACGGGCAGCGATTTTTGGTCAACGAACTCACCGAGAGCCAGAACACCCAGCCTATGACAGTCGTTCTCAACTGGTCCTCCGAGCTGAAAAAATAAGCCAAAAAATTTTCTACCTCATTTTAGCCGACTGGTGATATAATGCCCGGCACACTCTATCGAAATGCTCACGGCCGGTGAAAACTTTTTGCATTACGACATCATTTCCGCAATCGGGGAGGGCGGAATGGGAGAGGTTTACCTTGCAAAGGACCGCCACCTTGAGCGAAAGGTCGCAATCAAGCTGCTGCGAAAGAAATTCGTCAATAACGAAGCCGGTCTTCGACGGTTCGTTCTTGAGGCAAAAGCGGCATCGGCTCTTAATCATCCGAACATCATAACTATCTATGAAATCGGCCGTTCGGACGATTCGCAATACATAGCAACCGAATATATCGAAGGCCACACGCTGCACAAGTTGCTTGCGATGGATGGGCTTGATCTCGACGATATTCTCAACATCACGATCCAGGTCGCCGAAGCGTTGAACGCCGCACACAACGCCGGCATAGTCCACCGTGACATCAAGCCTGAAAATATAATGGTCCGTAAGGACGGCTACGTAAAAGTGCTCGATTTCGGCCTTGCCAAGCTGCTCGATCAGGAAGATGTGCCGATCGACGTAAGCGCAAAAACGCAGAAGATGTTCGAAACAAACCCAGGCGTGATAATGGGAACGGTTTCGTACATGTCGCCCGAACAGGCTCGCGGAAAAGCGGTCGATACGCGAAGCGACATCTGGAGCCTCGGCGTAGTGCTATTCCAAATGTTGACGGGCAGGCTGCCGTTCACGGGCGAGACGACCAGCGACATGATAGCGGCGCTATTGAGATCACGGGCGCCGAAACTCAGCGAGTACATTCCCGATTGTAATGCGGAACTCGAAAACATCGTTGGTGACGCTTTACAAACAGAGATAGAAGATCGATACCAGGATATCAGGGATATGTCTGCCGACCTAAAAAACGTCAGGCAGAAGATGAATTTGCTTGCCGGATATGTCGGTGCGGCAATGGACTCCACTGTGATTTTGGACGATCCGATCGATACGGGTAAGCGATCACGACTAAGATCGACCATAGGATCAACTCCTGGCAGAAGAACTCATTCGATCAGCGAAATCATTTTTACGCAGCTAAGAATTCACCCCAAAACTACGTTCATCGGGGTCATTATAACGATCACTCTGATGGCAGCCGTAATGCTCGGCTTGAATCGCATAATACGCAATTACCAGGGAGTAAAGATTTTCCAATCGATGCGATTTACCAAGCTTACATCTGCCGGTAACGTCGACTCAGGAAATGTGGCAATATCGCCTGACGGTAAATATATCAGCTATGTAGTGCAGGAAAGCGGTCAAGCCAGTCTTTGGATCAAGCAATTTGCCAATAACACCGGAGTCGAGATCGTGTCGCCTGAATCCGTAACATATGACGGCCTCGTCTTTTCTCGCGATGGCAATAGTATTTTTTATGTCGTTGCAGGTCAGACCGGTGCTGCTGAAATTCGGCAAATTCCAACGCTAGGCGGAGCAAGCC
>Ga0308175_100002046_pt1 | contig 13704 bp, 11 predicted proteins | sample PhyCR1_3_FD_203893 | JGI IMG/M metagenome (GOLD analysis project Ga0308175, IMG submission 203893) | Soil microbial communities from UC Gill Tract Community Farm, Albany, California, United States - DLSLS.C.R1 | ecosystem: Environmental > Terrestrial > Soil > Agricultural land | place: USA...
CGTCGGCGCGCTCCACCGATACGTCAACTGATCGCCGTCGGCGTCCTGCGCATCGGCGGTGACGGTCGACGTCTTGCCGATTTCAACGGTACACGGTTCGCACCGCGCGTGCACGGTCGGCGGCTGGTTCTGCGGCGCGGGCGGCGGCGGCGGAGGCGGCGGCGCCGGGGCCACGTAAATCCTGACGCCCGGGTGATAGCCGATGCGCCCGACGATGTCCATCTTGTCGCCGGTGCCGTTGGTGTACTGGCTCAGATACTGATCGCGTGAATCGACCGTCGGACGCCACGTCCAGCCTGCGCCAGCGAAGAATCCGCTGCGCGCCTGCCAGGTCAGGCCGAGATCGATCTGCACCGGCGACTGAATATCCGAGACGTAACCAGCCGGCAGGAACGAACCGTCCGTGGCGAGCAGCTGTGTCTTGGCCGTCAGGGTGTCCTTGAAGAACTTCTCGCCTGAGAGCTCGGCGGTGAACCGCAGCGATTTGCGCGACGGCGCGCCGATACCGACGCCCCAGCGCAGTCCGTTCGTCTCTTCCACTTCGGAAGGGCTGCCGCGAAAGATCAGCCCCCCGTAGCCGGCGAATTCGACGCGTTCATTGATTTCCTTGCTGGCGACGGCATCGATGGCGAAGTCCGCCTTGCCGGTGCTCGCGCCGCTGTCTGTATCGCCGGTCGGCAGCTTCACCATGCCGCGGATGGCAAACGCCATCGGCTGCTGACGCCACTGCGACGTCAGATTCCATTTGGCGCCGACCCAGAGATCGCCAAGCTGATTGCCGCTCCAGGTATCGCGCCCAAGCGGCGCCTCGGCCGCGAACCCGCCGGCCTTATTGAGGGACGCCGAGGAGACGAAGAGCGGACGGATGTCGCGATCGATTCGCGTGACAAGAGTCCAGGCGCCAAAAATTTCCGCGCGGTCACCCAGGCCAACGCCAAACGTGACGGGCCAGCGTGAGATGTCCTGAAAGCCCTGCGTCGTGTCGAAGTTGACGCGGTACGCGCTGACGGACCACCGGCGGGCCGGCAGCACTTCCGCGGTCGGGACATTCCAGAGTCCGGTGTCGCCCATGAACGTCGTGGTTGCCGGCCGTGTCTCGACCTCGACCGAGGGCTGCGCCTGAGTCGCCGCAGGCGCGGGCTGCGCAGTCGTCTGCTGTTGTCCTGCGGCGGGCGGCTGCGCCGCAGCCGTTGCCGAAACAGCCACGCCGAGCGCGGCGGCCCACACGAACCGTTTGAACATACGCATCTCCGTCAGAAACGACCTCCGTCCTTCAGTCTACTCGGCTGCCGGCGCCGTGGATCCAAGATTTCCGGTGTCCCCCTCGTCCGGCCCGTCGACGAGACGGCCGCGTCCGCCGCGGCTGATCTGGCCGCCTTTCCGGCCGGCCGACCGCGCCTCCTCGGACGTCCATTCGTGCGCGGTCCCCTTCTGGTGCGCGGCGCGGCCGCCTTTGCTGGCGATCTCCCGCTGCTTTTCCGGAGACATCGAGGCGAACCCCCGTCGTTCTTTTCGCTCTGTCGTGCTCATCGCTCGATCTTTCACATCAGTCATGATTCAGCTCCGCATCACGTGCGCGCACCACGTACGGTGGAGGATCCGGTTCTGCGGGCGGATCCTGCACTGGAGTGGGCCTGGGTTCATCGGGCGGAGTCTCCGGCACATCGCGCGGCTCCGGCGCGTTGGGCGTTTCTGCGCCTGTCGTCTCCGTCTGCATCATCTACCGTTGGGCTACCAATCAAACGCTGTGCCAGCGCCTGACGGGGTGAACGGCTGTAAGTTGTTGATGTTGGATTAGATAAACGGCAATCCGTCAGGCGCAACTGAGACGATGGACGGAATTACTACACAGAGGTGAGCCGCACAATACATGAGCTGGGGAGGGCCGATGCCCGGATGACTACGCACGATCACAACACCCAATGACGCAAGACGACGCGAATTGGGACGGTGGATGGTGGAAGTGGGCGATTGGACGTTGACGACCAGGATTCCTAACTTTTCGTTTGCTGGGGGACGTACCCGGGCGGCAGCGCGGCGCCCTCGCCGAAAAAGAAGTCTTCCATGTGCTTTTGAACGAGCTGCTGCGCCTCTTTCTGCCACGGCATCAGCCGATACTCGTTCAGGATCATCTTCATGCGTTCTTCCCACATTTTCCAGGCATCGACGGAGATGTTCTCGTAGATGCGCTGGCCGAGCTCGCCCGGCCAGGGAGGACTGTCGAGTCCCGGCAGTTCGCGCTGCAGCTTCTTGCAGAAGACCATTCGTTCGTTTGCCATTGCCCTCTCATCCTATCGCGGTTGCCGATCGTTCGCGCGCCGCCCCCGCGCGCACGCCCACGCCCACGCGCATTCTACGCCCGGCTGAGCACACCGATCTCGCGCGCAATCTCGAACTGCAGCTTCGCGTGCGCGGCACGCACGGAGGCTTCTGCGCCGGCCGCTGACGCCCCGCGAGCAAAAATGAAACCCAGATAGCTGCCGGCCTCGGGCAACTGTTCGAGGAGCTGATCGGGCTTGGCCGTTATCCGGACGTCTGTGACGCCCGGCACCGCGCGCGCGGCATCTTCACCGCTCACGCCTCTGAACACTCCCCGGCGCGGAATCGGAATCATCATGACCGCTGCCCCCTCCGATTCGCGGGCCACGTGGGTGATGTCCTGCGCGAGGGCATGGCGAATCAGGACCTCCTCCAGCGAGCGGCCCTCGTCGAAGCGAAGCACGCGGGAGCACAAGCCCCCAATCGGCCGGGCGGCGATCTCGAGCAGATAGATTCGCCCGTCACGCGTCACGCGCATTTCAGCGTGCACGGGGCCGTGCAGGAGGCCGAGCGCCGTGGCGCCGGCGCGGACCGTTTCGGCAATCGCCAGTTGCCGCTCATCATTCAGCCGCGACGGCGTCGTGTAGATCGTCTCCTCGAAAAACGGCCCGACCAGCGGATCCGGCTTGTCGAAAATCGCGAATGTCTGAAGCGCGCCGTACGTGAGCACGCCTTCGAGCGCGAACTCGTCCCCGTCGATGTATTCCTCAATGAGGATCTCGTCCTCGAGGCCCGCGCGCGCCGATCGGATATCGGGCCTCGCCAGCAGCCCACGGATGCGCCAGATGGCGGCCTGGCAGTCGTCCAGATCGTTGGCGCGAATCACGCCGCGGCTCCCCGACAGGCCGAGCGGCTTGAGGACCAGCGGGAACCCGGGCACCGCACGTCGCAGCCGATCGGGGCCCGCATGGAGGAGGTCGCCGAGATGGTGCAACTGGAACGCCGGCGACGGTAGCCCCGCGGCGGCAAACGTGCGGCGCGCGCGGCGTTTGTCGGTGCTCGCGAGCGCGCCTTCCGGATCGTGCCAGGGAAGCTCCAGCGCCTCTGCCGCGCAGGCAGCGAGCACGACGGGACGGTCGCCCACCGCGATGACGCCATTCACCGGCGTGCGGCGCGCGCGGTCGACGATCGCCCGAAGCGACGCGGCGACGTCATGAAACCGCACGGCGATCGCGCGGTCCTGCCACGGATCGTCGAGCCGGTGGCAGCGATCGGTGGCAAAGACCAGCTCCACGCCAAGCCGCTCCGCCGCGTCGTTGAACGCGCGAAGCTGATAGCCGGTCGTGTGGCTCAAGAGCAGTAAGCGGGGCAACTACGCCACTCCACAAAGACAACTGACGCGTGACAGATCCAAACTCCCAACTCCCAATTTCCAACTCCCAAATGGTTCCCGCCTCCCGCCTCGCGCCTCCCGCCTCCCGCGTCGCGCCCGCACCTCGCGCCTCCCGCCCGCGCCTCCCGCCTCGCACCTCGCGCCTCCCGCCCGCGCCTCCCGCCTCGCACCTCGCGCCTCCCGCCCGCGCCTCCCGCCTCGCGCCTCCCGCCTCTAGATCAGAGCTAACTGCTCCGATGTCGGCTCCGCTCAACAATACCAAGGCTCGTTCAAATACGGCACCGTGGCGCGCGCCGCGAGCGGACGCCTCGCCGGCGCGGGCCGGCCCGCCGCCGCGTACGCCACATCCCACACGCGCGCGAAGAACTCCTCCCGCGCCGCATGGACGCGGTGTCCTGCGAGCTGCTCCAGCGCCGATTGCAGCGCGTCTACGCGCGAATCCGCGTGACGCCAGACGTGGGTCAGGGTCGACGGATCGAAGTGCGTCACGCGCTCGCGGATCTCAGCCAGTTCCAGCATGCGCGAGCCTGTCGGAATCAACAGACGAATCGCGTACTGCACGGGTGAAACCGCCTCGACGAGTGCCAGGTCGTCGATCGCCCGCAGCAGCTCGCAATAACCCTCCAGCGTGGTCCAGGGCGTAAACGCGACGAACGTCGGTGCGAGCGGAAGCCCAATCTCGCGGCAGTGGCGGACGACCGCTTCGAAGTCCGCCCGCGTGTGACCCTTCTCGAGCGCAGCGAGAACGTCGTCGTCAATCGACTCCACGGCGCTCGTCACAAAGGCGCAGCCGGCGTCGCGCAGGCGAGGAAGGAGGGCCGCTTGGGCGCGCAGGTGTTCGATCTTGATCGTCGCGTCGAACGTGATGCCGGGGAATTCCGCCGCAAAGCGGTCGAGGATGCGCAGCGCGTGCGTCGGACCGTTGAAAAAGTCCGGGTCGCCAAACGTGATGTGCTCGGCCCCGGCCGCGACCTGCGCGCGAATGTCCGCGAGGACGACGTCCGCGTCAACCGCGCGGAACCGGCCGTCGTACACCGGCACGATCGGGCAGTGGCGGCAGCGGTGCTTGCAGCCGCGTGTCGCCTCCGTGTAGCCCACCACCTTGCGCGTGTCGCCGACCTGCAGCGACGCATAACGCGCGAGCGGCGGCAAATCACTCCGGTCGGGCTGAATGAACGTCAGTCGCTCGATCGCACCCGCACCTCCACGCGCACCCGCACCCGCACGCGCACGCGCACCCGCACCCGCACCCGGAGCCGCCTCAGCAACCGCCGCACCGCCAACCCGCACCACCCGCGAGAGTTCACCTTCGAACTCCGCGCCGAGAACCGTCTGAACACCGTGCTCGCGCAGCGTGTCTTCGCTGAGGGGCGCGTACAACCCGTAGGCGATCAGCCTGACGTGCGGATTGATCGCGCGGATGCGGTCGATCGCGGGGAGCGCCAGCCGCGTTGCTGTGTGCATCGGAAGGAAGAACGCGGCGACGTCCGCTTCGGCGGCGACCTCGGGCTCCAGTCGCGTTCGTGTCAGGTCAAGACACGTGACCTCGTGCCCGTCCGCGCGCAACCACGCGGCCGGCGACGCCAGCCCGAACGGCTGTCGTCCCAGGTCATACGTTGAAATCAGAAGAACCCGTGTCCGCATTCCGCCTTCCGCATTCGGCATGGTTCATCGGCCGTCGACGGGCCGCCAGTCGATCTCGGGCGCCCGATAGTAATTGATGCCGAGCGCCGTCCATCTCGGCGCCTGCGCACCGAGCCGTTTTCTGAACGCCTCCCAATCGTGCTGTTTGTCGCTCGTCCAGCCCACGTCCGCAATCGCGGCGAGGCGCGGGAACGCAAGAAACTCGAGGTCGCGCACGTTCGCGATCGTTTCCGACCATATCGGCGCCTCGACGCCGAGCACGGCGCCGGGCGCCGCATCGGGCACGATGTTCATGGGATCCCAGTCGTACGCCTGCTTCAGCGGCACCAGGCCCGCCCACTTCAACCCGAGCAGCGTCTCCTCGTCGTACTTCATATCAAGATACGCCCGGTTGGCGGGCGAGAGGATCATCCGCCGCGCGCGCGCCAGGCGGTCCATGTCGGTGCGCGGCCGCCAGTGCTGCACGATCGTGGTCGGCAGCAGCGGCACGGCGTCGACCTCGTCCCATCCGATCATCTGTTTGCCGTGCGCGTCGACGATCTGCTGCACCCGGGTGATGAACGTGCCGTACTGCGCCGGCGTGAGCGTCTTCGTTTCGTCGCCGCCGATGTGCAGGTAGGGTCCGGGAGAGATCGCCGCGATCTCGCCGACCACGTCGTCGACGAACTTGTAGGTCGCCTCGCTCTCGGCGCACAAGGCGCTGAAGCCGACCTCGGTCCCGGTATACGGCGGCGGCGCCGTCCCGTTGCAGGTCACTTCCGGATAGGCAGACTGCGCCGCGTTCGTGTGGCTGGGCATGTCGATCTCCGGCACGATCGTGACGAATCGTGCGGCGGCGTACGCGACGACATCGGCGAACTGCGTCTGCGTGAAAAATCCGCCAGGCGTGCCGCCGACTTCGGTGGCAGCGCCGACGGCCGTGAGCGCCGGGCGCGATTTGATCTCGATCCGCCAGCCCTGATCGTCGGCCAGATGGAGGTGAAGACGATTCATCTTCAGCATCGAGAGCAGGTCGATATACCGTTTGACGTCGTCGGGACCGAAGAAGTGACGCGCCACATCGAGCATCGCCCCGCGCCACTCGAAACGGGGCACGTCGACGATGCGCACGGCAGGGATGGTGAACGGACGTGGCTGCTGAAAGAGCAGCGCCTCGTACTCTCCCCCGACCGGCATCAACTGCCGAAGCGTTTGAAAGCCGTAGAAGAGTCCGGCGGGACCGCCGCCGACAAGCGACACGCGATCGGGCGCGACCGTCAATTCATAGGCTTCAGGATTGGCGCCAGCGCTGATCGCAAGCGTAATCGCGCGCGCGGCCGGCGCGGCGGCGGATTCAAGGCGTATCCCGCTGGCACGCCGAACGTATTCCTTCAACAGCTCCGCCACGCGCGCGACGTCCGGATTCGCCGTATCAGCGGCGATCGTCGTCGTGGCATCAACCGCGAACTGCCCGTCGTGCGGCTCGACCACCGAGGGCCGCGGCAGCACGTCTTCGATGCGGACGCGCGAGGTCGGCGGCGGCGCCGTCTGAGGCGGCGTCGCGTGAGGCGGTCTGGTCTTGCCGCAGGCGGTCAGGGCAAGTGCCGCGACCGCAATCGAGAGGCCGGTCTTATTCATTCGCTATTCACTTGTGATCGCTCGGCTTTGATCGCTCCGCCGTCGCCGTTCGGTCTTCTCATTTAGAGTACACTTCGCGCGATGCCGGACGCTACCATAGCTCCTCCAGCCACCGACACGGGCTTTTTCGGCCAGCCCCGCGGCCTGTCGACGCTCTTCTTCACCGAGATGTGGGAGCGCTTCAGCTATTACGGGATGCGGGCGTTCCTCATTCTTTATATGGTGGCACCTGTCGCCGCGGGCGGGCTGGCGTTCAGCGATGCGAGGGCCGCGTCGATCTACGGCACGTATACCGGCAGCGCCTGGGCCGCGGCCATCCTGGGGGGCCTCGTCGCGGATCGGCTGCTCGGCCAGTACCGCACCGTGCTCATCGGCGGGATCATCATCGCCGCCGGGCATTTCACGCTGGCGTTCAAAGCCATCAGCGCGTTCTACGTGGGTCTCGGGCTGATCGCGCTTGGCACAGGGTTCCTGAAGCCGAACGTCAGCACGCTCGTCGGCTCGCTCTATCCGAAGGGCGACACGCGGCGCGACGCGGGATTCTCGATTTTCTACATGGGGATCAACCTCGGGGCGTTCATCGGACCGCTCATCGCGGGCTATCTCGCGCAAGAGGTCAACTGGCACATCGGCTTCGCGTGCGCCGGCGTCGGGATGACGTTCGGCGTCATTCAGTACGTGCTCGGTCGAGGACGTCTGCAGGCAGGAATCGACAGGCTCGGGCAGAAACCCGACGTGCCCACCGAAGACACGGCTGCCGCACACCGGACGGCAGAGACCAGCCGAGGCTTCTCCACCGACGAGTGGAAGCGGATCAGCGCCATCGTCATCTTCTTTCTGGCCGCGGTGCTGTTCTGGGGCGCATACGAGCAGGCTGGGTCGACGCTGAATCTGTTCGCGGACCGTTACACACGCCTCGAGATCTTCGGCTTCGCGTTTCCCTCGTCGTGGTTCCAGTCCGTCCAGCCGGTGTTCGTCATCATTCTGTCGCCGATCTTTGGCTGGCTGTGGATGAGGCTCGGGCGCCGCGAGCCTTCGGTCCCTGCGAAGTTCGCGATGGGACTTCTCTTCATGGGTCTCGCCTTTGCCATCCTCATCCCCGCAGGCGCGATGGCGAGCGGTGAGGGAATCCGCGTCAGCCCGTGGTTTCTCATCGGGTCCTACTTCGTCTCGGAACTCGGCGAACTCTGTATCAGTCCGGTCGGCCTCAGCGCGGTGACCAAGCTCGCGCCGCTGCGCATCGTCGGCCTGATGATGGGCGTGTGGTTCCTCTCGAATGCGTTCGGCAACAAGCTTGCCGGCTGGGCTGCAGGGTTCTTCAGCTCGATGCCGTTGAACACGCTCTTCGGCGATGTCACGATTGTCCTCATCATCGCCGCGGCGGTCATGTTCGTGCTGATCAAGCCGAGCAAGAACCTGATGGTCGGCGTGAAGTGACGCGCACACGAACATGCCCTTAGAGAAGTACAAGCAGAAGCGGAATTTCCAGTCGTCTCCCGAGCCGTCAGGCGACCTGGCGCTCGCGGACAAGCGCGCGAAGGAACAGAAGGACAAGAAGTCGCTGTTCTTCTGCGTGCAGAAACACCTCGCGAGCCATCTCCACTACGACTTCCGGATCGAACACCACGGCGTGCTGCTCTCATGGGCGGTGCCCAAGGGGCCATCGCTCGATCCGAAAACGAAGCGTCTGGCGATGCACGTCGAGGACCATCCGTTCGAATACGGCACCTTCGAAGGCGTGATCCCAGAGGGCTACGGCGCCGGCATCGTGATGTTGTGGGATCAGGGCACGTGGATCCCCGAAGTGCCGGACGTCGATGCGGCGTTGAAAAAGGGAGATCTGAAGTTCACGCTGGACGGCTACAAGCTGAAAGGATCGTGGGTGCTCGTACGCACCGGGGGCCGCTATCCGGGCGGGAGTGGAGATCGCTCGTGGCTGCTGATCAAGCATCGCGACGAGTGGGCCGGCGAGGTCGACATCACCACGTTCGCGCCCAAGAGCGTGAAAAGCGACGGCGACTTCGAGGACATTCTCGCGCAGGACCGCCCCGACGTCTGGGAATCGGACCGCGGCGGCGGCCGTCCCGCGACTGGCGGCGAAGCTGGCGCGATGCTCGCGAAAATAATCGAACGGGCAGCGGCGATCAAAGCAGGACGTCCTCCCGAGTCGATCGAATCCAAGCCGAGCGCCAAGCCGGCCGCGCGCGCGAAAACGAGTTCCGTGAAAAGAAAGCCCGGCGCGAAACGACGTACCAAATAACTGGCGACTGGAAGCTGATTACTCGCAACTGGAAACTGACTCCTGACACTGATGCAGAAGAACGATTACATCCTTTTCAGCGGCGCCGCCCCCGGTACCGAAGCGGCATTCGGCGCGTGCGCCGAGCAGCATGGCATCGAGGAAGTGAACTTCACGTTCGATGGCCATGCGGAAGCGCGGCGGCGCGGGATTCGCGTGTTGAACCACGAGGAACTGCAGGCCGGCGACGTCAGCCTCGCGTACGTCTCGAAGTTGATGAACCGCCGCTACACCGACAGTCCCACGCTTCGGAAGATCCTGCAGACGCTCTGGTATCAGGTCAACAACGGGCAGGAGATCTACGTCGTCGGCGCGATCCAGGACGATGGGACCGTGCGCGGCGGGACGGGGTGGGGCGCCGAGTTCGCGAAGCTCTGTAACAAGCCGCTGTTCGTCTTCGACCAGGAGAAGGACGGCTGGTTCCAGTGGACAAGCGATGCCTGGTCCGCCTGTGACGTACCCGCGATCTCGCATCCCCACTTCACCGGCACCGGCACGCGCCAGATTCACGAGAACGGCAAACGCGCGATCGATGCGCTGTTTGCGAAGTCGTTCGCGTAGCGGGTGCGGGTGCGCGTGCGGGTGCGCGGGCGGCGGCGCGTGGGAGACGCGTGAGCGTGCGGGTGCGCGTGCGCGACGGAGGAGGCGGGGTGCGGTTACTTGGCGTGGGAACGTTCGCGATAGCCCTGGCTGCCCTGGTGTCCGCGCAGCAGGTCCCCGCCACGAAACCGTCCGCGTACCCATTCGCAGGAGCTGACGTTCAGCAGTTCGTTCGCGCGGCATTGACGGACCGCCTCAGGGCGAACGACGTTCCCGACCTGAACCTGCTGCAGTCTTCGCGGCGCATCGGCGTGCGCGACGTGATGCCCAAAGCGCACCTGCGCCTGCAGGAATCCGCGCTTCCGGAACTCGACCCATATCAGTTGTTTCTGCTCTCCCCCGCCGACGCGCAGGCGATGGCCGATCGGCGCGCAGCGACGATTCCGTTCATCACCATCGATCAGCCGTCGATCGACGGCGACAGGGCGACCATCTCGCTTGGCGTCGATATCGCGACCCCCAGCAACCCGCGAGTGATCAAGTTGTGCTGCTGCACTGGACAAGCGGAGTTCCACAGGTCCGGCGGCGGCTGGACGTTCGTCAAGTGGCTGACGACGGTCTGCTCATAGAGCGTGAATCACGCCCGCCGCGCACAGCATAATCACGGCCAATGCGACGAGACCGTGGCTGACCAGAGCGGCGCTCACCTGCAGCCACAACGAATTTAGATAAGCGACGATTGAATTCGTCAATCGAGTCGCCGTTGAGGGTTCGCTCTCCGGCGCGAGACGAGCGACCAGAGCGAGCCGCGACGGTTTCGAATGCGATATCCGTCGCGCGTCAGCCGCATAACGACATGCATCGGCATGCGCGCTTGTCCCGCGGCGGAGACGATGCTACCGTCGTCCCATCGACGGCAGAGTTATGGCAGCTCTTTCCGGAACGGGCGTGGGACGGTGCACCGCATCGAGCGCTCGACGGGAGGAGCAGATGAAGCAGCAAACTGTTGAGCAACGAGTAGATAGGCTGGAGCAGCGAGTGGCGGCGATCGACGAGCTCCCGGGACGGATGGATACGCTCGGTACGCAGATCGTGCAGATCCGCGGCGAGATCCGCGAGGAGTTTTCTGCGATCCGCGACGAGTTCACCGCGATTCGCGGCGGGGCGCGCGGTCCCGACACGCCGAGCCTGACGTCGCTGCAGCGCGAGATGCGCGACGAGTTCACCGCGATTCGCGGCGGGGCGCGCGGACCCGACACGCCGAGCCTCACGTCGCTCCAGCACGAAATGCGCGACGAGTTCACCGCGATTCGCGGCGGGGCGCGCGGTCCCGACACGCCGAGCCTGACGTCCCTCCAGCACGAGATGCGCGACGAGTTCACCGCGATTCGCGGTGGGGCGCGCGGTCCCGACACGCCGAGCCTGACGTCCCTCCAGCACGAGATGCGCGACGAGTTCACCGCGATTCGCGGTGGGGCGCGCGGACCCGACACGCCGAGCCTGCGTTCCCTGAGGGATGACATCCGCGGGCTTGGCGACACACTTCGCGTTGAAATGCGCGAGAACGGGGAACGCATCATGACGCAGGTGCGCGTGCTGCACGAAGAACTCGTGGCGCGCATCACCGTCCTCGGTGACAAGCCGAAAGGGAAGCGCCGCCGTTGAACGCGACGATCCGGATGCGCAACATGCGTGCGAGGACCGTGACGGAGCGTTAGTCACGACCGTAGCCTCGACCCGTGGGTTCGCGCGAATCACACGACTGCGGCCGACGTTTCCGGGACCGAGCCGCTTGGCGAAGAGAATGTCGGGCTTCCCCGGACCGTTCACTCCGGCAGCACGCGCGACGATCCTGAACCCGCTTATAGGCATACCCCCACGCGTGATTCCCTCGGATCTCCCTGAGGCGAATCGCCCCTGGCCCATCTCTACGGACGCGGCTGCTGCGCGGCCCAGTCGACCAACTCGTCCGGGTAGCCGGATTGATCGTCGTTCGCGAAAATCGACCAGACCAGCGCGCCGTTGTAACCCGCCAGTCGTGCCGTCTCGAGCACGTTCCGCACCGGCTTGGTCCGACCGGAGAACTCACCCAGAAGAACCGGACGATCGAGGCCGAACTGCGTGACGGGCTGCGCGAGTGTCGTCCACCCGAATCGCTCGTACCAGTGGACCTGGTAGAAATCGAGGCCGAGCGGCCGCACGAGATCGAGCTGCCACGTGCCGGCGCAGCCGACGGTCACGGGCTGCGACGCGTGCGCGCGCAGGCAGGCGACCGCACCGGCGAGAAACGTCTGCAGCGCGCCGAACGGGTCCCGCACCCGGCGACTCGACGCGAGCCGGAGACACCACTCCGGCTCGTTCATGACGTCCCAGGCTGCGATCGCCGGCTCCTGCCCATACCGTCGTGCGATCGGCGCGAGGACGGTGTCGAACAGCGCGCTTCTCCCCTCGCTCGTCACCACGAGATGACTGCGTCCACCGACCTGCACGCCATTGACGAACTGCGCCGGATTGCACATATGAAAATCGACGACCACCGGCATGAGGCGGACGTTGTGCCGGCTGGCCGCCGCAATCAGTGCGTCCATATCGGGGAACACCGCATCGTCCAGCCCGTTCGGCAGCGCGTCGGCATCGAAGCGGACACCGGATCGCAAGTCGCACAACACGAAGACGCGGAGAATCCCGAGGCCATCGGCGGAAAGGCCGGCCAGCGTCTGGTCGAGAATGGCAAGCCGCTGCGGATCCGCGGCGAGACCGCCGGCCGTCGACCACGCGTTTGTGCCGAAATCGGTGCCGTATCCGATCCACGGCAGGTTCGCGCCGACCAGAAACGATTCAGCCTTCGGCATCGGCATTGTCATTGCCGCTCTTCGAGCTCCATCCAGCGCGTGAGGAGCACATCGAGTTCAGGGCCAACCGCCTCGAGCCGCGCCATGGTCGCGTCGATCTCCGCGGCCGGCTTCTTGTAGAACTCCGGTGCCGCGACGTACTCCTGAAGGCGCTGCTGTTCCTCTTCGAGCGCTCCGATCTTCGACGGCAGACCTTCGAGCTCGCGCGCCTCGTTGTATGACAGCCGGCGCCGGCTTGCAGCCGATCGCGCGACTGTTTGCGTCTTCCCCTCTCCCCCGTCCCGGTTTCGTTCTTCCCGCCCCTCCCCCTCGTCGTGCTTGCCGCCGCGCGCCTCCCGACGCCCGCCTGGCGTCTCGCGCTGACGCACGTAGTCCGCATAGCCGCCCACGTACTCGACAACGAGCCCGTCGCCTTCGAACGCAAGCGTGCTCGTCACGACGCGGTCGAGAAACACGCGGTCATGGCTGACGAGCAGCACCGTACCCGCAAATTCACCGACAAGGTCTTCGAGGAGTTCGAGCGTTTCGATATCGAGATCGTTCGTCGGCTCGTCGAGCACCAGCACGTTGGCCGGACGCGCGAAGAGGCGCGCGAGCAGCAGCCGGTTGCGCTCCCCGCCCGATAGCGACTTCACCGGCGAGCGTGCGCGCTCGCGCGGGAACAGAAAATCCGCGAGGTAGCCGAGCACGTGCTTTGGCTGGCCGTTGACAAAGACGGTGGTGTTGCCGTCGTTGACGCTGTCCGCCACGCTCAGTTCAGGATCGAGCTGCTCGCGTTGTTGATCGAAGTAGGCGACGTGCAGCCGCGTACCGCGCTCGATCGTGCCGGCGTCCGGCTCCAGTTCTCCGACCAGCAGCTTGAGCAGCGTCGTCTTCCCCGACCCGTTCGGGCCGATGAGCCCGACGCGATCGCCGCGCATGATTCGCTGCGTGTAATCGCGGACCACGACGTGCTGGTCGAACGCCTTGTGCACATGTGTCGACTCGAACACGCGGCGCCCCGACGCGTCGGACGCGTCGACGGCCATCCGGACCTCGCCGGGGTGGCCGCGCCGCGCGGCGCGTTCGGCACGGAGCCCGAGCAGCGCCCGCACGCGTCC
>Ga0308175_100002047_pt1 | contig 13701 bp, 13 predicted proteins | sample PhyCR1_3_FD_203893 | JGI IMG/M metagenome (GOLD analysis project Ga0308175, IMG submission 203893) | Soil microbial communities from UC Gill Tract Community Farm, Albany, California, United States - DLSLS.C.R1 | ecosystem: Environmental > Terrestrial > Soil > Agricultural land | place: USA...
CCGACAGCTTCCAGCAACGGATCGGAGGTGTACGTCGCGATGCCGATGCCACATCGCACCCAGCAGCAACTGATCAAGCGCCGCCTCGTCGGCAAGGACGGCGCCGAGCGGATCCGCGAGCTCGGCGCGATCCTCGCCGAGCTGCCCGGCTACCGCAACGGCCCGTACGGCGAGCTGCGGAAGTGGGTCGAGGGCGAGCTGACGGCGACGCGCACGCGGAAGCGGGTCGTGCATCGCGATTCGATCGCCGTGCGGCGCGAGGGAGCGGCCCAGATCGCGTTCGTGGGACCGCCGAACGTGGGCAAGTCCTCGCTCCTCCAGGCTCTCTCGGCCATCCAGATCCGCACCGGCGACTACGCGTTCACCACGACCCGGCCCGTCGCCGCGACGACACGTCTCGGCGGCGTGCTCGTCCAGCTCGTGGAGATCCCCGGGCTGATCGAGGGGGCCGCCGAGGACCGCGGCGGCGGCCGCGCGCTGCTCGGCGTGCTGCGCAACGCGGACGCGATCCTCTTCTGCCATGCGTGCGACCGCCCGCTCGACGAGCTCGAGACGATCCGAGAGGAAGTCGCCGCAGCAGGAATCGAGCTGCCCGCGCTCCTGGCGGCGACGAAGTGCGACGAGGCGCCACCGCCGGAGCATCCAGAGCTCACCGTCTTACCGGTCTCCGTGCTCGACGACGCCAGTCTGGACCGGCTCCGCGACGAGCTCTGGGCCATGACGGGGCTCGTGCGCGTTCACCTGCGCGACGGTGGCGACCCGGTCGCGCTGCACCCGCCGGCGACCGTGCTCGACGTGGCCGACACGATCCACCACGAGCTCCGCGAGCGCTGTACCGGCGCGCGCGTCTGGGGGCCGTCGGCGCGGTTCCCCGGGCAGCACGTCGGGCGAGAGTACGAGCTGACCGACGGCGACACCGTGGAGGTGCTCGACAGGTAGGCAGGTTTGGCTTCTCCGGCGCATCGGAAGATCGAGAACGTGAGCGACGTCCTCGTCATCACGGGTGCCTCCGGCGGGGTCGGCCGCGCGACCGCGCGCCGGTTCGCGCAGGACGGAGCCAAGATCGCGCTGCTCGCGCGCGGCGAGGCAGGGCTCGAGGGCATCGCCACCGAGGTCGAGGAGCTCGGGGCCAAGGCTCTCGTCCTCCCCACCGACGTCGCCGACGCGGACCAGGTCGAGGCGGCGGCGCAGGCGGCGGAGAGCGAGCTCGGGCCGATCGACATCTGGGTCAACGACGCAATGGCGACGATCTACGCGGAATTCCTCGACGTCGAGCCGGACGAGTACAGGCGCGCGACGGACGTCACGTACCACGGCATGGTCTGGGGCACGCGCGCCGCGCTGAAGCGGATGGCCGAGCGCAATCGCGGCACGATCGTCCAGGTCGGCTCCGCGCTCGCCTTCCGCGGCATTCCGCTCCAGGCGCCGTACTGCGGCGCCAAGCACGCCTGCAAGGGATTCACCGAGTCCGTGATCACGGAGATCAAGCACCATGGCTGGGACATCCACGTCACGATGGTCCACCTCCCGGGGATCAACACGACCCAGTTCACGTGGGGCCGGACGAAGCTGCCGAAGCAGACGCAGCCGGTGCCCCCGATCTACCAACCCGAGATTGCCGCGGACGCGATCCACTGGGCCGCGTACCACAAGCGGCGGCAGATCTACGTCGGGGTGCCGACGGTGCTCAACGTCCTCGGCGAGAACGTCGCGCCGTGGCTCCTCGACTGGTACCTCGCGAAGACGGGATACAGCGGGCAGATGACGCAACAGCCGCTCGCAGGAGGCCCGGATCACGACAACCTCTTCCACCCGGTCGACGGCGAGGAGGATCGCGGCGCGCACGGGCCGTTCGACGAGCAGGCGCACGCGCACAGCTTCCAGACGACCCTCACGAAGCACCGGCGGCTCGCCGGCTCGCTCGCAGCGGGAGTCGGCGCCGCCGCGACCGGAGCGGCACTCCTGCGAAAGCGGTAGGTAGCTAGGCCACGGCGCCGCGCAGCTCTGCGGCCGCGGAGCCAAAGCGGTCCGGATGCTCCTCCTCGAGCACGGCGACGAGCGCCCACGCGTCTCCGCGGCCCAGGCTCACGCGCCCGGACTCGAGCGCGCGATTGAGGTGCAGCGAGAGGTCGCGGTGGCGTTCCGACACTCCCGCGCGGGCTGCAGCCGCGGCGGCAAGCTCACTCACGACGTCGCGCGGAACGCCGACGACCTTCCCGTCCAGGCCTATCTCGATCGTCTGTGTCATCGTCGATCTATGGCCCGGATTTCGCGGCCTGCAACCTACTTACGCGAACTGAAGGCGTACACCTTCCCCCAGCCGACGACATAGATCCGGTGCCCGTCGGTGACCACGGGAGTGAACGCGCCGTCGGGATACGTCCACACCTTCTTCCCGGTCAGGGCGTCGAGCCCGTACGTGCGCCGCTCGAGCGTCGAGAAGTAGACGACGCCGTCGACGACGGTCGCCGAGCCGGAAATCGAGCCGTTCGCCTGGAACGTCCAGAGAACCGCTCCCGTAGCCGCGTTGAAGGCGTAGAAGGTGTGGTCGTACGAGCCGACGAAGACGCGGTTGTGCCAAAGCGCCGGGGAGCCGTACACGAAGCCGCCGGTCTTGTACGACCAGCGCAGCTTTCCGCTTTGCTCGCCGTACGAGTAGACGTGACCGTCGGTCGAGCCGAGATACACGCGAGAGTAGGCGACGGACGGAGTCGAGTAGAACTGGCCGTGCCCGCCGAATAGATCCCGCTCCGACTGCGCGCGCCAGATCAGATTGCCGTCGCTCGCGTTCAGCGCGTAGAGCCGGCCGTCGTAGGCGCCGAAAAAGAGGCGGCCGCGGTCGTACGCGATAGCTCCTTTGACGGCTCCACCTGCGTGGAAGGTCCACACGGTCGCGCCGTCGACCACGCGCAGGGCGTAGACGACCCCGTTGTAGTCGCCGACGTAGATCCGGTTGCCGACGATGGTCGGAGACGTCTCGGTCACGCCGAGACGCTTGGTCCACCGGACGGTGTGTGCGCGCCCGGCCGCAACCCCCAGGACCTCCCCCTGCCCCTTGGCGGAGCCCCGCCCGCACGGCTCCTTGTTGAGGAACGCCTCGAAGACCGAGCCGCGACCGAGCCGGTTGACGGCCGGACCGGCCGCCTCACAGCGACCCACATGGATCGTCCAGAGCCGGCGGCCGTTCCTCGTCGAGACGGCGATCAGGTTCCCGTTGAGGCTCGCGTAGTAGAGGTAGTGGAAGGCGATCGCCGGGGGGAACTCGATGAGCGAGGTACCGCCCGTGACCCAGTCAAGCCGGAACGGCGGCCTTACCTTCCCGACGCCGACGTGGAGATGCTGCGGCTCGCCGCCGAACATCGGCGAGACGATCGAGCCCGCCCGCGGCGCGGCAACCGTCCGGGTCGGATCGAACTCGGTCGATGTCCCTTTGACGCTGCCCTCGAACCGGTGCTTCGACTCGTAGTAGGCCGTCCCGATGCCGGCCAGCAGGATCAGGACGCCGGCAAAGGCGAGGAGTCGGCGCATCCGCCGGATGATGCCTACGCGGTACGTTCGCGTCGTGGACGATCTGCTGCTCGCGTGGTTCGCCGAGAACGGCCGCGACCTTCCGTGGCGGCGGACGCGAGACCCGTACGCGATCCTCGTCAGCGAGGTCATGTCGCAGCAGACGCAGGTGGAGCGTGTCGTGCCGCGCTGGCGGCGCTGGCTCGAGCGCTGGCCGACCGTCGAGGCGCTCGCGGCCGCGCCGGCCGCCGACGTGATCCGCGAGTGGCAGGGACTCGGCTACAACCGGCGCGCGCTTTCGCTCCACCGCGCCGCGCAGCAGGTCGCGGCTCACGGCTGGCCCGACGACCTGACCGAGTTGCCCGGCGTCGGCCGCTACACCGCCGACGCGGTTGCCTCCTTCGCCTTCGGCCGCCCGGTCCTGCCCGTCGACGTGAACGTGCGGCGCGTCTCGGGACGGACCGGCCACGATTTCTCGCCGGCCGCGGGACAGGCGTTGATGGACCTTGGCAAGACGGTCTGCCTCGCCCGCGTCCCGCGCTGCAGCGTCTGCCCACTGGCCGCCGGATGCCCGTCGCGCGGTCGGCGCTTCGAGCCGAGCCGCCGCCAGGGGCCGTTCGAGGGCTCGTTCCGGCAGCGGCGGGCGGCCGCTCTGCGCGCGGTCGTCGCCGGCTCGCAGCCGCGCGACGCGGAGGCCGTCGCCGCCCTCGCGCGCGACGGACTGGTGCGACTGGACGGAGAGGCCGTGTTCCTCCCGGAGTAGCCGGGTACCATCCGCCCGATGCTCGCCGACATCACCACGCTGCTGATCCCGCTCTGGATCCTGCTCGGGCTGGTCCTCCTGCTCGGCCTCCTCGCGCTGCTCGGACGCATTCAGGGCGGCCGCTACCTGAAGCCGCTGTTCGCGCTGATGGCGAAGGTGCCGTTCCTCAAGCGACAGATGGAGAACGCGTCGAAGGCGGCGATCGAGCGCACGAATCCCGAGCTTGCGAGCGCGATGCGGAAGCTCGAGCCCCATGCCAAGCAGCTCCACGATCCGCAGCAGGCGCAGAAGGCGATGTCGCGGCTCACACGCGAGGAGCGCGCGGCGCTGCTCGAGATGCAGGAGCAGCAGGGCGCTCCCGAGCTCGCGTCGATGAACCGCCAGATGCGCCGCCGGCTCGAGAAGCAGCAGAAGCGCCGCTAGCTAGAACGCGTGCCGGACCCAGATGTTCGGCTCGACGTACACACCACGGCCGTTCTTGAAGTGAACCGGCACGAGGGCGCCGGGGACGACGTAGTTGCCGTCCTCCGGGAACACCATCCCCGTCCAGTCCTCCCACTCGACGCGAGTGCCCGAGATCGTCATCGAGCGCGGCGCCACCGCCATGAGCTCGCCGCCGAGCCTCTCGTGCGTGCGTAGCCAGGGGTCATACGGGAGGCCGTCGGCGCGTCGCCACCCTGCGTAGCGGTCGAGCGCGACGAGTGGGTAGCGATCCTTCCAGGTCGGGCGAACCGGAGCTACCAGCGCATCGAGGCCGTGACCGGCGGCGATTGCGGCGAGTCGCCGGAGGATCGTCTCGGCGATGCCGAAGCCGCGATAGTCCGGGACGACGCCCGCCACGATCGCGCACAGCGTCGTGGGCGTCCCCTCGACGCCGTCCGTCAACGCCCAGTCGATGCCGCGCGGCGACGGGTCCCCGTTCCAGCCGACGGGCACACTGCACGCGTAGCCGACGGTTGCGCGTCGCCCCGCCTCGCGGTCGACGGCCCAGATCTGGAAGTCCGGGTACTGGTCGTAGAGCTGCGGCCAGAAGGACTGGACGACTGGGTCGTGCGCCATGAACTCGGGCCAGATGTCCGGCACCGTTCCTCGCAGCTTCGGGTGCTCCGCGTGGGTGACCAGGGCGAGCTTCATCGCACGAGGAGGGCCACGGCCTGTGCCGCCAGTCCCTCGCCGCGGCCGGTGAAGCCGAGGCCGTCGGTGGTCGTGGCGCGGACGGCGACGAGCTCCGGCTCGACGTCGAGGGCTTCGGCCAGACGCCGGCGCATCTCGTCCCGGTGCGGCGCGAGGCGCGGCTCCTCGCCGACGAGCACCACGTCTGCGTTCGCCAGCTGCCAACCGTCGTTCCGGATCCGCTGCCAGGCCTGTGTGAGGAGGTGCAGCGAATCGGCTCCCGCGAGCGCTGGGTCTCCCGAGGGGAAGAGCGCGCCGATGTCTTCGAGCCCGGCCGCGCCGAGCAGGGCGTCGGTGAGCGCGTGGGCGAGGACGTCGCCGTCCGAGTGGCCCGCCAGGCCGCGCGGATGCTCGAGCCGCACGCCGCCGAGCACGAGCGGGACGTCGTCCTCGAGGGCGTGCGCGTCGAAGCCGGTGCCGACGCGGTACTCAGACACGGTTGAGCGCCTCCGGCAACTCGCTGAGCGAGCCGATCGTGACGATGCCGTCGGGCGACTCGATTCGGGCGTGCGCGCCGCGCCGGATGCGGATCGCGTGCAAGCCCGCGGCCCGCGCCGGGACGACGTCGTTGTCGACCCGGTCGCCCACGTAGAGGATCTCCCCGGCGGGCGCGCCGGCGCCCTTCACCACTTGGACGAAGAACCCCGCGGCCGGCTTCTCGACGCCCCAGCGCTCCGACGAGCCGACGAAGTCGACGTGCGGGCGGAGGAACTCCTCGTGGTGGGCGTACATGTTCCCCGCGGCGCCGAGGCGCAGGCCGCGCGTGCGCAACTCCGCGAGGCAGGGCAACACGTCGGCACGGAGATCGCGGTCTGCGAACACGAACGTGGTCGCGCCCTCCAGGTCCCAGCGCCGGTAGGTGGCCGCTTCGTCGACGAGCGTCTCGCCGACGTCGAACACCACGACGCTCAGCGCCATCCCGCCACCGTCTCGAGATCGGCTTCCGAGGTCACCTTGAGCAAGCGCGGGTCGCCGTCGACGACCTTGACGCGCCCACCCGCGGCCTCGACGAGGCCGGCGCAATCCGTCGCTTGTAACAGACTGTTACTAGCAAAGGCATGGCGAAAACGGTCGGCTGCGAAGGCCTGCGGAGTCTGCACCGCCCAGAGACCCTCACGCGACACCGTCTCCTGTACGCCGCCGTCCGGGCCGACGCGCTTCAAGGTGTCGCCGACCGGGAGGCCTGGGACGACCCCGTCCCACCCCTCCGAGAGCGGCGCAAGCACCCGCTCGACCACCTCGTCGGACACCAGCGGGCGCGCGGCGTCGTGGACGAGGACGACGAGCGCGTCAGCAGGCACCTCGGCAAGACCAGCCCGCACCGAGTCGCTCCTCGTGTCGCCGCCCGTCACGCACGCGTGCACCTTGCCGCAGCCCTCCTCCTCGGCGACGAGGATCGCAGGCTCCTCCCAGCCCGGCGGCGCGACGAGGACGATCCCGTCCACCCACGGACAGGCCTCGAGCCGGCGCAGAGGCTCGGCCAGGAGCGGCTCGTCTCCGAGCTTCGCGAATACCTTCGGCCGGTCCAGCCCAAGCCGTTCCCCCCGTCCCGCGGCGACGAGGATGGCCCAGACGGACATGTTCGGAAGTCGGTCCTGCTAGGCCGTCGCCGCCGCAGCGGCCTTTTTCTTCGCCGCCGGCTTCTTCTTCGGCGGGCTGTCGGAGGCCAGGACCTCCTCGAGCCAGTCCGCGCAGGTCTCCTCGTCCATGTCCTTCGCGTACATCAGCTCGGAGGCGAGGATCTTCTTCGCCTTCACGAACATCTGCTTCTCGCCGGTCGAGAGACCCTTCTCCCGGTCGCGTAGAGCGAGATTCCGGACGACCTCCGCGAGCTCGAGGATGTCGCCGGTTTTCATCTTGTCGCGGTTGTGCTTGAAGCGCCGGTTCCAGTTCTTCGGCATCTCCGTCGAGACGCCCGTCAGCGCCGTGAGGACGCCGCCGATCTCCTTCTCGCCGATCACGCGCCGGAGACCGACCTTGTCGGCATTCTCGGACGGGACCTGCACCGTCATGTCGTTGTGCAGGATCTTGATCGTCAGATACTCGCGCTGCTCTCCGAGCACCTCGCGCTTCTCCTTCTTGACGACCGTTCCCGCCCCGTGGTGGGGATAGACCACCTTGTCGCCGACGTCGTACAAGCCCGACCTCCCCTGGCTCAAAGCCACTCTTTCGTGAAGAAAGCCGGCACGCCACTATGCGCCGGCCACAGGTTGCCACTGTAGCAGAAACGGCCTGACTAAGCCAAAGTTTGGGTCAAATCCGGGGCGAAACTGCGTTCTCAGAGCTGGAGATAGCGGTCGACGAGGTTGTGCTCCTGGAGCCGCCGGAGCCCCTCGCGGATTTCGCGGGCGCGCACCGCTCCGACTCCCTCCACCGACTCGAGTTCTCGCTGCGACGCCCGGACGACCGCGTCGAGGCTCCCGAGATCGGACACCACCCGGCGCACGAGTGGCTCCGGCACGCGCGGGATGTGAGAGAGGGTGCGATAGCCGCGCGGCGCGACACTCTGATCGAGCGGGTTGATCGCGCGGTCGTAGCCGAGCACCTCGGCGAGCCTGCCGAACTCGAGCAGCTCCTGGTACGAGAGCGCCGCCAGCTCCGCGAGCACATCCGTTCCCTCGTCGCCGGCGCCGAGGAGGTTGTAGTCGCGGACGATCGCGTCGCGCTCCCTCGGCACGTCGCCGACGAGCTCCTCGAGCTGGAGCCTGATCATGCGCCCCTCGCTCCCGAGCTCGACGCAGTCGCGAGTGATGCGCTGCGCCATGCGCGAAGTCATCTCCGCTCGCTGGAGGACAACGAGAACGTCGTCGAGCACGACGGCGTTCTGGAACTCGAGCGCGGTCAGGCGCGTCAGCACCTGCTCGAGCCGCTGCCGGTACGTATCGAGCGTCCCGAGCGCCTGGTTGGTCTTCGCCAGGACGTCCGCGACGGGATCGAGCTGGTACCGCGCCGGACCGACGAAGATCGTGACCGTCTCCCTTTGCTGCGAGACCGATACAACGAGCGCGCCCGTCTGCTTCGCAACGCGCTCGGCCGTGCGGTGGCGCGTGCCGGTCTCGTTGGAGGGGATCGTCGGATCCGGCATCAGCTGGACGTTCGCCCACGCGAGCCGCTTGACCGCCTCGTCGACGATGATCGCTCCGTCCATCTTCGCGAGCTCGTAGAGGAGCTGCGGCCGGAACGGCGCGTCGAGCCTGATACCGCCGGAGTAGAGGAACGAGAGCTCGGTCGGGTCGCCCACCACGATGAGCGCACCCTCGTGCGAGCGGATCACGTCGTCGACGGCCTCGCGGAGCCCGGTACCCGGTGCGATCTTCTCGATCGCGGCCAGGAGCTCGGGGTTCGTCCGGCGCGGGTCGTCCTCCGCCGGGATGCGCGTGAAGCCGAGATCGCCTAGGCGGTGATCTCCCTTCCGCTCAGTCGTCTCCTTCGGATCGGTCGCCATCAAGCCCCGCTCGAATCGCCTGCCGCAGCGTCTCTGCGGCCTCCACCCCGATTCTGCCATTCGCAGCCTTCGTGCCCGCGGGAGCGACCACGATCGAGAGGCCGAGCTTCGCGCACTCCTCCAGCCGCCGCTCGCCCTGAGCCGCCGGCCGCAAGCGTCCCGTGAGGCCGATCTCGCCGAACGCGGCGATTCCTGTCTTCACCGGCACACGCCGCGCCGCCGAGGCGATGGCGAGCGCGACCGCGAGATCGGCGCCCGGCTCGTCGATCCGGACGCCACCGGCGACGTTGACGAAGACATCCGCCTGTCCGAGTGAGACGCGGGCGTGCCGCGAGAGCACCGCGACGATCATCGCGAGCCGTTTCGGGTCGATGCCGGTCGCCACGCGGCGCGGCATCGCGAGCTCGCTCTGTGCCACGAGCGCCTGGATCTCGAGCAGAATCGGCCGCGTCCCCTCGAGCGCGCACGCGACGGCGGCGCCGGGCTCGCCAGGGACGGTGCGGCCGAAGACCTCGGAGGGATCCGGTACGCCCACGAGCCCGGCCCCGGTCATCTCGAACACGCCGAGCTCGTTCGTCGAGCCGAAGCGGTTCTTGACCGCGCGCAGCACGCGGTGCGCGTGATACCGGTCGCCCTCGAACTGCAGCACGCAGTCGACGAGATGCTCGAGCACGCGCGGTCCGGCGACCGAGCCGTCCTTCGTCACGTGACCAACGAGAATCGTCGCCACGCCGGACTCCTTCGCCACCCGCAACAGGCGTGCGGCCGCCTCGCGCACCTGTGCGACCGAGCCGGGCGCGGAGCCGAGCTCGGAGGCGTAGAGCGTCTGGACGGAGTCGATCACACACACGTCCGGCCGTTCAGCCTGGAGGGTCTGGCAGACGGTCTCCAGCTCGGTCTCCGCGAGGATCTCGACGGCCTCCGCCCCCCCGAGCCGCTCGGCGCGCAGCTTGACCTGCGCCGTGGACTCCTCGCCCGTCACGAGCAGCCCCCGCCGCTCGCGCGAGATGCTCGCAAGCGCGCTCAACAGCAATGTCGACTTCCCCACTCCCGGCTCTCCGCCGAGCAGCACGAGCGAGCCCGGAACGAGCCCGCCTCCGAGCACGCGGTCGAGCTCGGGAACCCCGGTCGAGATCCGCGCCGCCTCGGCGACCTCGACGTCGACGAGCCGGAGCAACGGCTTCGGAGGCGCCTGGGCCTGCCCGACCTGCCCGACGACCTCCTCCACGAGCGTCCCGAACGCCGAGCAACCGGGGCACTTCCCGAACCACCGCCCGGCCGTGTACCCACACTCGGTGCAGCTGAACTGAACGGCCGCCGTCTTCGCCATGGAATCCACCCTACGATCGAGCCCGGACGCGAAGGGTGACGCGATGCGAGCGACTTTGTGCGGAAACAGAAACGGCCCCGCCGAGTGGGGCCGTTTCCGTTGCTTCGAGGGAGGATCTCGGGAGCCCCCGCCGCATCGGGGCTCATCCGAGGTTGTGCTCTATGCGGAGATCATCCTGCCGCGGCGGCGGTTGATTCGTCCCCTTTCAGGTGGTTCACGGCGGCGCTTCACTGTCAAGCGCACGTAAAGCCGACCGGACAGGCTCAGCGAATCGGCAGGGAATGCCACGTTGCGCCGCCGTCGGTCGTCCGCCAGAAAGACGCCCGATTCGGGTGGGAGAACGTCGTGCCGAGGGCGGCGCCGGCCCTGCTCGTGGCGAAGCGGAGCCAGAACAGCTCCCAGAGCTGGTCCGTTCCCCGAGCGTCAGCCCAGTGTCGCCCCAGATCGGCCGTGCGGAGCAGCGGGCCCTGCGACCCACCTCGATAAAGGACGGCGGCATCGGCTGAGCTCGGGAAGATCTCGGCGCCGCTCTTCAGGGTGACTCCGAAGGGTCGGAAGGTCCGTCCTCCGTCTGTCGACAGCGACAGGCTCGACGAGTTTCCGTCTCCGGTCGGGCAGACGGCCCACACGACGCGACGTCCCGCAGGCACGAGCCTTCCTCCCTGGTCGGGGACGTTGTGGAGGCAAAACGCATCGCCTTGCGCGAAGGTCCTGCCTCTGTCGGTCGAACGAAGAGTCACCAGGCCGGCACCCACCTGGGTCGAGCCGACGAGCCAGACCTTCCGACCTTGCGCAGCGACGGAGATGGGGTACCGGAACTTCACCGGGAGCTTGACGACGTGCCACGAGCCCCCGGCCACCGGTCTACGCTCGACGCGGGCGGAGGGGGGACGAACCGGCCCGGTCTCGCTCCGTCGGTGGTACTTCGTGAACACGGCGTAGACATCTCTCTCGCCGACCGCGACGTCCGTCACCCCCGCAGGGCTCAAGGAACGCCAGGTGTCGCCGCCGTCGCGAGTGACGTACAACTGGCTTCCGCTCGCGAACGCGTAACCGACACGCGGGCCGGTGAAGTCGAGCGTCGGCCCTCCGGAGAGTGGCGGCGCTGCGAGGGTCTTGAAGTGGCGGCCACCATCTCTCGAGCGGACGAGCGCGACGCACGGCCCGGCGCACCCGCGGTACGAGCCGAAGATCCAGATGTCGCGCGTCCCCACGACTGCTGCCGCCAACGGCGAGAACCCCTTCGGCGCCCCGTGAGCCGCGCCGTGGCCAGACGCAGTTGCCGCCACTGTGAGGGCAGCCGCCAGACCCAGGGCTATTGCGAGTCGCATCGGCCGGAGATTACTCCGGCCGACACGGTTATTCCTCTTCGCCTGAAGGCTCTTCGCCGGCGTCGCTGGAGGCGACGGGCTCCTCGGGCGGGACCGTCACCTTCTCGGGCGTGACCTCGCCCGGGATGAAGGTGATGTCCACCTCGTCGCCCGGCTCGCCGTCCTCGTTGCGCGTGCGTCCGACGAGGATCGTCGAGCCCGGATCGAGCTCACGCCCGAGCACGAAGTCGGCGAGCGGATCCTCGATCTCGCGTTGGATCGCGCGGCGCAGCGGCCGGGCGCCCATCGCCGGGTCGTAGCCCTTGTCGACGAGCAGCTCCTTCGCGTCTTCGGTGAGCTCGATGGAGACATCGTGCGTCGCCATCTGCTCGCGCAGGCGCCGGAGCTGGAGGTCGACGATGGACATGATTTCTTGCTTCGAGAGCTTGTGGAAGACGATGATCTCGTCGATCCGGTTGAGCAGCTCCGGCCGGAAGACCTTCTTCAGCTCGCCCATCACGCGGCCCTTCATCTCGTCGTACGAGAGCCCGGACTCGTCGCCGACGGTGAAGCCGAAGCCCGTGTTCTTCGAGATCTGCGCTGCCCCGAGGTTCGAGGTCATGATCACGATTGCGTTCCGGAAGTCGACGCGCCGCCCTTGGGCGTCGGTCAGCTTCCCCTCCTCCAGGATCTGCAGAAGGATGTTGAACACGTCCGGATGCGCCTTCTCGATCTCGTCGAGCAGGAGCACCGAGTAGGGCTTGCGCCGCACGGCCTCGGTGAGCTGGCCGCCTTCGTCGTAGCCGATGTAGCCCGGAGGCGAGCCGACGAGCCGGGACACGGAGTGCTTCTCCATGTACTCCGACATGTCGACCTGGATCATCGCGTCCTCGTCGCCGAACAGGAACTCGGCGAGCGTGCGCGCGAGCTCGGTCTTGCCGACACCGGACGGGCCGAGGAAGATGAACGAGCCGGTCGGGCGCTTCGGATCCTTGATCCCGGCGCGGGCGCGGCGGATCGACTTCGCGACCGCGACGATCGCCTCTTCCTGGCCGATGACGCGCTTGTGGAGCTCCTCCTCCATGCGCACGAGGCGCGCGGACTCGGCCTCGGTGAGCTTGAAGACGGGGATGCCCGTCCACATCGAGACGATGTCGGCGATCTCCTCCTCGCCGACCTGCGGCTGCTCCTCCTGGTTCTCGGAGCTGCGCCACTGCTCCTCGAGCTCGCGCTTCTTCTGCGTGAGCTTCCGCTCCTTGTCGCGGAGGGAAGCGGCCTTCTCGAACTCCTGGTTCTCGATCGAGGCTTCCTTCTCCTTGCGGACGCGCTCGATCTCGTCCTCGAGCTCGCGGTAGCGCGGCGGGGCGGACATCGACTTGATGCGCAGCCGCGAGGCGGCCTCGTCGATCAGGTCGATCGCCTTGTCGGGCAGGTGGCGGTCCTGGATGTAGCGGTCGGAGAGCTCGGCCGCGGCCTTGAGCGCGTCGTCGGTGATCGTGACGCGGTGATGCGCCTCGTACCGGTCGCGCAGGCCGCGCAGTATCTGCACCGAGTCGTCGACGGTGGGCTCCTCGACCCGCACCTGCTGGAAGCGGCGCTCGAGAGCGGCGTCGCGCTCGAGGTACTTGCGGTACTCGTCGAGCGTCGTGGCTCCGATCGTCTGCAGCTCGCCGCGCGCGAGGGCCGGCTTGAGGATCGAGGCCGCGTCGATCGCGCCCTCGGCCGCGCCCGCGCCGACGAGGTTGTGCAGCTCGTCGATGAACAGGACGATGTCGCCGCGCTGCTGGATCTCCTTCATGACCTTCTTCAGCCGCTCTTCGAACTCGCCGCGGTACTTGGAGCCGGCGACGAGCGCCGCGAGGTCGAGGCTGTAGATCTGCTTGCCCTTGAGAATCTCGGGCACCTGGTTCGAGGAGATGCGCTGGGCAAGCCCTTCGACGATGGCCGTCTTGCCGACGCCCGGCTCGCCGATCAGCACCGGGTTGTTCTTCTGGCGGCGCGCGAGGATCTGCATGATCCGCTCGATCTCGGTCTGACGCCCGACGACCGGGTCGAGCTTGCCCTCCTGCGCCTGCTTCGTGAAGTTGCGGCCGAACTGGTCGAGCAGCTTCGAGGACTTGGACTTTTCGCCGCCGGGCCCGCCGCCCGCGCCGGCCTGACGCCGGCCTGGGCC
>Ga0308175_100002048_pt1 | contig 13696 bp, 12 predicted proteins | sample PhyCR1_3_FD_203893 | JGI IMG/M metagenome (GOLD analysis project Ga0308175, IMG submission 203893) | Soil microbial communities from UC Gill Tract Community Farm, Albany, California, United States - DLSLS.C.R1 | ecosystem: Environmental > Terrestrial > Soil > Agricultural land | place: USA...
AGGTACATCGACCGGATCGGGAACATCCACAGCCGCGGCACGTTGCGGTGCACCCGGATCCGGGGCTCCCAGTCGGCGACCGTCTCGAGCAGCAGCGGCCGGACGCCGTGCTTGGGCTGCCGGTTGAGGTTCCAGAAGTCCGCGACGGTGCGGGCCAGGTCCCACACGCCCGGTCCGGTGATCCGCACGTGCGTGTCGCGCCACTCGGTGGCGTAGGGCGTGCCGACGTTGTAGCCGCCGACGAAGCCCACCTGGTCGTCGACCACCAGGATCTTGCGGTGGTCGCGGCCGTAGCGGCGCAGGTCGAAGAACCGCCAGCCGGCGTTGTAGACGGGGTACTCCAGCACCTTCAGCCGCGGCCCGAACCGCTTGAACAGGGGTGACACGACGAGGTTCGCGAACCCGTCGTACACCGCGTAGACCTCGACGCCCCGGCCGGCGGCCTCGCTGAGCGCCCGCTTGAACCGCTCGCCGACCTCGTCGCCCTTCCAGATGTAGGACACGAACAGGATCCGGTGCCGGGCGCCGGCGATGGCCTCGAGCATGTCGTCGTACAGGTCCTGCCCGTAGGTGTACGTCCTGAGGGTGCCCTCGCCGATGGCGACCTGTCCCGGCGGCGTGGTCGGGAACGGCTTGGGACGCTTGCCGCGGCGCCGGTAGGAGTCGACGAGGGTGAGGGCCACCGCCAGGACCACCTGCAGGCCGAGCAAGGAGAGCAAGGCTCGCCGGAGAACCGTCCGCACACCCCTCACAGGCACAGAACCTATCCTGTCGGCGGCGGGTCGTAGGCTCGGCGCCATGAGGCCAGTGACCGATCTCCAGCGGCGGGTCGCCCCCTTCCAGGTGGTGTCCGACTACCGGCCGTCGGGCGACCAGCCGACGGCCATCGAGGACATCGAGCGGCGGATCGACAAGGGTGAGCCGGACGTCGTCCTGCTCGGCGCGACCGGCACCGGCAAGACCGCCACCGTGGCGTGGGCGGTGGAGCGGCTGCAGCGGCCGACGCTGGTGATGCAGCCGAACAAGACGCTCGCCGCGCAGTTCGCCAACGAGCTGCGGCAGCTGCTGCCGAACAACGCGGTCGAGTACTTCGTCTCGTACTACGACTACTACCAGCCCGAGGCCTACGTCCCGCAGACGGACACCTACATCGAGAAGGACTCCTCGATCAACGAGGAGGTCGAGCGGCTGCGGCACTCCGCGACGAACTCGCTGCTCACCCGACGTGACGTGATCGTGGTCTCGACGGTGTCGTGCATCTACGGCCTGGGCACCCCGCAGGAGTACGTCGACCGCATGGTCTCGCTCAAGCTGGGGGAGGAGCTCGACCGGGACGCGCTGCTGCGCCGCCTCGTCGAGATCCAGTACACCCGCAACGACCTCAGCTTCACGCGGGGGACGTTCCGGGTCCGCGGGGACACCCTCGAGATCTTCCCGGTCTACGAGGAGCTCGCGATCCGGGCGGAGTTCTTCGGCGACGAGATCGAGCGGCTGATGACGCTGCACCCGATCAGCGGCGAGGTGGTCACCGAGGACACCGAGCTGCACGTCTTCCCGGCCACCCACTACGTCGCCGGGCCCGAGCGGATGGAGCGGGCGATCCGCGGCATCGAGCTCGAGCTGGAGGACCAGCTGGCCAGGTTCGAGAAGCAGGGCAAGCTGCTCGAGGCGCAGCGGCTGCGGATGCGGACGACGTACGACATCGAGATGATGCGCCAGGTCGGCTCCTGCTCGGGGATCGAGAACTACTCGATGCACATCGACGGCCGTTCGCCCGGCTCGGCGCCGAACTGCCTGCTCGACTACTTCCCCGAGGACTTCCTGCTGGTCATCGACGAGTCGCACGTGGCGGTGCCGCAGATCGGCGGGATGTACGAAGGCGACATGTCCCGCAAGCGCAACCTCGTCGACCACGGCTTCCGGCTGCCGAGCGCGATGGACAACCGGCCGCTGCGCTGGGAGGAGTTCCTGGACCGGATCGGCCAGACCATCTACCTGTCCGCCACGCCGGGCGACTACGAGATGTCGAAGGTCGGCGGCGAGGTGGTCGAGCAGATCATCCGGCCGACCGGGCTGGTCGACCCCGAGGTGATCGTCAAGCCGACCAAGGGGCAGATCGACGACCTGATCCACGAGATCAACGCCCGCACCGAGCGCAACGAGCGGGTCCTGGTCACCACGCTGACCAAGAAGATGTCGGAGGACCTGACCGACTACCTGCTCGAGGCGGGCATCCGCACCCGTTACCTGCACAGCGAGGTCGACACCCTGCGCCGCATCGAGCTGCTCCGCGAGCTCCGGCTCGGACAGTACGACGTCCTCGTCGGCATCAACCTGCTCCGGGAGGGTCTCGACCTGCCGGAGGTGTCGCTGGTGGCCATCCTCGACGCCGACAAGGAGGGCTTCCTGCGCTCGGACAAGTCGCTGATCCAGACGATCGGCCGGGCAGCGCGGAACGTCTCCGGCCAGGTGGTGATGTACGCCGACAAGGTGACCCCGTCCATGGAGTCCGCGATCGAGGAGACCAACCGGCGCCGCGAGAAGCAGGTCGCCTACAACAAGGCCCGCGGGGTCGACCCGCAGCCGCTGCGCAAGAAGATCGCCGACATCACCGAGATGCTCGCCCGTGAGGACGAGGACACCGCCGAGCTGCTCGGTGGCGGTGGCCGCCAGCAGTCGCGAGGCAAGGCACCCGTGCCCGGGCTCTCCAGCCGCGGCACCGGGCGGCACACCGCGGAGCTGGCCGGGATGCCGAGCCAGGACCTCGCCGACCTGGTCCAGTCGCTCACCGAGCAGATGCACACCGCGGCCGCCGAGCTGCAGTTCGAGCTCGCTGCCCGGTTGCGCGACGAGATCCAGGACCTCAAGAAGGAGCTCCGGCAGATGGTCGAGGCGGGCGCCCGGTGAGCCCAGGATGACTCCCGAGGACCTCCGCGACCACGCGCTCACGAAGCCGGGCGCCTGGCTCGACCAGCCGTGGGAGGGCGACCACGTCGCCAAGGTCGGCCCGGACGAGCGCGGGAAGATCTTCGTCTTCCTCGGCAGCGGCAGCATCGGCGTCAAGGCCGGTGCCACCCGCGACGAGGCGGACCAGTGGCTGGCTCGCTATCCCGAGGACGCGTCGGCGATGGCCTACGTCGGCCGCTCCGGGTGGAACACGTTGCAGGTGAACGGTGCGATCCCGGACGAGGAGATCCTCGAGGCGGTCGACGAGTCCTACGCGCTCGTGGTCGCCAAGCTGCCCAAGAAGCTGCGCCCGACAGCTGGGACGTGAGACTCGGGTAACACGATTGACATTCGTGTGCTGGGGAACCCGGACGCCATGCTGAGCGCACTGGTCTGGGGAGCTGTCGCGGCCGTCTCACTGATCGTCGGGACCGTCCTGGCACTCGTTCGTGACTGGCGCGCCGGCATCATCGGGGCGGTGCTCGCCTTCGGCGCGGGCGCACTCATCTCCAGCGTGGCCTTCGAGCTCGCCCAGGAGGGGCTGGACATCGGTGGCCCGGTGTCGGTGGCCGTCGGTCTCGCGCTCGGGGCCATCGCGTTCTTCGCCGGCGACCGGGCTGTCAGCCACATCGGCGGTCGTTCCGGCGGCGGGTCAGCAGGGCTCCCGCTGGCGCTCGGGGCCCTCCTCGACGGCATCCCGGAGCAGGCGGTGCTCGGCATCGGGCTCGCCACCGGCAAGGGCGTCAGCGTCGCGCTGCTCGTGGCGATCTTCATCTCCAACCTCCCCGAGTCGATCGGTTCGTCCAGCGACATGCGTGGCGCCGGGAAGTCCCGCAAGGACGTGTTGACGCTCTGGGTGGTGGTGACCGTGCTGTGCGCACTCGCCACGCTGGGCGGCTACCTGATCGCCCAGCTGGTGGGTGGGAACGTGAAGGCGGCGGTCGACGGCTTCGCTGCCGGCGCGCTGCTGGTCATGCTGACCGACTCGATGATCCCCGACGCCAAGCGCAAGGTGGGCAACCGGGCCGGGCTCATGACGGTCCTGGGCTTCGCCGTCGCGGCGGGGCTGTCGAACCTCACCTGACCGGCACCTGCGCGAGGTCCGCTGGCCGGCATGCGCAGCCCGGCGTCACACCTGCAGCCCCTGCGCCACCAGACGACTGGCGGCGGACAGGTCCTCGGTGAGGGGACGGTCCGCGCGGTCCTCGGACAGCTGCGACGCCGCGAGCTCGAACACCTCGCGCAGCCGGCCCGTGGGGAGCCGCTCCTCGTCGGTCCGCAGCGCCCGCACGACGGCCACCAGCTCGCAGCCGAGCACCACGGGAGTGAGCTCGACCAGGTGCTCGCACGCCCACACCGCCTGCGTGGAGAAGCTGGCGTGCTCCTCCAGGCCGAGCGAGACCACCGCGTGGCCGGTGGAGACGGGAGTCGCCATGATGCGGGCGCGGGCCAGGGCGTCCTGGGCGAGGTACTCCAGGATCATCAGCCCCGAGCTGCCCGGCGGCCCCGACGCGAGGAACGCCGGCAGCCCGGTCAGGGCCGGGTTGATCAGCGCGGAGAGCCGGGCGGCCGAGAGCGCCATGACCGGGTAGGCGGCCTGCCGCAAGGCGTCGAGCGTGGCCGAGAGCCGGGCGGTGACGAAGCCGCCGTGGTGCAGCATCGTCCCGTCCTCGGCGACTAGCGGGTTCTCGGTCGAGTCGTCGACCTCGACCTGCACGGCCTGCACCGTGGTGTCCAGCGCGTCGCGGAACGGGGCGTGCACCTGCGGCACCGTGCGCAGCGCGAAGGGGTCCTGGATGCGCGCCGGCTGCCAGTCAGCCGGCTCGAGCCAGGCCATCAGCCGCTGGGCGACCCCTTGCTGGGAGGCGTCCGGGCGACCTGCGTGCACCCGCGGGTCGAAGGCCTGCAACGACGCCCGCAGCGCACGGGCCGACAGGGCGATCACCTTCTCGGCGGCCTCGGAGAGCAGTGCCAGCCGGTGGTGGACCAGGGCCGCGCCCGCCAGGGTGAGCGCGTTGCTGGACATGAAGGGCAGGGCGTCGCCGTCGTCGACGGGCGCCACCGGCGCCGTACCACTGCGCCACCGGCGCTCGCCGACCAGCGTGAGGCCCAGCTCGGCGAGCGGCACCAGGTCGCCGGTCCCGATCGACCCGGCGCGGTGCAGGTCCGGTATGGCGCCGGTGGCGACCGCCGAGCCCAGCGAGGAGGCGAGCCCCGCGCTGACTCCCGAGCGGCCGGAGGTGATCTGGTGCAACCTGATCGCCATCGCGGCGCGGGCGGTCACGTCGTCGTACGTCTCACCGATGCCGGTCGCGTGACTGCGCCACAGCCGCAGCGCGTGGGACGTGCCGTCACCGGCGGTCATCTCCGTCGGGACGTGCCGCAGCGCTCCCACTCCGGTCGTCAGGCCGTAGACCGCGCCCGACCGGCCGGCCAACCGCAGCTGGTGGTGGGAGGCGGCGATCCGCTCGACCGAGGCGTCGCTGAGCCCCACCGGCGCGGGGCCTCCGCTCAGCGCCCAGCCGATCAGGTGGTCCAGCGACATCCCCGGCATGCCCGGCTCACGGTTCGCGGTAGGCGCTGTCCGGCGCGTCGGTCACGAACATGTGACCGGGGGCGTGGGTGATCGCGAACGGCGGGCGGCTGGCGGCGAGGGCCGCCTGGGGCGTCACGCCGCAGGCCCAGAAGACCGGGACGTCCCCGTCCTGGAACTCCACCGGATCGCCGTAGTCGGGACTGGCGAGGTCGGTGATGCCCAGGGCCGCCGGGGCACCCACGTGCACCGGAGCACCGTGGACCTGCGGCATGCGAGCGGTGATCTGCACCGCCTCGGTGACCTGGCCGCCGGGGATCGGCCGCATCGAGACGACCAGGGGACCGGAGAACTGGCCGGCGGGCCGGCAGGGGATGTTCGTGCGGTACATCGACACGTTGCGTCCCTGCTCGATGTTGCGCACCGGCACTCCTGCCTCCAGCAGCGCGGTCTCGAAGCTGAAGCTGCAGCCGATCAGGAAGGAGACCAGGTCCGGCCGCCACACGTCGCTCACGTCGGTCGGCTCGTCGACCAGCTCGCCGTCCTGCCAGACGCGGTACCGCGGGAGGTCGGTGCGCAGGTCGGCGTCGGGCGCCAGCGCGGTGCGCGGGCTGCCCGGGTCCGTGACGTCCAGCAGCGGGACCGGGCGAGGGTTGCGCTGCCCGAAGAGCAGCATGTCGAAGGCCCACTCACGGGGAAGGACCACGAGGTTCGCCTGCGTGAAACCGGCGGCCCACCCGGAGGTGGGCGTGACCAGTCCCTCGCGGTAACGCTCGCGGGCCTGGGCCGGCGTGAGCAACGCCGGTGGGCTCGTCGTCATGATGCCTCCTCGAGATTCGTCAGGCGTTTCGGATGGACGCGCCGAACGCCTCCACCTCGGCCTCCGGTAGCTGGTAGTGGTTGGCCCAGGTATGGGTCGGGAACAGGAACACCCGGCCCAGCCCGATCTCTTCCCGGGCACGGAGGAGACGGGCAGCACACTGCTGGGGAGGTCCGAACAGTCCGAGGGCGTCGACGATCCTGCCGGCCAGCTCGTCGTCGATCCGGCCGGGATCGAGGTCGGCGGGAAGGTCGATGCCCGAGTGCCGCAACCAGGTCAAGTTGGAGGCGCTCGGGTAGAGCAGCCACGGGTGACCCTCGCGGAACCAGCGTTGCGGCCAGGTCCGGGCGTCCTGCTCGGTCCCGAGCCCGAACGGGACGATCAGCGTCTCCTCGACCGAACCGGGGTCGCGTCCCGCTCGTACGGCGCCCCGGCGCACGTGCTCCCGGGCGGCGGCAACCCCGTCGGGATGCAGGCCGACCAGCATCATCACCCCGTCGGCGACCTCGCCGGCGAGCTCGAGCAGCTTGGGGCCGGAGGCCAGCACGACGACCTTCGGAGGCACGGGCGGACGCGACTGCAGCTCGAGCTCCTGGCCGTCCAGGGTGGTGCGCCCCTCTCGCAACAGCTCTCGCAGGGCGAGCACGACCTGCCCGAGCCGGCTCCTGCGGGCCCGCGGCTCGCCGGCCTTCTCCACCGACAGGAACCCCGGGGCCACGGTGAGCATCGCCCGTCCGGGCGCCAGCTCGTCCAGCGAGCCGGCCAGCGAGGCCAGCACCAGCGGATGGCGGGTGACGACGTTCGAGGTCGCCGGGAAGAGGGTGATCCGCTCTGTGCGCTGCGCCATCGCCGCCAGGGCGAGGTACGCGTCGCGTCCGGTGTGGTGGTGGTCGGGGACACCGACCCCGTCCAGGCCGGCCTGCTCGCACCGCGCCGCGAAGTCGGCGAGCTCGGGCAGCGGACGCCCGAGCGGCACCCGGATGCTGACGTTCAGGTCAACCACTGGCTCGTCCTCTCTGCTCGGCTGCGGCGCCGTACGCCGTGAGCACCTGTGCCTCCGAGATCCGGAGGTACTCCTCCAGGTCGCTGGCCGCACGACGGTACTTCCCGGCCTCCAGCAGGCCGAGCAGCCGCCGGTTCCGTTCGACGTACGGCACGTGCAGGCGCCGCGGGTTCGCCACGACGAGGAACACCAGCCTCAGCTCCGCCAGCAGCTGTCGAGCCACCTTGTCCACCCGGCGGCTCTCCGCGAGCGCGACCAGGTGCTGGTGGAAGTGCATGTTGGCGGTGCCGACCGCCAGCCAGTCCTCCCTGACCATCGCGGCCTCGGCGGCCTCGACCTCCCTGCGCAGCGGGACCAGCTGCGCGTCGTCGAGTCCCTCCAGCGAGCGGACCACCTCGCACTCCAGCAGTCGGCGCATCCGGTAGAGGTCGACCAGCGCGTAGGCGTCCAGCTCGACGACGAAGACGCCGCGGTGCAGACGGTGCACGAGCAGCCCGTCGTGCGCCAGCAGCCGGAACGCCTCTCGAAGAGTGTTGCGGGAGACGCCCAGAGCGGCGGTGAGGCCCTCCTCGCTCAGCTGTGTGCCGGGCGGGAACTCGCCCTCGGTGATGCGGCAGCGCAGCACCTCGGCCGCCCGCTCAGCCGCGCTCTGGTTCACGAGGCCCACTCTTGCACGGCTCGTCCCAGATTCGCGCCTGGTTGTTCAACATCCGTTGCAGGATTGTTCAACGTCCTGTTAGCGTCACGCGGTCACATCGAGAGGACGACACACATGGCGGATCGAACCGGTGCGCGACACACGTCGACGGGCGCAGAGGAGGCCGCCGAGTCGGCCGCGCCGCTCAAGGGAAGCCGTTCGCCGCTGATCGGGGCGATGTTCTTGATGGCGACCTCCGCCATCGGCCCCGGCTTCATCACGCAGACCACCACCTTCACCGACCAGCTCCGGGCCGCGATGGCGTTCGCGATCCTGGCATCCGTCCTCTTCGACATCGCGATCCAGCTCAACGTATGGCGGATCATCGGGATCGCGGGACGCCGGGCGCAGGACCTCGCGAACTCGGTCCTGCCGGGCGCCGGGTACGTGCTGGCGGCGCTCGACGTGCTGGGCGGCCTGGTGTTCAACATCGGCAACATCGCCGGCACGTCGCTGGGCCTCGACGCGATCTTCGGTCTCGACGTCCGGGTGGGCGCGGCCATCTCGGCGCTGATCGCCATCGGGGTCTTCCTGGTCCGGCGGGCCGGCGTCGCCATGGACCGGGTCGTGGTCCTGCTCGGCATCGTGATGATCGCGCTCACCACCTACGTCGCGGTGACGACCAGTCCTCCGGTCGGTGAGGCTGCGCGCCAGGCGGTGGCGCCCGACCAGGTCAACTTCCTGGTGATCACCACTCTGATCGGCGGCACGGTCGGTGGCTACATCGTCTACTCCGGCGCGCACCGCATGGTCGACAACGGGATCCGCGGCGTCGAGTCGGTCGGCCGGATCACCCTCAGCTCCGTCGTCGGCGTGCTGATCACAGGTGTGATGCGGGTGCTGCTGTTCCTGGCCGTGTTCGGCGTGGTGTCCGAGGGTGCCAAGCTCGACCCCGCCAACCCGCCCGCCTCCGCCTTCCAGCACGCGCTGGGGAGCGCCGGCGAGATCGTGTTCGGCGTGATCATCTGGTCCGCCGCGATCACGTCCGTCATCGGTGCGTCGTACACCTCCACGTCGTTCCTGAAGGTGATCGGCAGCTGGGTGACCCGCTGGGAGCGCTGGGTGGTGTGCGGGTTCATCGTCGTCTCGACGGTGATCTTCATCGTGGCCCAGACCACGCCGGTCAAGCTGTTGATCTTCGCCGGCGCCTTCAACGGCCTGATCCTCCCGTTCGGTCTCGGCATCCTGCTGTGGATCGCCGCCCGCCGCCGTGACCTCATCGGCGGATACCACTACCCGGCCTGGCTGCTGACCATCGGCGTCGTCGCGTGGGCGCTGACCGTCTACCTGGGCTACAGCTCCATCACCGGTTTGGGGAACCTCTTCTCATGACGACATCAACGACGATCGACCTCAACAGCGACCTCGGCGAGGGCTTCGGCCACTGGACGCTCGGCGACGACGACGCGCTCCTGGGCGTGGTCACGAGCGCCAACGTGGCGTGCGGGTTCCACGCCTCCGACCCGTCCATCATGCGCCGGGTGTGCGACCGAGCCGTCGAGGTGGACGTCGCGATCGGTGCGCAGGTCGGCTACCGGGACCTGCCCGGCTTCGGGCGCCGGTTCATCGACGTCGAGCCGGCTGCCCTGACCGCGGACGTGATCTACCAGATCGGGGCGCTCGACGGCTTCGCCCGGGTGTCCGGCTCCCGGGTGCGGTACGTCAAGCCGCACGGCGCGCTCTACAACACCATCGTGCACCACGAGGAGCAGGCGGCGGCCGTGGTCGAGGCCGTGGTGTCCTACGACCGCTCCCTCCCCGTCCTCGGCCTGCCCGGCTCGGTGTGGCTCCGGCTGGCAGGGGAGGCCGGGCTCACCGTCGTGGCCGAGTCCTTCGCGGACCGGGCGTACACCCCGGAGGGCACGCTGGTCTCCCGCCGCCAGGAGGGCTCGGTGCTGCACGACGCGGACGTCATCGCGCAGCGGTGCGTCGCGATGGCGACCGGGCAGCCGATCGACGACGCGACCGGGAACCCGCTCACGCTGAAGTCCGAGTCGATCTGCGTGCACGGGGACACCCCGGGCGCCGTCGCCATCGCGGAGAAGGTCAAGCAGGCGCTCGCCGACGCCGGCGTCGAGGTGTCGGCGTTCGCGCCACCCTCATGAACCTGCGGGCCAGCGGCTCCACGGCACTGCTCGCGGAGTACGAGCACCTCGACGAGGTGCTCGGCCACTACGCGGCGCTCAGCGAGGATCCGCCCGACGGGGTGGTCGACCTCGTGCCGGCCGCCCGGACGATCCTCGTCGTCGTCGACCCGGCCCGCAGGCCGCTGGAGGAGGTGGCCAGGGACGTGCGGGCGATCCGTCCCGGGGACCACCTCGCCACCGCCGCCGACGAGGTGGAGGTCGAGGTCAGGTACGACGGAGAGGACCTCGACGAGGTCGCCGGGCTGCTCGGCTGCGACGTGGCCGAGGTGGTGCGCCGCCACACGAGCCAGCTGTGGACCGTGGCGTTCTGCGGGTTCGCGCCCGGCTTCGGCTACCTGGCCTCCGAGGACGGCGAGTGGGACGTGCCGCGCCGGAAGTCGCCGCGCACCAAGGTGCCTGCCGGCAGCGTCGGCCTCGCCGGTGAGTTCACCGGGATCTACCCGCGCGAGTCTCCCGGTGGCTGGCAGCTGATCGGCAGCACGACGATGACCATGTTCGACCCGCACCGGGAGGAGCCGGCCGTGTTCCGGCCCGGTCGCCGGGTCCGGTTCGTCGACAGTGGTGCCGCGGGTGGCTGAGCGCTGCCTCACCGTGCTCGAGACCGGTCCCCTCGCCACGATCCAGGACACCGGCCGGATCGGGCTGGCCGGGCAGGGCGTCGGCCGCTCGGGGGCGTGCGACCGCTCGTCGTACGCCCTCGCGAACCGGCTGGTCGGCAACCTGCCGGGCACCCCCGCCATCGAGGTGACCTACGGCGGCCTGCGGGTGCGGGCGGAGTGCGACCTGGTGGTCACGGCCACCGGCGCGCGCTGCCCGGGGGCCCCGCACAACGCCCCGGAGCTCGTTCGCGCCGGGACCGAGCTGGCGCTGGGACCACCTGCCACCGGCCTGCGCACCTACCTGGCGGTCCGCGGCGGTCTCGTCGCCGAGCCGTTGCTCGGCTCCTGCAGCACCGACATCCTCTCCGGTCTCGGCCCGCCGGTGCTCCGGGCCGGTGACCTGTGGCGGGTCGGCGACGCGACCGGCCCGGCGCCGAGTGTCGACGTCGCCCCCGTCCCGGCACCCGAGGCCGGTGCGGTCCGGGTCCGCGTCATCCCCGGGCCGCGCAACGACTGGTTCACCGACGCGGGCTGGGACTCCCTGCTCGGCCAGACCTACCGGGTGAGCAACGACAGCAACCGCGTCGGGATCCGCCTGGAGGGCGAGCCGCTGGAACGTGCCGTGACGCGCGAGCTGCCCAGCGAGGGGATGGTCCGCGGGGCCCTGCAGGTCCCGCCGTCCGGCACGCCCGTCCTGTTCCTCGCCGATCACCCGGTCACCGGCGGCTACCCGGTGATCGGGTACGTCCTCGACTCCGACGTGGACCGGTGCGGCCAGCTCCGGCCGGGGCAGGAGCTGACCTTCACGGGGGCCCGCTGAGTCGCCGTCGCCCTACTTCCTGACCGCGTAGCGGACGTGGGTGGCGAACGGCGAGCTGTAGACCCTGACCACCTCCAGGTCCACGTCCTGGTCGAACCCGTCGAACAGCCACTTGCCGGCCCCCAGGATCACCGGAGCCGTGGAGATGACCAGCTCGTCGACCTCTCCGGCGGCCAGCGCCTGCCGGATGAGGTCGGCGCCGCCACCCAGGGCGACGTCACCGTCCCCGGCGGTCTCGGTCGCCCGGGCGAGCGCGGTGTCCAGGTCCGCGACGAACCGGAAGCCGCTCTCGGCCGGGGGTTGGTCCTCGGTGCGGTGGGTCAGCACGTACAGGGGTCCGGGAAACGGGTTGGCCCCGCCCCAGGCTCCGGCGGCGTCGTACATCCCGCGCCCGACCACTCCGGAGGCCACCGTGGAGGTCATGTCGTCGAAGAACTCCTTGTCCGGGCCGTGCATCGCGAAGTCGTGGCCGCCGTCGTAGGTCCACGGGCCGCCCATCACCCAGTAGTGCAGGCGCTCGCCGCCACGGCCCAGACCGAGCTCCGGCCCGTCGTCGGGACCCGTGACATAGCCGTCGACCGACGTGGTGATGGATGCGACGACCTTGCCCATGGCTCCTCCTCTGTCGAGTGTCGTGAGGGCAGACCCGGCGGCGGTGGCCGACTCATCGGTCAGGCCAGCGCGCGAGCCGCCTTGTCGACGTACAGGTCGGCGTCCGCCTCGCGGTAGAGCGCGTCGGCGCCACCAGGAGCCTGCGGGGCGAGCGTGGTCGCGGCCACCCCGGCGCTGACGGCGATCCGCAGACCGGGGGAGACCTGCCCCCAGTCGGTGGAGGCGACGGCCGCGCACAGTGCACCGGCCCGATCCGTGGCGGTCCGCCGCAGCGTCGCCACGTCCGGGTGGTCGAGCTCCAGGACCAGCGCGAACTCGTCACCCCCGAGCCGCAGGGCGAGGTCGCCCGGGCGGACGTGCTGGTCGATGAGCTGCCCGATCCGCCGCAGCACCTGGTCGCCGACGGCGTGCCCGTGCAGGTCGTTGACGGCCTTGAAGTCGTCCACGTCGATCAGCAGGACGGCTGCGCACCGCTCCTCGGCAGGTTCGCGGCCCAGCCAGTCCTCGAAGCACCGGCGGTTCGAGAGCCCCGTCAACGGGTCGAGCAGCACGTCGCGGGACAGGTGCGCGTGCTCGACGCTCAGCCGCTGCCCGGTGATGGCCGCCCGCGCGGCGGCCAGCACGCCCTGGCGCGACCGCCACCGGAGCCCCGCGACCAGGCGGCCGTACTCCAGGTGGGCCGCGACCGCCGGCTCGGGCTCGACGGCGGTGAGGATCTGCGCCCGGACCCAGGTCGGGAAGGTGCGCGCCCCGGACGAGAGGGATGCGGGCAGCGACAGCAGCGGGACCATCGCCAGCGCCTGGGACCGCAGGCCCTTGCGGTGCAGGGCGAGGGCCAGCAGTCCGTCGAGCAACGGCAGCGCCTCGATGTCCTGGGCGCTCACGAGCGCCCGACGCCGGTCGGCCAGCCGGGCGAGGTGGTCGTGCACGGACCGTGGTGCCTGCCCGAGCGGGAGGGGCTCGGTGAGGGCGTCGACCAGGAACGCGGCGACGTCACCGCAGGCCTGCGCCCCCAGCAGCCACAGCGCGGGCACGTCGTCGGTCTCCTCCGCCGGCCGGACGGCGTCGAGCGCCCGGCGGGCCTGCTCCAGGGCCGCGCGCTCCTCGCCGATCTCGAGCAGCGCCGTGGCCCACTCCATCCGGCTCAGCACCCGGTTGACCGCGACTGCGGGTTGCTGCACCGGCCGCTCGCAAGCAGCGCCGAGGGCACCGGCCCGGTCGTAGAGCTCGTCGCAGAGCTCCCACAGGTTGAGGGTGTTGTAGGCCGCCGCACAGATCACCAGCGTGGTGCAGCGGTCGAGGGCGGGCAGGCTCTCGTCGTCGACGAGGGCCACCGCCCGGCCGGCATCCGAGATCAGGGTGCCGCCGTCCGTCCGGCCGGCGGCACCGAGAGCACGCAGCGCCAACGCGAGGCCGAGCAGCGCCGGGGACTCGGCGGCGTCGGCGCGCCGGACCAGGGCGTCCAGGGACGCCTCGACGGCGGCCCGGTCCGGGGAGTGCAGCATGTCGTACTGGGCGA
>Ga0308175_100002049_pt1 | contig 13691 bp, 8 predicted proteins | sample PhyCR1_3_FD_203893 | JGI IMG/M metagenome (GOLD analysis project Ga0308175, IMG submission 203893) | Soil microbial communities from UC Gill Tract Community Farm, Albany, California, United States - DLSLS.C.R1 | ecosystem: Environmental > Terrestrial > Soil > Agricultural land | place: USA...
CTCAAGGGGATCTACGAGCCGTTCAGCACCTCCACGCACAGCTCGGTCAACTTCCTCGGCAACGTGCTGCTGAAGATGCCGCTGATCTTCTCCGGCTACGCGATGAACGTGCTGACCACGATCACCGGGCTGCAGGGCCTGGACGCGGTGGTGGCCGCCTCGCTGCACGGACGGCAGAAGGGGCTGCCCTTCTTCCCGAACACGCTGATCGGCCGGGCGCAGGCCGCGGTCGAGGGTGTCGAGTTCGACGAGCAGAAGCATGGAGAGTTCGACATGTCCTCGGTGATGGACGGCATCGACCTGTCCCGGGCCTTCATCCGTGGCGGGCTGACCCACACCGCGCTGTTCATGTTCGGGATGGCGGCCGGCGGACTCGGCCTGTCGGGCGAGGACGACGAGACCAAGAAGCGCCGGCGGCTGGCGAAGCTGCAGGGCGCGGGCTTCATCTACGACCCGCGCGCCCTGGAGAACGACTTCCGCAACCAGGACGCCGTGTTCATGGACTGGCTTCCGTTCGGCTCCCAGTGGTGGGGCGTCGGCAAGGACGTCGACGGCGACTACCGCTCGATCGGCCAGCTGCACTGGACGCTCAAGCAGTTCGTCTCCCCGCTGCTGGGCTTCGAGCGGTTCTACGAGACCGGCGACTTCCGGCAGGTGACCTGGGGTTTCCAGGACGCGATCGGCTCGTTCCCGCTGATCAACTCGCTGATGTGGCACGACGCGATGGCCACCGCCAACGAGTTCACCGCGATGGCCAACGACGAGGCGGGCAAGCCCGGCGGCCCCGCGAACATGGTGCACTCCTCGATGCTGCTCACCAACGCGGTCGGCGTGTACGAGCGGATGCTGTTCGAGAACGCGTTCGTCAACCAGCTCTACTCCTCCTTCGACCGATACGACCGGGACCCGTACAAGCTGCCGCTGCGCGACAGCGACGGCACCCTGCAGCGCGACATCGAGGGCAACGCCCGTGAGCAGAACCTGTCGGTCGAGCAGTACCTTGCGGCGAACCGCGACCAGCTGACCCGCGAGATCGCGGGCGGCAAGTGGGAGGGTGCGCTCTACGTCGACCCGGACACCGGCGAGGTGAAGCAGGGCTACATGACCCGGGACGCCAACTCGGCTCGGCTGCACGCGCTGACCGAGAACCGGGCCACGATGGCGTTCGCGATGTCGCTGTTCACCGGTCTCGGTGAGAGCGACTACTTCCGCAAGAACATGCCGATCAAGACCCGCGAGATCGAGAAGCCGCAGATCACCCAGGACCAGGCCGAGGCGGCGATCCGGTCCCTGGCCCAGGCCACCTCGGGCGGCCAGCCGGCGCTGACCCGCGACGAGCTGACCTACCTGATCAAGGGCCAGGCCATCAAGGGCAAGGACTGGGACACCTGGAACAACGCGGATGCGCTGGCGGCCGAGGGCATGAAGCACATGACCGTCGACCCGATGAGCATCCTGGACGCGCACGGGCGCGAGGTGCTCACCGAGGCCGGCGCCCGCGGCATCTTCAAGGGCCTGGCCAAGGGCTCGGTGAAGCTGGACTCCCAGAGCCTGCAGGGGATCTACATCCCCTTCGAGATGCGTGAGTCGATCCAGAAGAAGTGGATGTCCGAGCTCATCCAAGAGGGCGTCGACATGGGTCTGGATCAGACCAAGGCCACCTCGCGGATGAAGCGGATGTGGTACGGCCCGACCGACGACCCGACTATCCAGGGGCTCGGGGACATCCTGTGGCACAAGGACATCTCCTACTCCGGCAAGGCCGTCTACAACCAGCTCAACACCACCTACGTGATGGGCCCGGACGGGATGCCGTGGGCCACCGGGTTCACCCGCGACGGGCTGATGGGCGCGCTCGGGCTGAAGCCGGTGAAGCGGGCCTACGTCTCCGAGCAGGGCGCCACCGGCAACGACGGCCGGCTGAACACCACCGACCTGGTGAACGGGATGAACACCGGCCTGCGTGGGCTCGAGCTGGTCGACGACAGCCGCTACGTCCCCACCGACGTGGAGATCGGCAAGTCGATCGAGCAGGCGATCAAGGACGCGGCCAAGCAGGACTACACCCCGTTCAAGCCGTACTCCTCCAGCGGCAGCGGAGGCGGCGGCTACGGCGGCTACCGGAAGTTCGGGCACTACTCCGGCTACCGACGTCGCCACTACGGCGGCGGCGGCTACGGCGGCGGCGGCTCCTACTTCACCAAGATGTACGCGCTGCCGCACGGGACGTCGACGTACGCGAACAACATCCCGTTCATCAACACCTCCAACCCGCTCATCCGTCGGGGCGACGTCCGTCGCGAACGGGTCTGGTCTGAGCGAGGAAGGCTGAAGCAATGGCAGTGAGCGGGGAGCCGGTCACCACCTTCGAGCAGTGGTACATCGACTACGACCCGACCGGGGGTCGCAACGGCGAGCTGTCCTGGAAGTCGATGTCACCGAGCGCGGACTACGTGTGGCGTCTGTACCAGAACGCGAAGCGCGAGGCGGACCTGCGCCTGGAGGGCTACGGCGTCCTCGACCAGCTGGCCGCCGGCGAGGTGATCAGCCCGAAGCCGGACCTGCCGAACATCTCCTCCGGCGAGACCGCGGGGCTGATCCGGCGGATCGCGCGGAACCTGGTGCAGAACACGCCCAACGTCGACGTCATCTCGAAGTTCAACGACGACGACGTGTACGGGATCCTGTCGCGGCACCTGCTGACCGCGAAGATCATCGGCTCGGACGAGTACTCCAACGACATGCAGCAGAACCTGTTCGCCTCCACCAAGGGCGCGCTGACCCGCGGGTTCGACTGTGTCGTCCCGCTGCTGCTGCAGGACGCCGGCGGCTCCTGGTACATGAAGTACGACACGATCCACTACCGCGACGTGTTCCCGGAGCCGGGCGTCAAGGACGTGCGCCAGGCGCCGTACGTGTTCATCCGCCGCTACCTGACCCAGGGTGAGGCGTGGGCGCTGATCAAGGACAACGCCCCGGGCTGGGACGTCGACGCGCTGAAGCTGCTGGTGCAGAACCGGCCGCCGGCGCGCGAGCAGCAGAGCGTCGACCACCAGACCAAGAAGCGCCACCAGATCCCGGACGGCTACGAGATCGTCACGCTCTACACCAACAGCGGCGACCACTTCGTGACGTTCGACGCGCGCACCAAGATGCTGCTGCGGATCGAGAAGAACAAGCACCCGCTCAAGCAGCACCCGGTGCACTTCCTGGTCCTGGAGAAGGACGACCAGCACCCGTTCGGCCAGTCCCAGGTGGAGCTGCTGATCGGCCGCCAGGACTTCCAGGACCTGATGCTGAATGGCGCGATGAAGCTGTGGTACCGCAACATCAACCCGTCCATCATCGGCTACGGCGCGGTCAACTCGATCCCGAACCTGAGCCCCGGCAAGTACACGCAGATCAGCAACCCGAACGCGAAGATCGAACCGTTCGAGGTGAACACCCAGACGCTGATGCAGTTCGGCACGATCAGCCAGCAGAACCTCGGTTCGATGGTGTCGCTGATCGGCGCGGCCGACACGCAGATGGCGATGCAGTCCGGCGGCGGCGCGGTCGGGATGTCGGCTACCCCGCAGGGTGTGGACGCGCAGACCGCGATGGTCGACATCACCACGAACAACTACCAGAAGGCGATCGAGGCGTTCTTCAGCCACTACTGCTCGTACGCGTTGACGATCTACTTCCAGGAGCTGAAGGCGGTCAAGCGGATCTACCCGACCGCCGAGGCCCGGATCAAGCTGCTGCAGGCCGGGCTCGACCCGAGCGAGATCACCGAGGACGGCGCGCTCGAGTGCGACTTCGAGCACCTGGCCACCGAGTACTGGGTGCGCTGCGTGCCCGGCTCGCTGACCGAGCTCGAGGATGAGAAGCAGCTGCGGATCCTGAACCAGATGTTCATCCCGCTGTCCCAGGCGATGCCCGCGATGGCGGCCACCCAGGACACCGTGATGCTCGGCCAGGCCGCCAAGGCGATGCAGTACATCATCTCCAAGCAGATCGAGCTGTCCGGCTCCGCGAGCGCCAAGGAGCTCGGGCTGCTGTTCGGCAAGGGCGACGTCGACCAGGTCAACGAGCGCGACCAGCGCATCTCCGAGATCGAGAGCCGGATCTCCGGGGTGACCTCCTCGACCGAGCTGGAGCTGGAGATGAACACCGACGCGATCCGAACTCTGCAGGAACAGGTGTCGATGTTGGTGCAGAACAACCAGCTGTTGCTCGAAAAGCTAGGTGTGGCAAACCAGGCATCTGGTGATGGTTCGCCTACTTCTACCGATTCGGCGCGTGTTGGTACACCTACGGACGAATCCGCCCCTAGCGTTTACCCCGCCAGCGCCTGACGAATCAGGCCGTACAGACGAGGAGGGGCGACAATGGTCGCACCAGTCCAGAAGGACAGCCTGACCGACTACCAGGTCGCTCTGGCCACGTACCTTCGCATCACGAGCCCGGTGGCAGGAATGTTCACCGGCTCGGAGATCAAGCCGAACCCGAACGCCCGGTCCATCCGGGTGCCCGACATCCGGGTCGACGACTACATCGTCGACGCCGAGCTCGGCCGGATCGGCTCGGAGCACTACTCCGGCTCCGAGTTCACCGGTGAGTGGAAGAACGGCGTGCCGCCGATCGAGTGGCGCACCTACTCCATGAGCCGCCACCGCGCCTTCGGCTTCACGGTGTTCGACGAGCAGCTCCGCTACTCGCCCATCAAGAACATCGTGCAGGAGTACACCGGCCGCAAGATGCAGACCACGGTTCTGCGCGACCACGACAAGTACTGCCTGCTCGCCGCGCTCTCCGGCCACATGACCGGCAAGCTCGTGCCCCGCACGGCGGCCGACACCCCGGCGCCGGCCGACGCCAACGCGGCGAAGATCTCCTGCACCGGCAACGCCGCGGACTACAAGTGGATCGCGGAGCCCGGCGAGGACTACGACAACCAGATCCAGCCGTCGTTCGCCACGATCAAGGGCATGTACCTCGACGACGCGGACCCGCTGTCCACGCTCGACGCGCTCACGCTGCTGTTCAGCGACAACTGGTTCGACTCCAACTTCGGCAACAACGAGCGCTTCCTGCTCGTCACCAGCGCCCTGGAGCTCGTGTTCATCAACGCGCTCATCGACGCCGGCGCCGGAACCGAGTCGGCCTTCAAGCTGCTGAAGGACGGCGACATCTCCGGTGCGAACGCGGCCGGCTACCTCGGCACCCTGAAGGGGTCGTGGAAGCTCGTCAAGATCCACCCGGAGTTCCTGCCCAAGGTCTTCACCGACGTCAACCTGGTCGTCGACCCGGTCGCCAACACCGGCACCGCGGGCCGCACGCTCCGCCAGACGATCGGCCTGGCCGCGTACAAGAACGCGATCCAGACCTACGAGCACTTCAGCGAGCGTCGCCAGCAGGACGGCGGCACCCGCTTCAAGGGCACCGAGTACGTGCAGGACTTCTCCTACGACTGCTGGGTCATCGACCAGCTGAGCGAGGGCGTGGTCCCGCTGTTCCTCCCGGCCACCATCAGCAACCTGCAGGTCGTCTCCGACTCGTTCGGCTACGTCGCTGCGAAGGTGGCGGCCGCCAGGTCGCAGCTCTCGGTCGCCCCGAGCACCTACCCGCTGTCGGGCTCCTCGGTTCTCAAGAGCCGGCCGGAGTGGTTCACCTCGCCGTACGAGGGCACCAGCAAGCTCGACGGTTCGCTCACGGTCCAGGAGACCGGCGACGTCGTGCACCGCAACCCGCTGCTCGCCGTCGACGACACCACGGACTCCAGCGGCCAGTAGTCCTGACGCAGCGGGCGTCGCAACCCGGCGCCCGCTGCCCAGGCTCTGTCCCGGTCTCAGAAAGGACCCGAGATGGACAAGCTCATCGAGCTGCTCCAGCAGATCCAGGAGCTGGCCGGTGTCGCCGTCGACGCACTCAAGGGTGCCTCCGGTGGCGAGCACGGCAAGCCCGGCGGCCCTCCGCACGAGGGTGGCGGCGCTCCCCCGCAGCACGAGGGCGGCGGCGCACCGCACGGTGGCCCCGCGCCTGGTGCACCCGACACCGTTCCGGACGGGGACGAGGGCGGCAAGCCCCCGTTCCAGCGCCGGTAACGACAGACATCGACATGAGCCGGGGCGGAGCGGTTGAGCCGCTTCGCCCCGGTCTCTACGTGCACACGGGTTGGGAGGCCCCTGATGGACATGGCCGGAGTGGTTGCCGCGGCGGACTCGCCGTACTCGATCATCGCGATCGCACTGATCGGCTTGTACGCACTCGGCTGGCGCTGGGGCGGCAAGATGCTTGACAAGATGGACCGCAACACGCGGCTCACCGAGGAGGCCAAGTCCGTCGCCGTGGAGGCGAAGGACAAGGCCAAGAAGATCCAGGAGTCGATCGTCACCAACCACGGCTCGAAGAACCTGGGTGACGCCGTCGACCGGCTGACCACCTGGCTACTCGAGCACATCGAGGACTCGAAGGAAGGCCGCGAGCAGCTGAGCACCCTGCAGCAGGTGGCGGTCGCTACCGCGCTCGAGACCGGCCAGGTCCGCCAGGACTTCACCGACCGGCTCGTCGGCATCGACGACGTCCTCGAGGGACTGACCCACCGACTCGCCCTGATCGAGCAGCGCAAGAACCCCACCGAGTGACCTGAGGAGGAACGATGCCCGCCGTCGACGAAGGCGCCCGCGCCACCGGTACCGGCCGCAAGCCTGCCGCGGTGCCCGGCAACCGGTCGCTGCAGTCGAGCGGATCGTTCGCGCCCAAGGTCACCCTGCCGGCGAACTGGGCGCCGGCCACCCGAACGCCCGCGGCTCCGTCAGCCCCCCGTCCGGAGTCGCGGGCCCGGACTTTCCACCCCGACGACGTCGGGAACATCGCGACCCAGCTCGCGGCGCTCAAGGAGTACCAGCCGCCGGTGACGGCGGCCACGTCGACACCGTCGGTCACCGAGCGCAGCCCGGAACAGATGGCCAACCCGTTCACCCTGCAGAAGGGCAAGACGGACCAGGCCATCGACACCAACGTCGAGCACATCCTCGGCGTGGCCGACCGGCAGGAGAAGATCCTCAAGCTGCGCTCCAACCTGGACGCCGCGGCCCGGGTGCTGCGGGCGCACTCCATCGGCGCCGACAACGCCAAGCCGCACGGCGAGGTCGAGGCGATGACGTGGGAGGAGTACAACGCGCTGCCCTCGGCCGAGCGGGCGGCCGTCGACTTCAACACGATGCTGGTCCGCGCCGTACGCCGCGACCACAAGCTGCAGGACGACTACGACCCGAACAAGCAGCAGCGGCAGACCTACGACCGGGCGGTCGAGAAGATGTTCGGCCAGGACGGCGGCTCGGAGGACTACGCGCCCGAGACGATGGCGGTGCTGCGGCAGATCCACTTCGCCGACTCCGCCTCCGACCTGGATGACTTCCTCGGCCTGAAGGCGGCGATCACCGCCAAGGACCTGAAGAACTACGACCAGGCCCCCACCAACCTGCTCACCGAGTCGGTGGCCGCCGCCGCCAACCCGGTGCAGGTGGACCGCTCGGCGCTGCAGCAGGTGCTGGTGCAGGGCACTGAGCAGATGCAGGGTGCGGTGGCCAAGAGCCAGAGCCTGCTGGCCACCATGAACAAGACCTCGATCATCGACCGGAACGAGGACGTGGCCCGGTTCCTCGGCGGCATCGCCAAGGCCCCCGGCCTCGACCTCGGCTTCGGTGCGCCGAAGACCACCGAGTCCGGTGCGCCGGCGGACGTGAACACCTACTTCCAGCAGATGTTCGACCAGGCCGCCACCGGCCACAAGTCGGCCGACGAGATCAAGCAGGCCGTCAGCCTCGACCTGTCGCCGTCCGAGGGCGACGCCTTCATGCGCTACCTGAACACCCGCAGCGGCAACGCCGCCCGCTACAACGTGGACCTGGGTGACGCCCAGGGCGTGAAGTACAAGTCGCCGGAGGAGTTCCGCAAGATGTTCGGCTTCGACCAGGTGAAGACCGATGGCTAGGCGTGGCGGCGGCGCGATCCCGGTCGCGCCCCACCCGCCCAAGGCTCACACCGCACCGCCGAAGTCCGGACATTCCGGAACATCGGGAGGCTCTCACTCCGGCGGCACGGCGCCGCGCAAGACTAGTACCGGCTCCTCGGGCGGTGGCAAGTCGTCCGGCGCGTCGGCCAAGACCACCGACCCGTACGCCTACGCCAAGGCGCAGCAGAAGCGCTCGGAGGGCCGCGCCAACCAGAAGTACCTGGACCAGGCGCACCAGATGCAGCTGCAGATCAACGCGCTGCGCCTCGCGCTGGGCAACAAGGGCTTCAAGCACTCGCTGGAGCAGAAGCTCCGCAACATCACCCTGAACCAGCGGATCGCCGGCGCCGACCTGGTGCGCGGCTACAAGGAGCGGGTCGGTGCGCTGGAGCACACCGCCTCCGACAACGAGAAGGCGGCCGACGCCACCACGTTCGCGAACCTGGCGAACCGCAGCCGGGAGCGCGCGAACGCGCTGAGCGAGGCCAGCGCCCAGGGCGCCGGCGAGTCGGACCTGCTGCGCTCCCAGCAGATGGCGCTGCACAACTGGAACGCGAACCAGTCCGAGGCGAACCGCTCCTACTTCGACACGCTGACCTCGATCAACTCCTCGCTGACCGACCTGACCACCGATACTCGGACGGCCCGGATCAACAACGTCACCCAGGCGAACGCGGACCGTGGGCAGCTGTGGCAGGCCTACCACGACCAGCGGTCGGAGACGCTGACCAACCTGGGCAACGCGCTCGGCCAGCAGGCCGAGTACTTCGGCCTGGCCAACGAGCAGGTGAAGTCCGGCAAGACGCACGGCCGCGGCGCGAAGGCGACCAAGGCCAGCGGCGGCGCCTTCCACCAGGCCAGCCTGGAGGCGGGCAAGGCCTGGAAGGACCCGGGCGTGTCCAAGTCGCTGACCACCTGGGAGGGCGTCCCCGACTTCGAGGGCCGCCTGAACAGCGACCATCTGAACTCGGCCTCCACCGAGATCGCGCCGCAGAGGAAGCCCGAGGGCGCCTCGCTTCGGAGGTGGGACCAGTGACCGTGGTGAACCCCGAGACCAACATGATCCTCGACGACGCCGTCGAGGAGGTGCTGGCCGCGCTGACCGGCCTGGACCTCACCTACTCCCCGGAGTTCGACCGGTACCGGGCCATCACCCGGGCGCTGAACCGGGCGCTGCGCTCGAACGCGCTCGAGCACGAGTGGTCCTGGTACGCCACCACCGCCTCGGCCGGGCCGGTCGCCGCCGGCATCAGCGCGGTCACGCTGCCCTCGACGCTGCGGCCGCGGGTCACCGGCGACGACGCGGTCCGCCTGGTCGACACCGACGGCAACACCGTGGAGTGGGCCTACTTCCTGCCCCGGGACGCGCTGCACAAGTACGCCTTTCGGGGCGGGCTGTGGGTCTCCAGCGTCCGGGAGCAGCTGCTGTTCTCCCGGCCTTTCGACGTGTCCGAGGTCGGGTTCACCGTGGAGATCCCGGTGATGCGGGAGCCGACGATGTTCCGGCTGCCCAAGCACCCCGAGGACCCGGCCACCCCGCTGACCCCGGTGCCGGCCGACGTCCGTAACCAGCCGATCGACTTCGGCTACCCCGACGTCGTGATCCTGCGCGCCGCCTTCTACTACGCGCAGACCGACCCGGTGATGCAGCCCCGCGTGCAGACGCTGGAGGCGCAGTACAAGGACCTGATGTACCAGATCATCGAGCGCGACGACCGGATGACCGACAGCCCGTTCGCGAACGAGTTCATCCTGCCGCTGCGCAACGGCATCGAGGGCGGCCCCTCGCCGCTGTCGCACCGGCACCCGCACTCCGACAACGGGGTGGGCTGAGCCATGCCCCCCAAGGCCAGGACCCCGGCACCGATCGACCGGCCGCTGAGCCGCGCCTACCTGCGCGAGTTCACCGGCTGGTCGACCGCGTACCCGCCCGGGATCTCCGACCCGACGTCGCTGCGGGTCATGGAGAACATGCAGATCAACCGGGACGGCTCGGTCCGGGTCCGACCGGGGCTGCGGTACCTGTCGTACGAGAGCTCGGGCGGCGTACTGCAGGGCATCGCCCGGCCGGTGGTCGGCAGTCACGAGCCGTTCTTCATGGCCGACGGCTCCAAGGCGTACCTGTTCGCGGTCCGTGAGACCGACAACAGCGTCGGCTTCCGGGTGCTGACCCGTGGCGGCACCGGGATGCTGGTGCAGACGCTGGCCGGCGCCGGCTTCACGGTCTCGGCCGGGCTGAACTTCACCGCGGCCACCACCTACGTGAAGTACCTGCAGATCGACAACAAGGTGTTCGCGCTCTCCAACGCCGGGGAGACGATGCGCTGGTTCTCGGTCGGCGCGTCCAAGGCCGCCAAGCCGCTGAACTCGGTGACCCGGCCGAACTGGAACGTGGGCGACAAGCTCACCGTGGTGCAGCCGGACGCCGCCTGGCTGACCACGGTCACGCCGAGCACGCTGCGCACGAACCGGATCGTCAACCCGAACATGGCGATCCTCAACTCCTGGGTCGAGGGTTCCTCGACGGTGAAGACCCGGCTCTCCCCGGGCATGGACGGCACCGGCCACCAGGTGCAGCTGACCTCCAAGCCGCAGAAGACGAACCTGGTGCCGAACCCGATTCGCAACGCCAGCGCGGGCGGCATCGGCGGCTGGGGCGCGGGCTCCGGCACCAGCGCGCTGGCGGTCTCCGGGGTCAGCCTGGCCTACGTCATCAACGCCGGCGCAGTGAACCGGGTCGCCTACATCAACGGCCCGAACTGCATCGGCGTGGAACCCGGCCGCCAGTACCGGTTCGCCTACAACATCAACGCGCTGCCCGGCGGCTGCAACCAGAACATCCTCAAGGTCCGCTGGTACACCACCACCGGCGCGCAGGTCGGCTCGGACATCGACCTCCTGCAGACGGTCGCCACCGGCCGGGTGTCGGCCGCGCTCACCGCCCCGGCCGGCGCCTACTCGGTGCGGATGTACCCCGGCTTCGGGATGTCCGGCACCGGCTTGAGCTCGACCACCCGGCTCAACGACTTCCTGATCACCGATGAGGTCACCACCACGCCGAACGGCTTCGACGGCGGCTCCGGCACGAACTACTTCTGGACCGGCGCGCCCTACGACTCGGCCTCGGTGTACCACCCGCCGGCCGACGTACTGATCTCCACCCCGATCGGGGACACCCCGCCGGGCCCCTGGTGCGGGTCGATCTACACGATGCCGAAGACCACGGCCCGGTCCGTCACGATGACGATGAACTGGATCAACTCCAGCGGCACCGTGCTCAGTGCACCGGCCAACACCAGCGCGCAGACCGGCGGCACCTGGACCCGGGCCACCGTCGCCACCACCGCACCGGCCGGCACCGTCCGGGCCTGGATGGGGATCAGCATCCCCGCGGTGCCGCGCGGCGAGGCGCACTTCTTCGACAGCGCGCTGTTCGAGGAGGGCACCACGCCGGGCGCCTACTTCGACGGCAGCATGCCCAGCGTCGGCACGACCACCCGGTTCTGGAACGGCGACACCGACAACAGCACCAGCACCGAGGGCAACTACACCGTCGGCGGGTCCCTCCCGGCGGCCGAGACCAAGACCGTGAACACGCTGATCTCCTCGACGAGCTCGGCGAACCAGTACAACTTCGCGTTCTTCTACACGTTCAACAACGAGGTGGGCGAGTCCGCCGCCTCCCAGGTGACCGTGGTCCGGGCGCAGCGCGGCTGGTCCGCGTGGCGCTGGGAGACCGCGAACGCGGCCGGTGAGCCGTCCGGCACCGACACCGGCGACCCGGGCCTGGCCGCCGACCAGCTGGTCGCGTACATGCCGAACGCCGTCTTCGACGCGGCGCTCGCCCAGGGCGCGACCGGCTGGAACCTGTACATGGCCACCTGGTCCGACCAGGACCCGGTCCCGGTCACCGCGCTGCGGGTCGGGCACCGGGACCTGGTGCCGGGGCTGGCGTACTCGGCGAACGCCTGGCTGCGGGCCACCCCGCAGATGGGCAACGTCGGCGACGAGACCGCCTCGATCCCCTCGACCTCGAACCGGCGCAACTACTCCGACCCCAGCCGTGGTGGCCAAGGCCTGGTGGCCGCGGACCGGATGGTGATGGTCAACGACCCGACCGCACCGGCGGTGATCCGGTGGACGTCGAACAACCAGGGCGCCTACACCGACTTCTCGGCCGGACGCGGCGGCGGCTACAAGACGCTGACGAGCGGCAACCTGTTCGTGCCGGCCTGCGTGAAGCTGTGGCAGAACCCGCAGTCCGCGGACACCCTGACGATCCTGTGCATGGGTGTCGACGGCTACTCGACCGGCTACTACATGGCGCCGGCGCAGGTGGCCTCGCAGTCCGAGGCGGTCAACGTGATGGGCTTCGAGGAGACCACCGCCACCCCGGGCACCGTCTCGCCGTACGGCGTGGAGGTGATGAACAACGCGCTCTACCACCCGCTGGACGAGCAGCTGATGAAGTCGACCGCGACGAACTACAACATCAACCACAAGTCGCAGACCGACCTGATCCAGAACATGTGGCGCGAGCTGCAGTTCAAGCAGCGGATCGTCTCCTCCCAGCACGACGCCCGGATCTACTACCTGGTCTACAACCCCTCGGGCGCTCCGCTCGAGGCGGACTGCTGGGGCAACGAGGTGTGGGTCTTCGACTCCGCGTCGACGGCCGGCACCTGGTCGCGCTGGCTGGCCCAGGGCAAGAGCCTGCGCCGGATCGAGCAGGGCGGCGACGTGGTGATGAGCCTGGTCCGCCCGGACGGGATCTTCTACTTCGACGAGAGCTACGACCGCGACGACGTGGTCGACCCGACCACCAAGGTCATCAGCCAGCGGTTCATCGCCTGGAAGCTGGAGACCAACACCCAGGGCGCGAACCGGGCGCACGACGCGTGGGCGCACGTGCAGCAGTGCAACATCGTGCTCGGCAACTTCCAGGGCCAGATGCGCTACGGGCTGCGCGCCCTGAACATCCACGGCCAGCGGGTCGACATCCACAAGACCACCCGGGACACCAACGACCCGGCCACGGGGGCGACCCCGATGTTCGACCTGGAGGACCAGCTGCAGGTCCGCCACGACCTGCGCGAGTGGTTCTTCTACGCCGAGTCGCTGGTCGACGACGCGGGCGTGACGCAGTGGGGCTACGGCCAGATCGACCTGGTGCAGTACCGCTACACCCCGTCCACGGTGAACACCGGCTACGAGTTCGGGTCGATCGAGACGTTCGAGTACCAGCGCGCCGCGCAGCCGCTCGACAACCGCACCACCGACAATGGAGTGCCGATGCCATTCGTGGACACCGGCCGGCCTTAGGGAGAGAGACCGACCGATGAGCAACTTCAACTTCAAGCGCAAGAGCTTCCACTCCGGCAACCGGCTGGTGACCAGCGACGCCCTGGACGAGCAGTTGGCCACGTTCGTTGGGCTGAGCACCAAGGGCTTGCAGTCGTTGGAGACGCAGCGCGCCAACGCGCTGCGTCCGTTCCACGCGGGTCTCGCCGACCGGGCCAACGCGGCGTGTGACATCCTCGTGCTGGGCGACTCCATCACCGAGGGCGCTCAGGCGTCTGCCCGCAGCAAGCGGTGGGTGAACCGGCTGCTCGACAACCTCCGCACCCGCTACCCGGTGCCCGGAGTGACGGGCGGCGAGGGGTACGTGCCCGTCTACTGGGCGGGCACA
>Ga0308175_100002051_pt1 | contig 13682 bp, 12 predicted proteins | sample PhyCR1_3_FD_203893 | JGI IMG/M metagenome (GOLD analysis project Ga0308175, IMG submission 203893) | Soil microbial communities from UC Gill Tract Community Farm, Albany, California, United States - DLSLS.C.R1 | ecosystem: Environmental > Terrestrial > Soil > Agricultural land | place: USA...
CGGCCTCGACGAACTCCTCGAAATCCCCCCGCCCCCGCCGCCCATCCGTACACAGGTAGAGCCGCGCACCGGCCAGCCGCCCCCGCACCCACACCGAGTCGGCGCCCGCACCTGCGGCGCCTTCCCGAGGCGCGGCCGCCCTGTCCTCCCGCGGCGCGCCCGCGGACTCGCGGGCGGGCGGGTGGGCGGGGATGGTGCGCTCAACCACCGGCTACTGCCCGGACGAGTTCGAGGCGGTCGCCGTCGGCGAGGACGACGCCGTCCAGCTCGGAGCGGACCAGCGCCTCGCCGTTGCGCTCGACGACGACCGTGCCGGGCCGCAGCCCGAGCTCCGCCAGCAGCGCGACCAGGCCGAGCCCGTCCGGCACCTCCCGGTCGCCGCCGTTCACCGTGACCCGCATCAGATCGCGAGCGCCTGGGCGCGCCGCTTCACCTCCTTGCCCCGGTCGGCGGCCAATGCTTGCACCGGTGTGCCCGGCAGCGTGTCGTCCGGGGTGTGCAGCCAGCGGATCGCCGCCTCGTCGTCGTAGCCGCCGTCGCGCAGCAGGGTCAGCACGCCGGGCAGGCCCTTGACGACCGCGCCGCCGTCGAGGAACGCGGCCGGCACCCGCAGCACCCCGCCTTCGCGCCGGCCGGCCAGCCCGCCGTCGCGCAGCAGCTGGTGCACGCGGGTGACCGGCACGCCGAGCCGCTCGGCCACGTCCGGCACCGTCAACCACTCGACCTGCTCACTCACGTCCCCCAGCCTGCCACGGTCCAGCCGCCCCAACCCGGTGACAGGCTCACAGCGAGCGGATCGGCACGTCCGGGTCGGCGAGCCGGTCCGGGTCGACCACCCGGCCGGCGTCGACGACCCGACGCGCCTGCATCGCGTCCTTCTGCCGGTCGACGGTGAGCAGGCCGGTCAGCCGGCCGGCGGAGTCGAGCCACGCCGCACCCCAGCCGGTGGGGGCGGCCGGGTCGCCGCGCCGGACGGCCGGACCGTCCGACCGCCAGCCGACCCACTGCAGGTAGCGGCCGAACTGCTCGGACCACACGTACGGGACCGGGTCGTAGACGGCCGGCGTGCCGAGCAGGGTCGCGGCCGCGACGGTCGGCGCCCGCAGCGCGTCGTCCCAGTGCTCGGTGCGTACCCGCCGCCCGGTCCGCGGCGACCAGCGGGCGGCGCAGTCGCCGACCGCGACGACCCCGGGCAGCGTGCTGTGGGCGGCCTCGTCCACCACCACCCCGCCGCTGCCCGGGTCGACCTCGATCCCCGACCCGGCGAGCCAGTCGAGCCGCGGCCGGACGCCGACCGCCTCGACCACCACGTCCGCGTCGACCCGGCCCCCGCCGGCCAGCTCGACGCCGCGGGAGTCGACGCCGGCGACGGCGGCGCCGGTGCGCAGGGTGACGCCGGCCTCGGCGTACCAGGGAACGGTCCAACCGCCCGCGGTCGGACCCAGCGCGGTCACCAGCGGGGCCACGCCGGCCTCCAGCACGGTGACCGTGCAGCCCCGGTGCGCGGCCGCGGTCGCCACCTCGGCGCCGATCCAGCCGGCGCCGACCACGACCACGTGCGCGCCGGGCACCAGCGCCGCCCGCAGCCGGACCGCGTCGGCCGCGGTCCGCAGCACGTACGCGCCGCCGTCCGAGCCGGCCAGCCGCCGCGGCAGCGCGCCGACCGCGAGCACCAGCCCGTCCCACGGCTCGTCCCCGGCCGTCGAGGTGAGCGTGCCCGGCCGCACCACGGTCACCGTCACGCCGGTGCGCAGGTCGACGCCCTCCAGCCAGGCCGGGTCGATCGGGTCCGTCTCGCCGCCGGCCAGAAGCACCCGCTTGGACAGCGGCGGCCGGTCGTACGGCCGGCCCTGCTCCGCGCCGAGCAGGGTCAGCCGGCCCTCGTAGCCCTGAGCGCGCAGCTCGGCGGCGGCCCGGACGCCCGCCAGCCCGGCACCGACCACGACGACGGCGTTCAGGAGCCCAGCTCCGGCTGGACGCAGGCCGTGACGGCACCGGTCCCCACAACCAGGACGAGAAGGACGCCGGCCCGCACGGCCCGGAGTCTAGGACGCCCCGTCGGCCGCCGGTTCGGGCCGGGTCGTGGACGGGGCCTCCGGCCGGGTCTCCGGCGGCGCGTCCGGCGGGATGTCGGGCTCGGGTCGGGCGGCCGCCCTGGCCCAGTCGAGCGCCTCGGGGATCCGCCGGCCGGCGCCGCGGGCCCTGGCCTCGGCCGCGGCGGCCGGTCCGAGCGCGGCGTCGACGGCGCCGGCGAGCGCGTCGGCCAGCGGCCGCATCCCCGGCCACACCGCGACCCCGACCACCTCCCGGGCGTGCCCGGCCGCGCCCTGCAGCTCCGCCGCCAGCTCCGCGTCGCCGCGGGCCAGTGCCAGGCCGGCGAAGCCGTCCAGGCAGTACGCCGAGCCCTCCTGGTCCAGCCACTCGCCGTGCACCCTGGCCGCGTCGGCGAACCGTTCCCACGCGCCGCCGAGGTCGCCGCCGGCCGCTGCGTCCGCACCGAGCAGGTCGAGCACCTGCGCCTGCAGGTGGCTGGAGTTGATCCGCTCGGCCGCGGCCAGCGCGTCGGTGTGCAGCCGGGTCGCGGTCGGCACGTCGCCGGCGAGCAGCGCGAGCTGCCCGCGCGCGGACAGCGCGAACGCCAGCCCCCAGTCGTCGCCGAGCTCGCGGAAGGTAGCCACCGCCTCGTCCAGCTGGTCAAGGTCGGCCTTCGCCCCCGGCGCGGCCTCGGCCAGACCGAGCCCGGCCAGCGCGTGCGCCCGCAGCCGCCGGTCGCCGAGCTCACCGCTCGCGTCCCGCAGCCGGGCCAGGTACGGCCGGGCCGCGGCCACGTCGCCGACCGCGATCCGCAGCATCCCGCGCGCCCACAGCAGCAGAGCGGCGGCGTCCGGGGGCAGGCGGGCCGCCGACGGCAGTGCCGCCGCCTCGTCGGCCAGCTGCCGCATCGGGGCCAGCAGCCCGCGCGACCACCAGTACGGGAACAGCGGCGCGGCCAGCCGCACCACGGTCTCGGCGTCGTCGGTCTCGATCGCCCAGCGCATCATCGAGCGCAGGTCGTCGAGCTCGGCGTCCACCCGCCGGGCCCACATCCGGTTGTCCGGACCGGCCAGGTGCGGCCCGGCGGTCGCCGCGAAGGTGCGCAGCCAGGTGGTGAGCCTGGCCAGCGTGGCCGGCCGCTCGGGGCCGGCCTCCAGCTGCTCACGCGCGTACGCCCGGACGGTGCCGAGCATGCCGAACCGCGGCTCGCCGTCCTCGTCCTCCCCGGCCGGCCCGACCATGCTCTGCGCGAGCAGCGAGGACAGCGTGTCGAGCAGGTCCTCCCCGGAGGGCGCGGCCACGGCCTCGGCCGCCGCCAGCGAGAACGCGCCGGCGAACACCGACAGCCGGTCGAGCAGCGCCCGCTCGGACGGGGACAGCAGGTCGTAGCTCCACTCGATGGTGGCCCGCAGCGTGCGCTGCCGGTCGGGCAGGTCCACGGTGCCGGCGGCGAGGTCGAGCGGGCGGTCCAGCCGGTCGCCGAGCCGGCGCAGCAGCTGGGCCGGCGGCAGCAGCCGCAGTCGGGCGGCGGCCAGCTCCAGCGCCAGCGGTATGCCGTCCAGCCGGCGGGCCAGCTCGCCGAGGGCGGCCAGCGCCGCCGGGTCGGGGTCGAAGCCGGGCCGGACGTCCCGGGCGCGCTCCACCAGCAGGTCCACCGCCGGTCCGAGCGACAGCGGGGCCAGCGGCAGCTCGTGCTCGGCCCGTACCCGCAGCGCGGTCCGGCTGGTGACCAGGATCCGTACGGTCGGGCAGGCCGTCAGCAGCGTGGCCACGTCGGGTGCGGCCGGCAGCACCTGCTCGAAGTTGTCCAGCACCAGCAGCACCGGCCGGTCCCGCAGCCGGTCGACCAGCAGGTCGAGGACCGGCCCGCTGCCCTCCGGCCGGACCCCGAGCGCGGCCGCGATCGCGCCCGGCACCTGGGCCGGGTCGACGACCGGGGCGAGGTCGACGAACCACACCCCGTCGTACCGGCCGGCGGCGGACTGCCGGGCCGCGACCTCCAGCGCCAGCCTGGTCTTCCCGATCCCGCCCGGGCCGGCGATCGTGACCATCCGTACGTCCGGCCGGGCCAGCAGGTCGACGACCACGGCGACCTCGGCGTCCCGGCCGACGAGACCGGTCGGCGGCATCGGCAGGTGCCCGGCCCGCAGCCCTGGCGACGGCCCCGCGGACAGCCCGGCCGGCGCGGCGAACCGCTCGGTCAGCAGCACCGCCAGGTCGTCGGCGACCAGGTCGGTCAGCTCCTCGGCCCGGTCGAACGGCTTGTACGCGGCCCGGTCGTCGGCCTGCACCCGGTGCAGCAGCGCCGCCAGCCGCGGTTCAGGGTCGTCGGCCGCCTTGACGTAGATCAGCTTCGGCCGGTCGCCGGAGAGCAGGTATTCGTCCTCGAGGCCGGACACCGGCTCCCCCGGCGCCACCCAGCCGTACCTGCGCCAGTAGATGCCCACAAAGACATCGCTCTGGGCCAGGTAGGCACGGTACAACTCTCGTGGCGGGTGCGGTCGCGCGCCGAGCTCGAACATGACCGGGGTCAGCCGCAGCCGCGTCACCGCATCGCGGGCCGCCTTCCGCTCGGTGGCCAGCTCCTGGAGCGTGGACGAGATGAACACGCGTACCCGCCGGTCGGGCGTGAGCGGCGCCCCTGGGTCGGCCGGCATGTCCGCAGAGTAGTCGCGTCGGAATGTCCGTCGGCACCGAAAACTTGCACAGGCTTGAGAGAACCGACACGGGGGTGACAACGGTGACCGGGATCGGCACTGATGCCGAGGTCCAGGCTGACGACGGGAATGCGGGGAACACGGGAAGGGCCGAGGGGCTCGGGGGAACGGGGAAGACCGACATGGCCGACACCGGGGGCACGGTGGGCGCGACGGCGCAGGACCGGGGCGAGCTGCGGCGACTGTCGCCGTCGATCAGGGGGCTGCTGGTCGGGTTCGTCCTGCTGACCGCGCTGGCGACCAACCAGCTCTACATCCTGTCCGCGCACACGGATTCATACTTCGCCTGGACCATCAAGCCGCCGCTGACCGCGGCGTTCCTCGGCGCCGGGTACGCGGCGGGCCTCGTGCTCGTCCTGCTCGGCCTGCGGGCACAGGCCTGGGTCGAGGCCCGGATCGCGGTGGTCACGGTCGCGGTGTTCTCGGCGCTGACGCTGCTGGCGACGGTGCTGCACCGGGACCGGTTCCACTTCAACGCGGACGGCTCGATCGCGCGGTTCGCGGCCTGGTTCTGGCTCGGCATCTACATCGTCGTGCCGGTGGCGCTGGCCGTGCTCATCGTGCTGCAGCAGCGGCAGTCCGGCGTCGACCCGCCGCGGCGGGACCCGGTGCCGATTTGGCTGGCCGGCGCGTTCGCGGTGCAGGGCCTCATCATGCTGGTCGTCGGCGTCGCGCTCTACGTGGCCCCGTCGACCGCTCGGACGCTGTGGCCGTGGCCGCTCACGCCGCTGACCGCGCGGGCAGTCGCGGCCTGGCTGATCGCCTTCGGCGTGGCCGCGGTGCTCACCCTGGTCGAGCGGGACATCAGCCGGCTCGCCGCCGGCGCCGTGGCGTACACCGTCTTCGGCGTGCTTCAGCTGCTCGCCCTGCTCCGGTTCGGCGAGGTGGGCCGGTGGGACTCCCCGGCCGGCATCGTCTACCTCGTCGTGCTGATCAGCGTCGTACCCGTCGGGGCGACCGGTTGCTGGCTCGTCGCGGACCGCGCTCGACGCCGGCGGGCGGTTGGTGGGACTCCAGCGGGAGCAACCCCAGCACGTTGAGACCGACCAGGAGCGCCAGCCCGACCCAGGGGAAGTCGAACGACAGCACGAAGGCGAGCGCCGGGATCACCGGCGCGAGCACGCTGTTGCGCAGGTAGAGCCGCAGTGCGTCCGGCGCGACGTCATCGCGGAGCAGCCCGGTAGCCCTGGAGTACCGGAGCAGGCCGACGAAGACGACCAGGGCGATGAACAGCAGCACGGAGAACAGCCGGACCGCGGTGCCAAGGTCGTCGTTGTTGTCGAGCGCGTGCGAGAGCACCGCGGTGCTGAACGGGGTCAACGCGTAGATCCCGGTGATCAGCAGGACCAGCAGCGTGGCGTAGTGGTCGACGCCGCGCATCCACGCGTCCATCCGACGGGTCTGCAGCCAGCCGGCGATCATCTGCAGGAACCCGATCCCGTACGCCCAGTACAGCGGGGCCATGTGGAGCAGCTCGGAGCCGAGTTCCCCGGCCTCCGCGTCCTCCGGTGGGCGCAGCTCGATGACCAGGAGCGTCGCCGCGATCGCGTAGACACCGTCGACGAAGGCGCCGAGCCGGCCCCACCCGTGGGGTGCGTGCGCGCTCGGGCGGAAGCTCCATCCGCGCGTGTACCACCTGTCCCCGCTCACGGTCGGGGACGCTAACGGCTGGCGTCGACCAAGGGGAAGGCGTCTTTCCAGACCGGCTCGTAGCCCGCCGCCTCGAGCATCGCGGCCACCTCGGCCGGCGACCGCTCGTCGGAGATCGAGAACTGCTCGGTGGCCTTCCCCGGCGCCGAGTAGCCGCCCGGCTCGGTCGACGAGCCCGCCGACATCGTGGTCACCGCGATCCGGACCAGGCCGTCCCGCAGCGCCGCCGGCTCCCGGGTGGACAGCACGATCCCGGCCTCAGGCTCGAACAGCCGCAGCGCCGACAGCGCCTGGACGTACTCGGCGTCGGAGACCGGGACCCGCGGCTGGTAGCCCGACGCGGACGGCTTGATCCGCGGCAGCGACACCGTCACCTCGGTCCGCCAGTAGGCCTTGACCAGGAAGGCGGCGTGCGCGGCGACCGCGAGCACGTCCGCCCGCCAGTCCGCGGCCAGCCCGAGCAGCGCACCGACGCCGAGCCGCCGGACCCCGGCCGCGCCGGCCAGCTCGGTCGAGTTCAGCCGCCGGTCGTAGTCCCGCTTCCAGCCGGCCACGTGCGTCTGCGCGTACCGGTCCCGGTCGTAGGTCTCCTGGTAGTGCACGACGCCCTCGAGCCCGGCCCGGACCAGCCGCTGGTACGTATCGTCGGACCAGGTCTGAGTCTCGATCGACAGCGACGGCACCCGCGGCCGGAGCCGCTCGACGACCTCGACCAGGTAGTCCTGGGAGACCTCGACCCGGTGCTCGCCGGCCACCAGCAGCAGGTGCCGGAAGCCGCGGCCGGTCAGCAGCGCGGCCTCCCGCTCCACCTCGTCCACGGTCAGCGTGCGCCGGGCGATCGGCAGGTCCTTGGCGAACCCGCAGTACGTGCAGGACGACAGGCAGGCGTTGGAGACGTACAGCGGGGCGTAGAGCCGCACCGCCCGGCCGAACCGCCGCAGCGTGGTCTCCCGGGCGGCACCGGCGATCTCCGCCAGCCGCGCGGTGCCCGCCGGCGACAGCAGCGCGCCGAGGTCGGCCAGGTCGCGGTGCTCGGCGGCCAGCGCCCGGTCCACGTCCGCATCCGTGTACGCCCGCGCGGACAGGCCGGCGACGTCGAGCGTGTCCAGGTGGCGGGCGAACCGTCCCTTCGGTGCGGCCATCAGGCGTCCCCGCCCCGGGACGCGGCGGCGAGCCTCCCGCCGCCGGGGCCGGACAGCCCGCCGAGGAAGTCGGTCAACGGCGAGGACGCCTCGGCGGTGGTGGCGCCCGCGACCGTGCCCCGGCCGGCCAGGAAGCCGAGCCGGCCGGCCTCGGTGGCCAGCGCGAACGCCCGGGCCATCGCGACCGGGTCCCTGGCCACCGCGATCGCGGTGTTGACCAGCACCGCGTCGGCGCCGACCTCCATCGCCTCGGCCGCGTCGCTCGGCACGCCGAGCCCGGCGTCGACCACCACCGGCACCCCGGCCTGGGCCACGATCGACTCGATCGCGTCCCGGGTGCGCAGGCCGCGGTTGGAGCCGATCCACGCGCCCAGCGGCATCACGGTCGCGCAGCCGGCCTCCTCCAACCGCCGGCACAGCACCGGGTCGGCCGAGCAGTACGGCAGCACGGTGAACCCGTCGGCGACGAGCAGCTCGGCCGCATGCAGCGTCTCGACCGGGTCAGGGGCGAGCGTGCGCGGGTCCGGCGTCACCTCGAGCTTGACCCAGTCGGTGCCGGTGCCGGCCCGGCCGAGCCTGGCCAGCCGGACCGCCTCCGCCGCGTCCACCGCGCCGGAGGTGTTGGGCAGCAGCCGCACCCCGGCCGGCACGAAGTCGAGGATGTCGCCCTCGCCGAGCCGGTCGAGGTCCACCCGCCGCAGCGCGACGGTGACCAGGTTGGTGCCGCTGGCCAGCACCGCCTCGCGCATGACCGAGTGGGCGGAGAACTTGCCCGTACCGACCAGCAACCGGCTGGTCAGCCTGGTGCCGGCGACCACGAACGGGTCGGTTTCCCCTGCAGGATCCACGTCGTCACTCCCTCCCCGCGCGGGCATTACCCCGATCGGGTGCTGCGGGTCGCGGGCCCTCTGCCCGCCTCTCAGCCCGCGACGGCGGGCTCCCCGGTGATGTCGTCCCATCCTACGTGCGGCCGCGCTGCCTACACTCTGCGCGTGACCGGGACAGCGCTCGCCGACCCCCTGCCGGGGACGGTGCTCGACCGGCGCTACCGGATCGACGCGCCGATCGCCCGCGGCGGCATGTCCACCGTCTACGCCGGCACCGACCTCCGGCTGGACCGGCAGGTGGCGGTGAAGGTGATGGCGCCGGCGCTGGCGCACGACCCGGCGTTCACCGAGCGGTTCGTCCGGGAGGCGCGCACCGCGGCCCGGCTCTCGCACCCCAACGCGGTCGCGGTGTTCGACCAGGGCGCCGAGCAGACCGCGGCCGGCTGGGTCGTGTTCCTGGTGATGGAGCTGGTCGCCGGCGCCACGCTGCGCGAGGTGCTGCACCGGCGCGGCCGGTTGCGCCCGGACGAGGCGGTCTCCGTGCTGGAGCCGGTGCTGGCCGCGCTGGCCGCCGCGCACCGCGCCGGGCTGGTGCACCGCGACGTCAAGCCGGAGAACGTGCTGATCTCCGCCGAGGGCACGGTCAAGGTCGTCGACTTCGGGCTGGCCAGGGCGGTGGCCGCGCCGAGCACGTCGACGCAGGCCGGGATGGTCCTCGGCACGGTCGCGTACGTCTCCCCCGAGCAGGTCGCCCGCGGTGTCTCGGACGCCCGCACCGATGTCTACTCGGCCGGGATCGTGCTGTTCGAGCTGCTCACCGGCACCCCGCCGTACGGCGGCGACTCGGCGCTGGCGGTCGCCTACCGGCACGTGCACGACGACGTGCCGGCGCCGTCCACCAGGGTGGCCGGGATCCCGCCGGCGCTGGACGACCTGGTGTTGCGGGCGACCTGCCGGGAGCCGGGCGGGCGGCCCGCCGACGCCGGCGTGTTCCTGGCCGAGCTCGCGATGGCCCGGGCCGACCTCGGGCTGCGCCGGGTGCCGTCCCGGGAGGTCGCGACCGCGTTCGGGATCGAGGCGCCGACCGTCCCGGCCGGTCCGGGCCGCGCCGGTCCGGGCCGCGCCGGTCCGGGCCGCGCCGGTCCGACCGCGCCGGAGTTCGCCGGGCCGCGCGGGACGACGGCGCTGCCGGCGTACGCGCGGCCGGTCGAGGCGCCGGCCCGGTCCCGGCGCGGAGCGAGCCGGCTCGGGCCGGCCGACGGCAGCGGCTGGCCGGCCGAGCGGCGGCGCCGGCGCACCTGGAGCTGGGTGGCCCTCGCCGTCGTGCTGCTGGCGGCGCTCGCGGCCGGCACGGCGGCCTGGTGGATCGGCAGCGGCCGGTTCGCGGCGGTGCCGTCGTTGACCCAGCTGACCCGGGCCCAGGCCGAGGCCAGGCTCGACGGCGCCGACCTGACCGCGCGGTTCGACCAGGAGCCGAGCGAGACGGTCGCGGCCGGGCGGGTGGTCCGGTCCGACCCGGCCACCGGCGGTCGGGTGCTGCGCGGCCACTCGGTGACCGTGGTGCTCTCCTCCGGGCCGCCGGCCGTCGCGGTCCCCTCGGTCACCGGAGCGTCGGTCGACGACGCGCAGGCGGCGATCCAGCGGGCCGGGCTGCGGCCGCAGGTGACCGAGCAGCCCAGCGCCGACGTCGAGGCCGGCCAGGTCATCTCGCAGACCCCGGCCGGCGGCAAGGCCAACCGCGGCAGCACGGTGCAGCTGGTCGTCTCGACCGGCCCGGCGATCGTCGAGGTGCCGGACGTGCGCGGCCTGTCGATCGACGACGCCCGGCAGAAGCTGCAGGACGCCGGCTTCCGGGTGAAGGTGCGCTCGCTGCGCATCGGCAACGTGATCGCCCAGTCGCCGGGCGGGGGCAGCGAGCGCAAGCAGGGCAGCACCGTCACCATCTACGGGATCTGACCTGCTAGCCTCCCCTCGTGCGCGGCACCTTTGGCTATGCCGACCGGTCCCGGTCTCCGGGGTCGGGTCGGCGGCGCGTGCGCTAGCCGCCCCACCACCCGCCCTGCGAGCCCCGGACCGATCGGTCCGGGGCTCTTCGACGTTGAGGAGACAGTCCAGATGGTCATCGTGATGGCCGCCGCAGCCGGCGACGCCGACCTGGCCGAGGTCGTGCAGCACGTGGAGAGCGCGGGCGGGTCGGCGTTCGTCAGCCGCGGTGTCACCCGCACGATCGTCGGCGTGGTCGGCACCGAGGAGGTGCTGGAGACCCTCGACGTCGCGCTGCTGCCCGGGGTCGACGAGGTGGTCCGGATCACCGCGCCGTACAAGCTGGTGAGCTCGCAGAACACGCCGAAACGCAGCACGGTCAGCGTCGGCGGGGTGCCGATCGGCCCGGACACGTTCACGCTCATCGCCGGGCCGTGCGCGGTCGAGTCGGCCGAGCAGACGCTGGCCGCCGCCCAGCAGGCCCGCCGGGCCGGGGCGACGTTGCTGCGCGGCGGCGCGTACAAGCCGCGCACCTCGCCGTACGCCTTCCAGGGCCTCGGCGTCGACGGGTTGCGGATCCTGGCCCAGGTGAGCAAGGAGACCGGGCTGCCGGTGGTGACCGAGATCATGGACCCGGCCGACGTCGACGTGGTCGCCGAGCACGCCGACATGTTCCAGATCGGCACCCGCAACATGCAGAACTTCCCGCTGCTGCAGGCGGTCGGCGCGGCCGGCAAGCCGGTGATGCTCAAGCGCGGGCTGACCGCCACGTACGAGGAGTGGCTGATGGCCGCCGAGTACATCGCGCAGCGCGGCAACCTCGACATCGTGCTGTGCGAGCGCGGGATCCGCGGGTTCGAGCCGACGATCCGCAACATGCTCGACGTGTCGGCGATCCCGATGGTGCACGCGCACTCGCACCTGCCGGTCATCGTCGATCCGTCGCATGCGGCCGGGCGGCGCGACCTGGTGCTGCCACTGGCCCGGGCCGGGATGGCGGCCGGCGCCGACGGCGTCATGGTCGACGTGCACCCGGAGCCGGAGCGGGCCCTCTGCGACGGCGCCCAGGCGCTGTCCGGGGACCTGCTGGACGAGCTGACGGTCGCGGTGGCCACGATCCCCCCGCTGCTGGGCCGCCGCTCGGCCGTCACCGCCGAGCGCGTCCACCCCAGCCGCTGACTCCCGCCGTCCGGGAACCGGCGGCGGCCGCGTCGCCGCGTCCCGGGCCGCGGCGGAGACGCAGCGCGCCGGGATGGGTAGCGTGCCGGCGTGGTGCGGCTTCCGTTCGCCGACCGGGACCAGGCCGGCCGGCTGCTCGGGCGCCGGCTGGCCGAGCTGCTGGCCGGTGAGCCGGTGGTCGTGCTCGGCCTGCCGCGCGGCGGGGTGATCGTCGCGGCTGCGGTCGCCGCCGAGCTGGCCGCGCCGCTGGACGCGTTCGTCGTGCGCAAGCTGCCGCTGCCGGGCCGCCCGGAGCTGGCGATGGGCGCGATCGCCGGCGGCGGTGTGCTGGTCTGGAACGACGCGGTGCTGCGCCGGCACCGGCCGGGGCCGGCCGAACTCGACGCGGTGGTCGAGCGGGAGCGGGCCGAGCTTGCCCGCCGGGAGGCCGCCTACCGCGGCGACCGGCCGCCGCCGGAGCTGGCCGGGCGGACCGCGGTGCTGGTCGACGACGGGGTGGCCACCGGGGCGACGGCCAGGGCCGCGGCGCGGGCCGTGCGCGCGCTCGGGCCGGCCCGGGTGGTGCTGGCCGCGCCGGTGGTGCCGGTACGGCTGGACCTGAGCCCGGAGGCCGACAGCCTCGTCGCGCTGGCCGCACCGGACCCGTTCGGTGCGGTCAGCGGTCACTACGTGGACTTCCGGGAGACCACCGACGAGGAGGTGCGCCGGGCCCTGGCCAGGTGACCGCTCAGGTCCGCAGCATCTCCGCGACCTCGAAGGCGAGCTCCAGCGCCTGCTGGGTGTTCAGCCGCGGGTCGCACGCCGTCTCGTACCGGCTGTTCAGGTCGGCGTCGCTGATCTCCTGCGCGCCACCGAGGCACTCGGTGACGTCCTCGCCGGTCAGCTCGACGTGGATGCCGCCCGGGTGGGTGCCCAGCGCCCGGTGCACCTCGAAGAACCCGCGGACCTCGTCGACGACCCGCTCGAAGTGCCTGGTCTTGATGCCGCTCGGGCTCTCCTCGGTGTTGCCGTGCATCGGGTCGCACTGCCATACCACCGGGCGCCCGGTCGCCTGCACCTTCTCGATGACCGGTGGCAGCAGGTCGTGCACCTTGCGGTTGCCCATCCGGGAGATCAGCGTCAGCCGGCCCGGCGTCGCCGCCGGGTCGAGCCGCTCGACCAGCTCAGCGACCTCGGCCGGGTTCGCGCCGGGGCCGACCTTCATGCCGATCGGGTTGGCGATCCGGGACACGAAGTCGATGTGCGCGCCGCCGCGGATCCTGGTCCGGTCGCCGACCCAGACGAAGTGCCCGGACAGGTCGTAGGCGCCGTGGCCGCCGACGCCGGCCCGGGTCAGCGCCCGCTCGTACTCGAGGATCAGCGCCTCGTGCGAGCAGTACAGCTCGACGCCGAGCAGGCTCTCGTCGCGCACCCCGCAGGCCCGCATGAAGTCCAGCGCCCGGCCGATCTCGGACGCGAGCTGCTCGTACCGGGCGCCGGCCGGCGAGGTGAGCACGAAGTCCTTGTTCCAGTCGTGCACCCGGGCGAGCGCCGACTCGCCGCCGGTGGCCACCGCGCGCAGCAGGTTCAGCGTCGCCGCCGCGGTCTGGTAGGCCCGCAGCAGCCGGCCGGGGTCGGCCCGCCGGGCCTCCTCGGTCGGCGCCAGGTCGTTGACCATGTCCCCGCGGTAGGACGGGAGGCCGAGCGCGTCGACCGGGGCCGAGCGGGGCTTCGCGTACTGCCCGGCGACCCGGGCGAGCTTCACCACCGGCATGCTCGCGCCGTAGGTCAGCACGATCGCCATCTGCAGCAGCGTCTTCAGCGTCGCCCGCAGCGCCGGCTCGGTCGCACCGGCGAACGTCTCCGCGCAGTCGCCGCCCTGCAGCAGGAAGGCCTCGCCCCGGGCCACCGCGGCCAGCCGCTCGGTGAGCGTGTCCACCTCGGACGGCACGACCAGCGGCGGCAGCGCGGACAGCGACGCCGCGGCCGCCCGCAGCGCCGCCGGGTCCGGCCAGTCCGGCTGCTGCCCGGCCGGCAGCGTCCGCCAGGCGTCGAGGCCTGGGTCCGCGGAGGGGGCAGCCGGGCGGGTCGAGACGTCGGTCACGGGGTCAGCGTAGACAGTGCGGACACCCTGGCCGGGTCGACGTCGCGCAACAACCGGACCGCGTCGG
>Ga0308175_100002052_pt1 | contig 13682 bp, 10 predicted proteins | sample PhyCR1_3_FD_203893 | JGI IMG/M metagenome (GOLD analysis project Ga0308175, IMG submission 203893) | Soil microbial communities from UC Gill Tract Community Farm, Albany, California, United States - DLSLS.C.R1 | ecosystem: Environmental > Terrestrial > Soil > Agricultural land | place: USA...
TTTCTGCTCCCGCCACGACGACCAGAACGTGTCTTTCCACGGGCGGTGAAGGTCAAGATGAGCAACTACGCCCGTAAGCTTCCCAAGAAATCTTCGTCGAGGAGCCGCGTTAAGTGAGCGGCATTGGAACTAGGGCACCATCGCTCGACGCGAACTGTTCGCGGCGCCGAGGACGGCAGTCCTCTGCAATGGCCGCGATCGGATCCCCACGGACGAGGAGCGCTGCCGCGATGAGGAGGCTTCGGCGATCGAACGTGAGCGAGTATCACCTTAACTCCCTGAACTCCTTGGCGCCCGGTCTGTGCGCGACGGTTATCGTGATCCGAGCGGTCGGGTCGCCTAGATCGCATGGACCATGTAACCTCGGGCTGGATGAACGTGGGGCGGCCTCTGTGTGTGATCGAATCGCGCGATCATGGCCATGACTATCGAGCGAAGGGGGGATGCATGTCGTATCGGAACGTAGGTGTCCTGGTGGTGCTGGGAGGAGTCGCCATCGCGGCACCGGCTGCCGCCGCGTCCAATCTGGAGTTTGTTCCACCAAGCCTGGCGTTCACCTCGACCGACATCGGGTTCTGGTCGGTGCCCCAGACCCTGACGATCCGCAACGTCGGCTCAACCGATATTCAGTACAGCGTAGGAAAGGCGAGCGACTTCGTCAGCTCACTCGATTCGCTCGATTGTGCGCGTAATCCCTGCGTCCTGGCAGCTGGGACCTCGCTCGGCGTCACCGTGGCGTTCACCCCACACAACGTGGGCTCGCTCAGCGAACAGCTCGTGATCGAGGCGGGCAACGACAGCGCCGCGCTGCCGCTCTCGGGTACCGCCTTTGGACCTGTGCTCACGATCGACCAGCCCGCTGGGTTTCCTGCCCCGCTCGTGCTCGGCGATACCCCGTTGGGTACCACCACAGCCCCCGGTACGATCCGTATCCGCAACACGAGCGATGAGACGCTCCTGGTCAGCTCGGCGCGGCCGGTCGGCACGGAAGGCAGCGCTTACCTCGTGACCGGCCCCGCGCTACCGCTGTTCCTTGACCCGAACGCCACGGCCGAGTGGCAGATCGCGTGTCGCCCGGTTCGCCTCGGGGGCAACTCGGCCAGCTTCACGATCACCAACGATGGCGCTGTGACGGAGTTCCCCGTGCCGCTTCTGTGCAACGGCATCGGCGGGGCGGTTGCGATCGATGGCGGCTCCGTACAGCTGCCGGTCACCCCGGTGGGGAGCGCGTCGACCGCGCCGCTGGTGCTGCGCAACGTCGGCAACCTCCCGGTCACGATCTCGAACGTCACAACCAGCGATCCGCAGTTCACGGTTACGTCCGGCGGGCTCCCAGTCACGCTGCCGGCAGGAGCAACCGCGAACTTCGAGGCGAGCTTTGCCCCGACCCAGGGTGGCGTGCAGACGTCGCAGCTGATCGTCACCAGCGACGCGGTGCTGCCGGCGGCCGGCACCCTGGCTGGCACTGGCCATACCGGCCACGCCGATGTCACGCCGGCAGTGCCTGTTGTCGGGCAGATGCGGCTCGGTCGCACAGGGCAGATCGACGTGGAGCTGGGCAACCACAGCGATCAGGCGCTTACCCTGACCGCGATCTCGATCGCCGACCCCGCGGTGGTCGAGATCGACGGCACCATGCTGATCGGAGCGGTGCTCCAGCCCGACGAGGAGTTGCCCATCACCGTCCGGGTGTCGCCGGGGTCGCGGGGGGCGCTCGATAGCGAGGTCAGCTTCCTGTTCGACCGGGGCCCGGCCGCTACCATGCACGTCACCGCGACTGTCACGGCGCCGGTGCTTGCTGTCGCGCTGGGCAGCGGCCCCTCCGCTGCGCTCGACTTCGGCGATGTGTACTTTGACGGCCAGTCGGGTATCATGCTGCCGGTTGCCACGCTGTCGGTCACCAATACCGGTGACGCGACGTTGCACATCTCCTCGTGTGCCATTGCCAATAAGGCACCCGAAGACGCAACGTTCGACCTTCTAACCAAGTGCAATAATATCACGCTCGCTCCCAAAGAATGGGCGGATCTCGAACTCTCGTTCAAGCCATTCACCGTCGGAGCGCATACCGCAACGCTGCAGATCGAAGGCGACGCTTCGCCCATGCAGCTGAGTGTGCCACTCTCCGGAACGGGGGTGATGATCCCAGTGACCGGCACGCATGCTGGCGGTGGCTGTTCGGCAACCGGCGATGCCGATCGTGGTAGCGCGCTCGTCCTACTTGCCATCGCTGGAATCGTCGTTGTCCGGCGCCGCCGGCGACACCCGGAGGTCACCTGCAGGGCGCGCGTGCTGGCCGGCGCCGCAGTCGCGCTGGTAATCGCGGGGTGCGGTAGTCCGAGTTCCTACAACCCCCCCATCGTGCCGCCACCGGGTGGAGGGGGCATCGTCATGGTCACGTTGACCGGTAGTGGTGACGGTACAGTTATGTCAGGGGACTATTACGAGATCGTCTGCCCTGGCGATTGTTCAGTGCTCGAGTTCGGCGAGGTCCACCTCACGGCAGCTGCCAAGCAGGGATCGGTGTTCGTTGGCTGGGACGGCCCGTGCGCTGGCACCGGCCCATGCGTCGTCGTACCTTCTGCAACGCCAACCGAGGTATTCGCGCGATTCGAGCATCAGTTCCATCTCGTGATCGACGTCGAGAGCACATCGTTTACGCCGCTTGCAGAGGTCAGTATCAATAGCGAGATCTGTCAGCTGCCGTGTTCCCGTGACGTGTTGTCGGGCACGCCGCTGACGATCGATGTGTTGTCGCCGTCGTTGTTCACGGGCTGGTCTGGCTGCCCGCAAACCGGTACGGTGTGCTCGCTGACCGTCACCGCAGACATCCATCTCGGCGCCCACTTCGACAGGGAAGGTGTCGAGTGGACATCCATCACCCCGGGGATGGTTCCCACCGCGGTGACGACTACCAACTACAGCGAAGATGTGGTCGTCGCTGGGGTCGAAGGTATGGCCGGAGGTGTCGCGCTCGGCGATAAGGTGTTGCTTGCTGACTACTTCTTCTACGGCGACGGCTTCCCGCCGAACTGGACAGCGTCACTATCTACAGGACCGAACCCCGTCGTGATCGGGCTTGACCACGACGTGGCACAGCAGATCTACGTGCTCAGCCACGCCGATGAGCCGGGCGTTCCACTCGGCGTGCTGTTCCTCCAGAAGCTCGACAACACGGGGCGCATGCTGTGGTCGGTGAAGATCGACGACACCTCGCCGATCACCGCGGGGGACGGCTTCGACACCGGCCAGTTCACCAACAAGTCTCTCGTGGCAGCACCGAACGGCGACGTCGTGATCATGGCACAGAGCGATCAGGGCCGATTCATCCGGGCCTACGCCGGCGACGGCACCATCCATTGGACGCGCTCCGCCCAGGCCACGCCGCTGGCCGTCCTGGTCAGCCCCGATGGAACGATCACCGTGCCGGGCAGCGACACCCAGAAGCGCGGCGTCGTGGACCGCTACGATCCCAGCGGGACATTGGTCACGCATTACGATCTTCCGGAGCTTCCGGCTACTGACTCCCTCGCGCTCGCGTACCGCGCGTGCACGCTCACGTATAACTACTACAATGCCGACGAGCAGCTGGTGTGCACCAGCACCGATGACCTCGGTGGCAATCTGGTAATCCGCGCGGTCGACGTCGCGACCGGCGTGACCAGGTGGCAGCTCGATGGATTGTCGCCGGAGTTCGGCGGTGAGATGCTGCTCAAGCCTGACGGCTCATTCTCCTATGTTGCGGGCGTGCTCACGATCGACAACCAGAACGCGGTTCGCGAGCTAGCCGGCCCCGTGGTCTGGGACAGGTTCGCCCCAGATCACACCACCAGCCCGGGCAGCAGAGTCGATGCCGTGACCGCCCACGACATCCTTTTCGACGGCTACATGATCGAGGTGGGTGCCTGGACACGTGCCTGCCAAGCAGGTGAGAGCTGCGGCCCCGACAACACCCTGACGCGCGGCTTTGTCCGGGGGCTCATGGACGACTGAGCCAGGGCCTGCGGCCGGCCCTCGGCGAGGTAATTGCCCATGATCGAGTGATCGGTGTGAACGCCGGGCGACGTGGCGGTGGCGCGATCAGGCGCGTTGGCGTCGATGTACTCGTCCTTGAGCCCAAGCTGGTGGCCGAGTTCGTGGGCCAGGGTCTTGTCGTAGTTGCCCGCGTACCAGTTGGTGACGTTGCCGTTGTCGTCGGGGCCGGTGTGCAGCGCTACAGTGTAGTGCTCGCCGCTGTCTACGAACTGGACTTCAGCACGCAGATTGTATTGCTGGTGGCTTGCGGTGTCGGTCAGCACGCACTTGTTGTCGGGCGAGACCAACCGGCTGCTGAAGCTGGTCGGCGAGATCCACGCGGATCCCAACGATCGGGAGGTCGATGTGATCGTCTCGACCGGCGAACAAGCCTCGGTCGGACTGGTCGCGCTCGCGATCCGGGCCGCGGGCGCGCTCGAGCACCGTGTCGTCGAGCGGATCCTCGAGATCGATGGGGCGGGGCGGCGTCGACCGGAAGGATCCAACCCGCGGGTCGAATGGTTCGATCGGCACGTCTCGAAGATCGCCGACCCGACGATTCACCGTTTGAGTCGTTCGAGCTCCGCGCGCAATCGCGCGACCTCTTGCTCTGCCGCATCACGTCGCCGATCGGCCTCCTCGCGGCGCAGCGCTTCTTCCTCGCGGTGCAACGTCTCTTCTTCAGCCCGCCGCTGGGCGTCGTCACACATTTCTGGAGCCGTACGATGAACTCTTCGCTCTCGAGCAGCATTGCCGTGCCCCGTAGAACCGGAGCCGGTCCTTGTCGATCTGAACGTCGAGACCCAGCACCTGCGATTCGTACATGCCATGGTTTGGCACGATCGGGGTGTATGTCCTCGCCTCGGGGGAGGCCAGGCGATAGGCCACGAGCCGGTTACGCGCCCGATCGTAGAGGAAGTGCTCGGGGATCCCGAGCCGGGCGTATCGCACGACATTGAACTCGGCGTCCTTCTTGCGATCCCCACCGACGTGGACCTCGAGCACCCAGTCGAGCCCCTTGCCCTCCGCGCTGACGACCCCATTTATTACGCATCCGAGGGGCCGGGTCGCCGTGATCGCATGGCGTTGGTCGGGCGATCATCGCCATGACTTTCGAGCGAAGGAGGGATGCATGTCGTACGGGGCGGACCTATCGTCGCTTGCTGGACGATCTCGAGGCAGAGCCCGTCGAGGCGGCGAACGCAGCCAGCCCGGTATGATCTGAACGTGGCGCGCAGCCATCGAGACGGAACGCGCGGATCGTGTGCCTTCAGGGGGTCACAGCGGCTGGCCGAGCTTGCCGCCTGACGCGGTGTATAGCAGGTCGTCGGCGAGGCGCAGGATCGCGTCGAGATCGCGGTCCTTGAATCGATCGGCGTACCAGATCGCGGTCTCGAATGCGGGGACGTCGGATCCGGATAGCTGGAGCACGAGCCGCGTGTCCCCCGGGTCGCGCGGCAGCGTGGACGTGCGCGGCGCGGTGAACTGGTGATCGGCCAGCGCGCGGCCGAGCGCGATGGTCCGGCCAGCGTCGAGCTGCGCGCTGTAATGGGTGACCGCGTCGGCCGCTCGCTGGTCGACACTGACGGCGCCGTCGCCGCGCACCGCGAGCGTGATCTCGCCGTTGCCGAAATGCTCGGTGCCAAACCGGATCGTGACCGTGGCAGTGGGGTGGCGGTCGAAGGCGCGGAGCGGGTCATCCATCGCGGAGGCTTCCTTGCGGGGTTCGGTCGGGGGTTTGGGTGGCTCCGAGCACGTCGCGGCGAGCACGAGCGCGAACGACGCGGCCAGCACCTGCATCATGGCCGCCGCGCGACCGTGAAGGAGTGGCCGGTCGCGCCGCCGATCTCGCTGCCGATCGTCTGACCGTGGCGCAGCTGGGCGCCGGCCTGCGGCCGGCCCTCGGCGAGGTAATTGCCCATGATCGAGTGATCGGTGTGAACGCCGGGCGACGTGGCGGTGGCGCGAGCAGGCGCGTTGGCGTCGATGTACTCGTCCTTGAGCCCGAGCTGGTGGCCGAGCTCGTGGGCCAGGGTCTCGTCGTAGTTGCCCGTGTACCAGTTGGTGAGGTTGCCGTTGCCGTCGGGGCCGGTGTGCAGCGCCACGGTGTAGTGCTCGCCGCTGTCTACGAACTGGACCTCTGCGCGCAGATTGTATTGCTGGTGGCTCGCGGTGTCGGTCAGCACGAACTTGTTGTCGAACAGGCGAGTGAACGCCGCGCGCGCCCGCTGCTTGACGTCGTTGACCTGCGCGGGAGTCACGCCGGCGTCGGGCACCAGCTTGGGCTTGATCACGACGCGATACTCGGTGCTGCTCTGCGTGACCTCGAACTTCGATTGCCAGCCGTACGGGCCATCGGTGATCTGGTTGGTCACCGTGGTGACCTGGGGGGCGGGTGCGGGCTGCGCGTCGTCGTCCTTCCGCTGAACCGCCGGCGAACCACCGGGTGTGAGGTCCGATCCTCGTGCGTCGAGCACGGCTTCCGCGCTGTCTCCCCGCACGACCCGGTCCGCAACCTCGTCGGCCTGTCGCTCGTAGGCGTCGCCCGCCGCGCCGACGCCGCCCTTGAGCTGCACGCCACCGCGCTGCTGCACGACGTGCGCGGCTTCGTGCGCGACCGTGTGCAGGTCGGTGCGATCGCCGAGCACGACGTGGTTCCCCGTCGCGTACGCCTGGGCGCCCATCGCGCGCGCACTCGCCGCAGCCTCGGCCCCGGTGTGGGCCTGGACCTCCGCGACGCTGTGCCGGCCGAACGAGCGCTGGATCGTCTCGCCGTGCGGCAGCGACGACGACGACGTTGCGATGCCGCGCTGCGCGCTGTCATGGACCGCCGCGGTGTCCGGTTCGCCGCCGTTCGCCTTGCGCTGCACCGCGCCAAACAGGTCATGGAGGGTCGGACGGGAGGCGCTCGGCATCGCCGGTGCGGCCGCATCGATCTTCTGCTGCACCGGCTTCTGCTGCACCGGCTTCTGCTGCACCGGCTTCTGCTGCACCGGAGCGATCGACGCTGGCATCTGCTCGGTCAGCGTCCGCTTGCCGGGCGCCTGCTCAGCTGCCGCGCCCTCGTTGTGCTGATTCCACGTTGCCGGCCGCTTGCCATCGACGTCGTGCACTGGCCGTTCTCCTGGAACATTGAGTCTAGCATCGCGGAGTCGTGCGAGCCAAGGAAACCAAGCGCCGTTTCGTCGGCGGTAGGCGGAGACCGGCGGCCTCGGCCGAACTTGCGCTCGACGGGGCGCCGGCGCCGTTCCGGTCGAGCTGGCCGGGCGGGCTCAGCGGGAACGGGTCCATCGGAGTGCGGGCGGTCGTCCTCGGTCATCGTGACCAGCCCCGGCAGGAGATCTGCCAGCTCGGCGAACAAAGCCTTCGCTTTGTCGGCGCGGCGCTGCAGCTCCGCGATGGGCATGGTGAACACGGAGAGGCAGGCATCTGAGTGCGTGTCGGCACCTCCTCACGGCTGGCACACGCCTGTGCTTGCCATCGTCTTTCCGCACGCATCTCGGTGCTGCTTTCGCGGCGCAGGCGAGCGCCTCGATGTCGACCACCTCGGCGCAAAGATTCTCGAGCGCGGTGCCTGCGTCGAAGTTCGGTGTCGGCGCCCACGTGGGCGGAGTGATCTGAAGTCCCAGCGAGTGAAGTGCGACGTCGCAAGGAACCACAGCTACAAAGCTAGGAGGGCGCGCAGGAATAACGAGAGCACGGCGTGATGCCCTCCGACAAACCCGGAGAAAGGCCGGCGAAGCGATGCGATGAACGACACGCGGATTTTCGTCTGTGTGGATCATTCGATCTCGGTTGGATTCCGACGAGTCAGCGCCATCTAACGATTGTGTCGTAGGCGGCATCAAGTGTGGCGAACGAAACTCCGCCTGATATCGTCGCGGCTGATCGGGACAGGCCATGGACCGCCAACACAACCAGGGGGCAGGTACAGGAACTCCGATCGCAAGGTCCCGGTCGCCAGCCGATGGCACACTGGTGGGCAAACGAACGCTGGTCGGCGCGGTTGCGGGCGGGTTCGGCGTTGGGGCTCCTGCACGTGACGCCAGCGGCTCCGCGTCTCGCCGAGCGCGAGCTGAACGCGGCCCTCAAGGTCGTCGCCTACGACGCGCACGGCGGCGTGATCCGCACGTGGGGCGCGAAGGCTACCTGGGAGGGGCCGCTGCCGCAGCACTTTCACGGTGACCACCGCAAGGGTACGTGGCACTGGGACGATGCAGCGTCCGCGCGCAGCGTCCGCATCCACACACAGGCAGATGGCACCGGTGGCGAATCGGTGGAAGCGTGGGCTGCCAGGCTTCATGCCGCGCGCGTCGAGATCTTCGCCGAGCCGATCGACGCTGTGACCGAGCGTGCGGCGCGGGATGACGTGGGCGATCCGAGCGCGCCGGGGCACGCGGACGACGCGCGCAACGCGCCAGGGCATGCAGGCGGCGAGGTGCATCACTCCGGCCCGTCAGGTAGATCGACCGACCTCGTTCATCCTGGTGGCCACGGGCCAGGTGTGGACACGTCTCACAGCTTGCACAGTGCAACGCCGTCGCCGAAATCCACCGGCTCGATCCCATCCGAGGCCACCGAGCACGGACCCAGTGCTGGCTCCAGCGCCACACCCGGTGACGCAGGGCGGGATGCACGGCTCGCCGATGTCACCGCGTTCGAGCGCGATCTCGGGATCGAACTGGCGCAGGACGAAGATGACGGTGACGACGAGAGCGACGCGTCCACCGAGCCGCATGGCAAGGACGGTTCCGGGGGCGCTGGCCACGAGGGAGGCGACCCCGCCGGGCGCACCGGCAAAGACGCCTCGACCACGGGCCAGGGCGCTGGCGGCGACACGGCGAAAGCCGGCGGTGACGATGAGGGCTCGACCTCCGCCGCGCCCGGCAGCCAGGGCACCAAGACGGGCGACCGCGACGGCGAACGCTACGGTGCGCCGAATGGGCGGTACGCCGGGGATGGCCGCGACGGTGACGAGGGCGTCCGCGGTGCCGGGGCGATCTTCGGCGGCGTGATCGCGGTGCCCACGGCGCTGCAGGGCACCGTCGAACTCGCGCTGCTGATCGACGCGGGCGACATCACCGGCGCTGGCGCCGATCTGTTCAAGGCGGGCATCGGGAAGGGGCTATCCGTTGCCGCGGCACGGCGCCTCGTCGCCGAAGAGGCACGCATCGTCGCTGACCGCGAGATGCGTGTGGTCGCGCAGCAGCTCGCGACCAGGGAGGCGTTCACGTCGCTCGCGAAGGCCGAGCAAGCGCGGGTGCTGAACATCGTCTCGTGGGAGAAGCAACGCCAGTTCTTTCGCGGCTACCTCCGGGCAGCTCGGGAGGAGCAACGTGCCATCCGGCAAGCGCTGAAGAAGGCCAAGGCCACCGAGCGAATATCGCTTCACACGCGCCAGGCCACGGCGGAGATGGGTGAGGAGATTGCCAAGGTCGAGCCGGTCGCCGGCCGCCTGCCGCGAAACCACGCCTACGCGGGCCACGAGTTCCCACGCTCGGAATTACCGCCAAAGTACCGAAAGCAGGGCCTGCGGTTCACGGACACCGGCTACCCGGACTTCGACCCGTACGCCCTCGTGTTGCCGAACGGCCAGAAGAAAGTCAGAATCGCGTTGACAGGATCTCGTAAGGCAGATGCGATTGCAGCGAAAGCCGCCGCGAGGCTCGAGGACGTGCCACGCGGTTACCTGTGGCACCACAATGAGGATTTGACGATGTCCCTGGTTCCATCCGATCTCCACAATGCTGTCAAACACACTGGGGGAACAGCAGAATACAAACATCGAACCGGGAACGCATATGCAGAGTGACTGGCCGCCAATGAAGGAGCGTGGGCCTCGGATCACCGAGGCAGCTATCGTGAGATTCGAGACGCAGCTTGGCACGAAGCTACCAGACGACTATCGCGCTTTTTTGCTCGATGTGAACGGTGGGCAAACGGCACGGAGTCATAGAGAGTTCCTGATGGTTACTTCAGGGGGGCGGAAGGACGGAACGTTCCTGAACAGCCTCAACAGCCTCGATGATCCCGACGACCAGTTCAACCTTGCGACGCGCTGGATGTGGTCCCGGCGTCAGCACCCACCAGATCCCCCAGATCTCCCACCAGAGGTACTCCCGATCGGGTACGACGGGTTCGGTGGGACGGTGGGACTCGTGATCGCGGGTCCGCGACGCGGACAGGTGTGGTTTCTCGATGGCGACGATCTTCGCCCGGAAGGACCCAACCCGCGGGTCGACTGGTTCGATCGACGCGACGTCTCGAAGATCGCCGACTCGTTCCGGGAGTTCATGGTCGGACTTGGTCCGGAATCGCCGGCTCCCCTGACCGAGCCAGTCACGTAACCCATGCCAGAAGATTTGTGGCGTGCCGTCGAGCATAGCGGTGGAGCGGCCGAGTGCAAACATCGGACCGGGTACGACTGTGTCGAATGATTGGCCACCAATGAGCGAGCGCGGACCACACGTTACGGATGCTGCGATCGTCGCGCTCGAAACGCAGTTGGGCACGAAGTTGCCCGACGACTACCGGGTCTTCTTGCTCGAGGTGAACGGCGGGCAAACGGAGTTGAGTCATACTCGGTTCATGCTGGTGACTCGTAAGGGGCGCAGGGATTGGACGCGATTGAACAGCCTCAACAGCCTCGATGATCCCGATGACCAGTTCAACCTCGCGACGCGCTGGATGTCGTCCCATCATCAGTTCCTACCAGCGTTCCCGGATATCCCACCAGAGTTGCCGGATCTCCCACCGGAGGTCCTCCCGATCGGGTACGACGGGTTCGGTGGGACGGTGGGGCTCGTGGTCGCGGGCCCACACCGCGGAGAGATGTGGTCCTCGACGGCGTCGATCCACGTCCGGAAGGATCCAACCCACGCGTCGAATGGTTCGATCGGAGCGACGTCTCGAAGATCGCCGACTCGTTCCGCGGGTTTATGGCCGGACTCGGCCCCCCGCCGCCGTCTCCCTAAACGACCTGATCATAGTCTAGGCCGAATCCAGACAAGTGAAGGTGGAAACTAACCTCGGTCAGGGGATTCTCCGGTCGTCACACGGTAAGGGACCAACACTTCTTGAGTGCGTCGAGCATTTCGGTCTGCCGCTGGCGCACTACATCGGGCGTCCAGACCTTCTCCTTCAAGACCTGCGACGTGAGCGCGAAGGTGCTCACGCCCTTCTTTGAAGTGAAGTAGCGCCTCTTTTTATCATCGAAGTCCCAGTTGCTTGCCTCGGAGTTCTTGCGTCTCGGCAGGAGAAGAAGGTTGCCCAGCCGGTGGGTCCAGCGACGTTCTTTGTCGGTCGGGAAGTTCTTGAGCCACTCGCTGTTCTTGGGTGGGTTCTGCGGAAGTACGTGCTCGACCGTGACCGTGTTGATGTCGTACTTCGCCGATGCATCTCCGAGCGCTTGGTCGAGCCGAAGTAGGACATATACGCGGGTCTTCGGCTCAAGGTAGATCTCGCCGTCGAGCGCCGTGAAGAACTGCTGCTGCTCGTCCGAGGTAAGTTGCAGAGGAGAGGCCGCCTCCGCCGCCGTGCCCTTGTCGATGGCCTCAAGAACAAGCGCATACCGGCGGATGCGCTCGTTCACGTTCGCACGGCGCACCAGGAGGAACGCCGCAAGACATTCAAGCGCGGTCAGCAGTTGCAGTACGTTGGCTGCGTCGGCCGTCGTCTGCATGATTCGGATCGCAGGCGGCACCCAGTCGACGTTGTCCATGCGGTTCAGCCACTCGAGTGTCGTCTCGATCCTGCTTTGCGTGGGCATGTCGGCTTCTCCGCCCCAACTGCAGCGTCGAATCTGGTCGTACGCCCACGCGCCAGCGACGATCACATCGTCCACGAGTTTCTTCGGATCCTGCACTTTCTCCACGACGAACTTCCGGAACTCCGCGAGCACAGTGCCCTCGAGTTTCGCGCGACGGTGGATCATCCGGAGGTGTCCGAAGAGATCCTTGAACGCATCACGTCCGATTGCATCTTCGGCCTCCTCCCATTTTATGGCGTAGGCCTTCTGGAGATCCTCGTCCTCAATCTTCCCGACAATGTCGGCCTTCAGGATGTCAGCATGCGAGAGGTCGAGACCACGATCGTTGAGCACCGAGAAGATCCGATACGCCGAGTCAGTGTCCGGCGTCGATACCATGACGAGGTAGCAGCGTTGCACCAAGTAGCTCGCGAGCCGCTGCCGTCGCTCTACTGAGAGAGCGTCGAGTTCGCGCTGCAAAAAAAGTGCGTTGTCGCGAATGCGTTGTTGGGCATCCGGAAGGTCGCGCGTGAGCGTGGACAGCTTTTGCAGCCCGTCGGTCGCCTGGATGAACTCGCGGAAGAACTCCGCGTCCCGCGGTCGAAGCCGAAGGCGGTACTGATCAGGGGCGCCGGTCACTGGATTGCCGGCCTGGTAAAGAAACTCCGTCAACCCATCGCGAAACGGTTGCTTGGTCGCAGCCCGTAGCGCAGCAAGCAAGATCGTCAGCGTAGTCAGCCGCTGCTGCCCGTCGATCACGTCCGCCTCAGGTCGCGCGTCGTCCTTCACAAGCACAATACTTCCGAGGAAGTATGGCGGCAAGTCGTCGATCTTGCCGGAGCCGTCGCCCATGAAGCCTAGGAGGTCTGAGAGCAGTTCCTGAGCGTTCTCGATTTTCCAAGCGTACGGTCGCTGGTAGTGCGGGATCTTCAGCACGAAATCGTTGCAGAAGACCTTCTGGATCGGCCGGTGCTCACCCTTGATTTCCATACGCGCCATCGGCACCACCGTATCATGAGGGGCGGGTCCCCCTTGCCCCTCACGGGATGCCCGTGCCCGGTTCAACCGCCATGATGCCTGGCAGTCTGGCACGACGGTGCATGGGATGGATGGGCGGCGCCGCGGCACCGATGCCAAGAGCTCGGCCGGATCGCCACGACCTGTGGCTAGGTGGTAGGGCCCGGTGGCTGGGTTTGCGCGACGAGCCAGGCGAGGTAGGGCGGGTGACCGTCGGCGAGCGGCAGGGCGATGATCTCGGGCACCTCGTAGGGGTGCAGGGCCGCGAGGCGGGCGGCGAGGGCGGGGTAGCGCGCGGCCGTGGTCTTGATGATCGCGAGCGCCTCGGCGTCGTCGTGGACCGCGCCTTGCCAGCGGTAGATCGAGCGGATGGCGGGGACCAGGTTCACGCAGGCCGCGAGCTGTTCATCGACGAGCACGCGGGCGACCTCGGCGGCCTGGGCGGCATCGGGGAACGTGGACAGGACCACGAGGGCGGCAACGTCGGTCACCCGGGCGCTGTACCACGCGGCGCGGTCCGTGTAGCTTTCTAGCCCGTGTTGATCGTCCAGAAGTACGGTGGCACCTCGGTCGGCTCGATCGAGCGCATGCGCAACGTCGCCGCTCGCTGCCTCGCCACCGCGAGGAAGGGGCACCAGGTCGCCGTCGTCGTGTCGGCGATGTCGGGCGAGACCAATCGACTGCTGAAGCTGGTCGGCGAGATCCGCGAGGATCCCAACGACCGCGAGGTCGACGTGATCGTCTCGACCGGCGAGCAGGTCTCGGTCGGCCTGGTCGCGCTCGCGATCCGGGCCGCGGGCGGCAAGGCGCGGTCGTTCCTCGGCCACCAGTGCAAGATCGTCACCGACAGCGCGTTCTCCCGCGCGCGCATCGTCTCGATCGACAGCCAGCCGATCAAGGATGC
>Ga0308175_100002054_pt1 | contig 13678 bp, 11 predicted proteins | sample PhyCR1_3_FD_203893 | JGI IMG/M metagenome (GOLD analysis project Ga0308175, IMG submission 203893) | Soil microbial communities from UC Gill Tract Community Farm, Albany, California, United States - DLSLS.C.R1 | ecosystem: Environmental > Terrestrial > Soil > Agricultural land | place: USA...
CCGAACATGGCGGTGTGCGAGCACTGGAACTACGTCGACGAGGGCAAGGATTTCCACGGCGGCTATGCCTTCATGAGCCAGGGGCCGCTGCCGCGCGCCTGGGCGCAGGTGCTGGTGACCTCGCGCTACCTGTGGGGCGATGCCTTGCGGCGCGAAATGATGAAGTACAACCACATGGCCGGCCTGGTGCCGGTGGCCGAGACCGAGCCCAGGGCGCAGAACCGGGTCGAGGTCATCGATGAGACCGATCAGCACGGGCTCAGGATACCGCGCGTGGTCTTTTCCTATTCCGACAATGACAGGCGGCTGCAGCGCCACGCGGTGGCCTTCATGCGCGACATGCTGGTGGCCGCCGGCGGCCGCGACCTCTGGGAAAGCGAAGACACCAGCCACATCCTGGGCACCTGCCGCATGGGCGACGACCCGGCCACCAGCGTCGTCAACGCCGACGGCCGCAGCTGGGACATACCCAATCTGTGGATCTGCGACGGCTCGCTGTTTCCCACCTGCGGCGGCGTCAATCCCTCGCTCACGATACAGGCGCTGGCCTGCCGCATCGGCAGCCGCATCGGCGCGCTTGCCGGTCGCGGCGAACTTTAACAATAGAGGCATGTATGAACGAGATCACGAGCATCTTCGACCTGGAGGAAATGGCGCGCGAGCGGCTGCCGGAAGTCGTCTTCGACTATGTCCACGGCGGGTCCGAAGAGCAGATTACCTTGCAGCGCAACGTGGACGACCTGCGGGCGCTTGCGCTGCGCCAGCACGACATGCGCGATGTGTCCGATCCCAGGCTGGCCGTCACCATGGTCGGCGAGCCTGCGCGGATTCCGCTTGCCATAGGCCCCACCGGGCTGGCCGGCCTGACCTGGGCCAATGGCGAGTGCGAGGAGGCGCGGGCGGCGGAGGAATTCGGGGTGCCCTACTGCCTGTCCACCATGTCCATCAGTTCCATCGAGGACGTGGCGAAGGCGACCAGCAAGCCGTTCTGGTTCCAGCTTTACCTGATGAAGAAGCGCGAGGTGAACGAGAGCCTGATCCGGCGCGCGCATGACGCCGGATGTTCGGTGCTGGTGCTGACCCTGGACCTGCACGTCCAGGGCAAGCGCTGGGCGGATGCCAAGAATGGTCTTTCAATCCCGCCCAAGCTGACCTTTTCCAACACCATGGACATGCTGCGGCATCCGCGCTGGCTGCTGAACATGGCCAGGAGCAAGCACCACACCTTCGGCAACCTCGAACACGAAGTCAAGCAGGCAAAGGATGTCGCAGCGCTGTCGGAGTGGGTCGAGTCGCAGTTCGATCCGAGCTTCGACTTTGACACGGTCAAGTGGGTGCGCAAGATGTGGGACCGCAAGCTGATCTTGAAGGGCATCATGCATCCCGACGACGCCAGGCTTTCCATCGATGCCGGCGCCGATGCGATCATCGTCTCCAACCACGGCGGACGCCAGCTTGACAGCGCGCCGTCATCGATCTCGGTCCTGCCGGAAATTGCCGACGCGGTGCATGAGCAGATTGAAGTGTTTTTCGACGGCGGCATCCGCACCGGCGCCGACATCGCCAAGGCGCTGGGCCGCGGCGCCCGTTCCTGCCTCAGCGGCCGCGCCTGCCTTTACGGGCTGGCCGCAAACGGCCATGACGGCGTCATCTGCGCGCTCACGCTGCTGGAACAGGAACTGAAGGATTGCATGGCGCTGCTGGGCGTCGATGATGTGCGGCAGATCGACCGCAGCATGGTCACCGCGCAACCGCGCCTGTGACGGCCGCGGGCCTTAACCGTCAACAGAGAAATGCCAGCGCCCAGCTTCATCTTCGCCACCGGCATAGAGAACAGCATCCCTACCATAGGGCAGGGGAAGGTGCGCGTCGATGAAATGGAGAAATGCGGGCACTACCGGCATTGGCGCACCGACTTCCGGCTCGCCGCCGGGCTTGGCATCCGCTTCCTGCGCTATGGACCGCCGCTGCACAGGACGCTGATCGGCGCCGGACGTTACGACTGGGCTTTCGCCGACGACACCTTTCATGCACTGCGCCAGATGAACATGGTGCCCATTGTCGACCTGTGCCATTTCGGCGTGCCGGACTGGATAGGCAATTTCCAGAATCCGGAGTTTCCGGCTTTCTTCGCCGAATACGCGGGCGCCTTCGCCCGCCGCTATCCATGGGTGCAGCTGTATACGCCGATCAACGAGATGTATGTGTGCGCACGCTTTTCCGCGCTGTACGGCTGGTGGAATGAGCAGCTTCGCGACCACCGTTCATTCGTCACCGCGCTCAAGCATATCGTCAAGGCCAATGTGCTGGCCATGCGGGCCATCGCCGAGGCCAGGCCGGACGCCATCTTCATACAGAGCGAGTCGTCCGAATATTTTCATGCGGAAGATCCGCGCGCCATACGCCCGGCGGAGCTGATGAATCAGAGACGCTACCTGTCCCTGGACCTGAACTACGGCAACCGCGTCAATTCGGACATGTACGAATACCTGATGGAAAATGGCATGACGCGCGAGGAATACCATTTTTTCATGGACAACAGCATGAAGCATCACTGCGTCCTTGGCAGCGATTATTACCGCACCAACGAGCACCGCGTGGCCTCGGACGGCACCATGTGCATGTCGGAGGAAATCTTCGGTTACTCCGTGATTGCGAAGCAATATCATGAACGATACCGCTTGCCGGTGATGCATACCGAGACCAATATCGCCGAGGGGCCGACCGGAAACGAGGCGGTGCACTGGCTTTGGAAGGAGTGGGCCAACGTGCTGCGCGTGCGCAACGACGGCGTGCCCGTGGTGGGCTTTACCTGGCATTCGCTGACGGACCAGGTCGACTGGGACAGCGCGCTGCGGGAAGATAACGGCCATGTCAACCCGCTTGGGCTGTTCGACCTAAACCGCCGCATCCGCCCGGTTGGCAAGGCCTACAAGGCATTGATCGAAGGCTGGGACGAGGTGCTGCCGACCCAGAGCGTCTGCATGACCATGCCGATTGCGATGCCGGCCGAACAATAAGCGCGCAGGAACCGATCGCCCGTGGAGCTGCCTAAAAGGTGCGACAGATCATCATGTGACGGAGAACAGGCAATGGACAAGGGCGTGCCAGGACGGCGAAAAAGGGGATTGCGTGTCATCCGGAACAATGCCGCCGCCTGAGCAGGCGCCGCGCCACGATGCGCCCGCGCACCTGACGCTGGGCGTCATCGGGCATGTGGACCATGGCAAGACCAGCCTGGTCAAAGCCCTCAGCGGCATCGACACCGACAGGCTGGAGGAGGAACGCCGGCGCGGCATGTCCATCGTGCTCGGCTTTGCCTGGCTGGCTTTCGACGAAGGCGTGATCGACATCATCGACGTGCCCGGCCACGAGCAGTTCGTGCGCACCATGATCGCCGGCGCCACCGGCATCGACGCGGTGCTGCTGGCGGTCGATGCGCGCGAGGGCATCAAGCCGCAGACCATCGAGCACCTGGCCATCGTCAGCCTGATAGGCGTGCGGCGCGGCCTGATCGCGGTGACCAAGAGCGACCTTGTCAGCGAGCAGGAAAGAGCGGCGCTGCTGGGCCGCCTGCGCGCTTTCACCAGAGGCGGCTGCCTGGAGTCCGCGCCCGCCATATGCACCTCCGTCATCAGCGGCGAAGGCTTGCCGGAACTCGGGCTGGCGCTGCGCCGCATGCTGGCGGCACGGCCGGCCGCGCCGCCCGCCGGCCGCCGCTGCTACCTGCCGATAGACCGGGTGTTCAGCCTGCCGGGCAGCGGCACCATCGTCACCGGCACGCTGCGCGCGGGGCGCCTGTCAGTGGGCGACGAAATGGAACTGATGCCGGCGGCGCAGCGCACCCAGGTGCGCCAGCTCCAGTTTCACAACCGCATGGTGACATCCGCTTTTCCCGGGCAACGGGTGGGCGTCAATCTGCGGCGCTTAAAGAGCGGCGATGTCGCGCGTGGCGACGTGCTGGCCACCGCCGGCCTGCTCCGGCCCAGCTGCCTGCTCGACGCCCAAATCATGCCGGCGCCTGGCGCCGGGCAGGCGCTGGCGGACGGCCAGGCAGTGCGGCTGCTGTTCGGCGCCACCGACGTGGCGGCGACGCTGCGCCTGCTGACCGGCGCCGCAACGCCCGGCGAGGCCGGCATAGCGCAGTTGCGCACGCAGCGGCCGGTGGTGGCGGCCGCCGGCGAGCCTTTCATCCTGCGCCGCGATTCGCCGCCGGCCACCCTGGGCGGCGGTCGCTTCCTCGATCCGGTCGCCAGGCGCCACCGCCGCTCGGACGCGGCGGCCCTGGCGCGCCTGCGCGCATTGGCGGGCGGACGCGGCCACGATGTCCTGGCGGAACGGCTGAAGGCCGCCGGTTATGCGGGCATCGCAGCGCTTGAGCTAAGCGGGTCGCTGGGCTGCCCGGTTGCCGGGTTGCCGGCCGCGCTTGGCGATATCGCGGCTGTGCATGGCGACACCGTGATTTACCGGCCAGCCCTGGACGCGCTGGCTGACCTGCTGTGCGCCGCGCTCGCCCGCTATCACCGCGAATGGCCGGCGCGCGCGGGCGCGCCGCTCGCGTATTGCCGCGCAAGCCTGCCGCCCGACGCCGGCGAGCCTGCGTTCAGGGCTGTGCTGCGCTCGCTTTGCGCGGCCGGCGGAATTGAGGCAGGCAGGGGCAAGGCCTGGCTGCGCGGGCATGATCCCCTGAAGGCGCTTGCCCCGGCCGATCGCGCGCTGGCCCTGCAGATCGCAACGCGCTTTCGCGACGGCGGCGCGACGCCGCCCGATGTCGCCGAGTTCACCGGGGAAAAGCGCCTGGCGCCGTTGTTTCACATGCTGGTCGAACAGGAGCTGCTGCTTCTGCTCCCGGGCCAGCTGCCGGAACAGAAGATCGCTTTCCACAGGGATGCGGCACAGGACGCCCTGCAGCGCCTGCGCAAGGCTTATCCGGCCCCGGCCCGATTCACCGTGTCCGACGCGCGGATGCTCCTGGGATCGACCCGCAAGTTCGCGGTGCCGCTGCTGGCCTATTTCGATGCCGCCGGCCATACCCGGCGCTGCGGAGACTACCGGACCATGCGGGCCGGCCCGGATGCCGGTTAGAGCAGAGCCGGCCTGGCCGACCGCGCTCTAATGCCGGCTTGCGCCCTCGGCCGCGGGCAGCATTTTCTCGGCCAGCGTGTGGTAGAGCGCTGTGTGACAGACCTTCTTCGATGCCGCGCTGGCGACCAGGGCGGTGGCCATCAACGGCATCAGCATGTGATGGCTGTCGGTCATTTCCATCATGATGATGAACGAAGTCAGCGGCGCCCGGGTCACGCCGGCAAGATAGGCCGCCATCACCAGCAGCACGATGGCGCTGTGCGGCGCCAGCGCCGGCAGCAGGGTGGCGATGTTGTCGCCGATGCCGGCCCCGACCGCCAGCGAGGGCGCGAAAATGCCGCCCGCGATGCCGGACGCCGACGACAGCAGGGTGGCGGCGAACTTGGCGGCGCCGAACTGCCATGGCAGGGCGCCGCTGTCTTCCAGCGTCATGCGGGTCGGCGCATAGCCGGTGCCGAACACCATGCCGTCGGTGAGAAGGCCCAGCACCGCGACGCCGAAGCCGCACACCGCGGCCCAGGCATGCGGACGCGCCTGCGCGAAAGCGACGACCCGGGCCGGCAGCATCAGTGTCCACCTGATCAGCAGCCGGCTGAACAGGCCGCCCGCCAGGCCGCCGGCGAGGCCGCAGACGACGATGGCCAGCACGCCGGAGCGCCATTCGAGGTTCGCCGCGGTGGTGCCGAAATAAGTGTAATTGCCCAGCAATGACAGGGAGACCAGGCCCGACATGACCACGGTGATGAGGGTCGAGCTGTTGGCCTTGAACACATGCTGGCTGCTCAGTTCCTCGATGGCGAACATGATGCCGGCCAGCGGCGTGTTGAAAGCGCCCGCGATGCCGGCCGCGCCGCCGGCCAGGATCAGGGTGCGCCGCTGCTGCTCGCCCTGCAGCGGGCCGCGGCCATAGAACGCGTGCATGATGGATGCGCCGATCTGCACCGTCGGCCCTTCGCGCCCGATGGATGCGCCGGCCGCCAGGCCGCCGATCGTCATCAGCACCTTGCCGGCCATGATGCGCAGCGACAGCAGCGAGCCCGGCCGCGCCCGTTCCTCGCCTTCCATCGCGGCAATGGCCTGCGGTATGCCGCTGCCCTGGGCGCCGGGAAACCAGTTGCGGCAGATCCATGACAATGCGGCGAAGGCGGCCGGCAGCAGGATGAAAGGCACCAGCGGCCGGTCGGCCCACAGCCAGCGGTTGAAGCGGGTGGCTTCGTCGCTGCCATAGGCCAGTCCGACCGCGACCAGTCCCACCAGCAACGGACCGGCCAGCCAGGCCCAGCCACGATGCCAATAGCTGACCGCGTGGCTGCGGAGTTTGACGCGCCTGTGGGCTAAGGGCTCCATGAGACTTCCAGACTGGGTTGTAAAAAATTGCATTGTAATAAATAGCGCTGCAATGAGCATTGCGCGGACGCCGCCGCGCGGGCATGCGGCAGCGATTTCCGGCGGACCGGACTGTAAAAAACGGCGCGCGATGCCTGCAAACTGTTCATGGGGTGGCTGCCCGGCCTTTTCCCGGGCGTCTCCGGTCCGGGCATGGGCCCTGGCGCAAGCGGTGCGGCGGCTGGTATCTTTCTTGCGAAACCATGGTGGCCGCACGCGTCCGGGCGCGGCAGGCTTCGCCGCACCCTTTGTTCAGTACCGCCCTGTCGAGGATAGCGTGATGGGTTTTCTTTCCGCGCTGCGCAAGCTGCCGCCGGTTAGCGTGGCGCATGAAGCGATCCGGCGTTTTTCGCGCCACGACATGCCGACCTACGCGGCCGCGCTGGCGTTCAATGTGCTGTTCTCTATTTTTCCATTCGTCATACTGCTGATGGCCCTGGCCAGCTTTCTCGACCTGAACTGGCTGTACGACGCGCAGCAGCCTGCCACGCCTGACTTGCTGCCCCCGCATACAATGCGCCTGCTGGTGGCGGCCCTGCATCAGCTGCGCCCGCCGCACGGAGGGCTGCTGTCGTCCAGCGCCGTGGCCGCGCTGTGGCTGGCGGCGCGCAGCATGCGCTCGCTGATCCGGGCACTGAACGTGGCTTACGAAGCCGCGGCCAGGCGGCCTGCCTGGAAGGACTACCTGCTGTCCATGCTCTATACGCTGGCGATCGCCGTCATGCTGACGGTAGCGTCCGTGCTGATGGCGGCCGGGCCGGCAACGCTGCAATGGATGGCGCGGCAAGTCGGCCTGGAGCGGCTGTTCATCCTGATCTGGACCTGGCTGCGCTGGCCGCTGGCGCTTGCGCTTCTCGCCACGGCGGTCGCCACCGCCTACTATGCCGTGCCCTACGTCGAGCACAAGTTCCGTTTCATCACGGCCGGATCGGCGCTGTCCGTCGCGGCATGGGTCGCGGGGTCGGCCGGCCTGCGCTATTACGTCGCCGATATCGCACTCTACAACAGCAGCTATGGCGCGGTCGGCGCCGTCATTTTCCTGATGCTCTACTTTTACGCTTCCTCAGCCGTGCTCTTGCTGGGCGCGGAAATCAATGCCGTGATTGAAGAGCGCCGCCGCCAGGTCAAGCATTAAATCTCGCTTGCGTTCGGATAGGCAATGTCATGCGACTCGAACATGTGCGACGGCAGCGTGGACACGAACTCGGCAAAGCCTTTGCCGCCCACGCTGACATGCTCGATCATGTGGCGCTGCGCTGCTTCGGCGTCGCCCTGCAGGATGGCGTCGAGCACGCGCTGATGATCTTCATGGGAAGTCCGCATGCGTCCGGGCTGAAGAAAGGAGTTCTGGCGATACATCTGGGTGCGGCGGCGGATGGTGCGCAACTGCTGCGCCAGGAATTCGTTATGGCAGCCCGCGTATAGCACCGCATGGAAGTCGACGTTGGACTGGCTGTAGCCCTCGGCATTGTCGGCTTCCACGTGGACCAGGCTGGCCCGGTGCGTCTCGATCAGGCGGGCGCGCTGGGCCTCGGTCATCCGGCGCGCGCAGAATTTCGCGCAGACGCCTTCCAGTTCGGCCAGCAACTCGAACATGGCCAGCAGTTCCTTGATCGACATGCGCGCCACCAGCACGCCCTGGCGCGGCGCCGCGGTGATCAGACCCTGCGCGGATAGCTGGGTGATGGCTTCGCGCACCGGCGTGCGCGACACGCCGAAGCGGCTGGCCAGTTCACGCTCATCGAGCGGATCGCCGGGCAGCAGCCGGCCGCTATTGATCTCGTCTTCGAGTTTCTGCCGGACATCATGGGCGAGATTTGGCCTGACGGTTTGTTTCATGTTAAATAACTCCCCATGGTTATACCAAACAAGATTATTTGGTATACACTGGCCCGACGCTGGTATTTTAGCTTGCCTGAATAGATGTTGTTCCCCTTTGATGAAGGGAGTGCAATGATTAGGTTACGCCATCTCCGCTTTCATTCCACGCCGCGGCGCCTGCCGTTTGGCGGAATGCGCGCCAGGTCCGCTTCGAACGGCCGGTTTGCGCAAACCGACCTGGCGGCACGGCATATTTCCCTGCCCGGCAGCGGCTAGTCCGCATCTTCCTCCCATGCATGAACCATGAAGGCGCACCGCTTGCGGCCATCAACAGCGGCGTCTTCACGCCGCAATAAAAAACAGATACAGGAGACACGCATCATGGCCGAGATCCTGGTTCACAGGAACGGACCGGTTGGGACTGTAGTCTTGTCCAACCCCGGGAAATACAACGCAATGACCGCGCAGATGTGGCGCATGCTGCCGGAAAGCATCGCCGACCTGGATGCGGACCCGGCAATCCGGGCCATCGTCCTTGCCGGCGATGGCGACAAGGCCTTTGTGTCCGGCGCGGATATTTCCCAGTTCAGGGAGCAACGCACCGACGCCTCCGCGCTGGCCGCCTATAACGCCCTGGTCGACGCCGCCTACCTGGCGCCGGCCAGGGCCGGCAAGCCCACCATAGCGAAGATCCGCGGCATCTGCATGGGCGGCGGCCTGGGCCTGGCAGCGGCCTGCGACATCCGTATCTGCGCCGACGACGCCCGCTTCCGCATGCCCGCCGGACGGCTGGGCCTGGGCTATAACCAGGCCGGCGTGCATCGTTTCGCGGCACTGATAGGGGTGCAAAACACTTATGACATATTTTTCTCGGCCCGCATTTTCGACGCCGGTGAGGCATTGCGCATGGGCTTCGTAAGCCAGGTTGTGCCGGCGGCGCAACTCGACGATGCGGCCGACGCGATGACAAGCGCCATTGCCGAGAATGCGCCGCTGACAGCGCGCGCCGTCAAGCTGACCCTGAATGCCTACCTGGCCAATCCTGGCGATCATCATTGCGCCGCGGCCGCGGCCGCGATCGACGCCTGCAACGCCAGCGAGGATTACCGGGAGGGCGTGCGGGCATTCGAAGAAAAGCGCAAGCCGCGCTTCGCGGGTCGCTGATTCCCGCACAGGAGGCCGAATGGAACAGGCTTATGCGATTACAGTGACGCGGCTGGGCGGGCCGGAAGTGATGGAGGCGCGCCGCATCGCGATGCCGGAGGCGGGGCCGGGCCAGGTGCTGATCGGCCATACCGCGGTCGGCGTCAACTTTGTCGACATCTACCTGCGCAGCGGACAGCCGCATTCGCATAACCCGCAACCGCCTTTCGTCCCCGGCGTCAACGCGGTCGGGCGGGTGATCGCGACGGGTCCCGGCGTCAGCGGCCTTGCACCCGGCGACCGCGTCACCTATGCCAATGCCGGCGTCGGAAGCTATTGCAGCCATGTGGCGGCGTCCGCCGAGCGCGTGGTGAAGGTGCCGGATGGAGTGAGCGACGAACGGGTCGCGGCCGGGCTGCTGCGCGCGCTGACGGCGCAGTACCTGCTGAAGCAGATGCGCCCGCTAAAGCCCGGCGACCGGGTGCTGGTGCATGCGGCGGCCGGCGGCGTCGGCCAACTGCTGGTGCAGTGGGCAAAGCGCCTTGGCCTGCAGGTGATCGCAACCGCCGGCAGCGAGCGCAAGGTCGCGCTGGCGCGCGAGCTGGGGGCGGATTGCGCGATCAATTACAGCACGCAGGACTTCCCGGCCGAGGTGGCGCGCCACACCGGCGGCGCCGGCGTTTCTGTCGTGTATGACTCGGTCGGGCGCGATACCTTCATGGGGTCGCTTGCCTGCCTTGAACCGATGGGCCTGGTGGTCAATTTCGGCACCGCATCCGGGCAGGTGGAAGGCTTCGCCTTGCAGGAGCTGCACGCGAAATCGCTGTCGGTGTGCCGCCCCACGCTGAGGACCTATATCGCGCGCCGCGACCGGCTGCTGGCCATGTGCGAAGAGGCATTCGGGCTGCTGGCCGATCCGGCGATACGGCTGGACATCGCGGCGCGGCTGCCGCTCACCGCGGCGGCCGATGCGCATCGCATGCTGGAAGCGCGCTCGACGCAGGGCTGCGTCGTGCTGTTTCCATAAACGGGCAGGGAACAGGCGCCACCGGAGGAGGGCGGAGAGAGTCGTTCGAATACCCATCGGCGGATTGCGGATGGAAAGCAGCAAAGCAGCACCGTTGTTGAAAAATATAAAAGGAGACGAAGGCCATGAGCCTCTATATACACCGTCTGTCCATCCCGGCAGGGGATGGCGGCGCATCGCCCGCTGATTACCGCATGCCGGGACCCGAACCGGACCACCCCGGCCGCATCCATGCCCCGCTGTGCCCGGCCGCCGCATGCCGTGGCCGCGAAGGGCCATCGACAGCCACTACATAAGCATCGAACAGGACGTCGCCACGGCCAGCCCGCGGCCCGGCCGCCGGCTTGACCATCAACGTTGCGAAGGAGAAGCCCATGTCAGCAATCCATGCGTCAAAAGCACTGTCGCACTTCCGCGTTCTCGATCTGTCGCGGGTAAGAGCGGGCCCGACCTGCGTGCGCATGCTGGCCGATTTCGGCGCGGATGTGATCCGCATCGAACCACCGGCCGGCGTCGACCCGAATGAAGCGATGTTCGCGGGCAATCGCTCCGGCGGCGATTTCCAGAACCTGAACCGCAACAAGCGGTCGCTCACCCTTAATCTGAAAAAGCCCGCCGGGCTCGCAGTATTCAAGCGCCTGGTGGCGGACGCCGACGTGGTCGTCGAGAACTGGCGCCCGGATGTCAAAAAGCGCCTTGGGCTGGACTACGAATCGCTGCGCGCAATCAATCCGCGCATCATCCTGGCCAGCATTTCCGGGTATGGGCAGGATGGCCCTTACGCATGGCGGCCCGGCTTTGACCAGATCATCCAGGGCATGAGCGGCCTGATGTCGGTGACCGGCATGCCGGGCCAGGGGCCGGTGCGGGCCGGGCTGGCGGTAGGCGACTCCAGCAGCGGGCTGTATGCGGCGATCGGCATCCTGATCGCGCTGATAGAGCGGGAAAAGTCGGGGCAAGGACAGTGGGTGCATACCTCGCTGCTGCACTCGCTGGTCGCGATGATGGACTTCCAGGTCGCGCGCTACCTGACCGACGGCGATGTGCCGGAACAGGCCGGCAACGACCATCCGACCAGCAGCCCGATGGGCTTGTTCGAAGCCTCGGACGGCAGCTTCAACCTTGGCGCCTCCGGCCAGGGCAACTGGAAGCGCCTGTGCGATGCGCTGGGCAAGCCGGAATGGCGCGAGCTGGAAGAGTTCGCCAACGAGAAGCAGCGGGTCAGGAACCGGGCCCGGCTTGCCGAGCGCCTGAACGCCTTGTTCCGCACCCGTCCGGTGGCGCACTGGGTCGCCTTGCTGAACGAGGCGGGCGTGCCTGCCGGGCCGCTTTACACGATACCGGAGATGTGCGCCGATCCGCATGTCGTGCACCAGGGAGTCAGCGAGAAGCTGACCACCCCCGACGGGCATGCGGTCGGGCTGATCACGCAGCCGGTGCGGCTGGAGCGCACCCCGGCCTCGATTGCGGCCACCGCGCCGGCCTGGGGCCAGCATACCGATGAAATGCTGGCTGAAGCCGGCTACAGCGCCGCCGAGATCGCCGAGCTGAAAAGCCAGGGGGTGGTATGAACCGTCCCCTTTCTCCATCCGACGCAACCCAGTCGCCAACCAGATAAGGCATTGCGCCATAGCCCTGCATAAACAAGGAGACCATCATGACCCGACCGAATTTCCATCCCTGCGCCGCCCTGCTCGCCATCCTGCTCGCCGCCGGCTCCGCCGCCGCGCACGCCGACATGCCCGCCTGGGAAAAGGAGCTTTACGACGCCGCCAAAAAGGAAAAGGAGTTCACTGTCTACACCGCGCATTACAGCACCGAGGAAGCCGCGAACCTGTGCAACGCATTCGAAAAGAAATACCCCGGCGTCAAGTGCAACTTCGTGCGCACCACCGCGCAAGTGGCGTTCCAGCGCCTGCAGCAGGACATGCAGAGCAAGCAGGCGGTGGCCACCATCTTCAGCAGCACCGATGTCAGCCATTACCCGGAGCTGAAGAAGCGCGGCGCGCTGATGCAGTACCAGCCGCACAACCTCGTCAACATGGTGGACTCGCTCAAGCAGTACAACGACAAGGACGGATACTATGACGTCACCGCCGCTGCGCTGATGACCATCTGCTACAACAGCAGCCTGGTATCCGAAAAGGACGCGCCCAAGAACTGGACCGACCTGCTGGACCCGAAATGGAAGGGCAAGGTGTCCATCGGCCATCCCGCGTTCAGCGGCTATGTCGGCACCTGGGTGGTGCTGATGCAGAAGCTGTACGGATGGAGCTACTTCGAGAAGCTGGAGAAGAACCAGCCGCAGATAGGACGCTCGGTGAACGACACCGTCACCATGCTCAACGCCAAGGAGCGCTGGGTCGCCGCCGGCCCCGAGGCCACCACGCTTCTCAGCCGCGACAAGGGCAATCCGCTGGCGGTCCTCTATCCGACCGACGGCTCGCTGCTGATGGTGTCGCCCAGCGCCATCCTGAAGAACGCGCCATCGCCGAACGCCGGCAAGCTCTACATGGAATTCATGATGAGCAAGGATGCGGCCGAGGTCCAGGTCAAGAGCCATGCGCTGGCCGTGGTCAAGGGCGTGGCCCCGGCGCCCGGCGCGAAGCCGCTGGAACAGATCAAGGTGGTCCGGCCGACCGAGGAAGAGATCGCCAAGGGCATCCCCGAAGTGAAGGAGAAATTCCGCGACACGTTTGGCGTGTAGCCATGCCTGGCGCGGCGGCCGCGCGCTTCACCGGCGCGGCCGCTGGTCCGATTAACCTTGTTTGAACGGGTTGCCATGTCCATTACCGTCACCAAACCGATACGCGCTGTTCCGGGCGCCTTCTCCGGCCTGGGCCAGCGCTGGCGCCATGTCGACAAGTCGTCCTGGGTCTGGCTGCTGGCCATCGCATTGCTGCTGCTGCTGGTGATCAACCCGCTGCTGCGCCTGCTGGTGGTCAGCTTCCAGGATGCCAACGGCGCTTTCACCTTTGCCAATTATGTCTCCGCGTACAGCAGGGTGCGCCATCTCGAAGCGCTGGGGAATTCGCTGCTGCTCGGAGTGTCGGCGGCCACCCTGTGCGTGGCGTTCGGCGTGCCCATGGCCTGGGCGCTGTCACGCACCGATATGCCGTGCAAGGGCCTGGTGTGGGTCGCCATCCTCGGCACCTTCATCATCCCGCCTTACCTGGGCGCGGTGGGCTGGATACTGCTGGCCGGCCCCAATGCCGG
>Ga0308175_100002055_pt1 | contig 13676 bp, 12 predicted proteins | sample PhyCR1_3_FD_203893 | JGI IMG/M metagenome (GOLD analysis project Ga0308175, IMG submission 203893) | Soil microbial communities from UC Gill Tract Community Farm, Albany, California, United States - DLSLS.C.R1 | ecosystem: Environmental > Terrestrial > Soil > Agricultural land | place: USA...
GAGCTCCACTTTTTCGTGCTCCATATAGATGCTGCCGCTTTCACCACTGCCACCCCACCCAAACAGTTCGAGATCCTGATAACTCCGCGGCAGATCCCAGCTGCCTTCGAACAGACCGACTCCATTCGGATAGCCCAACACGAGATCCGCGTTGTCCTCGACCTTTGGAAACCGCTCGGGACGAAAATGATCGACTCGGGCGTAGACGGTTGTAGGACGACCCAGGTACCACAAGCTCCATAGCGCGTTGTAGCAGCCGAAATCCATCAGCGCGCCCGCGCCGTTCTTTTCGGGATCGGTCAGCCATTCGAAGAAGTACTTATTGCGCGGACCTTCCGAACCCGGACCGCCGTGCCCAACAATGCCATGTAGTCGCCATACCTTACCGATTTCGCCCCTATCTACCGCCGCTTTTGCAGCGTAGTTTGCGGGCCACCAGGCCATTTGGTAGTTCGTCATCACGCGAATGCCGTCTCGCTCCGCAAGAGCCTTGATCTGCTTCGCTTGCTGGTAGTTCGCCGCTAACGGCTTTTCAAAAATGAGGTTAATGTGGCGAGGTGCACATGCTCTGGCGATTTCCAGATGGCGATTGTTCTCTACAAACGCCCAGACAATGTCCGGCTTGGTTTGGTCGAGCATCTTCGTGTAGTCCGGGAAGAACAAATTCTCCGGCACGCCGGCCTTCTTTGCTTCCGCTACGAGTTCCGAGTTTGGCTCGGAAACGCCGACCAGCTTGGCGACCTTGCCTTCCACCATCGTGTGCAAATGTCCCCACACGTGCGAATGGACCAATCCGATCACGGCGATTTTATATTCTTGCGCTCCCAACGGAAGGGCTGCCAACGATAAGGCGAGAAAGATAGTTTTCATGTCTCTGAGCCAGCATACAAACTGCTTCCGCCCCGCGTTTCCGAAACTTAGCGGTACTCTGCGATTAAGGCCGAGTACTCAGCCTCGCGGACGAGGTGTTAAAGTAGAAAACCATATTGGGGGTGGTCGACTGTGCGCCTGTGCTGTAGGCTTGCCGCGTCAACCAGCGGAGTGCCATTGTTTTTGTTTGTGTTTGGGTTAATGGCAGCGTTTACTGCTGTTTCTCCCTTGTACCTTCAGGCTGCAGCTGCGGCCGAGGCCGATCAGCGTGAAGCGTCCGGCGACCTGATCAGTGCGAAATCTCTCCTTCAGCAAGATGCTCGATCGGGAGGCGCTTCCGCTCAGGAAGCCTTAGCAGAATTTCTGAGCCGGCATCATGATCCGGGCGTTCGCGACGCCTACTTGAAGTGGGCCGACACGGAGCAGGATGCCACGCGCAAACGTATTGCGCTCCGACAGGTGCTGCTCGACGATTTCATAGCCGGCCACGGTTCAGCCATAAGCAGCGACCTCGATCAGTACCGCGCGACCGGCGCGACCGATCTGCAACCCATGCACGCTTTGCCGAGTAACAGAGTTTTCGGCAGCATGTTTCTTCCCGGTCCACTGCGTTCATTCGCGAGGATGGCTGCGCTTTCGCCGGATTTAGCTCCTGAGGAACTTCTTCCCGCGCTCGCGCGAAATGTGGTCACGAACGGGTACCAGGCGGTCTCTTCCAACGAATCTCTGGAGCCAACAGAATACCTTCGGCTCATTGTCCGGTACCTTGCTCAGGCCCGCGAACTCTCCTCCATGGCGGGTAAAGCGAACAAGATCGTCATTCCGAATTGCGATAGCGAGGAGACAGGCGAGCTATTGAAGGCGCTCGGCTACCGAATGCGTGGATCGTGCGGCGGGGATGTCGTGCTTGAAACTGTCAATCCCACCCGCGCTTTCCTTACTGTCGATTCCGCATTTCCGCTCGCGCAGCTTGAACAGGACCTGCGCGCAAATCGCCGCTTTGAACTCAACTACGCCCCAACTGAGATTCCGGTACTTTATGGACCCGATTACTGGCTGAGCTCGTTAGGCGGGAAGGATAACCGCCCGAATTTTCTTGATGCGTTCCTGAACGATCCATCTCTGTGCCGGCTCTATCTCGGCTTATCGAAACTCGACAGCCACACCGCGGAGGCGTTACGGAAGAAAGTTTCCGCCTCCGAATTGAAGCTGTACGCGCCGGTACTCGATTTCTTCGGCAGCATGTTCCAGGTGAAAGAGGGAGTTGCGTTCGTTCCGGGCTCCCAAAAAGCGTGGGCGGAGATCGTAGGCGTCTCGCCATCGCAAGGCGCTGGTTTTTATCAGAGATTGATGGAGCAGGACGACGGCTGGCTGGCAAGCTACTTCGATTCACTTGCCCGTCTGGAATCGCCGGCCAGGGATTATCTTCTTCAGCCCGAGCGCATGAAGCGCTTCTATAACGCCTTGAGAGGTAAGGTCACTACGCCTGGACCCGCGCGGCCCGTATTCAGGTCGAGCTCCGATTTGATGCTGCTGACAACATCGCTGCGTCTCGATCGAAACGGGCAAGCACATCTGCCCGGCGGGCTCGAGGTTTGGAAGACTCTGTTCATCAAGCATCCGCACGGGAAATTCGACAACAAGCTTGCCAAATCGGCAAACAGTTGGCGTTCGAATGACGATGCGGTCGAAGCCCTGTTCGCGCTGTGCCGGAAATCTGTGGAGAACGAACCGCTTCATATTTTTCTGGCGTTGAACGACATCGATCGCCTTCGTCCAAAGCCGGTTTCACCTGAACTCTCCGCGCGCCTGGTTTCGATGTGGAGAACGGCAGGCTCGCAGTACTCGATTCTGGCGGGCGCTCCCTCGTTGAGCGAATCCTCCATTGGCCTTTTCCTCGATTTCATAACCAGCTCAAATCAGATACATGACTCGCTCGTACGCGCGGACGCTGTCGGCAGCGCCCAAGCGTTGGTCGGCATATGGGAGATCCTCTGCAGAGAGCAGAAGATTCCCGACAACGCCCAGGACCAGGCATTCTCGAGCATTCTCAAGCCATTCGTTGAAGCAGATCAGTCCGCCGAAGTATTTGATGCGAGCCGGAACGGCGTTCGAGCGCTGCTCCGTACAGCGAACGTTTCCGCGACCCGCGGCTTGCAGGATCATCTGATTGATCTTCTGGTGGGCGCTCCCAGAGCAAATGCTGATCAGCCTGGCCCCGCGGAGAACCTGCTTCGTGTTCTTGACGCTCAGCATCTGATGTCACTCGACAAGATCTTTGCCGCGGCAGATACCTTGGCCCAGGGTGGGACAGATAAAAAGGCGCTGCAGACGGTCGCGAACGATATGGCGCGGTTTGAAGAGACGCAATCGCTGCGAAACTCCTTAAGCGCTCCGGAGCGGAACCTGTTGGCCCTTGGCTATTGGAGCGAGCGGCACATCGATCAGGAACGAAAGCTGAACGTCATGGACCTTGCCAAGTTGCAAGACAAAAAGGACGTTCGCGGCAAGTTTACTCCGCAGGTCCGCGACACGCTCGTCGGAATTCTTTACGCTTACTACGCTCCGCCAGGCGCGCAACTGGTTCTCGCGAATCCGCTGTTCGTCCGGAACCACGATTTTATTGGCGCGCAAGGCCTGCCAATGACATGGCACCTGACCGAAACGGTCGGCAGCGGCTGGCCATCGAGCGCGGGTGGGCGACTGATGGGCTCGCTGGTTGCCCTGCCCTACACGCTGGCCGAGACCGAGCAGAATTTTCTCACTCCAACACGCGAGCAGGCACTGATCTGGGGCGACCTCGTCCCTCAAATCATGGTTGACGTGACCGTCAACCGTTGGCAGCACGTCGCCCCGGAACAGGTTCGCTGGGCCGCTCTTCATCTGCGTCATGGCGAAAACCTGCTCGCTGCTTCGGCATTTGACGCGGCGCTTGAAACGAAAGTGATGCACTCGCTTGCACGCTTCGCAAGTCCCGTACGCATCGAACAGATCCAAATGCATCTTCACGCGGGCGACTTCGGACGGGCGCGCGCACAAGTCCTGCCGTCGGAGCTATACGCTGTTTCTATCGATCCTGCGCTGTCCGATGCGCCGGCCGACCTCCAGTCGCTCGAGATTTCGAAGCTGGCTGCGGAGAATAAGCCAACATTGAGCGCCGAGGCGATTTCCAGCGTGTTCGGCACACCGAAGCCGACGCTCAGTCATTCGTACCGCCCTGCCCTGCTGTATCTGCGGACATTCCCGACTCTGATGGGATACTCGAGCCGGCTGCTTGCAGAGTCCTGGGAATCAAATGGCTTTTACTACGCGGCACTTGCGGATGAATTGGGAGTGCCGGCAAATCAGCTACAAATCTACGTACCGCAGTGGACTAGAGCCACCATAGAGAACATCTTCGCTACCCATCTGGAGGACTGGCCAGCTTTGCTGCGTTCGCTGAACGCGGTTGGCACCAACCTGCGGCGGCAAAGCGGGGCAGAACGAGCAGCTTTGAACGTAACCAGCCAGGCGGGCAACTAGGAACCCATCCGTGAGACTCCTTTCTAAGATCATCGGCGCCGCTTCAATTGCCACATTGGCGTCTGTCTTTTTAATCAGAGCGCAAGACGACGAACGGCCGACCTTCCGGGTGAAGGTCGACATGGTCGTGCTGAGCCTGACAGTAACTGACGCGAAAAACCATTACGTGAATGGCCTGAAGCCATCGAACTTCAAGGTGCTTGAAGACGATATTCCGCAAAAAATCGCGACGTTCGGCGAAGGCAACCGGCCCCCGATGCAAGTGCTCGAGAACGGCACAACTCAGCCGATTGCGCGCGCTGCCACGGAGGGAACGCCGGGACCAGCCAATGTGGTGGACCTACGTTCAGACTCCTTTACCGGTACAAACGTCTTTGTCCTGTTCGATACCAGCAACTATATGTACCGCGGCTTCGTGTATGCTTCAGACGCGATCGCCGATTTCATTCGGGGACTGGATCGCGCCGATTCGATTGCCGTCTATACATACAGCCGGAACCTGAATCGGGCAGTGGCGCTGAACCGTGATCGCAGCGAGGCCATCTCCGGTCTGAGGCGGGCAGTTGCCGGCGACGACTCCGCCCTGTATAACTGCCTCCTGTTAACGCTGCGCGACGCGGCCAAGGTGCCCGGACGCAAGGTTGTAATCGTCTTTTCGAATGGCCCGGATAACGCGAGCATGGTTGCGCCCGACGATGTGCGCGCAATCGCCGAAGACGAGGGCATCCCGATTTACGTCATCTCCACCAACGAAGTCTCAAAAGACCCGATCTCATCGAATATTTTCCGGCGCATCAGCTCTTCCACCGGCGGAAAGAGCTACTTCGCGAAAACGTGGCAGAAGCAGGTGGAGGCTTTCGAATCAATCCGTGAGGATCTGGGCAACAGCTACACACTGACTTACTATCCCCAGCCCAATCCGAATGAAGGATTCCGAAGGATCAGCATCCAGATAAATTCGGATGAGGCGAAGAAATACAAGATCCGCGCAAGACCGGGATACCGGCCGCAGCGCGGCTTCTGATTTTCGCCGATCTGAGGATGAATCTTACACAATTTGCTTATTTTTTGTTCATCATTCTCGGCTCGCTCCTTTCTGCATGTAACCCGAGAGGGCATATAGAGGCTGCTGAGAGGGCAGCCAAAGTTTTTCACGACCGGTACAACGCACAACAGTACGACGCCATTTACGACGAAGCCGGACCAGCGTTCCGTGCGTCTGCTTCCAAGAGAGACTTTGTCGCATATGAAGCAAATTCACATGAAAAGCTGGGAGACCTGAAGAGCGCCGAAATTGCCAACTACAACATCCTGTATCTCTTCGCCGGGCCTCAGGTGCGTCTCGATTACAACTCGCAGTTCGCAAACGGACATGCGGTTGAATCGTTCGAGATCCATTTCAAGAACGACAAGCCGGTAATCGATGCATATCGCATAGATACGCCGTTGCTCGCAGAGAAGAAGCGATAGGTTCATGCCCCCTCGCGGGGGTGATTCAGGGTCACTCAATTGCTCGACGTAAGGTAACTCGCGAAGGCGGTTGCTCAGGAAGGGCGCTGTTCGACTTATCCATGAAAATTTGGCCGCGTTTCTGTGTTGTTTCAATCCTGCTGTTTGCCGGCGTGCCGGCATTCTCGTACTCCGTTCTATCCCATGAGGCATTAGTCGATGCGCTTTGGGAGGTACGCATACGACCCATCCTGTTGGACCGCTTTCCTGGATCGACTCCTGAGCAACTGCGGACTGCGCATGCTTACGCTTACGGGGGATCCATCATCCAGGATATGGGGTACTATCCCTATGGAAGTAAGTTCTTCAGCGATCTTACACACTACGTCCGAAGCGGCGACTTCGTGGCGAACCTGATCGCCGACTCGAAGGATCTGAACGACTATGCTTTCGCGTTGGGCGCGCTTTCGCACTATGCCTCCGATGATTACGGACATCGGATCACGACCAACCGCGCGGTTCCTCTCCTCTACCCGAAACTCCAACGCAAATTCGGCAACGTAGTCACGTACGAAGACGACCCGCTTGCGCATTTGCGGACGGAATTCAGCTTCGATGTGCTGGAACTCTCGAGAGGACATTTCGCCCCCGCGGCGTACCATGACATGATCGGCTTCGAAGTGGCAAAGCCGCTACTCGAACAGGCATTTCGCGACACTTACTCAATCGAACTGAGCAGCGTTGTCGAGCACCTCGACCGGGCTCTTGGATCGTACCGACACGCGGTGAGCAAAACGATTCCCAACGCAACGAAAATTGCCTGGGCGCAGCGCAAAGACGAAATCGAACAATCCGCGCCGGGCATAACGAGAAGGCGATTCCTGTACAACGTGTCCCGATCCAGTTACGAAAAGGAATGGGGACGAGATTACGATCGGCCCGGGGTTGGAGCGCGGATTTTAGCATTCCTGCTGAAGCTCATTCCCAAAGTAGGGCCGCTGAAGGCCCTTGCGTTTCACATGCCATCGCCAGAGGTGGAAAAAATGTTCATGCAGGGCTTCAACGAGGCAGTCAGCGATTACAGGACCATATTGGACCAAGCCGACCGCCGAACGCTCAAGCTGGTCAACACAAATTTCGATATAGGGTTGCCGGTTAAACCGGCCACATATAAGCTGGCCGACAAGACCCAAGCCAGATACCTCCACATGCTGGCGCAAAATCAGTTTGCAAATGTCAGTCCCGGCGTTAAGGCCGAAATTTTGAACTATTACTCCGACCTGAAGCTTCCTTTCTACACAAAGCAGGATCCCAAGGAATGGGAAGAACTGGTATCGGAGCTCCAGGAGCTGAAAACTGCTCCGACCACGTCTCCCACAAAGGAACCGACGCCGGCAAGCTAGTCTCCCCGCCCTTTTTTTAAGTCGACTCTATACGAGTCGATTCGAATCGTGCTTTGCTAACAACATATGATTCGACGAACTCTCGTCTATACGTTTGCTTCGGTCGCCCTTCTCGCGATCGGCTACTCTACCGCGATATCTCAGAAAACCGTACATGCAGCCGATACGCGGGTGTATGAACTTCGGACGTATCACTGCGCGCCTGGTAAGCTGAACGACTTGCTGGCTCGGTTTCGAGACCACACGATGACGATTTTCGAGCGTCACGGCATCAAGAACGTGGCGTACTGGATTCCCACAGATGAGCCGGCCAAGGACAATACGCTCGTTTACATCATTTCGCACGAGAGCCGAGAGCAAGCAAAAAAGAACTGGGACAAATTCCGTGCAGATCCTGAGTGGAAGAAGGTTCAAAGCGCGTCCGAGGCAAACGGGAAATTGGTCGAGAACGTAGACAGCGTGTTCATGGCACCCGCCGATTTCTCCCCGATGAAGTGATTGCCGTTTTTGTAATCCGTTTCAGGCTGCCCAACGGAGGACTTCGCGGCTGTTGATGCGGGGCGGGAAGTTGTCGGAGCCCTTTTGGGCGGTGCTTGAAAGCATTCTGCGCTTGATGTAGTTCCTCCAATCGCGTTTTGAACAAACGAACCCAAGCTGGGCCGGTTCGATGGTGTCGAGTTCGGTCGGATGGAGGGACACGATGCCCCACATTTCATCGAGCTGTTCCTGTTCGAGCTTGCGGCGCTCGGCTTGCATGTCGCGAAGCTGGTTCAGAGTTTGGAGCAAGCGTCGCGAGAGACGCTGTTCGTAGATGGTGATGGTGGCGAGGGGGTCTTTGGATCGGCGGAGCGTGTCGGCGAACGTGAGGGCGGCATGCGATTCGGATTCACCGGTGCTCCAGTTATCTCCGTTTTCTTCGTGGCCAAGGGCGAACAGATTGTGCTCGGCGGCGGAAATGCGGTGCAAGCGGAATTGGATATCGGCGCAGGCATGGGCGAGCTGGATTTCGACGGTGCCGACGGGATTCAGAGCCGCGGCGTAATCAGTGGTGAATTGGTTATAGGTGGCCATGTCCTCTTTGGGCAGGACGATGACCTGAGCGAGGATGCCATGGCGCGTGCCGTTCAAGCATGAGCGCTGTTTGCCCTCCGGAGTGCGCGGGCCTGTCGACTTCTTGGCGTTCTCGCGGTTGGCGCGTAGGCGTGCTTCGGAGACGGGGCGCTTAGCTTTCGCGTCGTTCGTGTGCTCGCTAGTTGCACTTTCTGCGTTTGCCTCTGTTACGTTCGCATCCACAGGGCTCATAGCGTCAGTGTCCTTGGTGTTCATTTTGAGCAGGTTTTCGCAGTTGTTGTCCTTAGCCATTTAGGGGCTCCTTTGGTTTCAGATGTGGATGAGATGCGCTGGCGATCAATGTGGGCATCCGGGCACGAGAGTCGCAGAAGCTGCAAACGGGGAGGGGTTGGAACTGCTCGCAACTTATTGAAGCCGAAGGGTGAAATTCTTTGCAAAGTTCGTGATCGCTCATTGACGAGTTCTGGTGAGGGGCGCGCAGATGGACATGTCGCCCGCGCGAACTGCGTCACGAACGGACGCGTAACCGCGCCTGCAGCGTCCTACTGGAGATCAGGTCAGGATCGGGAAACTGCGCGCTCACGCTGACCTATGGGCCATCGCCAGCTCATTCATCGAATGACTCTCGTCAGTTGCGCGACGCATTTTCCTTGTGAATGCCAACTTGAAGCGCATCCAGGGAGCGAACATCGAACCACCTAATTAAAGTGGCCACTGTGCCAATACAGTCGCCGCTGCCAAGGTCGATGATGAAGAAGGATGAGCGTTGCTTCGAGCATTCGCTACGCGGCTTCGCAGCCTGCAGAAGGGGTGGGGATTCACTGCTGCTTTTGTTCTCACCCTGGCACTCGGTTTAGCCGGCGTCAACACCATGTTCAGCGTTCTGAACACCGTTATTCTGCGTCCGTTGCCATTCAAGCATGCGGATCGCCTGGCGACCGTTACCGAGACGGTACCATTCATGGGAAACGGTCCTCAGATCTGCACTCTTGACGAGTTCCAGCGCTGTCAGATATCCGGGCTGTTTGATTATTCTGCCGCGATCAACACGATGGACTTGATCTTCAGTGGAGGGGATCGCGCGGAACTCCTATCCGGCGCTCAGGTCACCCCGGAGTTCTTTCGCGCTTCGGAATCTCACCGCTAATGGGACGGGATTTCCTGCCATCATCGGCAAAAGCATTCAATTTAGTGGCGCGACTATGACGGTGATCGGCGTAGCGCCACCCCGTTTCGATTTTCCTCGTTTGGCGGACGTGGGCGCAGTCATGCGTTTCGCTCCTGAACAAACCGAATTTTGGACGCCGTTGGTCATTACGCAAAAAATGATCGATCAGGACAACTACAGCTATTACGTTCTGGGGCGCTAGCGCGCGCAGCGGCCGAGTTTAAGGCTTCGGCGATTCACAGTCTGCACTACATCGTGGAGAGGAATCCCCAATATCGTGAACCGCTCGAAAATCTTGCCAAAATAATCACCATTCAAGTCGCACCCTTGAGCGAAAGCATGTTGTGGGGAGTTCGCAATACGCTCTGGATGCTATTTGCGGCTGTGGCGCTGCTGTTGCTCTTAGTGCTGTTCAATGTCGGCAACCTGCTGGTCACCCGCCATGCCAACCGTCTGCGCGAGTATGCGATCCAGCAAGCGCTGGGCGGGAGTCGCTGGCAGATGTTCCGCCAGGCGCTGATCCAACAAACCATTCTCATTGCCATCGCCTCTATACTCAGTTTGATTCTCAGCCGCTGGACCATTGAGATGGTGCGCACCATGGGCGCGGGGCGCGTGCCGCGGCTGTATGAACTTTCGCTCGACACGCATACCGTGCTTCTGTTGGCCGCCTTAGCTGCCGCGACTGCGCTGATTTTTGGAACCCTCCCGATTATTATTCTTCCCGATTCCACTGACTCGTTTCGAACTGAGAGCCGGCCCTCAACGGGCGATCGCCGGTCCCAGCGAGTTCGTTCCGCGCTCATTGCCGCCGAAATTGAGGTTTCCATGGTGCTGCTGGTAACTGCCGGCCTCATCGCTGCCAGCTTCTTGAAGGTGCTGAACGTCGATCCTGGTTTCGATCCGAAGAATTTGCTGACATTCAATGTTTCGTTTAGCCCGGTACTTCCAAACACTGCACATCCCGCTGATCGCCGGCCGCCCTCTTCGCGAGGACGATTCCGGAAGGGTCGCCGTCGTCAATCGCAACATGGCCCATCTGCTATGGCCAGCGAACGACCCGATTGGCCGCGAGTTCACAGACAACGGCGGGCCACCCATTCGGGTCATTGGAATCGTGGGTAACGTGCACAGCGGGCCGCTCGAAACGGAACCGCTGATGCAATATTATTCGTCATTCGTTGTTTTTCCTGGCTATGCAAACAGCTTCGCCGTCCGGACAAAAACCGATCCGCTCAGCCTTTTCCCAGCATGGAAAAAACGATCTGGAACCTTGACCCGGATCTGGCGGTAAGCGGCGTCAAGCCGATGGAACACATCATCCAATCCGCGACCCTGGAGCGCCGCTTCGAAACTGATCTGCTGCTCGGTTTTTCGTTATCGGCTTTGTTCCTTTCTGGGCTTGGCCTGTTCGGTGTGGCGTCGGTTTCGATCACGAGGCGGTCGCGCGAGTTCGGCATACTCATGGCCCTCGGGGCAACGGGAGCGGATGTGCTGTGGCTCGCAATAACTCGCAATGTGGGAATCGTCCTTGCTGCGTTAGCCATTGGCCTTCTCCTGTCGTTGGCCACGCATCGAGGACTTACGGCGCTCCTGTTTGACGTTTCGGCGCTGAACCCAAATGTTTACGCAATGTCTGCGACTGTGCTGACCATTTCCGCGTTGACCGCTGTGCTCATTCCCGCATGGCGGGCATCGGGTTTGGACCCGGCTACTGTCTTGCGAGACGAATAATCCGAGGATGCATTATCCTCGGTGCTCTGGTTCTGCTACGCTATCCGGAAACTGGCTGCGGTTCGTGCGGTTGGGTTTGCGGCAGAGGGTCCCTGTTTGGGTTGAATGTTGACGGTTCGCCTTCGAGGATTCCCAGGTACATCTGTCCGAAGTAGACCTGGAACGCTCCATTCGGCGCCGGAAGAAGCCCAATGCGCTCACGCGGGAGCACCTCTGTGATGAACACCTCTCTGCTTTTTCCAGCGGATCGTGCCATTCTTGCGCACCGGGCTCACAATATAACGTTCGTCGTACCGAATCTCCGCAAGATGATATGGGGGTGCCGGATGATGGGGTTGTACAGCGAGACAGGGGTTTGCATGAGAAGCGCCTGATGCGGACGCTGTTCATTGAAACAGTATTGGAAGGCTGTGAATCGTTCGCGCTGTTCAGCCAGGCTCTGGCCGGTGGCGACGCGGTGTTTTCTTTCAACGTTCGATGCAGTCGTTCATGCCTGCCATTCTGAGTCGGCTTGCCAGGCTCTATCGCTTCGTGAACAATGCCCAGCCGCATCCACTTCACGGAAAGTTTGCTGATTCCCAGCCCGCTGATGGAGCTGAATGGCGTTCCGTTATCGGTGCGAATACGTTCCGGAACGCCGTACTGCTTCATCGAGGCATCACAGATCCGAGCCACTGCCTCGTAGCCCAAGCTGTCGATCGCTTGACAACAGAGCACAAACCGGTTGAATGCATCGGTAACAGTGAACGTGTCACAGCGCTCACCATTGCCGCATTCAAAACTGCCTTTGAAATCCAAGCACCAAACCTGGTTCGGCCTTGTAGCTTCAATCACCGGCTCCATATGAGGCACTGTACGGCGCTTCCCAGGAACCCTAATCAGACCGGCTGCTGCAATGCACCGATGAATGGTACTCGCGGTCGGCCAACGCTCGTTCGGTTCGATCCCCAGCTCTCCCAGTGCGAACTTCCACCGGTGTTCCGAACCTATCGCTACCGACGAATTCCTTCGATGAGGCAAAAAAGAGGGCTACGAATTCTGTTTCGTAGCCCAGAAATAAGCTTCGACTATCAAGGGTTTGTCGTCACTGGCTCTATCTTGCGTCCCAAGGCACAGCGGATCCATTGTCCTCGCTGGAATAGGCGTACTGGGCGATGGTCATGAGATCTTGCGTTCTAGGAGAGCGTGATTCGAACGACACTGTACATTCATCACTTGACTTCGGCTTCATCTGTCGTAGAATCGTGTCAACCCAAAGAAGGTGAATGTATATGGAGCCAAGGCGGTTTCGCCTGAACAGGCCCACGCTAGGAGTACATTCAGACGGCGAGAAGAGATGTTGTGTGACTGTGCCCGCCGGCGAAATCGTAGAGGCCGAAGCGCAGGACATCCTGGAAAATAAGCGCACTGTTGAGGTCAGATGGGCGCAGCGCATCGTCACAATGTTCGCGGAAGATCTGCTGGCACGTGGGATTCCCGTCGACGCGGCAACGCTGAACAGAGACGATCGTGACACGAACTTACCGTTGCGCACGGCTGATTGATTTGTTCTCGAGCATTGGCGAATACGCACGAATTGATTGATACAGTGAGCAATCTGCGGTCGGCGGCCTTTCTGTAATATTCAGGCTGCGCGGCGGGAGTGCCGCGTGTTTATTCTTCTGTGCGAAGGCGCAATTCACCGACGCGAACTGCACATCGCGCTTCGAGCAGCGGTTCTCGATGTTCCTCGACGGCCATCAGAAATCGATCCATTTCTGGTGATCTATGCCCAATGATGAGTTGCCGTGCCCTCTTCCTCCCTTGAGATCGTGCGCTTCATGACGAAGCGTGCGAATGCTCATCGGCCCGTACGGCTGCTCGGCTGCGTCGCAGCGTCAGTGATATGACCGGTAAGTTACAGTTACACGCACGGGAGCATATGAACCGAGAATGCGCGCCAGGTTGATGGGGATTGCAAGTTACTAGCAAGACCCGAACGCACCGGAGAAGCAGGCTATAACTCCCTTCGGATCCTCTTAGGGACGGCTGAGGCCGAAGTCGCGAGTGGCAACAGATCCGTAATTGCTTTCGTAAAACTATGTTGACAATCTCCGGCAGTGCACTTATTATCTAGGCCGCGATTCCTTACTGCACTTAGACACAGAACGGAATTAGGACGGTGTGTGCGTGCTCGGGATTTGCTTCTGCTTTCGATTGGGAGGGGAAGCGAGCCGCAGATGCGCGTTGTTTGATCAAAGTTTTGGATGGTTGCCCGGGGTTTCAGCGATCAGGGATATCAGGGGAATGAGCGGAATGGAGTCGAGTAACTGAACGAAGTTGCATGCTTCTCGACGTTTTGGATTGGGACCTAAACGTAGGACACATCATTACAACATCTGAAGAAGGGATGACCCGCCCCGAAAAATAAGACAGGGAATAAGTTGAGATTCGGCGGTCGGAGTTGGTCCAGAACCCGA
>Ga0308175_100002056_pt1 | contig 13675 bp, 9 predicted proteins | sample PhyCR1_3_FD_203893 | JGI IMG/M metagenome (GOLD analysis project Ga0308175, IMG submission 203893) | Soil microbial communities from UC Gill Tract Community Farm, Albany, California, United States - DLSLS.C.R1 | ecosystem: Environmental > Terrestrial > Soil > Agricultural land | place: USA...
TGCTCGGCGAGCTTCAGCGCGTGTGCGAGCGCGTGAGCGGATTCGAACGCGCACAATATCCCTTCACCCTCCGCCAGCGTTCGAAACGCGGCGAGCGCCTCCGCGTCGGTGGCGCCGACGTATTCGGCTCGTCCGCTATCCTTCAAATGCGCATGCTCCGGGCCGACGGCGGGATAGTCGAGGCCGGCCGACACGGACCAAGTGTCCGTGATCTGTCCGTCCGCGTCCTGCAGCACGTAGGTTTCGGCGCCGTGGAGGATGCCTGGCGTGCCGCGCAGCAGGGTGGCGCCATGCTCCTCGCAATTGAGCCCCTTGCCCGCGGCCTCCACGCCGATCAGCCGCACATCGTCGTCGACGAAGTCGGCAAACAGGCCGATGGCGTTCGACCCGCCGCCGACGCAAGCCACGACTGCGTCGGGCAAGCGGCCGAGTTGCTCGATAATCTGCGCACGCGCTTCCCGGCCGATGATGCGCTGGAACTCACGGACGATTGTCGGGAAGGGATGCGGCCCCGCCGCCGTGCCGAGCAAGTAATGCGTGGACTCGAAGCTCGCCGACCAGTCGCGCAGCGCCTCGTTGATTGCATCCTTCAGCGTTCGCCCGCCGCTTTCAACGGGCACCACGCGTGCGCCCATCAACTCCATCCGAAAGACGTTAAGCTGCTGCCGCTGGACGTCCTCGGCGCCCATGTAGATCACGGTTTCGAAGCCAAGCAGCGCGCCGACGATCGCCGTGGCGACGCCGTGTTGCCCAGCGCCCGTCTCGGCGATGAGGCGCGTCTTGCCCATGCGCTTGGCGAGCAGCCCCTGCCCCAGCACCTGGTTGGTCTTATGCGCGCCGCCGTGGAGCAGATCCTCCCGCTTGAGATAGATGTTGCCGGGCAGGTTTCGGCAGCGCGTCAGTGGTGTCGGCCGCCCGGCATAATTGGCGAGAAGGCCGTTCAGCTCAGCCGAGAACGCGGGGTCATCCTGAGCGTCGAGGAACGCGCCCTCGAGCTGCTCCAGCGGGGGAACGAGGATTTCGGGAACATAGCAGCCGCCGAAGCGGCCGAACCGGCCGTTCAAGCGCATGCGCGAAGCTGCTGTCTGCACCCCGGACGGAGCATCTCGAAGAAAGCGGCAATCTTCTCGGGCGATTTGCGGCCGGGCCGCTCGTCGAGCGATGAGCCGACGTCGACCGCATAAGCTCCCACGCGGTGTGCGGCGCGAGCGTTGTGGGGTCCAATTCCACCGGCGAGCAACGCACGACCGAGTTCCGGATGGCGCTCAACGAGCTTCCAGTCGAATGCCTGGCCACTTCCGCCCTCGGCATTGTCGAACACCAGCCTGTCGCCGCCACGGCCGCTCAGCGGCTCGCGGCCGACGCTCACTGCAGTCCAGATCTCGCACGACCCGGCAAGCTCGCGCCGGAGCGAGCGCACATATTCGACGTCCTCATGCCCGTGCAGCTGAACGGCGTGAAGGTTGAGCAGGGTCGCGACATCGGTCACCACGCCAAGCGGCGCATCGCGGAAAATCCCGACTGGCAGCATGCCTGCCTTGCGGGACGATCCGGCCAGCGGCGCGGCTTCGTGTGCGGTGACGTGGCGGGGGCTACCAGGCACGAACACGAAGCCGGCAAATGCCGCTGGCCGGGCGGCGCGCAGGGCTTCGCCGCTGTTCAGTCCGCACAACTTTGTGCGGCCAAAGATGAGTTCGCGTGCAGCCTGTGCAGGTTCATCTGCGCGCATGAGCGACGAGCCGATAAGGAAGGCGTCAACGTGACCAGCCAGCCGATCGACGTCCGATCGGCTGCATATCCCCGACTCCGATACGAGCACCCGGTCAGGCGCGAGGCGAGCGAGCCGCTCCGTCGTCGAAAGGTCGATCGTAAGATCGCGCAGGTCGCGATTGTTGATGCCGATCAGCGTGGCGCCGAGGGCGAGCGCCCGGCGCATCTCCCGCTCGTCATGCACCTCGACCAGCGCATCCATGCCAAAGCGACGCGCCTCGGCGATGATCTCGCGCGCCGTCTCGTCGTCCAGCAGCGACATCATCGCCAGCACGGCGTCGGCGCCAGCGATCCGCGCTTCGACGACCTGACGGGGGTCCATGAAGAAATCCTTGGCCAGGATCGGCCCATCGAACTGCGTGCGGGCCGCGGCGATGTCGCTCGGCGATCCTCCGAAGAAGTCGCGATCGGTGAGCACGCTCAATGCATCCGCAACGCCATCGTAACCCCGCGCGAGGCTTGCCGGATCGGCGTTCGGCCGGATCGCTCCACCGGACGGCGACGCTTTCTTGATCTCCAAAATGAAGCGTGCCCCGGGCCTTGCGAGCGCCTGGATGAGGCTTCGTCGCGTCGGCTTCGCCCGCGCACGCAGGCCTTCCAGCGAAACGTCAGCGAAGCGGCTGCGAAGCTCTTCCTGCTTCGCTTTCGCAATCTTGCCGAGCACCCCGACCCGTTCAGCCACGGCTCGCCTCCACGAAGTCGTCGAGCAGGTGGCGTGCGCGGCGGGACCGCATCGCTTCCATGGCGAAGCCGACACCTTCCTTGAGGTCCGCGACTTTGCCGGCCGTCAGCAGCAATGCTCCCGCATTCAGGCCGACGACGGCGATGTCGGCCGCCCGGCCGACGCCGGAAAGAATTTCGTGAAGGCGGTGCGCATTCTCCTGCGGCGAACCGCCGGCGATCTGCTCGACCGGCATCCGTGCCAAGCCGGCTTCCTCGGGGGTGATCTCGAGCTCGTCGAGCTCGCCACCTACTACCGAAACAGCCTGGGTGAAGCCGTGCAGCGCAACCTCGTCGAGGCCCGAGCCATGAACCACCAGCGCCCGCTCGACACCCAGCGCCTGCAGCGTCTCGGCGATCGGCCGCAACAGCTTTGGGTCGGCAACGCCGAGGAGCTGAACCTTCGGCCGCGCCGGGTTCAGGCAGGGGCCGAGCAAGTTCATGATCGTCCGCACCTTCAGCGCTCGGCGAACGGGCCCGGCGTGAGCGATTCCCGGGTGATACTTCGGAGCAAGCAAGAAGCAGAAGCCCGTGCGATCCAGGATTTCGCGGGATTCCAGCGCGCTAAGGTCAAACCTTGCGCCGAGCGCCTCAAGCACGTCGGCCGATCCGCATTTCGAAGTGAACGAGCGGTTGCCGTGCTTGATCACCGGCAACCCGCACGCCGCGGCGACGAGACCCGCACACGTCGAAACATTGATCGACCCGGAGAAGTCCCCGCCCGTCCCGCAGCTGTCGGCGAACAGGTAAGAGGGCGTCGGAAAGGGTTGCGCCGCCGAGCGAAGCGCCTGCGCCGCGCCGATCAGCTCGTCCGAGGTCTCGCCCTTGACGCGCAGGGCAACGAACGCCGCAGCCATCAACGGCTCGCTGAGGCTTCCCTCGACAATCAACTCGAACAATCGGCGGCTGGAGGATCGATCGAGGTCCTTGCCGTCGAGGAGGTCGGCGATGGCTGCTTCGGCTTCGGGAACCGACGCCGCGGGAGCCGCGACGGCGCTCCGCGGAAAAGTCAGAATCTGTGACATGAACTCACCTGAAACAAAAAAGCCCGCCGGTTGGCGGGCGGGCAGTCGATGATCGTGTGGCTAGCCGATCAGTCGCGCCATCGCGCCGCAAAGGTCGAGCCGCGCCACCAGAGGTGGGCGGTCGAAGTTACGGGCGTGGCAACCAGGTGCGTCATGCGAATCGCAAAGTAGGTCAGGCGTTCGGCGCCGGTCAAGCCACCTTCGACGGGTTGACGCTTCACGACCGCGTGGGCATCTGATCCCCAGCGCTTGGCGAGCGGGTGTAGCTCAATGGTAGAGCAGAAGCCTTCCAAGCTTACGACGAGGGTTCGATTCCCTTCACCCGCTCCAGCCTAGCCAGTGGCGACTAGTCGCCTTCACCCGCGTTGACACATGAGACCCGCGCCGCCATGTGGCGCGCCTGCCTGTTCACCCAGTGGGGTGACCCTCGTGGAGAGGTGGCCGAGTGGTTAAAGGCAGCAGACTGTAAATCTGCCCGCGCAAGCGTACGCTGGTTCGAATCCAGCCCTCTCCACCATTGCAGAATTGCCGGTTTTCCGCGGATCATCGCCATTGGGGCAAGGGGCTTGCCTCCGACTGCGCACTTTCCACGCAGCCTTGCGATTCCACCTGGCAGCATCTCGGCAGGTCAGTAGCCGTGCTCGATCAGTCTTTGCGGAAAGCCCCTCGAGCGCACGATGTTGTGAGCGGCCCAGCTTCTCCATTGCCAGAGCTTGGCGATGATGAGACATCAAATCGGTGCGGGAGGGGAAATCGACAGGCCGGGGGGCTGCTCGGGCCATCGGGAAGGATCCTGCCCGATTTGGTGTCGGATTTGAATTAGCGATCTATCTCTTCACTCTAGCGCTTCTGTGTTGGCCGCTCGTGATCAATGGGCGACCGTTCTACTCTGCGGACAGCGCCAGCTATCTTCGTGGCGGTGAACTCGGGTTCAAGACTGGTCTCGCGATCCTCGAACGACCCTTCCAGCGAGCGAACCCAAGTGCAGCCGAAGATCCGCAGGCCGTAGTTTCCCAAGCGATTTCCAAGTCCGGTGGCGCCCGGTCCGCGATCTATAGCGTGGTCGCCTATCTGTTCCGCGGTCCGGGCGAGAGCTTGCTCGCGCTGGCCATTGGGCAGGCTGCGGTGGTTGCGCTGATGATTACGTCGCTTCGCCGCTTAATTGCACCCCAGAGCGAACTGCTGCCCACCCTGGCGACCACAGCCGCTCTCGCGCTTTTCACCTCCGCCGGCTGGTCCGCCGCATATGCCGTGCCGGACATCTTTGCCGGGATTGCCGTCGGGGCGGCAGCGATGCTCACGGTCTATTTCGAGGCGCTGAGCAACCGGCTGAGATGCGCGTTCGTGGCACTGATTGCCTTTTGCATTACGGTGCACGGAAGCCATTTGCCGATCACAATCATCACCCTGATTGCCGGATCGATTGTCAGCTTCAGGCCAAAGAGACTGTCGTGGCGTCGAGCCGCAATATTCGCCAGCCCCGTCCTGGCCGGCGTCGCGGCGATCCTCGTGACCTCATACGCGGCATTTGGTGAGCTTAGCCTCGCGCCGAAGCGATACCCGATCCAGTTGGCGCGCTCCGTCGCGGACGGACCCGGCGCCTGGTATCTTCACGACCATTGCGCGACCGAGCATTACGCGATTTGCGAGGTTTTCGGCCCGAACCCGCCGCGCAATGTCGGCGAGTTCCTGTGGGGCGACAACGGTGTCCGGAACCGGGCGACGCCCGAGCAGATGGATCGCATCCGTGCCGAAGAAAGCACCATCGTCCGCCGGGCGGCACTCGCATACCCAGGAACCCAGATCACAAGATCAGCGTCGAATGCGTTGCTCCAAGTGGTCACGTTCGGCACGAAGGAATTGGTGTTCGGCCAAGAGCTGATGGGCCACGGTCGAACACTGGTGCAAATCGGCCCGGACCGGTCCGGACTGAAGGTCGTCGGAAAGATTCTGATCTACCTCAGCTTCATCGCGAGCATCGTCTTTCTCATCGTCGTCCGCCGGCGCGTGACGCCGCGCGAAATGTCGTTGGTTGGAGCAGTCGTGATTGGCCTTCTAGCCAACGCGGCGGTTTGCGGCGTGCTTTCCGGCGTGGCGGACCGCTATCAGGGGCGCGTGGCCTGGGTTCTACCCGCCGTTGCCGTGATGATCTTCTTGCGTCTCCTCAGGGGCACAAAGCCCGCTGAGACGAGTGCGAACGTCACGCTCGCGTAGAGGTGGTAACACCAGTGCAGGATCGTCCCCGTGACCGCCGCGCGGATGCCCGCGGCTCGCCCCAGGAATAGGATGAAGCGCACGTTGAGGGCGAGGTAGAGCGCAGCCATCGCCACAGGAGCTGGCCACCAGCTTGGCCTCAAGATCGCGGCGAGGGCCGTCAGCCAGAGCAGGTGGGCCACTACGGCACTGGCTCGTTCCTTTGTCGAGATGTTGAGATCGTCGGCACGGCCGCGGCCCTCCTTCATCAACAAGGCCCAAGGCACGGCCCGGCGCGAGATGTCTGTCTTCCACAGCTGCGCGACGCCCCAATCCTTGTGATGCGTCCCGAGTGCGTCCTTTACGAGGCAGATCTTGCCGCCGCCCTCGATGATGCGAATACCGAGGTCCACGTCCTCGATGCTCGGTTCGCGAAAGCGCGGATCGAAGCCTTTGTGAGCGAGGAACGTGTCGCGCCTCATTGCGCCCAGGCCGCTCCAGAAAGTGAAAGCCTCTTCGCGTCCGTTCTGGTGAACCCAGTGGTGCCGGAGATTCGCGTACAGCGCCGCCGCCCGGCGGGACTTCGGCCGATCGTCGTAGGAGCCGAAGCTGGCAACGGCCTCCCCGGCCAGGAGAGGAGCCTCCAGCCTTCCAAGTGCATGGGGATGGATAGCGACGTCGGCGTCGACGAAGACGATGGTCGATGAGGTCGCAGTTGCTGCTCCGATATTCCGCCCGACGGCAGGCCCTTGCCTCGGCGGTCCGTCGCGGATGACCACCGCGCCGGCAGCCCGCGCAATCCGCGGCGTGTCGTCGCTTGAGCCGTCGTCGAACAGGATCAACTCATCGGGAACGCGGTTCGAACGGCGCAGCGCCGCGAGGCAATCCGACAAGGTGGCAGCGGCGTTGTAGGCGGGGATGACGACCGCGAGCGTGGATTTCTTGTCGGCCCAGCCGGTCACTCCGCAGCCAGCGCGGTTTCCGGGGTTTTTGGCGCGACCTGGAATTCCTCGTGGTAAGAGCGCTCCACATTCACGTCCCAGAGGTCGTGGTTCGCCCCCATGATGTTGCGAGCGGCCAGCATCCCCGTGAGCATGCTGTGGTCCTGGTTGTTGTAGCGGTGCATGCCGTTGCGCCCGATCACCTGCAGGTTCTCAATACCGTTGAGCCATTCGCGGATTTCGGCCAAGGCCGCCTGATATTCCCCGTCGTAGACCGGATAGGCCTTTTCCTGGCGGATCACCGTCCCGTCCACAACCAACGCGCTTGATGCGAGCCCGAGTGCAGCGAGTTCGTTGGACGCCAGCGCGATCAGGTCGGCATCTTCCATTTCCCAAAGTTCGCTTCCGCGGTCGCAGAAATATTCCATGCCGATGCTCGACTTGCCCGCGTCCGGCACAAGCTCCGGCGACCAGGCCCTGAAGTTCTGGATGCGGCCGACCTTCTGGTCCGGGGTGTGCACGTAAATCCAATTGTCCGAGAAGGGCTCGGCATCATCGAGGATCAGCACGACGATGAGGAAGTCGCGATACTTGAGCCGTTCCGCGGCGTCGCGGATGCGCTTCGGTGCCGGCGGATCCATTGCAAGAACGAGCTCGCGAAGCGGCATTGACGATATGAAGTCGCTGCCCTCCAACCGGCGCCTGGAGCCGTCGCTTTCGACTTCGACGGCATCGATCTGCCTGGCGCCTCTCATGATCCGGACGACCGGGCTGTTCATTCGAACGTCGTGACCCCGTTCGACGACGCGGTCGCGGAACTTCTCCCACATCATCCCAGGCCCCAGGCGGGGATAGTGGAATTTTTCGATCAGGCTGGAGCTATCGTTCTTTCCAGTGAACGCGGTGAAGACGGCCTTCTTTAGCGACAGGTTCTTGATCCGCTGCTCGGCCCAGTCCGCGCGGATTTCCGTGCAGGGGATGCCCCACACCTTCTCGGTATAGCTGCGGAAGAAATGCTGAAAGAGGCGCCCGCCGAAACGGTTCATCACCCATTGCTGGAAATTCTCTTCCACCGGGTGAGGACGCACCTGCCACTTCATGTAGCTCAGCGCGATCCGGATGGTTTCATAGGCCCCGATCGTCCGCAGAGCGTTGAACGGCCGCAGCGGATAGTCGTAGAACTTCCCACGATAGAAGATGCGGCTGAGGCGTGGGCGCAGCAGGAAGTCTTCGCGGCAGACCTCGTGCCAGAGGTCGTCCACCTCTTTGACCTTCGTGAAGAATCGATGACCGCCGATGTCGAAGCGAAAACCCTTATAGGTTTCGGTCCGGGCGATTCCACCAACCTGGTCGCTTTCCTCCAGGACGGTGATTGTGTGCCGCCAGCCGATCCGGCCCAGCTCGTACGCGGCGGTCAACCCCGCCGGCCCGGCCCCGATGATGACCGCCGATTGCTGTGAACCAGCGTCGCCGGATCGCTCGATCTCGAGCGGCCACGCAAATGCGGACTGATCCGCGCCGTCAGTCGTCACCGTCTCATACCCCCGCAACCAATCCTATTCATTTTCCATTAAATGGGAAGAGCATGCGCGGTTGAGTGTGACATCTGTCCCATTCCGAGAGGAGCGCGTGCGCCTACAGCTCCCAATGCGGCGTTGAATTGACGCGCCGTATGCGTGAGGCTTCTCGCCATGGACTATGTCAGCCTCGGCAAGACTGGCCTGACTTCCAGCGTCATTGGCCTGGGCGGTGGGAGCAGTGGCCGATTTGGGCTGACCAAGGGCGGGAGCAGGTCAGACGCGCTCAGACTCATCCGAACGGCGTTGGACCTCGGCATCACCTTCTTCGACGGTGCCGGCCTCGCTGGCGGTGTCGACGAATTACTGGCCGACGGGCTGGCCGATGATCGGGAACGGGTGCTGCTTTCCACCAAGGTGCATTTAGGCCCCGCCCCGCCTGGACCCGCGAACGCGCGCTTGCCTAACCTCGCGTCCTCGTGGTTCGCGCGGAGATTCGGCTTCGTTTGCAGCGGCCCAACTCTGCGCAAGCGGATCGAGCGCACGCTTCGGCAACTCAAGACCGACCGCATCGACGTCCTTCACTTGCATGCTGTCTCACCGGCTCAATATTCTTCAGCAGCGCAGTCCGCCGTACCGGTGCTGTTGAAGATGAAGGAAGAAGGAAAGCTCCGCGCGATCGGGATCACCGAGCAGTTCCTTCGCGATCCTCAGCACGAAATGCTGCGCACGGCGGTCGAAAATGCCTCGGTCGATACAGTCATGGTGGGCTTCAATTTCAAGAACCACAGCGCGTCGGAGATCATCTTACCGGCAGCCTCTGCAGCGGGCATCGGCGTCATCGGGATGTTCGCGGCCCGCAGGCTGCTGCACCAATCCGCCGGTAAGTTGGAAGAGATCGGCGCTGACGCGGGTGCAGCGGGAGTGCCGGAACTCGCCTACCGGTACTGCCGGCACCAACCCGGTATGGATGTCGTGCTCACCGGCACAGGTAATCCCGAGCATTTGCGGCAAAATGTGGAGGCAGCACTGTCGCCGCCGCTTCCCGACGCGGTGTTGAAACGCCTCGAGGCTCGGGCGGATCGGGAAGCTCAGGTGGATGCATCGACGCGGAAGTGATCGTCATTCATCGCCACCCAGGTGAGGCCGCCCATTGCCCCGACGACTGCGCGCAAAAGCCCGAAGGCGATCGACAGGGAAAGCGCGGCCTCAGCCCCTACCCCGGCGGCTCCCAGGAAATAGACGAACGTCAGTTCGCGGATTCCCCACCCGCCGAGTGAAATCGGCAGCATCGCCATCAAGAGGGCAGCCGGCGTGACCGAGAACAGGATGATGAAGGGAATGCCAAGGCCGAGGCCCGCAGCCAGACATGCCAGCGAGGCAACACGGAGAAAGTGCTGAAGCAGCGCGGCCAGCCAAACGGACGCCACGGCACGTCTTGGAATCAGCAGCGCCCGAAAGTCCCCCGCGACCCGGTCAAGTTTGCGCAAGAACGGCCACCGCTCGATGTCCGGAATATGCGCTGCTACGTGAGCGAAAAAGAACAGCACGGCGATCGCGCCAACCCCGGCAAGCAACACGGATCCGAGCACGAAAACGTCCTTGCGGGCGGACAAAATTTCAAGCGCGATCGGGAAGCCCATCAGCATGACCGCCACCAGCGTGGTGAACGACAGGACCCTTATCGCAAGAACCAACCGGGCTGCGCCTCCCGGTGACATGCCGACGCGCGACAGCTGAACCCCTCGAAAGACGTCCCCTCCGACGGTCGAAGGCGACACATTGCTGAAGAACCAGCCGACAAAGCTGTACATCAATGCCGTGCGGAACGGCATTCGACGGCCGAAGAAGCGCATCATACGTTCAAGTAGGATTGCATCCGAGACGATGATGAGCGCGGTCATCGCGAATGCCGCGGCCACCCACGATGCACCGAGCCGAGAGAGAAGGTTCGACACTGCGGCAACATCCACCGCTCGAAACACGACGAACAGCATGAGCGCGGTCGCCAGGCATTTGAGCAACAGCTTTACCGCACGTGTCCCGTCCCAAACACGCACACCCATACCTCACCCGGATTTTGCGACTCGATAGCTATGGCAGTAACTGTCGTCATCTGCGAGGCGGAGAGCGGGGAACGACATGTCGCAAAGTGAAACGGCGACTCCGAACAGGTCCCGCCTGATGATGCTCGGGCTGGACTCGATCAGCCTGCCCTTCGTCCAGGAAAATATCCGGTCGCTTCCCACGCTCGCGTCACTTCTCGAGCAAGGGACCCTTCGTCACTTGAGTTCGCCGGCGACCTATCTATCGGCGTCGGTTTGGCCGACCTTCTTGTCAGGCAAGCAACCCGGCGAGCATGGCCAATATTTCCCGTTCCAATGGTCCGCTGAGCATGGCCTATATCGCCGCATCGCCGGCGCCCAATGGACCGAGGAATTTGCCGACCCGCCGTTCTGGCACGGCATCGCTCAATCGGGCGTTCCGACCATCGCACTCGATATCGGGCACGCTCTCTGCGACGAGCGCGCGCCCTGTCTCCAGATCACCAATTGGTCCTATCAAAGCTCGGGCTCCGCGAGGGCGTCCGATCCCGAAGTGCTCAAGGAACTGCGCAAACGGTTCGGCCGGCGGCCGATCGGGCCTGAAGTCCCCATCCCCAAGACCGCCCGTCAATGTGCCGCCATCCGCAATCAGCAAATCGCGGCGGTGAAGGCCAAGGCTGACGCTACGCTTTATCTAATGCAGAAGCCCTGGCGCTTGTTCGTCAGCGGCTGGTACGAAGTGCATCGCGCCGGCCATAACCTCTGGCCCATCGAAAGCGACTTCGGGTCGGACGCGTCCCCTGATGCAATGCTGGCCGTCTACCAGGAGACCGATCGGCAGCTTGGCCGGATCTGCGCCGCGCTCGATCGCGACGAAGCCGACACCAGCCTGCTGGTCTTCGCTCTTCACGGGATGGAGCCAAACCGGGCCCAGGACCATTTCCTGCCCGAAATTCTCTCACGCCTGAATCGCATCTATCTAGGCGAGCAACCGAAACGGTCCAGAAAGCCATCGAACTTGAACGCGATGGCCTTTCTCAGGAAGGCTTTACCCTCGACGCTGCAATATCGGACCGCAAGCCTGCTCGGTGAACGCGTCCAGGACTGGGTGGTGAACCGAGCGCTGACCAATGGCCGGGCCTGGGAGCGCACTCCCAGCTTTCACCTGATCAGCGGTGGAGAAGGCCTCATCCGACTGAATCTCAAGGGCCGCGAATCGCCAGGCTTCTTCGATCCCGCGAGCGCCGAGCTGGCTGCTTACGTCACCTGGCTGCGAGAGCGGCTGGCCGCGATCGAGGTTTGCGACACCGGTGAACCGTTGATCGAGGCGATCGTGGACGCCGACGAGACCTTCCCCGGTTCGCGCCGTCGCTTCCTGCCGGACTTGATCTTGCAGTGGGCGCCGGAGGCTCCAGTCAATCGCATCCGCTCGCCCGATATCGGCGAAATCGAGGTGTCGCTCGCCACTGGCAGGGGCGGCAACCACAATGACCGAGCTTTCGTGATTGCCAAGGGTGCCGAGCAATTTCGCGAAGCCATCGCGCAAGTGCACCATATCTCTGAGCTGGGCGCGGTTGCCCAAAGTGTCGCTGAGGTTGGCCGTAGCTAACAGCCAAGGACCGGAACGCCGGCGTACCAACAGGTTGCTAATGTCCGCATCCCACCCAATTCGTCCGGCTGCCATTTGGGGAGCCGCGAGATCTTTCCGAAATCATCCTCCCGGCACTTGTCAGATCAGGCGCTAACTCAGAACACCATGGGCGGCTCACGTCGTCAGAGACGAGCCTCAATCGCGCTTAGTTTTTCCTGAAGAGCCGTGAATTGGCGTCGAACGCGCTTGTCGCGGCGACGGTTCGCCCGCTCGATTGCTTCATGCGCAGTTGCGTAAGCAAGTGCATCGTGGAGCTGAGGGAGGATCGAGCGCACTGCGTCGAGATCCTCTCGGGCGCATGAAGTACCGTCGGGCCGGGGTCCCAGGAGCAGGCAGACTGCCTGTCCCAATGGCAGCACGCCCACAGGCAATCGAACGGGAAAGGCGACTTTTCCTGGCATTTGCTGAAGCGGCGAATCCCCGATGAGGTCTGAACTCATCAGGCAGAGCTCGGCGTCAGCAAGCGACACTCCGGACGCCGCGATGAGCCGCCCGTCCAAGGTGAGCGCGGAATGCGTTGAATGGATGGCGGCGTTGATGCGCGGCAGAACTCCCGCTGCGATCCGTGCAGTCGACGGCCTCACGGCCAAGCGTGCGAGGAGCTCGGGTATCTCACGCTTGAATTGCGCCAGGTCGGGCTGAAATTGATCTTCAGCCCAATTGCTTATCCGTTCGTGAATGGGCTTTAGCATGACCGCCGCAACGGCGGCCGCCATCGCGCCCGAGATGCTCCCGACGTTCATGCCAAGATAGGCCTGGCCAAGGTTCTCGATCGCAGCCTCTGATCCGCCGAAAGTCGCGACGACAGCGACCGTCAGGGCCGCATAGACTGCTGACCGGCTGATCACCGTTTCGGCATCGAACAACCGAAAACGCAGCAGGGATACCAGGAAGCCCAGAGCGATCACCATGATGCCCAGCTGGAACATCGCTTCCCACAGGATTGCCTTTGCCGCGCTACCGGGCGCCGCGGACAGCGCGGTGCCTATGCGCGCGCAAAGAATCAGGCCAACTCCCGATATCAGGCCGAGCGCCACCCATTTGAGCTGCTGACGGAGGGCATAGCATTCGGCAGCCCGATACCTGAAAATGAGAGAGACAACGGCTACCAGGACGCAGATGACGGCGAGCGGCAGGAACAGCCGCGTCGAGAGCAGTCCGACGGACTCGGCAACACCGAGGCCGAACACGCCCACACTGGCGATCGCGACGAACGGAGTCCAGGAAGGGTGCCATCTTCCTTCAGGGAACAGCAGAAGCGCCACGGCGAATAGGAGAAAGCGCCCTCGATCAACAAGTTGTGGAAGCGCGCCAACTGTCCCTAGGCCGAAGCTGCTGGTGATTGTCCAGGTCAGGAAGGCCAGCGAGAGCAGTGCCGCAACAGGATCCTGCGGACGCCGATAAAGAAGAATGCCGGCGACGAAGATCAATACCGTGCTCTTGACCAGCCGGAGGGCAAGTACGGCCGGATGAGTCAGCGATTGAGCAGCAAGAAAGGCCGACGCCAGGATTCCGCCGATCGCGAGTGCGCACCATGCCAGCCGATATAACAGGAGGAGCCTCCCGCTTAGTGGCGGAAGGCTCTCTTGCACTGCAGCTTGTGCCCGTCCGTTCATTGCATCCCGGCGGCAGCCGCAAGTCGGTTGAGGTGGATTTCGGCGTCCGAACTGGCGTCGACACAGGTCTTGCTGGCGCGGCAACTGCGATCGACGTAGGCGAAGATCGCCAACAGGTCTCTCCGTGCGAGCGGGCCCGAGATGTCCGGGGATGTCGATCTGATTGTCTTCATGGCTGTTTCCTTGCGGCTGAGGCG
>Ga0308175_100002057_pt1 | contig 13669 bp, 14 predicted proteins | sample PhyCR1_3_FD_203893 | JGI IMG/M metagenome (GOLD analysis project Ga0308175, IMG submission 203893) | Soil microbial communities from UC Gill Tract Community Farm, Albany, California, United States - DLSLS.C.R1 | ecosystem: Environmental > Terrestrial > Soil > Agricultural land | place: USA...
CCCCTTCAGGGGGGGCGGCCATCCATGCCCGGTTACTCCTGCCGCCACTGGTGACACGGACAACATCGGCACCACCCGTACCATCCCGGCACCACCCGTTTCACCCACCCAGCGAACTGCAGTACGGCGAAGAGGAGCGGAAGTGAGCGAGAGCAGCGCGGAGGCACTGGTGGACGCCGTCGCCTCGGCGGCCGTCGCCGCCTCCGCCGCGGGGGCGGCCGGCAACTGGCGCAGGACGACCGGCATCGCCGGTGCCGCGATAGGCGTCCTGGCCGCGGGCGCGGCCGCCGGGGTGGCCGTCGAGCGGATGACCGTGGGCCGCGGGATGCGCCGCCGGGCCCGGCTCGTGCTCGACTCGGCCGGCCCCTACGGCACCCTGCGCGGCACCCCCGGCAAGGCGTACGCCGACGACGACACCGAGCTGTACTACGAGGTCGACGACGTGGACCCCGACCCGGGTCCGAACGTCTCCCCGCGCCGCCGCAGGCTCTTCGGCCGCAAGGCCCCCGCCCCCGTCACCGTCGTCTTCTGCCACGGCTACTGCCTCAGCCAGGACTCCTGGCACTTCCAGCGGGCGGCCCTGCGCGGGGTCGTGCGCACCGTGCACTGGGACCAGCGCAGCCACGGCCGGTCCGGACGCGGGGTGGCCCAGACCCAGGACGGCGTGACCCTCACCATCGACCAGCTCGGCCGCGATCTGAAGGCCGTCCTCGACGCGGCCGTACCCGACGGGCCGATCGTGCTGGTCGGGCACTCCATGGGCGGGATGACCATCATGGCGCTGGCCGCCCACTTCCCGGAGCTGATCCGCGACCGGGTCGTCGCCACCGCCCTCATCGGCACCTCCTCCGGGCGGCTCGGCGAGGTCAACTTCGGGCTGCCGGTGGCCGGCGTCAACGCGGTGCGCCGGATACTGCCGGGAGTGCTGAGGGCGCTCGGGCAGCAGGCGGAACTGGTGGAGAAGGGGCGCCGGGCCACCGCCGACCTGTTCGCCGGGGTCATCAAGCGCTACTCGTTCGCGTCCCGGGACGTCGATCCCGCCGTCGAACGGTTCGCCGAACGGATGATCGAGTCGACGCCGATCGACGTGGTCGCCGAGTTCTATCCGGCCTTCACCGAGCACGACAAGACCGAGGCGCTGCTCTGCTTCCGGGACTTTCCGGTGCTGGTGCTGGCCGGTGTGCAGGACCTGGTCACGCCCAGCGAGCACAGCGAGGCCATCGCCGACCTCCTCCCGGACGCCGAACTGGTGCTCGTGCCGGACGCCGGGCACCTGGTGATGCTGGAGCACCCCGAAGTGGTCACCGACCGCCTGGCCGACCTGCTCACCCGCGCGGGCGCCGTGCCGGCAGGGGCTACGGTAAGTGGCTATGGAACAGCCAGCAGCACCAGCAGTACCGCACGACCCCGCTGAGACCCGGCTGACCATCACCTCTCCCGAGCAGATGCGGGAGCTGGGCCGCCGCCTGGCCAAGCTGCTGCGCCCGGGTGATTTGGTGATGCTCAGCGGCGAGCTGGGCGCGGGCAAGACGACGCTGACCCGCGGGCTCGGCGAAGGGCTCGACGTGCGCGGCGCGGTCACCTCGCCGACCTTCGTGATCGCCCGGGTGCACCCCTCCCTCGGCGACGGGCCGCCGCTCGTCCACGTGGACGCCTACCGGCTCTCCGGCGGCCTTGACGAGATGGAGGACCTCGACCTCGACGTCTCCCTGCCCGAGTCGGTGATCGTCGTGGAGTGGGGCGAGGGCAAGGTCGAGGAGCTGACCGAGGACCGGCTCCAGGTCCTCATCCACCGGGCCGTCGGCGACACGACCGACGAGGTCCGGCAGGTGACGGTCACCGGGCTCGGGGAGCGGTGGGAGAGCGCGGATCTGGGCACGCTCGCGGCCTGAGCGCGGCCACTTTCCGACAAGGCGTCGGTAACATATTGCGCAGGATGTCCCGGGCGTGGTCACATGGTGTCCTGCTCACGGTTAGGCATACCTAACCGTTCCCGCCCCCGCACTTCAGGAGGCGTCCATGTCCGCTTCTCGGCCCACGGAGCCGCCGGTCGAGCCGCCCGTGTTCGGCGGGGTGTCGATGCGTGAGCTGCTGGCGTCGTGCGAGGCCGCTCTCGCGGTCTCCCGGCCACCGTGCGAGCCGGCGCCCTCCAGGCCGGAACACCCGGTGAGGCCGGAACGGCGCCGGGCCGCCTAGCCGGCGACCGGCCCGCGGCAGCCGCGGGCCGCCTCTCCCGGTGCCGCCCGTCCGCCCGGCCTCGATACCGGTACCGCCCGCGGCTGTCGCGGCGCCGCCGTCAGCGGATCACCACCACCGGTACGCCGATCGTGGCGAATTTCCACATCGCCTCGCCGTCCTCACGCCGCTCCCGGATACCGCCCGTCTTCACCCCGTCCCCGGTGACGGAGGCATCGCCCCGCACCGCCGCGCTGAAGCCGATCACCACTTCGTCCACGCTGGTGAACCGCACGACGTGCTCGATGGGCAGACCGTCGGTCCCGGTGACCGCGTTCGAGCGGGACGTGACCCAGTACCTGCCGGCCGGCGGGTCCACGGTGCCGGGGCTCACCCCGAAGCTGCGCTGCACCCGGTTGTGGTCGTCGACCAGCCAGACCCGGTCGTCGTCCACCGAGTACACGACCCGTTCACCCGTTCCGGAACCGCTCGGCAGGGCGCCCGGATGCAGCCGGTCGCGCGGTGCCTTCCCGGCCGCCCCGGCGGACGCCGCGTTCGGCCCGGGTCTGCCGCTCAGGCTCGGCGGAACGGTCGCCTGCGCCTGGTAGGCGAGGAATCCGACGACACCGATGGCCACCGCGGTGAGGCCGGCCACGATCCCCGAGCTGGTCCCTGACACGCGCGTCCACCTCTGTTTCGTGCCATATGTCGTACTTCTTACGAACCGTAGCAGTCGGTGACCGTCGCGCCGGGACGGCGATGCGAGCGGCGCGGGCGCCGTAGGCTGTTCGCGTGCTCTTGCTCGCTCTGGATACCGCCACCCCCGCCGTCACCGTCGCGCTGCACGACGGGACGGACGTCATCGCGTCGTCGAGCCAGGTGGACGCCCGCCGGCACGGAGAGCTGCTGCTGCCGGCCGTCGACCGGGTGCTCGCCGAGGCCGGGCTCAAGCTGGAGGCCGTCACCGGGATCGTCGTCGGTGTCGGGCCCGGCCCCTACACCGGTCTGCGGGTCGGCCTGATGACCGCCGACACCTTCGGCCTCGCGCTCGGCGTCCCGGTGCACGGTGTGTGCACCCTGGACGGCCTCGCCTACGCCGCCGACATCGAGAAGGGCCCCTTCGTCGTGGCGACCGACGCCCGGCGCAAGGAGGTCTACTGGGCGACGTACGCCGACTCCCGCACCCGCCTGACCGACCCGGCCGTCGACCGCCCCGCCGACATCGCCGAGCGGGTCGCCGGACTGCCCGCGGTCGGCGCCGGCGCGCTGCTCTACCCGGACACGTTCCCGAGCGCCCACGAACCGGAGCACGTGTCCGCCGCCGCCCTCGCCGCGCTGGCCGCCGGGAAGCTGGCCGCGGGCGAGGAACTGCCGGCGCCACGCCCGCTGTACCTGCGCCGCCCCGACGCGCAGGTCCCCAAGAACTACAAGGTGGTCACCCCGAAGTGACGGAGCCTCGACTGCGTGAGATGCGCTGGTGGGACATCGACCCGGTGCTGACGCTGGAGCGGGAGCTGTTCCCCGATGACGCCTGGTCGAGGGGCATGTTCTGGTCCGAGCTGGCCCACTCCCGGGGCGCGGAGGCCAACCGGCGGTACCTCGTGGCCGAGGGGGAGGGCCGGATCGTCGGATACGCGGGCCTCGCCGCCTCCGGCACCGCATCCGAACCCGACAGCGGCGCCGCCGCGGTCGGCGACGTCCAGACCATCGCCGTCGCCCGCTCCCACCAGGGCACCGGCCTCGGCGGACGGCTGCTGACCGAGCTGCTGAAGGCGGCCACCGCCTTCGAGTGCGCCGAGGTCATGCTCGAGTGCCGGGTCGACAACGTCGCCGCCCAGAAGCTCTACGAGCGCTTCGGCTTCGTGCCCATCGGCTTCAGACGCGGCTACTACCAGCCGGGGAACGTCGACGCCCTGGTGATGCGCCTGACCACAGCATCCGACAGCGGCCCCGCCGCGGACTCCCCCCCAGTACAAGGAACCGAGATCAATGGCTGACGAACCTCTCGTCCTCGGCATCGAGACCTCCTGCGACGAGACCGGCGTCGGCATCGTCCGGGGCACCACCCTGCTGGCGGACGCCATCGCCTCCAGCGTCGACGAGCACGCCCGCTTCGGCGGCGTCGTGCCCGAGGTGGCCTCCCGGGCGCACCTGGAGGCGATGGTCCCGACCATCGACCGCGCGCTGAAGGAGGCGGGCGTCACCGCGAAGGATCTCGACGGCATCGCGGTCACCGCGGGCCCGGGACTCGCCGGCGCCCTGCTCGTCGGAGTCTCGGCGGCCAAGGCCTACGCCTACGCCCTCGGCAAGCCCCTGTACGGCGTCAACCACCTGGCCTCGCACATCTGTGTGGACCAGCTGGAACACGGCCCGCTGCCCGAGCCCACCATGGCCCTGCTGGTGTCCGGCGGCCACTCCTCCCTGCTGCTGTCCGAGGACATCACCTCCGACGTCCGCCCCATGGGCGCCACCATCGACGACGCGGCCGGCGAGGCCTTCGACAAGATCGCCCGGGTGCTGAACCTGGGCTTCCCCGGCGGCCCGGTCATCGACCGCTACGCCCGTGAGGGCGACCCGCGGGCGATCGCCTTCCCGCGTGGTCTGACCGGCCCGCGCGACCCCGCGTACGACTTCTCCTTCTCCGGTCTGAAGACCGCCGTGGCCCGCTGGATCGAGGCCAGGCGCGCGGCCGGCGAGGAGGTCCCGGTCCGTGACGTGGCCGCGTCCTTCCAGGAGGCCGTGGTCGACGTGCTGACCCGCAAGGCCGTCCGCGCCTGCAAGGACCAGGGGGTCGACCACCTGATGATCGGCGGCGGTGTCGCGGCCAACTCCCGGCTGCGCGTCCTCGCCCAGGAGCGCTGCGAGGCGGCCGGGATCCGGCTGCGCGTCCCGCGTCCCAAGCTGTGCACGGACAACGGCGCGATGGTCGCGGCCCTCGGCGCCGAGATGGTCTCCCGCAACCGGGCCGCCTCCGACTGGGACCTGTCCGCCGACTCCTCGCTGCCGGTGACCGACCCGCACGTGCCGGGGCAGAACCACGACCATGTGCACGAGGTGAGCAAGGAGAACCTCTACTCGTGACGGTCGCCCTGATGTGGGAGGCCCGGGCCGCCGCGGGCCGGGGCGCGGAACTGCTGGCCTGGGTGCGTGCGCAGGACCTGGCCCGGGAGCCGCTGCGCCGGGAGACCTTCCGGGCCCCGCAGGACCGGGTACTGGTCATCACCTGGTGGGACGCGCCGTACGACGCCGACCTTCCGGAACTGCCCGAACCGACGGGTGGGTTGGTGACGCGGGCGGTCCACCGGTGGCGGTTCGAGCCGGTGGCGGAGCGATAGGCCGTCCGCCGAGATGCACCCGCGTGGGCCGCACTTCAGCATGGAATGAGGGGACGGCTCGGGGCACCGCGGGGAAGGGCTTCACCACAGGGGGGTGGAGACACGGTGGTCGTCGAGTACACCGGCGACGGGACGCAGACCGGCGATCTGGTCCTGCACGCCGGCACCCTGCCCGCCACCGGGCGTCACGTCACCGTGCACGCCTGCGACATCTACGAGATCAAGGACGGCAAGATCCAGGAAGGCCGCGTCTATCTGGACACCGGCGGCATCATGGCCCAGCTGGGCGTGACCGAACGCACGGGCGCCTGACCGGCCGGGATCGCGCCCGCGGGGTCCCAGGAACGCCGGCCCCGCGGCGCCCGAGCGCCAGGGGATGCGCGCACCCCTGTCGGTGGGCTATGATCATCACACGCGAACGGCCGGAACCCCGGTCCGGACGCAGTGCGTTGGTGGTCCAAGGAAAGACGTCCCACTTCCTGTGGGGAGATGCAGGTGCAAGGCCTGCCCGGCGCTCCATTCGACACCCCGCCTCCGGATTTCCGGTGGCGGGGTGTTCGCGTTCACCCCGCCTCGGCCACGTCCACCTCGCAGCGCAGCATCCGCTCGGGCCCGACCGCCCGCACCGGACCGGTCAGCCGCAGCCGCGCGGTGTGCCGTACCTCCGCGCTGGACGGTCCGAGCCGCAGTTCCAGCGCGCCCGGCTCCACCACGCGGGCGCCCGTGCGGTCGGTGAAGGACGACAGGTCGGCGTGGAAGCGGAAGGTCAGCCGGCGGGACTCGCCGGGGGACAGCTCCAGCCGCCGGTAGCCGGTCAGCCGGACGTCCGGGCGGGTCACCGACGCCACCGGGTCGTGCAGATAGAGCTGGACGACCTCGGCGCCCGCGCGGTCCCCGGTGTTGCGGACGGTCAGCGAGAGGTCGTACGAGCCGTCCGTGCCGATCTCCGTGACATCGTTGCCGGTGAAGTCCTCCCACGCGAACGTCGTGTACGAGCGGCCGTGGCCGAAGGGGTACAGCGGGGTCGGGTCCAGGTTGCTGGCCTCGCCGGCCAGGCCCAGCGGGGGCTGGAGATAGGTCCAGGGCTGGCCGCCGGGCGCGCGCGGGACGCTCACCGGGAGACGCCCCGAGGGGTTCACCCGGCCGGACAGGACGCCCGCGAGGGCCGGTCCGCCCTCCTCGCCCGGGAAGAAGGCCTGGACGGCCGCGCCCAGCCGGCCGTGCCAGCGGCCCAGCGCGTACGGGCGGCCGGTGAGCAGGACCAGGACGACGGGGACGCCGGTGGCGACCAGCGCGTCCAGCAACTCGCCCTGGACACCCGGCAGTCGCAGGTCCGCCACGTCGCAGCCCTCGCCGGAGGTGCCCCGGCCGAACAGGCCCGCGCGGTCGCCGAGTACCGCCACGCAGACGTCCGCCTCCGCCGCCCGGGCCACGGCCTCCGCGAAGCCCGCGGTGTCCGGGTCCAAGACCCCGCAGCCCTCGGCGAACGTCACCTTGGCGTCCGGGAGTTCGGTGCGCAGGGCGTCCAGGACCGTCGGGATCGAGACGCCGAGCGGGACCTCGGGGTGGTGGGGGAGCACATGGGAGGGGAACGAGTAGCAGCCGAGCATCGCCAGGGCGTCCGCCGCACGGGGGCCCACCACCGCGATCCGGGTGCCGGGGGCCAGCGGGAGCAGCCCGTCGGGGTTGTCGAGCAGGACCACCGACTCCTCCGCCAGCCGGCCGGCCAGGGCCCGGTTGCGGGCCGAGTCCAGGTCGACGGGGCCGTCCGGCTCCGGCCGCCAGTCCTCGTCCAGCAGGCCCAGCTCGCACTTCTGCAGCAGGACCCGGCGGGCCGCGCGGTCCACCAGCGCCTCCGGCACACGGCCCGCCCGTACGGCGGTGACGAGCGGGGTGCCGTAGCACTTCAGGGTCGGCAGTTCGACGTCGATGCCCGCCGCGAGGGCCAGGTGCGCCGCGCCGGCCTCGTCCTCCGCGACCCGGTGCTGGCTCCGCAGAAAGCCGATGCCGAAGTAGTCCGCGACCACCGTGCCGGTGAACCCCCACTCGCCGCGCAGGAGTTCGTCGAGCAGTCGGGGGTCCGCGGAGACCGGTACGCCGTCGGTCTCGGTGTAGGAGGCCATCACCGAGCGCGCCCCGCCCTCGCGCAGCGCCATCTCGAACGGGGGCAGGGTCACGTCCGCGAACTCCCGTACGCCCGCCCGTACGGGGGCGAGGTTGCGGGCGCCCACCGAGGAGGCGTACCCGGCGAAGTGCTTGAGCGTGGCGACGACCCCCGCCGACTCCAGACCGCGCACATACGCCGTGCCGACCGTGCCGACCAGGTAGGGGTCCTCGCCGATCGTCTCCTCCACCCGGCCCCAGCGCGGGTCGCGGACCACGTCCAGGACGGGGGCGAGGCCCTGGTGGACGCCGACCGAGCGCAGGTCGTGGCCGATGTGCCGGCCCAGCTCGGCGACGAGTGCCGGGTCGAAGGCCGCGCCCCAGGCCAGCGGTACCGGGTACGCGGTCGCGCCCCAGGCCGTGAAGCCCGCCAGGCACTCCTCGTGGGCGACCGCCGGGATGCCGAAGCGGCTCGCCCCGGCGATGCGGCGCTGGGCGCGGGCCAGCGCCTGCGTGCCCAGCGCCGGGTCCACGGGGGCGGTGCCGAAGGAGCGGGTCAGCTGGCCGAGGCCGCGGGTGATCAGCTCGTCCCAGTCGTGGTCGGCGGTCATCTCGCGCTGCAGTGGGGCGACCCCGTCGCCGTCCGTGGCGGCGCCCACCCACACTCCGTAGAGCTGGGCGGTCTTCTCCTCGAGGGTCATGCGGGAGAGCAGGTCGTCGACGCGCGCGGTGGCGGGCAGGGCGGGGTCGCGCCAAGGAGCGGTGGTCATGGAACTCCCGTCGGAAGGTTCGGGACGCCGGGCGGTACCCCGTTCGTCGGCACACTCTCGGGCTCTCGGGCGGTCGGACTCTCGACTCTGCTCCCGAATGTTTCGGGCAATGCATCGAATGTTCCGGAAACCTATGGCGCGAGAACACCTTCGTCAAGAGGTCCCGCAGGGATACGATCGCAGGCATGAAGCCTTCGAAGCCCGCAGAAACGCAGACGGCGACCCTCGCCGAAATCGCCCGGGAGGCCGGGGTCTCCGCTCCGACTGTTTCGAAGGTCCTCAACGGCCGCGCCGACGTGGCCCCGGCGACCCGCACCCGTGTCGAGGAGCTGCTGCGCGCCTACGGCTACCGGCGCCGGCGTGCCGAGGCCTCCCGTTCCCCGCTGATCGACCTGGTCTTCCACGAGCTGGAGAGCGCCTGGGCGATGGAGGTCATCCGGGGCGTGGAGAACGTGGCCCGGGACGCGGGTCTGAGCGTGGTGCTGTCCGAGTCGGCCGGGCGGCTCACCCCGGGCCGCACCTGGGCCGACCAGGTCGCCGCCCGCCGCCCGCACGGCGTGGTCCTGGTGCTGTCCGGCCTCGACGAGTCCCAGCGCGCGCTGCTGACCAGCCGCTCCATCCCGTTCGTGGTGATGGACCCGGCGGGCGACCCGGGTCCGGACGTGCCCTCGATCGGCGCCACCAACTGGCAGGGCGGCCTCGCCGCCACCCGTCACCTGGTGGAGCTCGGCCACACCCGGATCGGTGCCATCAGCGGCCCCTCCCGGATGATGTGCAGCCGGGCCCGCGTCGACGGCTACCGGGCCGCGCTGGAGACGGCGGGGCTGCCGGTCGACCCCTCGCTCGTCGTGACCGGCGACTTCCACCACGACGCCGGCTACCGGCTGGGCCTGGAGCTGCTGCGCCGCCCGGACCGGCCCACCGCCGTCTTCGCGGGCAACGACCTGCAGGCGCTCGGCCTGTTCGAGGCCGCGCGCGAGCTAGGACTGCGCATCCCGGAGGACCTCAGTGTGGTCGGCTTCGACGATCTGCCGGTGGCCCGCTGGGTGGGGCCGCCGCTGACGACCGTGCGCCAGCCGCTGACCGAGATGGCCGAGGCCGCGGCCCGGCTGGTGCTGGAGCTGGGCCGCGCGGAGGACGAGCGGGCGGCGACCCGGGTGGAGCTGGCGACCAGCCTGGTGGTGCGCAGCAGTACGGCGGCCCCGGCCGCCGGGTGACGCGAGTGGCCGGAAGTTGACGTATTGACGGGTGGGGCGTGCGCCCCCACACTCCTCCGAAGTCAATCGGTTGCACAACCGAAACTTTCGGAGGCCCCCCGCCATGAGAACCTCCAGAACTCCGTTACGCGCCTGTCTGGCCGCCCTGGTCGCCGCCGCGGCCCTGCTCGCCGCCGGTACCGGCACCGCCCGTGCCGCCGACCCGCCGCTGCGCGACCTCGCCGCGGCGAAGGGCAAGGTCATCGGCACCGCGGTCACCGGCTCCAAGCTCACCGGCGTCTACGCGGACATCACCGGGACGCAGTTCGGCTCGCTCACCCCGGGCAACGCCATGAAGTGGGGCTCGGTCGAGCCCACCCAGGGCGGCTTCAACTGGACCGAGGCCGACCAGATCGTGGCCTTCGCCCAGGCCCACAACCAGCAGGTGCGCGGCCACACCCTGGTCTGGCACAGCCAGAACCCGAGCTGGCTGACCAACGGCAACTGGACCCCGGCCCAGCTCGGCACCCTGCTGCAGAACCACATCAACACCGAGGTGGGCCGCTACAAGGGCAAGGTGTCCGTCTGGGACGTGGTCAACGAGCCCTTCAACGAGGACGGCGGCTACCGCTCGACGATCTGGTACGACGGCCTCGGCTCCGGCTACATCGCCAACGCCCTGACCTGGGCGCACGCGGCCGACCCGGACGCCAAGCTGTACATCAACGACTACAACGTCGAGGGCGTGAACGCGAAGTCCACCGCCCTGTACAACCTGGTCAGGTCCCTCAAGCAGCAGGGCGTGCCGATCGACGGCGTCGGCCTCCAGGCCCATCTGATCCTCGGCCAGGTGCCGGCCACGCTCCAGCAGAACATCCAGCGCTTCGCCGACCTCGGCGTGGACGTGGCCGTCACCGAGCTGGACGTCCGGATGTCCCTGCCCGCCGACAGCGCGAAACTGGCCCAGCAGGCGGCCGACTTCAAGTCCGTGGTGGCCGCCTGCGCGGCCGTGAACCGGTGCGTCAACGTCACGGTGTGGGGCTTCACCGACTCCGACTCATGGGTGCCGAGCACCTTCCCCGGCTACGGGGCGGCGACGCCGTACGACGAGAACTACCAGCAGAAACCGGCGTACCACGGCATCGCCGAGGCGCTGGGCGGGGGAGGCGGCACGAGCGAACCGCCGCCCACCGGTGCCTGCTCGGCCGCCTACAGCGTGACCAGCCAGTGGAACACCGGCTTCACCGGCCAGGTGAGGATCTCCTGCTCCGGTGCCTCGCTGTCCTCCTGGAAGGTGAACTGGGCGTACGGCGCCGGCCAGCGGATCACCCAGACCTGGAACGCCACCTGCGCCCAGTCGGGCACGGCGGTGTCGTGCGCGAACGCCTCGTACAACGGCTCGGTGCCGGACGGCGGTTCGGTGACCTTCGGGTTCAACGCCTCGTGGAGCGGCAGCAATCCGGTGCCCACGGTGAGCCTCGGATGAGGATTCCCCGAGAAAACCGGCTCTCACGGCTTCCGCTTTCAGTCCGCCAATAGTCCGGATTCACGTTCCTTCCGTGACCGGACAGGACGAGAACGGCGACGAAGGCGGACGGAGGGGCCGGCGGCCCGGCGTACTCGCCGGAGCCTGGAGGGGCTCACCGCGGACCGGGCGCGAACGGTGATGACGCCGGTCGTCACGGCGCCCTCCGACCCCGACCGGGTGGTGGCGAAGGAGCCGGCGGCGAGCGAGCCGCGGGCGTCGCTGCGCTGAGCGGCGGGCCCGGTCCGGACGGCCGGGAAAAAAATCTCCGGGAAGTTTCCGCGTGACTGTCGATCCGGCCGTCTCCCGTTCGACGCATGGGTGAGCGGCGGGGAACGGCCCCGTCGCCCGAACCGAGGAGTCACCATGCCCCGCTACCTGTCGCTCGTGCGCATCGACGAGGCCTCCGCCCCCGCCGAGGGCCCCAGCGAGGAACTGATGCAGCGGATGGGCGAGCTGATCGAGGAGATCACCAAGGCCGGCGTCATGCTCGACACCGCCGGGCTCACCCCCTCCGCCCAGGGCGCCCGGGTGCGCTGGGAGGGCGGCAGTATCTCCGTCACCGACGGGCCCTTCACCGAGTCCAAGGAGGTCGTGGGCGGCTACGCGCTCATGCAGTGCAAGGACATGGCCGAGGCGCTGGAGTGGACCAAGCGGTTCCTGAAGACCCACGAGGAGTTCTGGACCGTCACCTGCGAGGTCCGGGAGATCGCCGAGGGCTGAGCCCTTCTTGGCTCCGGGTGGCCCGGGGGTGTTGCATGGTGGGCTGTGGAAGCACAGCCCACCGCGGCACACGCCATCGAGACCGTCTTCCGGCTGGAGTCCCCGCGCGTCGTCGCCGGTGTCGCCCGGATCGTGCGGGACATCGGCATCGCCGAGGAACTGGCGCAGGACGCGCTGGTCGCCGCCCTGGAGCGGTGGCCCCGGGACGGCGTGCCCGACAATCCCGGCGCCTGGCTCATGGCCACCGCCCGGCACCGCGCCGTCGACCTGGTCCGGCGCCGCGAGACCTACGCCCGCAAGCTCGCGGAGATCGGCCGGAACCTCCCGGACGCGGCCCCGCCACCGGAACCCGCCCACCCGGACGACATCGACGACGACCTGCTGCGGCTCGTCTTCACCACCTGCCATCCGGTGCTGTCCCGCGAGGCCCGCATCGCCCTCACCCTCCGCCTGCTGGGCGGCCTCACCACGGCGGAGATCGCCCGCGCCCATCTGGTCCCGGAGCCGACGATCGCCCAGCGCATCGTCCGCGCCAAACGCGCCCTCGCGACGCGGAACGTCGCCTTCGAGGTGCCGTACGGGCCCGAGCGCGAGGCCCGCCTCGGCTCGGTCCTGGACGTCATCTACCTGATCTTCAACGAGGGTTACGCGGCCACCGCCGGCGACGACCTGCTGCGCCCCGGGCTGTGCGAGGACGCCCTGCGGCTGACCCGGCTGCTGTCCGGGCTGATGCCGAAGGAACCGGAGGTGCACGGCCTGACCGCGCTGCTGGAGTTCCAGGCCTCGCGCACCGCCGCCCGCACCGCCCCCGACGGCACCGCGGTGCTGCTGAAGGACCAGAACCGGCGCCGCTGGAACCGCATGCTCATCGCCCGCGGCATCCGGGCCCTCGCCCGCGCCGACGCCACCGCCACCGGCGCACCCGGCCCCTACGCCCTCCAGGCGGCCATCGCCGCCTGCCACGCGCACGCGTACTCCTACGCGGAGACCGACTGGCGGACCATCGCCACCCTCTACGCCCTGCTCGCCGCCCGTGCCCCGTCGCCGGTCGTCGAACTGAACCGCGCGGTCGCCGTGTCGATGGCCGAGGGCCCGGCCGAAGCGCTCGAACTCGTCGACGCCCTGGCCGCCGAACCCGCTCTGCGCGACTACCACTTGCTCCCCAGCGTCCGTGCCGACCTGCTGTCCCGCCTCGGCCGCACGGCGGAGGCCCGCACGGAGTTCGAACGCGCGGCCTCCCTCACCCGCAACGAACGCGAACGCGCCCTGCTGCTGCGCCGGGCCGCCGAGGCCGGCTGAGGGCCCGGACGGTGCGCTCAGCGCGCCGGGTGGCCGACCAGCATCGTCGGGGCCCCCGCCACCCGGGTGAGGAAGACCGTGGCGGAGCGGGGGCCCTGGGGCTTGACCTTTCGGCGCAGTTCCTCGGGTTCGACCGCCGAGCCCCGCTTCTTCACGGTCAGGGTGCCGACCTCGCGCTCGCGCAGCAGGGCCTTCAGTTTCTTGACGTTGAAGGGGAGTTGGTCGGTGATCTCGTAGGCGGTGGCGTGCGGCGTCGGGTGCAGGGCGTCGGCGGTGATGTACGCGATGGTCGGGTCGACGAGGCCGCCGCCGACCTCCTCGGCCACCTCGGCGACCAGGTGGGCGCGGATCACGGCGCCGTCGGGCTCGTACAAGTACCGTCCCACCGGGCGCACTTCGGGGTCGGGCAGGCCCCGGCCGGGCAGCGTGCGCGGACCCGGCAGCAGGGTGGCCCGTACGGTGCCCGGCGCCCCGGTGCCGAACCACAGCACCGCCTCCTTCACGTCCCCGCCGTCCGAGATCCACTCGGCCTCCGCCTCGGCC
>Ga0308175_100002058_pt1 | contig 13669 bp, 12 predicted proteins | sample PhyCR1_3_FD_203893 | JGI IMG/M metagenome (GOLD analysis project Ga0308175, IMG submission 203893) | Soil microbial communities from UC Gill Tract Community Farm, Albany, California, United States - DLSLS.C.R1 | ecosystem: Environmental > Terrestrial > Soil > Agricultural land | place: USA...
CATCATCCCATTCCGAAAAGCTACGGAATGCAAGATTCACGTCAGCGGAGGCGAATTCAACGTCGCCGCCAACCTCTCAGACTGCTTCGGCCTGCAGACCGGCATTGCGACAGCGATGGTCGATTACCCAATCGGCGACCTCATCGCCGAGCAGATCCGAGCCATGGGTGTCAGGCCGTTCTACAAGCATTTCAAACACGACGGCGTTTCCGGACCCAACATGGCAACCGTCTATAGCGACCGCGGACAGGGCGTTCGCGCCCCCGTCGTCTTCTATAACCGGTGCAACGAGGCGGCCGCTCAGTTAAAACCGGGCGATTTCAGCTGGAACGCGATCTTCTCGAGCGGAGTTCGCTGGTTCCACAGCGGGGGCATCTTCGCTGCGCTTTCACCGACAACTTCGGAGCTGATCATCGAGGCCATGCAGGCGGCGAAGGCTGCCGGCGCCATTACCTCGTTCGACCTCAATTATCGGGCGAAACTCTGGAACGTTATCGGTGGAGCCGAAAAGGCGGTCGAGCAGATTGGCCGGATCGTCAAGAATGTGGATGTCCTCGTGGGTAACGAAGAGGATCTGCAGATGGGGCTGGGAATACCTGGCCCTGAAGTCGCGGCTAAGTCGAAGCTGGATCCAAGCGCCTTCTTTGGCATGATGGACAAGGTTCGCGCCAAGCACCCACAGGTAAAAATTGTCGCGACCACACTTCGCGAAGTTCATTCCACCAATCGCCATAGCTGGAGTGCGGTGGCCTGGATCAATGGTAAGACTCACCAGGCGCCCACGGCGGAGCTCGATGTGTATGATCGCGTGGGGGGTGGGGATGGCTTTGCGGCAGGCTTTATTTATGGCCTGCTGAAAGGTGAACCGGAAGAGCAGGCGGTTCGATTGGGCTGGGCTCATGGCGCACTCATCACTACATTTCCGGGCGATACGACGATGGCTACGCTCGATCAGGTGCAGTCGGTAGCAAAAGGCGGATCCGCCCGTATACAACGTTAGGTACAGTACGCAATGTGGGCGGCGGGCCGGGCAAGCCCGTCGCTTCCGCGATGTTATGATCGTGGCTGAAAGTTCCATTGTCGATGCGGACGCCCCCTTTGTTTCGCGTTCACTTACTTAGCGTCCTGTCTCGCCGGAAGTCGCTGCTGCGCAGACCCTTAACCCTCAGCCTCATCCTCTTTTCAGCGCTCTATTCTTCGTACTTCTACGGTCAAGATCTCAAAGCGTCCGGCCAAAGCGAACAGCAGTCCGCCGAAGGTGGAGAGAACGTCCACATCGAGTCGCGTAACGCTGGCAAGCCGGCCGCTGCGCCCGATACCCGGCCCGTTGACATACGCGTCAATAAAACCCTTGTCCTGATCAACGTCACGGTAACGGACCCGCTGAACCGGTTTGTCACAGGCCTCGAGAAGGAACACTTCCGGCTATACGAAGACAAGGTCGAACAGGAAATCAGCAATTTCTCGAGTGAGGACGCGCCGATCTCAATCGGACTGGTATTCGATACGAGCGGCAGCATGGGCCCCAAGCTTCAGAAATCGCGGCAAGCCGCGACGGAGTTTTTCAAGACTTCCAATCCTGCGGATGAATTCTTCCTGGTGCAATTCAACGATCGCCCCGAGCTGTCGGTTCCGTTCACGACTGATACAGCGAAGATCCAGAGCGCATTGACGTTTACGCAATCGAAGGGACGCACGGCCCTGCTCGACAGCGTGTACCTTGCCATGCATGAGATGAAGAAGGCCAGGAATCCTCGCAAGGCACTCCTGATCATCTCCGATGGCGGCGACAACAGCAGCCGGTATACCGAGACGGAGATTAAGAATGCTGTTCGCGAAGCGGACGTCCAGATCTTTGCCATCGGCATCTACGAATCGATGGGGGGGCGCGGACGAACTCCGGAAGAGGCCGCGGGGCCAGGGTTGTTGACAGATCTGGCTGAGCAGACCGGGGGCCGTCCATATGCAGTCGAGAACGTAGCGGAACTGCCCGATATCGCGGCTAAGATTGGTATTGAGCTTCGCAACGAGTACATTCTCGGGTACACCCCAAAAAACAGAGAACGCGACGGAAAATATCGAAAGGTGCTTGTAAAGTTGAATCAGCCGCGAGGACTTCCTCCGTTAAAGGCTTTCTTCCGGCTCGGTTATTATGCGCCCACTCAGTAGCAACAGGTTTACAAGGCGCATCGTTCATGCGATTGCCGCTTCGTCATTGGGTCTCCTCGTTCTATCAACCGCTTATGCACAGTTCAGGTCGGACACCCGGCTGGTCGTTCTCCACGCGAGCGTAAATGACCGTAAGGGGAAGTTGCTCACCAATCTGGACCGCGACGCGTTCAAGGTTTTCGAAAACGGCCAACCTCAGGAAGTCAAAGTTTTCAAGCGTGAAGACGTTCCAGTGTCGCTCGGCATCATCATCGACGACAGCGGCAGCATGATGAGCAAGCGGAGCCGCGTGGAAGCGGCAGCTCTTGCCATGGTCCGGGCATCCAATCCGCAGGACGAAGTCTTCATCGTCAACTTCAACGACGAGGCCTTCCTGGATGTCCCATTCACGAACGACATCAGGAAATTGGAGCAGGGATTAACCCGGATCGACTCGCGCGGTGGGACCGCCATGCGCGACGCGATCGGCATGTCGCTCGACTACATCAAGAAGGAAGGCAAGCGCGACAAGAAGGTGCTGCTTGTCATCACGGACGGAAACGATAACGCGAGCGGAACTTCGCTCGAGAAGATAGTAGCTCGCTCGAACCAAAGCGATGTTCTGGTGTATGCCATCGGTCTATTCACGGAAGAAGAGAAACGCGAAGCTTCCAAAGCGCGACGTGCCTTGAACGAACTAACCACTGCAACGGGCGGACTCGCGTTCTACCCCAAGGAAGTCGCTGAAGTGCAATCCCTGGCTGTCGAGGTGGCGCACGACATCCGCAACCAATACACCATCGCCTACACGCCTTCTATCCAAGCTTTGGACGGTAGCTATCGCCAGATCCGGGTAACTGTGGATGCGCCCGGCAAGCCTGTTGTCCGCACTCGAACCGGTTACTACGCAACACCAGACGCGGCATCAGCCGGGCAGCCTTCCTCTTCTAGGTCTGGCGACACTCAGCATGTGAGTAGCAATAGCTCCCGCATTCAATGATCCGGTTTCTTTGGATTGCGTCGCGAGGTTATCGACTGCGGCCCTGGGACTCACCTTATCTACGTTGGCGCATCGAGACGTACGCCGGCATCCCGGCAGAGTCGATCACGCGTGACATTTTTCTCCGTTTCGTGTGGGCAGAACGGCGATCCTTGTGGCAATATCTGCGTTGGGTCGGACGGATGCGGCGCACATATCTGGCTTAGCTCGCGCCTATTGCTTCCTCCCGCTGATACTGCGGCCGCCCTGGTGCAGAGTCACCTCGCTAACTATGCCTGACGCATCTCGATGAAATTCGAGTTGTGCCTCCACGACCTTATAGAAGAACTTGTCCGGAGCCTCAGGGAAAATCGGCACCTTCGGCTGATTTGTTGCTTGCGCTTCTAGATGGTCGTCAGTTAACGCGATCGTTAGGATGAAGCCCGGGGTCAAAGCGTACTTACCAGCATATTCTTTGAGCTTGTCAGCGCTAACGCTGATCTCCTGGTGTTGTGGGGGCGCCGGTACCGTGTTGGATATTTTTCTGGCGATTACGTCTCGCCCGTTCTGGTGGATTGTCAATTGATTCACCTGCCCGGAGGCATCCTTGTCGAACCGTACTTGTGCTTCCACAACCTTAAGGAAGAAGGACGCCGGCGATTCTGCGAACAGCGGGAACTTGGGCTGGCCCGTCATCTGAGTCTGCAGTTGGCTTCCATCCAAGGTGATGTCGACATTTATCTCGGGAGTGAGCGAATACCGACCCACGAGTGGTTGAAGTTGCTCTCTTGTAAGAGTCACTTCTTTGCGCTCGGTGGGGAGAGTGACTTTCTCCCCATGAACAGTAGCCGCCAAGTCGGCCGCAATGCCATCCGGAGCCGGACCGTTGAGATTCGCCAGGACCACCACCGTGAGTTGCTCCTCAGGCCAGTACACAAGTTCAGAATTGAAGCCCTGGATGCCGCCTGCGTGCTCGATGCGCTTGCGGCCATTCAGGATCCTGATTGATAATCCGCAACCGTAATCGCTTTTGGATGGCGTAGTCATTTTCTGCAGCGAAGCAGGGGTTAATAACTGCCCGCCAAACAAGCCTCTCTCCCACTTGAGGAGATCGCGCGCGGTCGAATACAAGGCACCTGCCGCGTAGGGAACCGTCATATCGACATACCCGGCAACTCTGAACCCATCCGGGCCCGGCGCATATCCGTAGGCATGTTGCGTGGTCACTCTCGAGTTTGAATCGTACCCGGAGTCTGCCATGTGAAGGAGCTTAAAGATGTTTTGATCGAGGAATTCCTGATATGTCTGACCAGATACTTTCTCGATGACATAGCCGAGCACTTCATATCCCGAGTTACTGTACTTCCACTTGCTGCCCGGTTCGAACTCGAGGGGCTTGTCGCGGAAGAAGGCAATCAGTTTGTCAGGAGTCGCTGGCTGTGTTTGAAATTGCTCGTATTCAGGAAAGCTTGTGAAGTTTGGAATCCCCGAGGTGTGGGTCAGCAAATGGTAGATAGTGATCTTGCTCCATGCAGCCGGCGTGTTCGGCACGTGTTTACTGACAAGATCATCGGTCTCCAACTTACCCCGATCTTCCAGAAGCAGAATGGAGGCAGCCGTGAACTGCTTGGTAACGGAGCCTATCCGGAATTTGCTTTCCGCCGTATTGGCGACCTTCCATTCCAAATTTGCTGAGCCGTAGGATTTCTCGAAGAGCACCTGATCGCCTTTTGCGATCAGCACGTTTCCCATGAACTGTCGGGCATCAGCGCGTGTTTTTGCGATTTGGTCGAACCGCGAGTTCAGATCCTGGGCGGACAATGAGATCGCGGCCGAAAGCAGCACAAGAAGTCTGCACATGACAGCACAGTATAACGACCGGCCGATGATTTCCGGCCATTCAGGATGATAAAGAAAAGGCCCTGCCGTAAGACAGGGCCTTTTCCCGAATAGGTCTGTTGACTCTGGCTGCTATCGCGGTGGTGCGTTTGGTCCTCTGAATCGTCCTTGCCGGCCCTGTGCCGCGTCCTGTATTGTATAGTCCGACGGGATTTGGAACAACGTAGCAGCAGGCTCAGAGCGTTGAATATTGGTCAACGAATAGGTTGACTGACCCATGCGCGGATCGTTCCGTTTGGCCAGCACGATGACCTGGAGGTCCGGCGAATACCAAGTCTCATTTGTAGAAATCATCGGCTGAGCGTTTCCGATCGCACCGGCCGGAACCGTGTGGGTCACGCTTTTCCCTTGAGCCGAAACACCCGCGATCGTTTGCGTGCCGAGATCAGACGTTGTCACATCGAATGAGTCTCTCGGACGCCGCGGCCCGTTTCCGAGTGCACCAGCCGGTGGAGTTCCCGAAGGCGGCTTCGGAATAGCCCGCCTGGTCGCAATTTTCGTGTTTGCATTGAGCACGTACGAATAACCCGCGACCGGATCGTTGATGAATGTGACCATGACAGGACCCCCCTGTCCGAATGGTCCGCCCGTGATGGTTTCCTGCGAATACGTCCGACCCGCTGAATCCCGGGCAATGTGTCCGGTAGTACTGTGCTGAACCGTGTTTCCATCGCCCAACGTCTGGACAGATTGGTTACTGACATCCGCAGAGTAGGGCGCGCCCGTGACTACCTTTGCGAACGGGCCGAAGCCTGGACCGATTCGCCCAAATCGTCCGCCGCCGGGACCGCCCATGCCATGGGGGCCGGGGCGCGGGGGGCCGTCCTGCGCGTAAACACAAGCAGTCGACAATACAAATCCGACCGCAATGATTTTCACTAGCCTTCTCATATCTACTCCTGGTTCGCAACTCACCCGAGATGCTAAAAACTAATCCAAACTCACAACGTGAACAGCCAAGGGCTGTCCATCGAGGCCCAGCAGCACGTCAGCGAGAACCGAACCGTCAGGCTGCGCTACCTGGCTCGTAATCGGCTCGACCACGATACCCGCCTCTGCCAACGAAGAAACCGGAACCTGCATCTGCACGATGCGACGCGCATTCACCGGCAAATCCGGGTTGGAGAAGGGAAGAGAGACGAAGGTCTCCCCATCGATCTCAAATGCGCTCGCGCTCCCTTTCGCCAACACGACGTTTTCTGCCTGACCGTTCGTACGCATGGAAGACGGCAGATACAAGACGCCGACCGTAAGTGCCGCCGCTGCCGCCAAGCCCCACCAACCGAACCGGGCAGGGCGCTTGACGTTTGTACGGGATACAGGAACTCCGCTCACGCGATCGAGTTTTGATACCAATTCCTGACGTTCCGAAAGGCGAACGGAGGGGCGCAGTGATTCGACGAATTCGTCGAAGCTCGACGAGACTCTCCGCAGCTCGGCATACCGGTCGCTGCAGGCGGCACACTCCGCCAGATGCTGTTGTGCGTGGACTGCTTCCGCCGGCGCCAGTTCGTCATCGATGAACTGAACCAACACACCGTTCGGAAGATGGCCATTAGTCATGGAAGAACACGGCGAATTCATAGCAGCTCCTTGAGTTTGTCCAGTCCTCTCTGCACGTGCTCACCTACGGTGGAGACGGAGAGATTCAACACCTCGCCGATCTCCCGGTATTTCAGCCCGCGTGTTCGCAGTGCCAGGCACTCCCGTTGGGGCGGGCTCAGTTCCTCCAGTGCTGCCCGGAATCTTCTATTCCTTTCGACGGCCAGCATTTCATCCTCAGCGGACATTGCGCCGTCGGATATCTCGTCCGCAACGGGCAAATCCGGCAGATAGGCCATCTTGTTCGTTCGCGCGGAAGTCTGGCTATTGCGGACAAGATTATGGGTCACGCGATACAGCCAGGCGCGTAGATTGCTCCGGTCGCCGCCCGAAAGCAGGTGCTGGTGCACTCTCAAGAAAGCTTCCTGGATAACCTCCTGGGCGGTCTCGGGGTCAGCTCCCAAAAAGGCAACATAACGTCGGAGACCGAGGTGATCACGATCGTATAGATCGAGAACGATGCGCCGGAGTGAGGTGTCTTCCAGAAACTCTGTTTCCCATGTTGCCGCTAGCAACGGAAGGGCGTCCGCTTGCTCCATGCGCTTATTTCAATCTAAGCGCGACGACGAATAAACTCACTAGCTCGATTCGAAAGGTCAGCAAGAGCCACAAGGAGGCACTTGGGGAGTTGCACTTGGGGTTGGGGGTGACCCCCTTGCGGCTTGCTGTCTCGCATGCTAGTTGTCTATGAAACAAGTGAGCGCTTCGATTTTCCGGTCTCCGTCCAAAAAAGTTTGTGCCCTGCTAAAGTAGCTCGAACACAGTATGCCCGACCCTGCGTATCAAGACGTTGCGGCCGACCTGCGGTTTCCAATAGGTCGCTACCAGCCTGTTCGCGAGATCTCTGCCCAAACCCGCGAGGGCTGGATCCGTGAACTCGAGGACTTGCCCGGGAATCTCCGGAACGCAACCGCCGGGCTTTCTGAGGTGCAGCTCGACACTCCGTACAGGCCGGGCGGCTGGACCGTCAGACAGGTTGTCCATCATCTACCGGACAGCCATATAAATAGCTATTGTCGATTCCGCCTGGCGCTCACAGAAAATACGCCCGGCGTTAAGACGTATGAGGAAAGCCTCTGGGCAGAGCTCCCGGATGCGCGTCACTCCCCGGTCGAACCATCGCTACTGTTGCTCGAAGGTCTGCACGGAAGGTTTACCGCGCTGCTTCGCTCCATGACGGAAGTGGACTTCAGCCGTAGTTTCCGCCACCCGGAATTAGGCGAAATCCGGCTGGACTGGACACTCGGGCTGTATGCCTGGCACAGCCGCCACCACGTCGCACATATCACGCAGCTGCGGGCTCGCGAAGGCTGGTGATCACTTTTTGTCTTTCCGCGGCCGGTTGCTTCGATGTTCGGCGGGGCTCAGAGTGTCGGGTGGATTGAGGTTGAAGGCACTGATGACGAGCGCCAGATGAGAAAACGCCTGCGGGAAATTACCGAGCTGGCGTTGCTCGGTCGGGTCATATTCTTCCGAAAGGAGGCCCACATCGTTACGAAGCGATAGCAAGTGTTCGAACAGCCGCTTCGCTTCTTCGTGCCGTCCCTGTTGGAAGTAGTTATCCACCAGCCAGAAGCTGCAGGCCAGGAATACGCCCTCTCCGCCGGGTAAGCCATCAACATTCGTGTGGGTTTCATAGCGCGCCACCAGGCCATTCCTTAGCAGCCTCTTTTCGACGGCGGCGATTGTGCTCTTGATGCGAGGATCCTCTGGTGGAAGAAAGCCAACAAGCGGCAGAAGCAATAAGCTGGCGTCCAGAGCTTTACTTCCGTAGTACTGAACGAACGAGTTTAGTTCGTTGCTGAAACCGAACCGGCAAACCTCCTCGTGTATGTCGTTGCGAAGGCGGATCCATCGCTCCAGAGGTCCATCTTCACCGAACTCCTGGATGGTTCGTATGGCACGATCGACGGCCACCCAGGCCATCACCTTAGAATGCACGAAGTGCCGGCGCGGCCCGCGAATTTCCCAGATGCCGTCGTCTGGTTTTGACCAGAGTTTTTCAAGCGCGATGACGAGCGACCGCTCCAGATTCCATGCGGCCTCGAGCTTTTCCAGACCTCTGCATCGAGCCTGGTAGAAGGCGTCCAGAACTTCACCATACACGTCCAACTGCAGCTGTTCCGACGCGGCGTTCCCGATCCGAACCGGACGGGACCCCTCATATCCGGCAAGCTCAGGGAGTTCGAATTCAGTCAGCCGCCTCGCGCCGTCGATGCCGTACATGATCTGCATCTGCTCCGGACTGCCGGCAATGGCGCGAAGCAGCCAATCCCGCCAGGCTTTCGCCTCGTCCATGAAACCGGTCTCCATGAGTGCGAAGAGCGTATACGTTGAATCGCGCAGCCAGCAGAACCGGTAATCCCAATTGCGCACCCCGCCAATTTCCTCAGGCAGAGACGTAGTTGCGGCGGCGACGATTCCGCCCGTCGCATGGTGGGTGAGCGCCTTTAGCGTGATGATCGACCGGAGAACAGCGTCGCTATACGGCCCTTTGGGTGTGTGTTTCCTGGACCAACCTGACCATGCCTCCGTCACATTGTTCAGCGCCGATTTCGCTTCGGGTTGCCCATGCATCGGCTGATGAGACTGGGACCACGTAAAAACGAACGGGACTTCTTCGCCTTCGGCTACCTCGAATTCAGACCGAGTGCGCATGTCCTCTCCGTGCAGATCGACCGGCGTCGCCAGGTGTACCTGATCCGGTCCGGCTACGGCTCGCCAGTACCCTTCTTTTGTCCGGGTGACCCAAGGCACGATATCTCCATAGTCGTAGCGCAAAACCAGATCCATGACCATTGCCACTCGGCCACGAACGCCACGCACGATCCGGATGAGGTCCTGCACATCGCCTCGGCGGTCCATGCAGTCGATGAGGACGACCGTGCCCTTTTCGGTCACGAATTCTGTTTCGAGCACCAGCGTGCCCGGGCGGTAGCGGCGCGAGACGCTGAGCTTTTCGTGCTTCGGACCGATCAACCAGCGGCCATTCCCAACTTCACCGATGAGCGACGCAAAACATGCCGGGCTATCGAAACGCGGCAGGCAAAGCCAATCAATCGACCCATTACGGCCTACCAGCGCGGCCGTAGCGTTGTTGCCGATCAGGGCGTAGTCCTCGATCAGTTGTGCCATGAACGGGGCGTCTATTCGGTCTTGTCGGAAGAGAAGTCCAGGACAACCTTGATGTCGTCGGGGTGCCGCTGCAATGCCGATTTCCAGTTCGACAGGGGCTCCCGGCGCGAGATCAGGCGTGACAACCAGTCCCGGTCAGCGTTGAGGAGAAACTTCTCGGCCATTTCCCAATGATGCCGATTCGCATTCACGGATCCAAAGATCACCTGGTTGTCGAGCACCATGTTGCGATTCATCGTTCCAATGTCAACGTTAATGTTTTGATTGTGAGAGGATACCCCGGCCAGGCACAGGATCCCGTCGTTCCCCAGTTGCACGATGGCTTCGACGATCACGGATGCAACGCCGGTGCATTCAATCACAATATCCGGGCAAAACCCGAGGTTCTTCAATGGTCCGGTGTGATAGTGCGCTCCCAGATCATGCACAAGCTGCGGCTTCGGGCCACTCTCGACACGATCGAGGACGTGAACCTCCAGGTCGCGTTGGACTCCGATCATAGCGGCGAGCAACCCGATTGGTCCGGCTCCGGTGATCAACGCTGTTTTCGGCTTCCAGGCGGCACGTTGTCCGATTTTTGTGACATGATCCCAAGCTTTTGAAACCACGCTCGTCGGCTCGGTGAGAACACCTACAGCTCGGAGTGAGGGATCGAGGCGAACCGAGTATTCGGGCTCAACACGCCAGATTTCCGATCCGAATCCATTTCGTTCTTTGATTCCTCGCTCTGTGTACTTGCCATTCCGGCACATATCGAACTGCCCGACTGCACAAGCCGAGCAGGGTACGGGGTCGGGTCGGCGGACGATGCCGACAATGAGATCGCCCTTCGAGTATCCGCTTCCTTCCGGCGCTTCCTGCACCTGGCCCAAGGACTCGTGACCGATCACAAGCTGATTACTCCCGGGCGGAGCCCAGCCATACTCAGCTGAAATGAGTTCGAAATCTGTTCCGCAAAGCCCAAGATCCAGGGCTTTCACCACTACGCTTCCATCATTGGGAGCCGGAGCGGAGACGTCATGCAGTTCCGCCGAATTTGCCTTACCCGGCTCTATTGTCAGGGCTTTCATGTGTTTGTAATCGGGTTGTCGAGTGCTTTCGACTCACGAGCGAGTGCACCTCGCGTTCGTACGAACCGAGGCACGCTCCGTAGACGGAGAAAGAGCTCGATTGGTAACACGTCGGGACGCCATCCCCGTGTGAAGGTTCAGGGAAGGATTTCTGCCGGACCGTCATTTCGCCCCGATTGAAGCGTAGAAGGCTCGAAGCCGGGGCACATACTCGTCGCCCGCAACGTACAGCAGATCGTTGTGCCGGGCATGCCTCACGCCCCAAAAGGTCTTTGGCTGATTTGCTCGTTCGAATACTGCCTTGCCCTGAGAGAAGGGCACGATTTCGTCCGCATCCCCGTGAATGATTAGGAGGGGTACGTGGATGTTGCCGATTCGATTCTCCGTGTTGAATCCCCGCGCCAGTACCGGACCGAGGACGGGAAGCACCTGTCCGGCCATGCGACTCAACGACGCGAGTGGCGACTCGAGGATGAGAGCGGCACATTCCCGACGCGAAGCCAACTCTGTTGCCACGGCCGTCCCCAGTGATTCGCCCTGGAGGATGATCTGGGTCGATGGGTAGCCGCGCCGTATGAGCTCGTTGTAAGCTGCGTCCGCATCCTGGTACAGACCACGCTCGGTCGGACGTCCTTTACTCTTCCCGTATCCCCGATAATCGAGAACCATGATGGCGGATCCAGCCTGACGGATAGCTTGCGCGTGATCGACGCGATGAGTTACGTTGCCGGCATTCCCATGCAGGAACAAGGTTACGTACTTTGCATCGGATTGCGGAAAATACCATGCATTTAACTGCACTCCGTCGTTCGAAGCGAACGAAACGTCCTCCGCACCCGCTCTACGCTGCATGTCCCAATCGCCGTCCGGGTATCGCATCGGGAAGTAGACAAATTGGTCGACGAATCTCTGCAGCATGGCGGGGGCGATCGTTGGCAAGACCAGTACGGCGGCGACGAGAAACAGCGTGCGGCCTGAAACCCAGGTGTCGCGAGATCTCGGCGTAAACGCCATCCGTCAATCAGACGCAAGGTGCCGGACGATCGCTTCGATTCCGGTAACCGCGCGCGCTAACCGGTCATAGTCCAGCTTTTCCGGAGTGTCTTCGGCCGAGTGGTAGTACGGATATCGATAGGGCGCGGTGTCAGTGAGCATCAGCGCCCTGTACCCGAATTGCCAAAACGCCCAATGATCGGACCAGCCGATCCCCGGGATGGAAGCCGGCGCGGCTGCCCCCACAGCGGGCAGGGAAGTGGCAGATCGGAAGCTTTTGAGAGCGGAGCGAAGGAGCGACGCGGACCTGAAGTTCGCTACAAATCCGAGGAAGTTCCCTCGATCCGGATAACCAGGATGGAAACCGATCGGGTAGGTTTGACTCCCAGGTTCCTCGGAGTAGTAGCCGATTGCTTCGAGCGAAAGCATGGCGGCGACGCGCTCGTTTCGTCCATGACACCGCTTTGCATATACCACGCTGCCCATGGCAGCGCTTTGAAAATAGGGAGGCTCTTCATTTGTGAAGAAAACCCAACGTACCGTGGCCTTCTGTCGCTGCCCGGCAAAGCTACGCGCCAGACGAAGACAGGCAGCTACGCCGCTCGCGTTGTCGTTCGCTCCGGGAAGTCCTCCAGCGGTGTCGTAGTGAGCACCTACGACGATCACACGCCCGGTGTCGGCGGTGCCGCGCAGTTCGGCTTCGATGTTTTGAAAGTCCTTGGCATCTGCAGAAAAGAGCTGACGTTCAGGTGCATAACCGCTGGAACGTAACTCGTCCGAAATGTAATCTGCTGCCCGTCCGAGCGCACCGTGTTTGTTGACATCCCTTCCTCCTATCGTTGTAGCAAGCATCGTGACGTCAGCCTGAAGCTGATGCCGAGCCGCCTGTTCTTTCTCTGTGAGCGGCTGGAGTTCTCGCTGGTGCTTTCTCGAAGGCATGAATGTGTATCCGAATGTCAGGAGGGCGAGAAAGGCGCTCGCTGAAAGCAGGACGAGCCAGAACTTTCTCACCAGGGTTGGACACGCCTGGAGCCGAAACAATACCTCTTGGGTCCACAGTGTGAGACGCGTGCATGCTGGTGCCATACTGACTAGCAACCCACGAGGATTCCATGCAGAATCGATTTCTTCCCTTTACCCTCACGTTCCTTCTTGCGCTCGCCGCTTCTGCGAAGGAAAAAGTTGCGATCATCGCTGATGCCGCTCCGAACTCACCGGCAGGGCACGGGATTGAGGTTCTGCGTGCCGCGATCCGAGCGAAGAATCTGGAAGCCGTCACTTCTCCGGAGGGAGCCGACTATTTCGTGTTCGCCGGGGATAGCCGGGCCATGTCGAGGGCGCCTGTATCGAAGGGCAGAGCCGTGACAGTGCCGCAAGTTCCCGAGTCTTTTTCCGTGTTCCGTGGCCGGACAAGTGGAAAACCCGCCGTGGTCATTGCGGGGAGTGATACGCGAGGAGTTATGTATGCGGCTCTGGATACTGCGGAACGCATCGCCAGGAGCAAAGGCACGGATCTGTTCGAACACATTCAGCAAAGATCCGAAACTCCGTATCTGCAAGTAAGAGGTGTATCCACCTACACTATGCAGCGCGCGTATTTCGAAGCACGCCTCTACGATGAGCGGTACTGGACGCGCTACTTTGATCTCCTCGCGAAGAGCCGGATCAACAGCTTCGTCCTGATCTTCGGATATGAGAACGGCGGCTTCATGGCTCCCCCGTATCCGTATTTCTTCAACACACCGGGATTTCCTGACGTGGAATTCGTTGGGCTCACGCCGGAAGGGCAGGCGAAGAATACGGCGGCTTTTAAGAAGATGCTGTCGCTCGCGCATGAACGAGG
>Ga0308175_100002059_pt1 | contig 13665 bp, 13 predicted proteins | sample PhyCR1_3_FD_203893 | JGI IMG/M metagenome (GOLD analysis project Ga0308175, IMG submission 203893) | Soil microbial communities from UC Gill Tract Community Farm, Albany, California, United States - DLSLS.C.R1 | ecosystem: Environmental > Terrestrial > Soil > Agricultural land | place: USA...
GCTGAAGCCGGCGCTCGCCTCAGGCACCCTGCGGTGCATGGGCTCGACCACCTACAAGGAATTCCGCCAGCACTTCGAGAAGGACCGGGCGCTGGTCCGGCGCTTCCAGAAGATCGACGTCAACGAGCCCACGATCGAGGACACCATCAAGATCCTCAAGGGCCTGAAGATGTACTACGAGGAGTTCCACAAGCTCCGGTACACCAACGAGGCCATCAAGGCCGCCGTCGAGCTGTCGGCCAAGTACATCAACGACCGCAAGCTGCCCGACAAGGCGATCGACATCATCGACGAGGCCGGCGCCTCGCAGATGCTGCTGCCGGAAGGCAAGCGGAAGAAGACCATCGGCCTGAAGGAGGTCGAGGCGGTCGTGGCCAAGATCGCCCGCATCCCGCCGAAGTCGGTCTCCAAGTCCGACACCGAGGCGCTGAAGCAGCTGGAAAGCGATCTGAAGCGCGCGGTCTACGGCCAGGACGACGCCATCGAGCAGCTGTCGGCGGCGATGAAGATGGCGCGGGCCGGCCTGCGCGACGCCGGCAAGCCGATCGGCTGCTACCTCTTCAGCGGCCCCACCGGAACCGGCAAGACCGAGACCGCCCGCCAGCTGGCGGCGACCCTCGGCATCGAGCTCCTGCGCTTCGACATGAGCGAGTACATGGAGCGCCACACCGTGAGCCGCCTGATCGGCGCCCCTCCCGGCTACGTAGGCTTCGACCAGGGCGGCCTGCTCACCGACGCGGTGGACCAGCATCCGCACGCCGTCGTCCTGCTGGACGAGATCGAGAAGGCCCACCCGGACGTCTTCAACATCCTGCTGCAGGTGATGGACCACGGGGCGCTGACGGACTCGAACGGCAAGAAGATCGACTTCCGCAACGTGGTCCTGATCATGACCACCAACGCGGGCGCGTCCGACGCGCAGAAGAACTCGATCGGTTTCGGCCGCGGCAAGGCGGACGACGAGGTGGACGAGGCGCTCAAGCGCCTGTTCACGCCGGAGTTCCGCAACCGCCTGGACGCCATCGTCCAGTTCCGCTCGCTGACGCCGGAAGTCATTCGCCTGGTGGTGCAGAAGTTCGTCATGCAGCTGGAAGCCCAGTTGGCGGACCGCCACGTCACCATCGAGACCTCCGACGAGGCCACCGACTGGCTGGCCAAGAACGGCTTCGACGAACTCTACGGAGCCCGGCCGCTGGCCCGGGTCATCCAGGAGAACATCAAGAAGCCGCTCGCCGACGAGATCCTGTTCGGCAAGCTCTCCAAGGGCGGCCACGTGCGCGTGGTGCTCAAGGACGCCAAGCTGGCCTTCGAGATTGAGGGCGAGAACCGCGAGCCCGGCGCCCCGGTCGTCGAGACCCCGGCGGAAGAGCCGGAAGCGGTGGACTGAGCCTTCCTTTCCCGCGCAGCGGGAGAGGGGGACCGCGCCCCGAAGAGGGCGTGGTGGAGAGGGAGAGCCTCATCTGCTGAGTTGTGCGAGGGCGGGCCAGACGCCGTGCGGCTGCTCGCCCTCTCCACCGCCCGCTCTGCGGCGGGCGGTTCCCCTCTCCCGCCTCCGGCGGGAAAGGAAGGTCACGCGATCATCGCCGCGATCTGGTCGGCCAGCGCCTTCAGCTCCGCCGGGTCGGCCATGCCGCCGGACGCGTGGCGGCCCATCGGCACGCCCTCCCAGCGCGGGATGATGTGGAAGTGCAGGTGGTAGACCGTCTGGCCAGACACCGCCCCGTTGAACTGGGTGATCACGATGCCGTCCGGCTTCAGCGCCGCGCGCACCGCACGCGCCACCCGCTGGACACCCAGGATTAGGGTCTCCAGCACCTGCGGCTCCTCTTCCAGCAGGTTGCGCGCGCTGGACGCCTTGGGGATCACCAGGGTGTGGCCCTTCGACTGCGGGAAGACGTCCATGAAGGCGTAGACGTGGTCGTCCTCGAACACCCGCGCCGAGGGCGCCTCGCCGCGCAGGATCTTGGCGAAGATGTTGTCCGGATCATAGGTCCCGTCGAGGCTCATGCCGATCTCCAAGTCTCCCGCACGCCGTGGTAGCAAATCGCCGGGAAGGGAGAAACGATGGCCGAGTCCGACGGGCCCACGGGCCTCAGCCCCCGCCAGCAGAAATGGTTCGCCAGCGTCAAGGCCAGCCTGGAGCGCGACACCGGCAAGACGCTCGAGGAGTGGATCGCGATCGCGCGGACCTGTCCGGAGACCAAGCCCCGCGCCCGCGCCCAGTGGCTGAAGGACAACCACGGCCTGGGCCAGAACCGCGCCGCCTAGGTGCTCGCGGCCGCTTTCCCGTCGGGCATGGGATGGGACGAGCCGGAGAAGCTGCGCGCGGCGCTGTGGACCGACCCCGGCGCGACGGCGATCCTGCAGGCTGTCGAGCGGTTGGCGAACGCCCTGCCCGATACGGTCGTGGGCCAGCGCAAGACCTTCACCGCCTTTTCCCGCGAGTTCCAGTTCGCCGCCCTGCGCCCGGCCAAGGCGGGCACGGCCGTCCTGGGCCTGGCCGTGCCCCCCGACGCCGACCCGCGCCTCGACCCGCCGAAGAACGAGGGCTGGTCCGAACGGCTGAAATCGAAGCTCACGCTCACGGCGCCCGAACAGGCCGACGCGACGCTCGCAGGGTTGCTGAAGGCGAGCTGGGAGCGCAGCTAGCGCTCGCATTCCCACATTTTCGTCATCCCACGGCCAGCCATAGGCTGGTCCGGGGCACCCAAGCTGACTTGCAGGACCGGCCACCGCCGCTTGGGTCCCCCGGATCGCGCCTTCGCGCGACCGGGGGATGACGCATGAACCGTTCGGTGGGAGTGCTATTCCTGCCGAAAGGGCGAATATTCCTCCGCCAGCCATTCCATCTCGCTCTCCACGCCGGTGCGCTCCTGGGCGACGAAGCGTTCGACGGGGCCGCGCAGGGCCGGGTCGGCGATGTAGTGGGCCGAGTAGACGGGGCTCGGCAGGTAGCCGCGGGCGATCTTGTGCTGGCCCTGCGCGCCCGCCTCCACGCGGGCCAGGCCGTGGTCGATGGCCCATTCGATGGCCTGGTAGTAGCAGAGCTCGAAGTGCAGGAACGGCACGTCCTCGATGCAGCCCCAGTTGCGGCCATAGAGGCAATCGCCGCCGATCAGGTTCAGCGCGCCGGCGATCCAGCGACCGTCTTTGCGGGCCATGACCAGCAGCACCTGGTCGGCCATCCGCTCGCCCAGCAGCGAGAAGAACGGCCGCGTCAGGTAGGGGCGGCCCCACTTGCGCGAGCCGGTGTCCATGTAGAAGCGGAAGAAGGCGTCCCAGTGGTCCTCGCTGAGGTCGCCGCCGGTGAGCGCCACGATCTCCAGGCCCGCCTGGGCGTCGCGCCGCTCGCGCCGGATGGTCTTGCGGCGGCCTGACGACAAGGCGGCCAGGAAGTCCTCGAAGGTCGCGTAGCCGGCGTTCTTCCAGTGGTACTGCTGCCCTTCGCGCCGCGCCATGCCCTGCGCGCCCATCCAGAGCCACTCGTCCTGCGTGGGGAAGTTCACGTGCAGGGACGAGACGCCCTGGCGCTCGCAGAGCGTCAGCGCGCCCCCCAGCAGAAGGGCCCTCGACTGCTCCACATCGACGTCCGCCCGCGCCAGCAGCCGCGGGCCGGTGGCCGGCGTGAACGGCGCCGCCGAGAGCAGCTTCGGATAGTACTGCCCGCCGGCCCGCTCGTAGGCGTCGGCCCAGGCGTGGTCGAAGATGTATTCCCCCTGGCTGTGGCTCTTCAGGTAGAGCGGCAGCACCGCGGCCACGCGGCCCTCGTCGTCCTCCACCGCCAGGTGCTGCGGGCCCCACCCCGTGCGTTCCACCGCGCAGTTGGTCGCCTCGATCGCGTCCAGGAAGTCGTAGCGGATGAAGGGGTTGCCCAGGTGGGTCGGGTTGGTCGCGCAGGCGTCCCAGGCCTCGCGGCCGATCTCGGCGATGCGGCGGGCGACGCGGACCGCCGGCTTCAGGCTCACGGCCAAATCGCGCTCATGGGACAAAGCCCTCGAAGATCAGGTTGTCGCAATCGTCCTTGATCGCGTCCCAGGCCTGCGGACTGCGCACCGTCCAGGCCACGATCGGCAGGCCTCGGGCGCGGTGCTTCGCGGCCAGCTCGCCCGGCAGCATGTCGACGCCCAGCGCCAGGAAGTGCGGTTTGGCGATGGCCACGTGCTCCAGCTTGGCGAAGCTCGCCCGCTGGGCCTCGGCCATGTGCGGCGCCTTCCGGTACGAATAGCTGTCCAGGCCGCGCAGCACGCCCGGGAAGCGCTCGGCGAACCAGGCGTGGCTGTAGGGGTTGAAGCCGATCACGCAGACCGGGCCGGCGTGGTCGATGATGATCTCGTGGACCCGCTGCTCCAGCGGACCGACGTGGCCGTAAGGGGTCTTGAGCTCGATGTGGACCATCGCCTGGTGGCCCACCAGCGCGAGGGTCTCGACCAAGGTCGGGATGCGCTCGTCGGTCCCCTTCAGGCGCAGCTCCGCCAGGTCCGCGGACGTGCGGTCGCTGAGGCGGCCGGTGACGCCGGTCATCCGCTCCAGGTCGTCGTCGTGGAACACCATCGCCTCGCCGTCGGCCGACAGCTGGACGTCGAGCTCGATGCCGAAGCCGGCGGCGCAGGCGGCGTGGAACGCGCCCAGCGAATTCTCCGGCGCCCCGTCCGGACTCCAGAGGCCGCGGTGGGCGATCGCCGGGGCGAACAGCCGTTCCCAGGCCTCGCCAAAGCGGGCGCGGGGCTGCTCGAGCTCGCCCACGTCGCGGTTCACCGGACCTGCACCACCGCGTCGACCTCGACGGCGAAGTTCATCGGCAGGCGGTAGACGCCCACCGCCGAACGGGCATGGCGCCCGGCGTCGCCGAACGCCTCGACCATCAGGTCGGAGCAACCGTTCAGCACCTTGGGGATCTCGAAGAAGCTCGGCCCCGCCTGCACGAACCCGCCCAGCTTCACGACGCGGACCACCCGATCCAGATCGCCGTCGCAGGCGGCCTTCATCTGCGCGATCAGCGACAGCGCGCAGAGGCGCGCGCCCTTCTGCGCGGTCTCGAGATCGACGTCCTCGCCGACCACGCCTCTGATCCCGCCGGAGGCGTCCAGCGACACCTGGCCGGAGATGTGCACGAGGTCGCCGGTCCGCACGAAGGGCACGTAGTTGGCGACGGGGGCATTCGGCTGCGGCAGGGTCACCCCCGCGGCGGCCAGGCGATCTTCGACCTGGGACATGGGCCAACGCCTAGCGCCGCCGCGCCGGCGCCGCAACCTCAGTCGCCCTGCTCAGCCTCGCTGGGAGCCGGCGTAGCTCTTCTCCTCGACGATGTCCGAGCCCAGCAGGAGGTTGATGCGCCGCTTGATCGCCGCGCGCTTGTCGTTCTCGCGGTAGACGGACCGGGCCAGGGCGACGAAGCGGTCACCGAAGTCCCCAGCCTGCTCATGGTCGCGGATGGCGTCCTCGATATCCCACAGCGCCAGGTTCACGGCCGCCAGTTCCGCCTTCAGCGTCGCCAGGCCGTCCGCCGCCGGCGCCGCGGCCTCGATCGCCTGCAACGCCGCAAGCTCGCGCCGGACGTTGACCAGCGCCGCGGGCGCGGCGATGCGCTCGGCCTTGATCTCCAGGATCGTGACCTTGTCGAAGAGCTCGCCCCAGGCGATCGGCGCATCAGGCATTGGGCCCTCCTTGCAGTCGGGCGATCTCCGCCGCCATCTGCCCGATCACGGCTTCCCAGTCGCCGGCGCGGTCCTGCCGGAACAGCCGGACCGAGGGATACCAGGGCGTCGCCCCGCCCTGCAGCCCCCAGCGCCAGTCCGGCACGAACGGGAGGCCGATCCAGGTGGGCGCGCCCAGCGCGCCGGCCAGGTGGGCGACAGCGGTATCGGCCGTGATCACCAGGTCGCAGGCGGCCATGGCGGCGGCGGTGTCGAGGAAGGCGTCGGGGCCGGCGTCGAAATCGTCGCCCAGCGTCTCGACCGCCATGCCGGCAGGACGGCCCGCAAGCTGGTCCAGGCCGTCGTGCTTCTGCAGGCTGATCAGCCGCACGCCCGGCTGCGCCGCGATCGGCGCCAGCGCGGCCAGCGGGAACGAGCGCTGCATGGGCAGGGCGTAGGCCGCCGTGCTGCCCTGCCAGCAGACCCCGATGCGGAACCCTTCGCCGCCGATGCGCTCCGTCCAGCGGGCGGCGCGGTCGGGCTCGGCGCTGAGGTACGGCGCCGGCGACGGCGCCGCCTGCGGCGTCGTCCCGAACGCCAGCGGCAGGCTCATCAGCGGACAGATGTAGTCGAAGGCCTCCGGCTGGGCGTCGGCGGCCAGCAGCTCGACGTCGGCGTCCAGCGAGGACAGGAGCCGGTGCAGCGCCACGGGCGCCGCCAGCGTCACCTTGGCGCCCTTCGCCGTCGCCAGCGCCAGGTAGCGGCTCATCTGGATCACGTCGCCCAGGAACAGCTCGGCGAACACGAACAGGCGTCGACCGGCAAGGTCCTCGCCGCCCTTGAGCTCTGGCGCGAGCCGGTAGCGCGGATCGGTGAACTCCGGGCAGGCCTTGCGCCATTCGTACTCCGCCAGCCCCTGCGTCCAGTCGCCCGCCAGCAGGCGGCAGACCGCGCGATTGTGGTGCGCGACGGCGAAATCGGGGTCCAGGGCCAGGGCCGCGCCATAGCCGCCGATGGCGTCGTCGATCCGGCGCAGGTAGCGCAGCTGATTGGCGCGATTGAACTGCAGGACCGGATCGCCCGGCTGCTCGGCAATGGCGGCGTCGTAGGCGGAAAGGGCGTCGGCCCAGCGGCCCAGCGCCTGCAGGGCGTCGCCGCGCAGCCGCTGCACGCCGGGCGGCGCGCCCAGCGCCAACGCCGCGTCGAGGGCTTCCAGCGCCTCGGCCGGCCGCCCCGCCGCCGACAGCGCGTTGCCCAGGTTGACGCGCATGGCCGGGGCGCGCGGATTGAGGCCGACCGCGCGCCCGATCAGCTCGGCCGCTTCCTGCGGCTGGCCCTGCTGGAGCCGCACCAGCCCCAGCAAGTGCAGGGCGTCGGGCGTGTCGGGGCTGCGGCGCAGCACCGCCTGATAGACGGCCTCGGCCTCGGCGAGCCGGCCCTGGCGATGGGCGGCGTAGCCCAGCCGGAACATCTCCAGGGTCTCGTCGGCCAATGGGGCTCCTCCAGGGCCCGCGGTTAGCAAGCCCCCCGCCGCAGGGCAATGACCGGCTCCAAGCGCGAAAAGGCCCGGAGACGAGCTCCGGGCCTTCGACGCTACGCGGTACTGAAAGGTGTCTTAGCGGGCGGCCTGCAGGCGCTCGACCACCGCGGTCACGCGCTCGTTCAGCGGCTTCACGGTGTCCTTCACCGACGCCGAGACGGTCTCGCTCATCTTGCCGACTTCGGCGAGGTAGCCTTCCAGGAAGGTCTTGGCGAAGCTGGTCTGCAGCTCGACGACTTCCTGCACGCTCTTGGCCGACGCCAGCGACTTGGCCGCGGCGACCTGGGTCTCGAAGCCGGCTTTCGAGTAGGCGATGGCCTGCGCGCCCAGGGCTTCGGCGCCCTTGGTGGCGGCGGTCACCGAGGCGATCACGGCCTCGAGGTTCTTCTTCTGGACGGTGTTGGCCTCGTTCAGGGCCGCGAGGCTCTTCTCGACGCCGTCCTTGAAGGCGGCGGACGAAGCGGTGGTGAAGGTGTCGACGGTCGACTTGACGGTTTCGGCGGCGGCCATGGGGTGAACTCCGGCGGGGGTTGGTCGGCGTTGGGGAGGCGGCGGACCCCTCGCGGGGCCCTTGAACACATCGTCGTTATCTCATGCTGCAGTGCAGCAGTCAATTACTTTTTGTGCAGTGCACAATGACGATCGCGCGACACTCTCCTGCGGCTACGCCTGCCGGAGCCCGCAAGCCACACCGCAGTGCGACATTTTCGCGGTTCAACTCCTGTTTACTGTAAGGCAAGGCTCTTGCTGGCATGGTACGCGGATTCCTGGGTCGGCCGGGGCCGCTCCAAGTTCCTGATTCGACGGACGAAGCATGATCGCCACGCACGCCCGCCGCCTGTTCCTAGCGTTAGGTCTGGCCGCAGCAACCGCCCTCGGAACCGCCGCTTCCCCGGCCAGCGCGCAGATACCGATCTTCCAGAACCTGCTGGCGGCGTCGCAGACCAAGTACGCCGCGATCGTCGTCGACGCGAAGTCCGGCGAGATCCTCTACGCCAAGCACGCGGACTCCCCGCGCTATCCGGCGTCGATCACCAAGGTGATGACGCTCTACCTGACCTATGAGGCGCTGGCCGCCGGCAAGCTGCACCTGGACGACCGGGTGCCCTTCTCGCCCCACGCCGCGGCCCAGGCGCCGTCGAAGCTGGGCGTGCGGCCCGGCGATTCGATCAGCGTGCAGGAAGCCATCGAGGCCATGTGCACGCTCTCCGCCAACGACGCCGCCGTCGCCATGGCCGAGAAGCTGGGCGGCACCGAGAGCCGGTTCGCCGCCCTGATGACCCTGCGCGCCCAGGAACTGGGCATGCAGAACACCCACTTCGCCAACGCCAACGGCCTGCCCGACTCGCGCAACCTGTCGAGCGCGCGGGACATCGCGATCATGAGCCGCGCGGTGATGCGGGATTACCCGCAGTACTACCACTATTTCTCCGAGGAGAGCTTCAACTTCCGGGGCCGTACGGTCACGAACCACAACCACCTGCTCGGGCCGGGCGTGGATGGCCTGAAGACCGGCTTCACCAACGCCTCGGGCTTCAACATCGCCATCTCGGGCGTGCGCGACAACCGCCGCCTGATCGTGGTCGTGATGGGCGGGCCGACGCGGGTCAGCCGTGACCAGAACGCCGAGGACCTGCTGCTCACCGGCTTCAACGTGATGCGCCGCCGCGCCATGGGCGAGAAGATCGTCGTGGCGCAGAACATGTTCGAGCCCACCGAGTTGAACGGCCCGGTGGTGCGCCCGCCCGTCGAGCAGGGCGACGGTGACCAGGATGCGCTGAAGATCCAGCTGACCGGCTCGCCGAAGGCTCCCAAGATCGCCGTCGCCCCGCGCGCGGCCAAGGCCCGCTGGGCCGTGCAGGTGGGCGAGTTCCGCTCCAAGAAGGAAGCGCATCGCCAGATCGCCTTCGTCGAGAAGAAGTTCGGCCAGCACGTGGGCGGCGCCCGCGGTGAGGCCGAGAAGGCCGGCCGCCGCTACAAGGCCGTGTTCACCGGCCTGGCCGAAGACGACGCCCGCGACACCTGCCGCGCCATGAAGTCGAAACGCCTGGCCTGCGCGGTGATCGGGCCGGCTTAAGCCGCCGGCCTAGTCCTCCTCGAACTCCGCCAACACGCGCTCGCGCGCGGCATTGAGCTGGGCTGCGAGGCCGCTCGTGCCGCCCTTGTCCGGGTGCGCCATGCGCATCAGCCGCTTGTAGGCCGCTCGAACCTGCGCCGGCGTGGCGTCGTCCTCGACGCCGAGGATTGAGCGCGCCTGCGCGAGGCTCATGCGGCCGGACGGCGGCTTCGTAGCCGGCGGCTCGTCTGGCCGCGCGCTGTTCCGCCGCGCCGCGACCGCCAGCCAAAGGGACAGCAGCAGCAGGCCGCCGGCCGGAATGAACGCCTCGCGGAACGCGAGCAGCGCCGCGCCGGCCAGGGCCGCCAGAGCAAAGGCCCCCGAGGTGATCCGCCAGCCGCGCTGCTTCAGCGCCACATCGCCGCCCCGCCCGAGCCAGATCAGCCCGAGCAGCGCCAGCGCCCCCAGGGCGATCAGGCCCATCGCCTACTCCGCGGCGATCTGCTCGCCATCCGAGAAGCCGGAGAGGCCCAGGGCGGTCATCAGGGCGCGCAGCTCCTGGCGCGCGGCGACGTGCTGCAGCGACATGGCCACTGGGCGCACGCCCAGCGACAGGTCGGCCACGGTCAGCCCGAACGGGAAGAGCTCGCGATAGATCACCCGGTCGCGCAGGCCCGGCCCGACGCGGAAGCCCACCTTGCGCGACAGCGCCTCGACGCGCTCGTCCAGACGCTTGCGATTGCGCGCCTCCGTGGGCGCCAGGCGGTTCCGGAGCACCACCCAGTCGATCATCTTGCGGTCGCGCGCGGCGCGAGCCTTGCGGCTTTCCCAGACGGTCTCGGAATAGAGGCTGTGGCGGGTAAGCTCCAGGGTCACCGGATCGACCACGCCCAGCATGTCGAAGTCGACGAAGCTGTCGTTCATGGGCGTCACGATCAAATCGGCCAGGCCATGGGCCACGCGGCTGATCTTCGTGTCGCTGCCCGGAGTGTCGATCAGCACGAAGTCCGCGTCTTCCCGCGCCTGGGCGAAGGCCTCCTCGAAGCGCTTCAGCACCTCGTCCTCGGCCAGGCTGGCCAGGTCCGCGCCCAGCCGATCCGGCGTGGGCATCGGCGCGCTGGCGTTGTTGGCGTCCAGCCACTTGCGGCGGTTGGCGAAGAAGTGGCCGGTCGTCTGCTGGCGCAGGTCCAGGTCGAGGACAGCCACGCGGGTGTCGGCGTGCAGCAGGGCCGTGGCGGTATGGATGGCGATGGTGGACTTGCCCGCCCCGCCCTTCTCGTTGCCGACCACGATGACGCTGGCCTGGCCCATGACCCGCAAACTCCGCTTTAAGGGAATCGGCCGTCGCCGATCTCATCCCTAGGTGCGCGCGAGGCGGAGTCGCGTCAACGCGGCATGTCGGCGGTCTTTGGATGGACGTGGGCGCGGGATGGACGCGGGCGCGCCCCTTCGCCATAAGCCCGCCCATGGCGGCCTCCCCCTTCGCCATCGTCCGCACTGTCGCCGATCTGCGCGCGCGGGTCCTCGCCTGGCGCGCGGCCGGCGAGCGGATAGCGCTGAGCCCCACCATGGGCGCGCTGCACGAGGGCCACCTGTCGCTGGCGCGCCTCGGCCGCGAGCGGGCCCAGCGGGTGGTCGCCAGCATCTTCGTCAACCCGACGCAGTTCGCCCCGCACGAGGACTTCGCCGCTTATCCGCGGGACGAGGCGCGCGACGCCGCCTTGCTGGCCGACGCCGGCTGCGACCTGCTGTTCGCGCCGAGCGTTGGCGAAATGTATGCGCCGGGCTTTTCCACGGCCGTGACGGTGGCCGGCGTCTCCGAGCCGCTGGAGGGCGCGGCGCGGCCGACCCATTTCGCCGGCGTCGCCACGGTGGTCGCGAAGCTGCTGATCCAGGCAGGCCCCGACGTCGCCGTCTTCGGCGAGAAGGACTATCAGCAGCTCCAGGTGATCCGCCGCCTGGTCCGCGACCTGGACCTGCCGGTGGAGATCGTGGGCGCGCCGATCGTGCGCGAGCCGGACGGCCTGGCCATGTCGTCGCGCAACGCCTACCTGACGCCGTCCGAACGCCCGGTGGCGGCCCAGCTCAACATCACCTTGGCTGCGGCCGCCGCCGCCCTGCGCGACGGGGGCCGGGTCGACGCCGCGGAGGCGCAAGCCCGCGACGCGCTGCAAACCGCCGGCTTCGCCCGCGTGGACTATGTCGAGGCGCGCGATCCCGAGGACCTGTCGCGACTCGGCCCCGGGCCGATTTCGGGTCCCGGCCGGGTGCTGGCGGCCGCTGTCGTGGGCCGCACACGCCTGATCGACAACACGGCCGTTTGAGCTCGGCTGTGGCGGGTTGTCGCACGGCGCAGCTTTGCGGCGGCGGTGCTGGCTCAAGGCTGCGGAAGCGCGCGCCCGCTCACGGCCAAGCTACAAACGATGTGAATTGCGGGACTTGGTATTCGGTCGGCTAATCGACTTTCGAATAGCCAAGCTTGTTCTTACGACAGCTCTACCACAACACCATAGCTTTACTGTAGCTCAAGCTTAGCTGCTGCGACAACTTGACTGTACGGGGCCTTAATCCCGCGCCCCTATGGTCCCGCTCGCGCGCCCTCGGGGGGCGCCGCGCGTCGAGTCGGGGACTATCCATGAGCTACCTGAAATACGACGGCTCCGCCGCCGTCGACACCGCTGCGCCGGTCGCGAACTTCTACGGGACGTCGGGCCTGTCACAGACGTTCACGGGCGGCTCCGCGGCCGAAGGCTTCTGGGGCGCCGGTCCCGATACGATGAGCGGCGGCGCGGGCGACGACACCTACTACCTTCAGGCCAATGGCGATCGGATCGTCGAGCTGGCCGGCGGCGGGGCGGACAAGATCGTCGCCTGGCAGAGCGTCGACCTGGCCAACTACCAGAACATCGAGAACCTCGAGGTCGACGGCGACAAGACCTACGGCGCGGGCGACGGTCACGACAACATCATCGTCGGCGGCGCGGGCAGCCAGCAGCTCTACGGCGGCGGCGGCCAGGACGTGCTGGTGGGGGGCGCGGGCGCCGACACCTTCGTCATCGTCAAGGGCGACGGCAACGACGTCGTCCAGGACTTCCACCCGGCCGAAGGCGACGTCGTGCGCCTGAGCGCAGGCTACACCACCTTCGCCCAGGTCCAGGCGCACCTCAGCCAGGTCGGCGCCGACGTGAAGCTGGACCTCGGCGGGACCGACGGGCTGATGTTCCGTAACCTCACGGTCTCCCAGCTCAGCGTGTCGAACTTCCAACTGCAGATGGATGCCTCGAAGCTGGGCGCGATGACCTTCCACGACGACTTCTCCGGCCCGCTGTCGCTGTGGGATCCAGAGAGCAATCCGGCGGGCACGTGGCGGCCGGACTTCGGCTACCAGGGCAGCCAGGGCGTCGGCTCCTACACCCTGGTCAGCAACTCCGAGCAGGAAATCTACACCTCGCCCTACTTCCGCGACGCGCCGGGCACCTCGCCGCTGAACCCGTTCACGTCGAACGCGGACGGGACCCTGACCATCACCGGGGCCCCGTCGGCCGACCCCAACATCTTCGGCTACCACTACACGTCCGGCATGCTCTCCACGCAGGCGAGCTTCGCCCAGACCTACGGGTACTTCGAGATGCGCGCCGAGCTGCCGTCCACGGCCGGCGCGTGGCCCGCCTTCTGGCTGATTCCGGCCGACGGCTCCTGGCCGCCGGAACTGGACGTCATGGAGACGCTGACCAGCGATCCGCACGCCGACTACACCACCTGGCACTCGGGGGTCGGCGGGGTGCACACCTCCAACGGCGTCGCCTCCTTCATCCCCGACACGTCCAGCGGCTTCCACACCTACGGCGTGCTTTGGACCGCGACCGACCTCACCTGGTACGTCGACGGCGTGGAGGTGTTCCACCAGGCCACGCCGGCCGACATGAACAAGCCGATGTTCATGATCGCCAACCTGGCGTTGGGCGGCTGGGGCGGGGCGATCGACAACTCGGCCATGCCGGCCCAGATGAAGATCGACTACATCCACGCCTACGGTCTTGCGGACGGGACCTCGACGACGGTGGCCTCGACCACCGCGGGGCTCGCGGCCACCTCACCGGCCTCGCCGCCGCCGCCGGTCTCCCCGCCCCCACCGCCCGCGGGGCAGTCGCTGACCGCAACCGCCGCCTCGACGGTGCTCGTCGGCGGCGCCGGCGACGACACCCTTTCGACTGGCTTCGGTTATGACACCCTGACCGGCGGCGACGGCGCCGACACCTTCCGGCTGACGAAGAACCCCTCAGGATGGGACCGGATCACAGACTTCCAGCTGAGCCATGACAAGCTGGACCTGTCGGCCCTCTTCAAGGGCTACCACGGAACCGATCCCGTCGCCGACGGCTGGGTGACCTTCAGGACCGACGGCCACGGCGGAACCATCCTCTACATGGATGTCG
>Ga0308175_100002060_pt1 | contig 13664 bp, 12 predicted proteins | sample PhyCR1_3_FD_203893 | JGI IMG/M metagenome (GOLD analysis project Ga0308175, IMG submission 203893) | Soil microbial communities from UC Gill Tract Community Farm, Albany, California, United States - DLSLS.C.R1 | ecosystem: Environmental > Terrestrial > Soil > Agricultural land | place: USA...
AGCCGCGATCGTCACCGGCGCCGCCGGAGGGGTCGGCAGCGCCGTCGCGCGGGCACTCGCGGCCGAGGGGTATGGGGTCGCCCTGGCCTCTCGGCGGCGCGACCGGCTGGAGTCTCTCGCCGGCGAGCTCGGCGACCGCGCCCTGGCCGTGCCGACCGACGTCTCGGACGCCGAGCAGGTGAAGCGGCTCGTGGAGACGACGACGGAGCGGTTCGGACGCCTCGATGCAGTGGTCACGGCAGCCGGTGTGCTCCACTGGAAGCCGATCGAGGAGATCAGCGAAGGCGAGCTGGACGAGACGCTACGCGTAAACGTCAAGGGCACCTTCCTGGTAGGACAGGCTGCGCTTCCACACCTGCGCGAGAGCAAGGGCTACCTGATCACGATCGCCTCGGTGTCCGGCCTGATCGGGCAGACCGAGGGCACGGCCTACAACGCCTCGAAGTGGGCGGTGCGCGGCTTCACGCAGTCGTTTCTGCAGGCGGTGCGCGGCGACGGCGTGCGCGCCACCGCGATCTGCCCCGCACGCCTCGCGACGCCGATGCACGGCTACGACGAGGACTCGCCCGAGCTCCTGTCGCCGACGGACGTGGCCGGCGCGGTGCTTTGGCTGCTCTCGCTACGGCCCGTCGTGCAGATCAAGGACCTGATCCTGGAGCGCACGACCGCGTGAGCGATGATGCGCCCATGGACGGCGTGACGATTCTCGAGGGCGAGCGGATGATCGAGGGCGTCGCGTTCGCGCCGCTGAGGCGGATCCCGGACGAGCGCGGCACGATCATGCACATGCTCCGCCGGGACGACCCGCACTTCGTCGGGTTCGGCGAGATCTACTTCACGACCATCTACCAGGAGGCGGTCAAGGGCTGGCACCGGCATCGCGAGCTGACCCTCAACTACGCCTGCCCCGTCGGCCGGATCAAGCTCGTGCTCTTCGACGATCGCGAGGGCTCTCCGACGCGCGGCACGCTCGTCGAGGCGTACCTCGGCCCCGACAACCACGCGCTGGCCGTGATCCCGCCGGAGGTCTGGAACGGGATGAAGGGCCTCAGCGCGCCGTTCGCGCTCGTGGCCAACTGCGCAACGCACACGCACGACCCGTCGCGCTCGGAGCGGCTCGATCCGTACGGCGACGAGATCCCGTACGACTGGTCACGCAGAGACTTCTAGGAGGTCGTGCTCGACCAGCGTCCGCGCCGCCTCGCGGACCTGTGCGTAGGAGAGCCCGGACTGCTCCGCGACGTCGACCAGCGTGTGCTCGCCGTCGGAGAGGTTCAGCACCCAGAGCAGCGAGAGCTCGTCGACGTTCGCGCCGTGGCCTGCGCCGATCGCCCGGTAGAGCCCACGCCGGCCGAGCTGCGGCTCGCCCTTCGGGCTCAGGTTGACGTAGGCAGCGTTCGTCTCGAGCACGTCGAAGACCGCCATGTAGGCATGGAAGCTACGCCCGAGCGCGTCGGGCCGGACGAAGTCCAGGTCGTCGGCCGAGGTGTGGTACTCGGGAAAGCTCCCGGGCGCGGAGCGCGTCAGCGTGCCGACCGGAAGGTTGAACCCCGGTGAGTTGAACTGGCGCTCGTCGCCGCCCCACGGCTCCCATTCGTGCAGCTCGAACGGCTCGCCCGAGTCGCGGAGGACGAGCTGGGCGGCACGGTCGATCTCGGCGTCGCCGCGTCGGCTCTTCTTGTACGTCGGCGGCCCCGGGTCGCCCACGCAGAGGCAGACGAGGCCGTGCTTGACGCGGTCGAGCCGCTCCTCGTTGCGCGCGAGCCACGCGATCGGCCCGATCGTTCCCGGGCTGAAGAGGAAACGGTAGGAGTAGCGAAGCCGACGACCGGCGAGCTCGCGGGCAAGCAGCGCCATCAGCGCCAGGCCCGAGAGGTTGTCGTTCGCCATCGCGGGATGGTCGGCGTAGCCGGAGACCAGCACCTCGTCCTCGGTCTCGCCCGTCACGAACGCCTCCGCGTAGGTCAGCGAGCCGTCCTCGAGCGTCGAGTCGACGCAGACCTCGTACTCGCCCTCCGGCAGCGACTCGAGCAGGCGGTGCTGGACGCAGAAACCCCAATTCGGGCTGTAGTACGAGGTCCGGAACGGGATCCAGTCCGGGTGCTCCGGGAGCGAGAACAGGTGCTCCTGGAGCTCGTCGAGCGACAGCCGCTCTCGCACTGGGACGCTGTATGCGAGCACCTGGAGCGGCGAGTCGGCGTAGTCGACAACGCGCTCGCCGTCGGGGCCGTCGATCCAGGCGCCTGCGATGTTCCACTCCTGCGGAACCGTCCAGTCGAGCACGTGCGTGCCCGTGGGCATCTCGGTCACCTCGAGCGGGACGCGCTCCCGGATCACCTCCAGAGTGCGGCGCAGGCCGTTGCCGGTGATGCTCCGCGGGATCGGGAACAGCTCCCGGATCAGGTCGTGGAGCTCCCCGCCGACCTCCTCGACGCCGGGCAGCTCATTTGGGTCGATGGCCGCCATCTGAGCGCGCCAACTCTAGCCCGGACCTCCGACTGGCTCGCGCTCCCGCCAGTCGAGCAGCCGGTTTCCCTCGTTCGAGGGAGCGGCCGGCCGCCGGGTGACCGATGCCCACTTCGTGACTCGAACGCTGGTTGCCGTAGCCGCGTTTCTGACCAGCGCCGCGATTCTCGCGGTCGGCGCTGCGCCGACCTCCGCGACCGTCACCTGCACCCGCTTCGCCGCCACGAACGGCAGCGACTCAGCCGCCGGCACGAGCGTCGCGCCTTACCGCACGGCGCAAAAGCTGATGGACAGCGTCACGGCCGGTGAGACCGGCTGCCTCGGCCCGGGCACATACAACGAGAACCTCCGGGTCAACCACGGCGGCCAGCCCGGTGCACCGATCCAGCTCACCAGCACTCCGGGCGGGCAGGCCACGGTCGTCGGACGCCTGTACATCCCCCAGGGCTCGAGCGACGTGGTCGTCTCCGACCTCGCCCTCGACGGACGGAACGCGAGCAACCTGCCGAGCCCGACGGTCAACGCCGACCGCGTCACCTTCGTTCGCGACGACGTCACCGACGGTCACACGAGCATCTGCTTCTCGATCGGGTCGCTCGGGTGGGGAACCGCGCACAACGTCGTCCTCGACGGCAACCGCATCCACGACTGCGGGCGGCTGCCGTACGGCTCGACGAACCACGACCACGGCATCTACGTCGAGTCCGCCCGCGGCACGGTGATCGCGAACAACTTCGTCTACGACAACGCCGACCGCGGCATCCAGCTCTACCCGGACGCGCAGGGGTCGACGATCGCGAACAACGTGATCGACGGCAACGGCGAGGGGATCATCTTCTCGGGCGACAACGGCTTGGCCTCGAGCAACAACGTCGTCCGGCGCAATGTGATCAGCAACTCGCGGGTGCGCTACAACGTCGAGTCCTGGTGGCCGACCGGGAACCCCGTCGGCACCGGCAACCTTGTCTCCGAGAACTGCCTCTGGAACGGGACTCAGGGCAACGTCGCCGACCAGGTCGGGTTCACCGCCCCGAACAACGTGGTGGCAAACCCCGGCTACGCCGATCGCACCGCCGAGAACTTCGCCCTTTCGCCGGCCGGCGCGTGCGCCGGGTTCGGCCCCGGTGGAAGCATCTCGCCCCCGCCTCCGGTCCCCCCGCCGCCTGCCGCCACGGCTCCCCAGAGCACGGCGCCGCCCACCGTCTCCGGCACGACCCGCGTCGGCTCCCGGCTGACCGCGGCGACCGGAGGCTGGAGCGGTACCGCGCCGCTGACCTACAGCTACACCTGGCAGCGCTGTGACGCTAGCGGCGCGAACTGCGCGACCACGGGCGTCACGAGCTCCAGCTACTCGCTCACCAACGGCGACGCCGGCGCCACGCTGCGTGCCGTCGTGCGGGCAGAGAACGACGCGGGCGGCGCCTCCGCCACCAGCGCCGCGACTGCGATCGTGCAGGCGAAGAAGGGCGGAAAGATCGCAAGGTCACAGAGCCTCCGCGCCCGCCCGCAGAAGCTCCGCGTGTCGCTGCGGCTGGTCTACAGGCTCGCCCGCCGCTAGAGCCGCGCCGGCCGTTCCCGAGAGCGCCGCGCTTGCAGGTGTTCTCTAAACTCGGTGGAAAGCTGCACGCCTGAGGAATCGTGGCAGGGACCGGCCCATGACAGAACCCACACTCTCGTTCGGGAACCAGCGCGAAGGCGCATCCCGCTATCTCGCCGCGCTGCGCGAGCACTGGGTCTTGATCTTGACGCTCGTGGTCGTCGCGGTCGGCAGCGCCGCGGCGTACTCGTATACAGCGACGAAGAAATACAAGGCGGAAGCTGACCTGCTCGTCAGCCCACAGAGCGACTCCGCATTCGACGGACTGCCCGTGATCCGCGAGTCGAACGGCCTGACCAGCGGCGTGCTGACGGCGGCTCGGCTGATCAAGACGCCACAGGTGGCCGAGGAGGTGCGGACGCGGCAGCCTTTCCGCCTGAGCCGCGACGCGCTGCTCAGCTCGATCGACGTCCAGCCGATCAGCCAGAGCAACATCATCGCGATCGTCGCCACCGCCGGCAGCCCCACGCGCGCTGCCAGGATCGCCAACGCCTTCGCGCTCGGCTTCATCCGCCTTCGGTCCAACGAGTTCGACACTGCGCTGGAGCAGACGATGACCCGCCTGCGGGCACGGATCGCGAACATCCCACCCTCCCAGCTGAGCACGCCGGCGGCCTCCGACCTGCGGGCGCAGCTCGCGCAGCTGCAGACGCTCGCCGGCGCGCCGGACCCGTCGGTGACGCTCGCTTCGCCTGCCGTCCCGCCGAGCAGCCCGTCCTGGCCGCGACCGAAGCTGAGCATGGCGATCGCGCTACTCGTCGCGCTGCTGCTCGGCGTCGGCGCCGCGCTCGCGCTGGAGCACTTCAATCCGCGCATCAACCGCGAGGACGAGCTCCTGCTCGGGCACCGCCTGCCGATCCTGGCTCGAGTGCCGCGCGTCAACGGCAACGCTGCGTCGCGGTACCTCACGCACCGCGGACGCCTCCCGGCCCACGTCTGGGAGGCCTACCGGACGCTGCGCGCATCGCTGACCGGCGCCGGCCCGAACGGCGGGTATCCGCGCACGATCCTGGTCACGAGCGCCATCCCCGGCGAGGGCAAGACGATGACGTCGGTGAACCTCGCGATCACCATGGCTCTTACCGGCGTCAAGGTGATCCTGATCGACGCCGACCTGCGCCGGCCGATGATCGCGACCGTCTTCGGGGCCGCGGCCCGCTCCAACGGCTTCGGCCTGCTGCTCCTCGGCAACGCCTTACCCGAGCTCGCGCTGCTCGAGGCGCCGGGAACGCCGAACCTTCAGCTGCTGCTTTCGAATCCCGAGCACGCCCACCTGGTCGACCTGCTGCAGCGCGAGCGCCTGGACACGGTGCTCGAGCAGCTGCGCGAGTACGCCGACGTGGTCATCATCGATTCGCCACCGCTGACCGAGGTCGGTGACGCGTTGCCGCTCGCGGACGTGGCCGACATGGTGCTCGTCGCCGTCCGTCTGGGGCGCAGCCGTCGCGACAAGCTCGACGAGCTGCGCCGGGCGCTCGCCCAGCGCGGCGTCTCCCCGGCGGGCTTCGTCGTGACCACTCGCCGGCGCAACCGCAAGCCCACGTACGGCTACGGCTACCAGAGCGTCGACCGGCGGCCGTCCGTGGACGAGCTGGCCGGGCCGACGCGAGTCGAAGCCGGTCGCGGCAAGTAGCGACTCGATGGACGTCCGTGGCGCCACGGCAGTCCTTCCGCCTGGGAGAGACGCCGCCCGCGGCCTCGGTCTCGTCGTCGGTGCGGTCCTTAGCGGCGTCGCGATCGGCGCCTTGGCCACGCAGTCGCCCACCCTCGCGATCGCTGCTGTTCTCGGAGTCGCATTCGTCTGGGTCGCGTTCCGCAACCTCGCCGCCGGCCTTGCCTTCTTCGTAGTGCTGAGCTTCTTCGAGCGCCTCCCGGGCTCACCGGCGACCGGCTTGACGCTGCTCAAGGCGGCCGGCTTCGTGCTCGCGCTCGCCTGGCTCGCGACGCTGGCCAGCCGTCGCGGCGGCGCTCCGCTCCTCTTCCGCGACCACCCCTGGCTCGCCTACGCCGCGGTCTTCTTCATCACGTGGTCACTCGCCTCGATGCTGTGGGCCGAAGACGCGATCTCCGCGCGCTTCGAGACCGGGAGGCTCGCGCAGAACGTGCTCTTCTTTCTCATCGTCTTCACCGCGATCTCACGGTCGCAGCACCTGGTCTGGGTGCTCGGGGCGTACCTCGGAGGCGCGTTCATGACGGCCGTCGTCGGGCTCGCCGGCGCCTCGTCGTCCGAGCAGTTCGGTCCCTACGCCGACACGTCGCGGCTGAGCGGCGGGATCAGCGACCCGAACGAGCTCGCGGCGCTGCTGGTCCCTGCGATCGTGATCGGTGCCTTCCTGTTGGCCGTGACCACGTCGCCCCTCTGGCGCTGGCTGCTCGTCACGGTCGTGCTCATCAACTCGCTCGCGCTCTTCCTGACGCAGTCGCGAGGGGGCCTGCTCTCGCTGGCGGTCGTGGTGCTCGTCACACCGGTCCTGGCCGGACCGGTTCGCCTCCGCGCGCTCGTCGTGATCCTCTGCATCGCGGCGATCGGCATCGGCTACTACGCGCTCGTGGCACCGCCGCAGGCGTTGAGCCACGTGACCAAGTTCTCGGTCGGCTCCGGCACGGGTCGCGAGGATCTCTGGCGGGTCTCGGTCCAGATGTTCAAGAACCATCCGCTGGACGGCGTGGGCACCGGGAACTTTCAGGTGGTCGAGCCGCGCTACGCGCTACGCAACATCAACTTGCCGCGGGTCGACCTCGTGGTCAACACGCCGAAGGTGGCGCACAACACCTACCTGCACGTGTTGACCGAGCTCGGGATCGTCGGAATCGTCGCCTTCGGCGGCATGCTCCTCGGCGCCCTCGCGATCGCGTGGCGCGCGATCCAGGAGCTGGCAAGACGAGGCGAGCGGCGACTGGAGATCCTCGGCCGTGGAGTCCTGATCGGGACGATCGGCATGCTCGCCGCCTACGTGTTCATCACGGCTCAGTACGAGAAGCAGCTCTGGCTCCTGCTCGGGATCTGCGCCGCCCTCTCGACACTCGCACGCGCGGGCGAGACGGCCGAGGCCTAGCCCCGGCGAGCCTCCCAGCGGTCGAGCGTCTCGGCGGCCGAGCCGGCCCGGCCGCTGTGCTCGTCGATCCAGTCGAGCAGCCGCCGGTAGAGACGGTCGTAGCCGTTCGCGAGGCGCGGGTGGTGCGAGGGCGGGTGCCAGAGAATCGCGACCGCGCCGCCGTGCTCGGCGACCGGCTCCAGCGTGGCGACCGCGACCTCGTACGCTTCGTCGGCGCCGAGCCCGAGGTAGCGCTCCTCGGCCAGCGTGGCGTCCATCAGGACGAGCGGCAGCTCCCACGCGCCCGCCTCGCGCCGCTCCGTGTCCCAGAGCCGGTACGGGTACGGCGTCCCGGCGCGCAGGCCCGGCAGCGAGGGCCAGCCGATGCTCGAGTCGTAGCGCAGCGCCGCCTCCCGCAGCTCCGCCGCCAAACGGGCCGGATCGCTACGTAGGTAGTGGTGCCGCAGGCCTTGGACCTCGCCGAGCGGCCGCGTCTCCTCGGCGATCGCGCCGGGCTGTTCGCGCGCTCGATAGGACGCGTGCAGCCCGACCTCGACGCCGGCCTCCCGGGTTCGCTCGAGCGCTTCGCGCAGCGCCGGCCCGTAGCGTTCGGGGTAGCCGTCCTGCGGCGCCTCCTGCCGGGTGAGAAAGAAGCAGGTCGACCCGCGCGCGCCCTCGGCCGCGAGCATCTCTTCGAGGGGGTAGTCGGGATCGCGCCCGAGCAGGGCGTCCGCCGCGAACGCGGTCGACTCGTGCAGCCGCCGCCGCGAGCGGTGCGCGACCGAGCCGGCGAGCTTGCGGGCCGCGGTGGGCAGCCCGCCGCCGCCGAGCAGGTCGACGTCGTGCGTGAGCGCGACGAGGAAGCGCTCGCCACCCGGAAATCTGCGCCGCTCGAGCCCGAGACCGGCCGCGAGCTCGGCGAGTCGGGGGGCGGGCGGGTCAGCCGGCGGCAGCGGTCGCCCATGTTGGTCGAGCTCGGCGTCGCGCTCCCGCGCGAGGGTCAGCAGCACGAACACCTCGTCGAGCACCGCCGGCTCGACCGGCACCGACTCGTCGAAGGGCAGCCCGAGCGCGTCGAGCAGCGCGTCGAGCGCGTACCGCTGTTCCGGTTCCATTAGCGAGACCGCAGCGCGGGAAAGAGGATCACGTCGCGAATCGCGTCGCTGCCGGTCAGCACCATCGCCAGCCGGTCGATCCCGATCCCGCAACCGCCCGTCGGCGGCATCCCGTACGAGAGCGCCTCGACATAGTCCGGGTCGCCGGGCTCCGACTCCTCTGCGCCGGCCTCGCGCTCGGCCTCCTGCATCGCGAAGCGCTGCGCCTGCTCCTCGGCGTCGTTCAGCTCGCTGAAGGCGTTCGCGAACTCCATCCCGCCGACGACGGCCTCGAAGCGCTCGACGAGCGTCTCGTCCTCGTCGGTCGTGCGCGCAAACGGCGAGAGCTCGATCGGCCAGTCGTAGACGATCGTCGGGCGGATCAGCTCGGGCTCGACGAAGTGCGAGTACGCATGGTCGGCGAGCTGCGACCACGAGCGGTCGCGCTCGGTGTCCACGCCCGCCTCTTCGAGCTTCGCGCGCAGCTCCGCCTCGTCACGCGACCAGACACCCTTCGCCTCGAGCGCCTCGACGAACTTCACCCGCTCCCACGGAGGCGCGAGATCGAGCTCGTGGCCGCGGAAGGTCACCTTGCTCGAACCTGCCGCGCCGGCCGCGGCCGCGACCAGCGCCTCGGCGCGCTCCATCGTGTCGCGGTAGTCGGCGTACGCCTCGTACCACTCGACCTGCGTGAACTCGGGCGAGTGCTTGTAGGAGATCGACTCGTTGCGGAAGTCCTTGCTCAGCTCGTAGACCTTCTCGAGGCCGCCGACGATCAGCCGCTTCAGGTAGAGCTCGTCCGCGATCCGCAGGTAGAGGTCGGCGTCGAGCTCGTTCGAGTGCGTCACGAACGGCTCGGCGAAGCCGCCGCCGTAGCGCGGCTGCAGGATCGGCGTCTCGACCTCGAGGAAGCCCTCGCCGTCGAGGTACGCGCGCGCCGCGGCCACGATCTTCACGCGCGTGGCCGCCAGCTCACGCGACTCGTCGTTCATCAGCAGGTCGAGGTAGCGCTGCCGGTAGCGCGTCTCGCGATCGGTGACACCGTGGAACGTGTCGGGCAGCGGCTTGCGGATCTTCGCGAGCAGCTCGACCTGGCTCGTGACGAGCGACGGCTCGCCGCGGCGCGAGCGCCCTGGCCGGCCGGTCGCGCCGACGATGTCGCCGAGCGAGAGCTCGAGCCCCTGCTCGACGATCAGCTGGAGCCGGCCCGAGCGGTCGACCAGGTCGAGAAAAGTGAGCTTCCCCATCTCGCGGCGGGCCATCACGCGGCCGGCGACGCGCAGCTCGTCGTCGAGCGTCTCCCCGTTCTCGGCCCGCTCCGCCGCGGCCCGGACCTCGACGATCTCCACCCGGTCTGGGAACCGCTTCGGCAGCATCCGCGCGAGTCTAGTCGCGCCGGAACCCGAGCCTACGGCGGCGGCGCCCGCGGTGCGGCGGGCGGGGCGGAAGCGGCTCGTCGTATGCGATCGCAAACGGGACGTCGTGCGTCAGCCAGTGTGCGAGCGCACCGCCGCCGAGGGCCTCGGCGGCCGCGTCCAACCCAGAGCGCGCCCCGGGGGCGTGCAGGTCCCCCGCCACCAGGTGGGCCAGCTCGCGCTCGATCAAGACGTCTGCTGCTTGCCGTGCCCTCCGCCCGCCGGCGCCCGTGAGCGAGCTCGCCGTCAGCTGCACCAGCGCACCTTCCGCCACCGCGGGAAGGATTTGCAGCGGCGACACCTGAACGGACTCGCTGCGCTCGGGGTGTGCCAGCACCACGGTGATCCCCTCCTCCCGCATTGACGCGACGACGGTCTCGAGACCCAGCGGCCAGCCCTCGTAGGGGAACTCGAACAGCACGTAGCGCGGATTGCCGGCGAGCCCGAACCGGCGAAGCTCGTCGGGCTCGAGCCGCGCCAGAAAGCCCAGCGAGATCTCACCCCCGCTGCGGAGCTCCAGCTCGATGCCCGCGGCGCGCAGCGCGGTCCGGGTCTCCTGGACCAGGCGCTCCATCGTCTCCGGCGTGGTTGGGAAATCGTCGCGGACGTGGGGTGTTGCCGCCATCAGCTCGACGCCTGAGTCGACGGCGGCACGCGCGATCGCGAGGCTCTCGTCGATCGTGCGCGCTCCGTCGTCGACTCCGGCGAGAATGTGCGAGTGGAGGTCGACCACGCGCGCCGAGTCTAAGGCGGCGGGAGCCCGGCCCGGAACAGCGGCCGAGGAGGTTACGCGGCCTTGATCTCGAGGATCTTGAACTTCATCGACCCGCGCGGGGCCGCAACCTCGACGGTCTCGCCCTTCTTCTTGCCGATAATCGCCTTGCCGACGGGCGACTCGTTCGAGAGCTTGTTCTCGGCCGGGTTCGCCTCGGCGGAGCCGACGATGCGGTACTCGACCGTCTGCTTGGCGTCGATGTCCCGCAGCTTGACCTTCGAGCCGATCGAGACGACGTCCTTGGCGACGTCCTTCTTGCTGATTACGCGGGCGTTGCGCAGCCGCTCCTCGAGCGTGGCGATGCGGTGCTCGAGCAGCGCCTGCTCGTTCTTCGCGTCGTCGTACTCGGCGTTCTCCGCGATGTCGCCGAACTCACGCGCGACGCGGATGCGGTCGGCAACCTCGCGGCGCTTGTCGTTCGACAGGTACTCGATCTCCTGCTTCAGGTTCTCGTAGCCTTCTGGAGTGAGTATGACGTCCTTCAACGGGCCTCCTGAAAGAAAAACGCGCGGCGCAGGGGCGCCATCGCGGGCGGGGATGTTACCTATCGAGGTGGATGGACGTCAACTGCCTGCCGATACTATTTCCCGCTCTGTGCAGGTAGATCTTCGGAGCCCCTGGACGATCCGCGACGTCGACATCCCGACGCGGCTCGTGCTCGCCCCGATGGCCGGTGTGAGCGTGCAGGCGTTTCGCCGCCAGGGACGGCGCTACGGCGCAGGCCTCGTCTGCTCGGAGATGGTCAGCTGCGCCGGCCTCCACCACGGCAACGAGCGCACGCTCGGCTACCTGCGGATCTCGGCCGACGAGCGGCCGCTGGCGGTGCAGATCTTCGGCTCCGAGCCCGAGGTGATGGCCGAGGCGGCACGGATGGTCGAGGACGCCGGCGCCGATCTGGTCGACGTCAACTTCGGCTGCCCGGTGAAGAAGGTGACGAAGACCGGCGCCGGCGCGACGCTGCTCGAGGATCCCGAGCGCGCCTGCGGCGTGATCTCGGCGGTGGCCGAAGCGGTCTCGGTGCCCGTCACGGTCAAGATGCGCCGCGGGATCGAGAACGGCTCGCGCTCTTGCCTCGAGCTCGGGCCGCGGCTCGTCGAGGCCGGCGCCTCCTCGCTGACGCTGCACCCGCGCTCGGCGCGACAGATGTACACGGGCGAGGCCGACCACTCGCTGACCGCCGAGCTGGCGGCGCTGGTCGACGTGCCCATCGTCGCGTCCGGCGACGTGACCTCGCGCGCGCGGGCGCAGGCGATCCTGGCCACGACCGGCGCGGCCGCGGTGATGATCGGCCGCGCGGCCCAGGGCAACCCCTGGGCGCTACGCGAGATCCTCGACGGCGACGCGGACGGGCCGACGCGCGAGGAAGTGGTCGCCGAGCTGATCCTGTTCATGCGCGAGACCGTCCGCGAGCTCGGCGAGCGGCGCGCGACCGGCTTCCTGAAGAAGTTCTACGGCTGGTACCTCGGCCGCGGCCGCTTCCCGCGCCCGTTCAAGGCGGAGCTCGTGCAGCTCGAGAGGCTCGACGAGGTCGAGACGCGCCTGCTCGCGGCAGCGCCCGGAGCGGCCGAGGTCCTGGATCGATTGGTCGCGGAGCTGCCCGACGGCGAGGACGACGTCGTGCTCGACCTCCCGATCTCGATCTACGGCGGCGGCTGACCCGTCCCGAGGTGCTCGGCGACGAAGCTGCCGACCGCGCCGGCGATGCGTTCGGGCGCGAACGAGATCAGGTCGTGGATCGCGTTCGGAACAGCCTCGACCCTGGCAGCGGGTAGCGCAGCGCGAAATCGCGCGACGGCCTCCGTCGCACTGTCCGCTGCAACGAGCAGCAGCACCGGCACGCCCGCGGCGGCGATGGCCGGATAAGCGTCGGCAAGCGGCTCGAGGCGGCTGCCATGATAGATCGCGCCGACGACCTCCGCGCTCGCGATCGGCGCGACGCGGCCGTTCTCCTCGCGCATGACGGCGCGGTGCGCTTCCTCCAGCGCCGCTGTCCAGCGTCGGAGCGATTGGCGCTCGTACGCGAAGTACGCCTCCCAACCGTCGAAGGTCTCCTCCTCACGCTCGGCGCGCGCCTCCTCGACGGCGGCCTGCAGGCCGGTCTGCGGGTACGCGCCCTGGTGGCCGCCCTCGACCAGCGCGAGCGCCGTCAAGCGCTCCGGGTAGCGTGCCGCGAGCCACACGCCGACGCGCCCGCCCCACGAGAAACCGAGGAACGCGGCCCGGTCGATTGCGAGTTCGGAGAGCAGCTCCGCCGCAGCCTGGGCCAGCCGCGTCGGCCGAAACGAGTCGGGATCACCTGCGGCCGAGGCTCCGTGGCCCGGCGGGTCCGGGGCGATCACGTGCAGCCCGTGCTCGCCCGCGAGGATCGGCCCGATCTCGTTCGCGTGCAGGCCTGTCCCGCCGACCCCGTCCCAGTAGAGGAGCGCCGGGTCGCCGCGACGGCCCCACTCGTAGAGCTTCACTCGTGATTCCGCTCCCAGACGAGCCGCACGCCTTCCAGCGTCAGGAAGGGGTCGATCGTCTCCAGCGTGCGCGCGTGCGGGACGATCAGGTCGGCCAGGCCGCCCGTCGCAACCGTCTGCGCCTCGGCGCCGAGCTCCTCGCGGATGCGCTCGACGATCCCGTCCACCTGGCCGGCGAACCCGTAGACGAGCCCTGACTGCAGGCTCGAGGCGGTGTTCTTCGCAATCACCGTCTCCGGCTCGGCGAAGTCGACCTTGAACAGCCGCGCCGCCCGCGAGAAGAGCGCTTCCATCGAGACCTCGATCCCTGGCGCGAGCACTCCGCCGACGTACTCGCCATCCGGCGAGACGACGTCGAAGTTCGTCGAGGTGCCGAAGTCGACCACAATCGCCGGCGGCCCGTAGCGCTCGACCGCCGCGACGGCGTTCGCGATCCGGTCGGGGCCAACTTCGCGCGGATCGTCGTAGCGGATCGGGACGCCGGTCTTCACGCCCGGGCCGAGCTCGAGCAGCTCCGCCTTCGCGTACTCCTTGGCAAAGTCTTCGTACGAGCGGTGCAGTTGCGGCACGGTCGACGCGAGCGCGATCCCTGCCACCGCTTCGAGGTCGACGAAGCTGCCGTAGAGCGCGCCCAGCTCGTCGCCGCTGCGGTTGCGCTCGGTCGCCACGCGCCAGTGCTCGCGCAGCTCCTCAGCCTCGAAGAGCCCGAAGACCGTCTGCGTGTTCCCGACGTCGATCGCCAGGAGTGCCATGCGCGGGAGGCTACTTCAGCGCCAGCGCGGGGATGCTCCAGTCCTGGTAGACGCCGACGTAGACGAGG
>Ga0308175_100002061_pt1 | contig 13663 bp, 15 predicted proteins | sample PhyCR1_3_FD_203893 | JGI IMG/M metagenome (GOLD analysis project Ga0308175, IMG submission 203893) | Soil microbial communities from UC Gill Tract Community Farm, Albany, California, United States - DLSLS.C.R1 | ecosystem: Environmental > Terrestrial > Soil > Agricultural land | place: USA...
ACCGTCACCGGCACCTTCCCCGGATGCTTCTGCAGCTCGTCGAGGAGCCGCTTCATGCTCTGGCTCAGCTGCCGGACGTCGGAATAGAACCCGGTATCGGTGGCGAACTTGCCCAGACTGCCGCGGCCGCTGTTCATACCGGCCAGCACGCTGTCGAGCCGGGCGCCGGTGGTGGTGAGCTGGGCCGTCATGCTCGCCAGGTTGCTGGTCAGCGTATCGGCCCGCCCCAGGGTGCGGGCGAGCGCTGGGTTGCCGAGGGTGCTGTCCAGACGGTCGCTCAGCGCGCGGAACGAGGCCATGGTACGGGTCAGCTCCGCCGACGGGCCCGACTTGGTGTCGCTCAGCATCAGCATGGTGCGCTGCGTGGCCTTGAGCGTGGCCTGGAGCTCGTTCATCGTCTCGTACAGCTCGTCGGCCGTCTTCTGGTTCACGATCGCCTGCGCGCCCAGCAGCACGCTGTCGGCCCGGTCGCCCAGCGCGGCGGCGCGGTCGGTCAGCCCGGCCTTCATGCTCCCGATGATGATGTGGCTTCGGGGCAGCGGCTCGGCGGCCTTGCCCGGATCGAACTCGATGGCCGCGTCGCCCACGAAGCCCACCGCCACCACCGAGGCCGAGGCGTCGATCCGAGGCTGGATCTTTTCGGGCAGGCTCACCGAGACGATCACCTTGCCGACGTCGGCCAGCTGAATCTTCTCCACCTTGCCGACCGAGACGCCCGAGATCCGTACCAGCGAGCTGGCCTTGAGGTTCCCGGCGTCCTGGAACTGGACCTTGTAGAACTTGTCGCTGTCCCCGCCCAGCGACCGGCCGCTCAGCCAGGTCGTGCCGACGAAGAACAGCACGAACGCCGCGATGACGAGGGTGCCGACGGTAGCTTCCTGCTTGTAGGCCAGGTCCATGAGGCGCTCAGGCGGCGATGATAGCGTGGTGGAAGTCGCGCTCCAGGAACTCCTGGACCCGCGGGTCGGTCGAAGCCAGGAACTCCTTGGGCGTGCCCTGCTGGACGATCCGGCCGCCGGTGAGCAGCGCGAGCCGGTTGGCCGTACGGAATGCGCCGCGCACGTCGTGGGTCACCATGACGCCCGTTACCCCCAGGGTATCCGCCAGGCTCCGCACCAGCTCGTCGATGACGTCGGCGTTGACCGGGTCGAGCCCCGACGTCGGCTCGTCGTAGAGCAGGTACTTCGGGCTTCCCGCGATGGCGCGGGCAATGCCCACACGTTTCCGCATGCCGCCGGAGAGCTCGGCCGGGTACTTCTCGATGGTCTCGGGGGCCAGGTTCACCAGCCGGATGCACTCGGCCACGCGCTCGCGCGCGTAGTCGAGGTCGCGATACTTGCGCTCGTCGGTGATGCCGAGCCGCACGTTCTCGAACACGGTGTCCGAGTCGAACAGGGCGCCGTTCTGAAACACGTAGCCGATGTGGGAGCGGAGCTCCGCCAGCTCGTGCCGCTTGAGCCGGCCGACGTCCTTGTCGTCCACGATGATGGTGCCGCTGTCGGGCCTGATGAGCCCGATGATGTGCTTGAGCAGCACGCTCTTCCCCGTGCCCGACGGGCCCAGCAGTGCCACCGTCTCGCCCTCCTGCACGTTGAAGTTCACGCCATCGAGGACGATCTGCTTGCCGAACTTCTTGTGGATGTCGATGAGCTCGATCATTGGTTGAGCAGCAGCTTGGTGAGGATCACGTCGAGCAGCAGGATCATGACCGAGCTGCTCACCACCGCGCCCGTGGTGGAGCGGCCCACCCCTTCCGCGCCCTGTTGGGTGTTGAAGCCCATGTAGCAGGAGATGATGGTGATGCAGGCGGCGAAGAAGAACGCTTTGATCACCGAGTAGGTCGCGTCGAACGAGCGCCAGAAGGTGCGGGCGCCGTAGGCGAAGTCCGCGTCGGTGATCGGCAGCACCAGCTTCATGCTGAACCAGCCGGCCCCGATCCCCATCACGTCGGCGAACACGGTGAGCACCGGGATCATGATGAGGCCCGCGAGCACCCGCGGAATGATCAGGTGCGACGAGGGCGAGCGGCCCAGGCTCTCCAGCGCGTCGATCTGCTCGGTGACCCGCATGGTGCCCAGCTCCGCCGCGTAGCGGGCGCCGATCCGGCCGGCCAGAATGAGCCCGGTGAGCACGGGGCCCAGCTCCAGCACGATCGACTCCACGATCACGCCGGCCAGGTAATAGATCGGGATGGTGCCGGTGAACTGGTACCGGGCCTGGAGCGCGGTGACGCCGCCCGCGAAGCCGGAGATGAGCAGCACGATGAACAGACTGCCGACCCCGATGTTCCACGCCTCGGTGAACATCCGCGGCAGCCAGATGCGCACCTCGTTGAGGCTCCGGACCAGGTCCACGATCAGCATCGAAACCCGGCCCACGTGCGCGGTGGCGTCGATGAACCAGCGGCCGACCAGTCGAGGCAGCGCGAGAGCTTCAGTGGCCATGAGCGGGGAGCGGCTCCTGGGTGGACGACGTCGGCGTGGGCGTCCCCGGGCCTGGCGTGGCCGCGCGACGCGCTGATCTCTATCTTCACCCCCCATGGCTCGCAAGTCCACCCCTCGGCCGCGCGGCGCCGCGCCGCCGCACGCGGCGCTGTTTCGACGCCGCCTGCTCCGCTGGTTTCGGCGGCACGGGCGGGACCTCCCGTGGCGCCGAACCCGTAACCCGTATCACATCACGGTCGCCGAGTTCATGCTGCAGCAGACCCAGGTGTCCCGGGTGGAGGCCTACTATCACCGCTTCCTCGAGCGATATCCCACGGTGGAGGCGCTCGCCCGCGCCGAGCCCGCGACCGTGCGCGAGGCCTGGGACGGCCTGGGCTACTATCGCCGGGCCGCCAACCTGCACCGCCTGGCCCGGACCGTGGTCGATCGGCACGACGGCGTCATCCCGTCCGATCCCGCGCGCCTCCTGGACCTTCCGGGGATCGGCCGCTACACCGCCGGGGCCGTCGCCAGCTTTGCGTACCAGCGCGCCACACCCGCAATCGACACCAACGTGGCCCGGGTCATCCGGCGCGCGTTCCTCCCCCGGCTCGCGCCCGGCGGCCACCAGCACCGGCTATGGGAGACCGGCGCCGCCATCATGCCGCGCCGGAACGGCGCCGCGGCCTGGACCTTCAACCAGGCGATCATGGAGCTTGGCGCACTGGTCTGCACCGCGCGGGTAGCCCGGTGCGGTGAATGTCCGGTGAGCGGGGCGTGCGCGACCGGCAGAAAAGCGGTGAAGAGGACGACCGCGATAGGAAAATCGGGCGAAGCGCGATAGCGGTGGTGGAGGCGGTGGCGATAGCGACGGTGGTGGCGGTGGCGGTGGCGATAGCCACGGCGATGGCAACGACGATGGCGAGAGCGATAGCGGTGGCAGTGGACGATCCCACCGATCGTGCGGTCCCGGAGCTGTTACGTCCGCGTAGAAGTCACCCTGAGCGCGGCAAGAAGGCCGCCGCCGGAATTGATCTGATGTTGCTGAAGACCACCGACTCTAACGCATGCGTCGGGTGTTCTACGTCTACATCCTCGCGAGCGATACACGCGAGCTCTTTGTCGGGATCACGAACAACCTGATCCGCCGCGTTGCCGAGCATCGTGCGGGCGCCGATCCCTATCGCTACGTCTTCCGCCACACCGCGACTCGGCTGGTGCATGTGGAAGCCGCCGGGGAAGCCCGAGATGCCATGCGCCGAGAGGAGCAGCTGAAGAGCTGGAGCCGCAGGAAGAAACTGGCATTGATCGAAGCGACAAATCCAGGCTGGGACGACTTGGCGGCCGGCTGGCCCACGAGCTGACTGCGGCGCCTAGCGAAGCTGAGCCCGGTTCTCCCGGCTCGGGCTCTCCGGCTTCATCGAGGGTGAGTTCCTGCTATCTCACCAGTGCCCCGGCCACCAGGGCCAGCAGCGCCAGCGTCCCCGACACCGATCCCACCACCCGCTGGCGCTGACGCAGCTCGTCGAAGTAGGCCGCGCCCGACCCCACCGGATCCAGCCGGGAGAGCTTCGCCGCCGTCGGCAGGCCGATCAGAAGCACAATCAGCGCGCCCAGCACGCCGGCCCCCTGCATGATGAGGAGCCATACGCTGAAGCCTACCAGCTCGCCGATCCGGGCTGACACGGAAAAGGTGAGTATCAGCCCCGACAATACCGCGAGCAGGGCCCCCGGACCGATGATGGCCTTGTAGACCGCAGCCTGGGCCCGTACCACCGCGCCCATCCCGGCCCGCTCTTCCCGCTTGCTCGCGACTCCCGCCACCATCACAGCCAGGCCACCCCCCAACCACATGGTGAACCCGAGCAGGTGGAGAAACAGCCATAGTCGGATCATGAGCGGATCAGCTGCTGACCGAGGAGAGGATGGCCCCGTCGATAGGCTGACGGCCGCCGAACCCGGCGTCGATCTCGTGCCAGTGGGAGATGCGATCTTCGCCCAGCCGCCAGCACAGGAAGATCGGCCGATCCTCGCGCAGCGAGTAGAAGTCCACCAGACCGGCCTCGAACCCCTTGAACACGCACCCGATGGCCTCGAGCTCCTGGAGGTATCGGTTGATCCGCTCCGCGTGGCGGGTCACCTCCTCGCGCGCGGCCACCAGCTCGGCGGTCTCGCCCCAGTCGGCCCGGGCCCCGCCGGTAAGGATCTCGAACCGGCCCACCGCCGCGCGCCAGGCCGGGTACTCGGTGGTCAGATCCTGCACGATCCGGCGCACCAGCGGAAGGGTCCGCTCCGCTTCGGCGAGCGTGAACAGCTTGAACTCGGGCATACTTACCCCCACACGATCTCGACTCCCGGCACCTGCTCCGGATGGCTGATGAATCCGATCACCAGGCCATCGCCGTCGACCACCGTGATCGTGGGTCGAAGGTGGGAATCATTGGGGTCCAGGTCCATCCGTACCTTAAACCCGGCCAGCTCCTGGTCGCCCCGGACCACCGCCGACTTGGTCCGCATCAGCGAATCGGCTCGCGTATGCCAGGGATGCTTGCCTTCGGCCAGGCAGCGAGTGACCAAGTCCCGGTCGCTGAGCGTGCCGAGGAAGCGGCGCGTACGGTGGTCGTCCACCACTGGAACCACCGAGATGTTTCGGGTCTTGAACATGATGGCCACCTCGCTCGCCATGGCTCCGGCAACGGCGACGTGGGGATCGGCGACCATGACTTCGGAAGCTTTCATGTGGCTCAATTTGCGCCGATAGAGGTGGGGGTCAAGGCCGCGCCGGGAACTGTGCGAGCGCCTCGCGTGCCGCCCGATGGCCGTCCTCGGCGTAGCGCCGCATCCGGTCGACCTGAAAAGTGGCGCCCCGCTCCACCGGCGGCCGCACGTGGACCAGGGCCGGCCGCCCCGAATCGCACCGCCAGGCCTCGAGTGATACGGCGGTCAGCGCCGCCATCATGGTGCCGAGCGCCTCGTCGTGGGCGCGCACCATGGGCGGCAGCGCCACCTCCGGCCCGGCCGGGAGATCCTGCCCCGGCCCCACGTCTACCGCCACTACCGGCTCCTTGACGACGTGGGCCGCCGCGGCCAGCGGCAGCACGCCGTGAACCCCGCCGTCGCCGCACCGCCGACCCGCCAGCACGACCGGTGGATAGTAGAGCGGCAACGCACAGGTGGCGCACAGCACATCGATGAGTGGTGCGTCGGCCCCGCCGTCCCCGAACAGCACCAGCGCTCCCGAATCCAGATCCGCCACCGCGACCGTGAGCGGCACCGCCAGATCGGCGAACCGTCGGGCCGGCACCAGCTGCTCAATCGCGCGCCGGAGGGGGGCGGGCCGAAGCAGCGAGCGCGCGAAGAGCCCCGAGAGGAGCGCGAGCGGCTCGCGCACCACCCCTCGGGGCCCCACCTCGGCCAGCCGATCCAGCAAGGCCGGCGGCTCGGCTCCTCCAGCGAGGCCCGCCGCCATCACCGCTCCCATGGACGTGGCGACATAGCGCGCGATGGTCCGGCCGGACTCGGTCACCGCGCGCACGGCGCCCAGGTGCGCGGCGGTCTTGGCGCCTCCCCCGCTCAGCACCAGCGCGACCGCGCGCTCGCTCATGAAGAGCGCTTGCCCAGCCGGCGCGTTTCCGCCCGCTGATAGCGCGCGTGCTCCTCCGGCGTCTCGGGAATCAGTCGGGGCACGCGACAGGGCTTGCCGGTCTCGTCGATGGCGACGAACACCACATGCGCGGTGTGCGTGTGGCGCCGCTCCCCGCTGCTCACTGTCTCGGCGTGGACCTCCACGGTGATGTCCATCGAGCTGTTCCCGACGAAGTCCACGGTCGCCTCGCAGGTCACCAGCGAGCCGACCCGGATGCGCTCGCGGAAGTCCACCCGGTCGATGGCCGCGGTTACCGCGGGTCCGCCGGCATGCCGGATGGCCGCCACCGCGGCGGCCTGGTCCACCAGCGCCATCAGCTCCCCGCCGAACAGATCGCCCAGCACGTTCTGCATGTTCGGCATCACGAAAGTGGTGATGGTGCCGACGCTGTGGGACATGGGACGGGAAGGTGGATGCATGGGAGTCGGGGTTGGAAGAGGTCGGACCTCGACGGTCCGCACGGTCGCACGCCGACGGATCAGACGATCAGTAATCCACCGGCCTCAAGTAGTACTCGCCGATCGCCGTCGCGCTCAGCATGGCGACCGTCGGCAGGCGCCGCTTCCAATGGGTGGAGTCGAGCCGCTTGCGCACCAGCTCGACCTCATGCTCCGAAAATCCCAGCGCCATGATTTCGGGCGCCTTGTAGCCCAGCAGGATCCAGTGCAGGATGGCGTCCGCCTCGGGATAGCTGATACCGAAATCGCCTTCGTCGGTCTGACCCTTGATGAGGTCGGCGCTGGCGGGCTTGGACACGATTACGTCGGGCACGCCGAGGTGCCGGGCCAGCGCCCAGACCTGGGTCTTGAACAGGTCGCCGATCGGGTTCACCGGCGGCGAGTCGTCAGCATGCCATGTGAAGTACCCGAACAGCCGCTCGGTCTTGTTCCCGGTGCCGAGCGGCAGCGCCCCGTGGGCGGCGCTCAAGTCGAACAGGGTGATCATCCTGGTCCGGGCCATCATGTTGCCCAGGCGGCCCGGGGTGGGCGGCTCCGCGATGGCGGCGGCCAGCCCATCCACCGCGGCGCTGATGTCCACCGTCTCGGCCGGAATGCCGAGCGCATCGATCACCAGCTGGGCGTGGGCCAGGCTGTCGGTACTCGAGGTCCGATAGGGCATCCGCACGCCGATCACGTTGGGCGCGCCCAGCGCCTCCGCGGCCAGGTAGGCTACCAGCGAGCTGTCCACCCCGCCGGACAGGCCGATCACCACGCGCTCGAAGCCGCGCCGGCGCTCTACCTCGTCGCGAATGAACTCGACCAGCCATCGGCGGGTCAGTTCCGGGTCGATGGCGAGGGGGTCGCGGCCGGGGTTGGCGCGCATCGCGACCGGCGGAAGGGCCGGGCGCCTCTCCGGCTGGGACGTCATGGGGGCGCCAGTACCTCCGAAGGCGCGCCCGGCGGCCAACCCGTTCTCCTGCCCCGGCCTGGGGCCGCCAGCCGGGCGCCCACCTCGCCGCGCGTCGTGCAGCGAACCCAGCAGGTGAGGCAGCCGCATCTCGAGATCCGCCAGCAGAGGCAAATCGGTGCGCGCGCGGGTGATCTCCTCGAAATCGAGCGTCGCCTGCAGCACCGCCTCGTCGAACACCGGTGCCTCGGCCAGGAGGTCGCCCCGGGGCGTGGCGATCAGGCTTCCGCCCGGAAACGCCTTGCCGCCCTCGAACCCCACCAGCTGCGCCAGCGCGACGTAGACCCCGTGCTCGCCCGCCATGTCCTGCGCCAGACGGGTCCACCGGCCCAGGCTGCCGGGCCGGCCCGGCGCTTCCTCGGAGGAGATGACGCCCCGCGCAGGGCTCGCGCTCGGGATGATGATGAGCTGGGCGCCGGCCAGCGCCGCGAGCATGGACGTGAAGGAGTGCCAGGCGTCCTCGCAGATCAGGATGGCCGCCCGGCCCCATCGGGTGTCGAACGCCTGCACGCTGCGGCCCGCCTCGACGAAGCGCTCCTCATCGAACACGCCGTAGGTCGGGAGGAAGATCTTGCGGTGGACGTGGCGTACGCCCGCGTCGGTCCCGCCCAGCGTGGCATACAGCGCGGAGTTGTAGAGCCGGTTCTGGTGCACTTCGTAGAAACCGATGGCAACGTCGAGCGACGGCGCGCCGGCATCCCGATGCTGACAGCTCAGATCGTGGAACAACTGCTCCGCGCTGACCGCGAGATCGCGTACACCGCCCTCGAGGAAGTATCCGGTCAGCGCCGCCTCCGGCCCGACGATCAGCTCGGGGGGCTCCGGCTGCCCGGCAACCTCCCGGAACACCGCGCCGAGCCGGCCGAGGTTGTCCTGGTAGGCGCCCTTGCGGGGCCGCAGTTGAGCGATGGCGAGGCGAAGCACGGCCGAAATGTATACCTTTCAACATGCTCTGGTACATCGCAGCGGGAAGCGCCATCGGTGGTGTGGCGCGCTATCTGCTCGGGGGTCTGCTCCAGCGCCAGACCGGGGCCACCTTCCCCATCGGCACCCTCATCATCAACATCACCGGCTCCTTTCTCCTCGGTTTGATCCTGCGGTACGCGATGGACACCCCGACGCTTTCCGCCGAAGCGCGAGCGTTTCTCACGGTCGGGTTCTGCGGCGGCTATACGACCTTTTCGACCTTCAGCTACGAGACCGTCGCGCTCATGGAGGACGGTCAGTGGCCCCGGGCAGCGGTGTACGTCGCGCTGAGCCTCGGAGTGTCGCTGTGCGGCGTATTCCTCGGCATCGCGACCGCGCGCGAGCTGGTGGCGGTCAGGCTCAAGCCATGACGCTTCACGGCCTCACCGGCGAGCGCACCCTGATGCGGATTCACATCGGCGAGCGCGACAAGTACCACGGCAAGCCGCTGTACGAGGCGATCGTCCTGTTGCTTCGGCAGCGCGGATATGCCGGCGCGACGGTGTTCCGCGGCATCATGGGCTTTGGAGCCAGCGCCGGCCTCCACAGCGAAAAGGTGCTCCGGCTTTCGCTCGATCTGCCGCTGGTCATCGAATGCGTCGAGACGGCCGAAAGGATCGAGGCCATTCTTCCGGAGCTCGACCGCATGATCGGCGGCGGACTCATCACCCTCGAACGCGCGCAGGTCGTGATCTATCGGGGCACCGATCCCCAGACTGGGTCGGCATGACCACACCGGTGCAGGCGCTGGCGGGCGTGCCGAACGCATGCCAGCTGCTCCCCACGGTCATAACGGGTGGGCAGCCGACGGCCGCCAATCTCGAGGCCTTCAAGGCCGCGGGGGGGCAAGTGGTGCTGGACTTGCGTGACCCGATGGAGCCGCGACCGTTCGACGAAGCGGCACAAGCACGCGCGATGGGGCTCGAGTACCTGACGGTCCCGGTCACGCCGGGTACCATGACCGACGCGACCCTGGACCGGATTCTCGGCGTGCTCCGCCAGGCGGGCGACCGGACCGTGTTCGTTCACTGCGGCAGCGGCAACCGAGTCGGCGGTGCGATGCTGGCTTCGCTGATACTCGACCACGGGTTCGAGGAGGAAGACGCCGTTGACCAAGCCATGCGGGTAGGGCTCCGAAACGCCGACCTCATGGAGTGGGGCTTGGACTATGCCAGGAGACATCGCCCCGGCTAACGGGCTGGGACGAGCAAAGGGGGCATGATCGAGGATCATGCCCCCTTTACTTTGTGGACGGTTGAAGCCTTACCGGCGGCGGAAGCCGCCACCGCCGCTTCCACTCCCACCATTCCCGTGCCCGCCGCTCCCGCTACCACCGCCACCGCCCCGCATGCCACCACCATCGGACGGAGCCGACCTCGGCGGGGGTGAATACGATCCGCGGTCACCACCGCGGTCCACCGAGCGTGGCTCCGATGGCCGCGCGTCGGACGGACGAGGGTCGGACGGACGAGACTCGGATGGCCGCGCCTCGGGCGGACGAGAGTCGGACGGACGCGCGTCGGATGGCCGTGGGTCTGCCGAGCGCGTCTCGGGGCGGTACACCCCACTCGACTCTCCCGAACTATCGTACCGGCGTGCCTGAGGCTGGGGGTCGGGGCGGTTGTCCGGCCGGGCATTCCCGGCGTCACCAGAGCCGCGGCCCTTGGACCCGTCGTCTTCCGGACGCGCCCGGCGAGCGTCTATCTGGGTCGGAGAACGGTCGCTATTCGCGGCCGTCGGTTCCGGACGGTCCGCTGCTCGCCGCGGCGTGTTGTCCGGCCGGCTCGGGCGGACCTCCTGAGGCAAGTTCCGGCCATCGGTGCGATTCCGACTGTCGGGGACGATGCTGCGCTCCTCTTGCGGCGGACGCGCCCGACGTGCGTCGATGCCCGGCTGGCTCGCGCGATTCTCGACCCGGCGCCCGCCGTTCGACTCGGGCGCGCGCACCGGCGTGCGATCACCATCACGGCGCGGCGTGTTGGCGCCCGAGGGCGCACGGGTACGACCGTCCAAGGCGGTCCGACCCTCACCCGCCGGCCGAACGTCGGTCACGCGCCGAGCCGGACTGGCGTTGGCGGGCTGCCGGTCACGAACCACCGGCGGCATGTAGACGGTGTTCACCGCCCGGCCGAAGGTGTAGCGGCGGTCGCGGTACGGCCCGACGCCGCCATCGGTCCGGAACCGGTACGGCGAGTAGGGTCGGTTCCAGCCACCATAGAAGTTGTTGGCGTAGTAGTACCGGTTGCTGAAATGGTAAGGGTTGTAATAGTACCCGCCGTAATAGCCGTAAGTCGGGTAGTAGTACGGCCGATAGTTGTAGGGCCGGTAGTAGTACGGGTCATAAAAGAACGGATCGTAGTACGGGCTATAGCCGGCGTAGAATGGATCGTAGAAGGACCGGCGATAATACGGCCGGCCGAAGAACAGCCCGATGGACAGGCTGTACGGCGAGCCGTAGTACGAGCGGCCGCAGAAGTAGGAGTAGCTGCAGTCGTCGTAGTAGTTGTTGTAGCCCGGCGCATACTCGGACGCGTACACCACGCGCTCGAGCACCTCGTAAGTCAGGACGTCGTAATCGAAGCTGTTATCCACCATCCGGCGGACCAGCTCGTTGAGGTCCTGCTCCGGATCCGAAGACAATCGCTGGGGCGCCAGGTTGCGGTAGTCCCAGTGGTCGCCTAGCACGAACTGGTCGAACCTGAACGGATCGTGGGAAACGGCCGCGTACACGGTGCCCTGCCCGCGGTCGTTGTCCACCGTGAACGATTCGCGGCCGCCGCGGCCCTTGATCTCGTACTTGCGGCCACCGCGGACGAAGTCGTCGTCGCCCGGGTCGAGCGGAAACAGTACCCGGAGGTGCCCGCTGGGATCAGCGTGCAGCACCAGCAGGTAACCGTCCTCACGGGTGCGGACCTGCACCTTGGCGCGGTCGCCCGGCAGGAACCGGCGATCGTTGCTGATCCAGACCTGGATGGCCGGATCGTCACCCCCGGGGTTCGGGACCGCGGTGGGGCCCGAGGTTCCGAGGGCAAGAAGAGGAAGGAGTAAGGCCGCGATCATGGCACCCTCCGCGATACTGCTGTTCCAGCGTGAAAACTCGACGTGACAAGCCGCTGTGGGGCCTACGGATAGCACCTTTCCCACTGCCAGCCTCGTGCCACCGCGTACTACTGTTGAATTTCAAACACTTACGCAAAGGTGAGGGTTCCCGGCTGTCTACCGGAGTGGACGGTTGAAGCGGCCTGGTGTTACCCGTGACGACGACGGGATCAGGGCTTGCTGGTCTCCCGCCCGCCGTTCCACCGGTGCCAGTACAGCCGCATCTCGCTGACCAGGCCCCCCTGGGTCTCACAGAACATGGCGCCGCGAGCGTCCACCCACTCGCCGGTCCGCTTGCGACGGAACACGCATTTGAACTCGGTCGAAAACCAGGGGCCGGCCGCATAAATCTCGCCGGACGAGAACGTGACCTCCGACTGACTATAGGGAACGTCTAGCCACCAGCGCCTGATCGCCTGGGTGCCCTTGAGCGGGTCGGAGAAAGGCGTCTCGACGAAGACCGCCTCCGGCGAGAAGACGGATATGATCTGGTCCACGTTTGCCCCGGACCATCCTGCCCCGAAGGCATCGACCAAGGCGCGGCCCAGCGCGCGGGTATCGGGTGCTTGCTCAGGCGCCGGTGCATGGGGAACTTCTTCAGAGGCCATGCCCCTCAACATACATCCTAGGTGCCTGCTCCGCGCTGTGACGATTTTGGCACTCGACACGACCCGGAGATTGGACGGGTCCGGTTGAGCCGCCGGGGGCGGGCGTGACCCGGCGCAGCCCGAGGGCGAGGGGCGTAGTTACCCTGGCCCTGGGGGTAACCTTGGTCCTCGCCGGCGCGGTTGCCGCCCAGGAGCAGGAAGCCGATGCCGCGTGGCGCCAGGGACGCATGGACGACGCCCGGGCTGCTTACCGCAGCATCTTGGCGCAGGATTCCATGGCATTCGTCGCCAACCTTCGACTCGGCCTACTGCTCGGCTGGCAGGGGAAGCTGGATTCGTCACTGGCCTTGATCGGTCGGGCACGGCGGGCGGACCCCCGCGACCCGGAAGCGCGGCTGATCCAGGCACGGGTGCTGGCCTGGCAGCACCGCTATGCCGCGGCCCTGGCCGGCTATGACAGCGTGCTGGCAGACCAGCCGGCCCTCATCGAGGCCCAGGTGGGGCGGGCGCAGGTTCGCGCCTGGCAGGGTGATCTCGAGGCAGCCGAGCGCGAGTATCGCTCGGTGGTCGCCGCCCATCCGCGGAATGCGGAGGCGTTGGCCGGGCTCGGCTTCGTATACCACTGGCAGGGCCGCGACGGGCCGGCCGAGCGCATGGCTCGCGAGGCGCTCGCGGCAGACTCCTCCAGCGAGCCCGCCCGGGAGCTGGCACGAGCCGTCCGCGGCGTCGTTCGCGCCGCCACCGAGCTCTCCGCGGGCTGGAGCCACGATTCGGACCACAACACCAATTTCTGGCAGATGCTCACCGCAAGCGCGCCGGCGGGCCCTGGTCTGCGCCTCCTGGGTAGCGCGGGCGTACTCGAGGCCTCGGACCCTCTTCGCACCGCGACTCGATTCGGCGCCGAGGCGGGTCTCACCTGGTCGGTGGGAGACATCCAGCTCACCGGTGCCGGGGGGGCTCGGCGGCTGATCCCGGAGACCGCGGCCCGAACCGCCGGCACCTACCGCGGCCGCCTGAGCTGGCGGCCGGTTCGACAATTCGGTGTGAGCGCCGGATACGCCCGCGCACCGTTCGACGAGATTGCATCGCTCATGGAGCGGGATCTCAACCTCGAGGGCCTGGACGCCGGGTTCGACCTTGGCCTGGCCCGCGGGTTGAGGCTTTCCGCCAGTGGTGGTGGGGCCTGGCTCAGCGACGGCAATCACCGAACCCAGGCCGAGACGCGCGCGACCCTTCGGGTGAGCGGCGGGCTGTCTATCGGAGGGTACAGCCGAACGATGGCCTACGAGCGGGTCGGCCAAGGCTACTTCTCTCCCGACCGTTTCCATCTACTGGAGGGCCTGGCCGGCTACGAGCTGGAGTCGGGCCAGTGGAGCGGCGGCCTTGCCGGCGGATTGGGCGTGCAGCAGATCGGGAGGGACGGCTCGGACGAGACGGAGTGGCACGTGGATTTGAGAGCGGGACACCGGTGGGGCATCGGCAATCGCGTCGACCTGTTCGGCGGGGTCACCAAC
>Ga0308175_100002062_pt1 | contig 13662 bp, 14 predicted proteins | sample PhyCR1_3_FD_203893 | JGI IMG/M metagenome (GOLD analysis project Ga0308175, IMG submission 203893) | Soil microbial communities from UC Gill Tract Community Farm, Albany, California, United States - DLSLS.C.R1 | ecosystem: Environmental > Terrestrial > Soil > Agricultural land | place: USA...
CCGGTGACGGCTCGTCCTCGCTGTTGCCGCGAAACGCGATACAGGTGTCGTACTCGACCCGCAGCCGGCGGCTGGCGGCAGAGGTGCAGCAGCTGCTGCTGGAGTTCGGTGTCGTGTCGAGGCAGTGCTCGTCCGACAACGGCGAGATCAAGGTGGTCATCACAAACCGTCGGGACGCGCGGATCTTCGCGCAGACCGTCGGATTCAGCGGGGTGAAGCAGCGCAAGCTGCAGGACGAGCTGTTCTCCGTCCCGCTCGACTCGACCGCCATGAGCAGCGACCGCGTGCCGTACGTGGCGGACTTCCTGCGCGAGCACGGCGCGACCCGGTGGACCGAGCGCGACTGGCTGCGGCGGCATGCGGTCGACCGCGTCGAGCGGTGGGAGCGGCGCGGCGACGAGATCCGCGCTCACGTCACGTCGGCCGAAGCGCTCGCGGTGGTCGAGCCACTGGTCGACGGTCGCTACTACTACGCCCGCGTCGACTCCGTGTCCGGCGCCGGCGTGCGGCCGGTCTACTCGCTGCGGGTGGACACCGACGACCACGCCTTCGTGACCAACGGCTTCGTCAGCCACAACACAGAGTCACGGTTGACCCCGCTGGCCATGGAGATGCTGCGGGACATCGACAAGGAGACCGTCGACTTCTCGCCGACGTACGACGGGAACACGACCGAGCCGGACGTCCTGCCCAGCCGCATCCCCAACCTGCTGGTCAACGGCGGTTCCGGGATCGCGGTCGGGATGGCGACGAACATCCCGCCGCACAACCTGCGCGAGGTCGCCGACGGCGTCACCTGGGCGCTGGAGCACCCGGACGCCGACGACGACGAGACCCTCGCCGCGCTGATGGAGCGGATCAAGGGCCCCGACTTCCCGACCGCGGCACTGATCGTGGGCCGGGACGGGATCGAGGACGCATACAAGACCGGGCGCGGGTCGATCCGGATGCGCGCGGTCGTGACCGTGGAGGAGGACTCCCGCGGCCGCACCATCCTCGTCGTCACCGAGCTGCCCTACCAGGTCAACCCGGACAACCTGGCCGAGTCGATCGCCGAGGCGGTCCGGGACGGGCGCCTGGCCGGGATCAGCGAGATCGCCGACGAGTCGTCCGACCGGGTCGGTCGCCGGCTGGTGATCACGCTGCGCCGGGACGCGGTCGCGAAGGTCGTGCTCAACAACCTCTACAAGCACACCCAGCTGCAGACCACGTTCGGCGCGAACATGCTGGCCCTGGTCGACGGGGTGCCGCGGACTCTGCGACTGGACCAGTTCGTCCGGCACTATGTCGCGCACCAGGTCGAGGTCATCGTCCGGCGCACCCGCTACCTGCTGCGCCAGGCCGAGGAGCGCGCCCACATCCTGCGCGCGCTGCTCAAGGCCATCGACCAGCTGGACGCCGTGATCGCACTGATCCGCGCCAGCGAGTCGGCGGATGCGGCGCGCGGCGGCCTGATGCAGCTGCTCGACATCGACGAGATCCAAGCGACCGCGATCCTGGACATGCAGCTGCGCCGGCTCGCCGCCTTGGAGCGGCAGCGGCTGCAGGACGAGTTCGCCCGGATCGAGGCGGAGATCGCGGAATACAACGCGATCCTGGCCAGTGACACCCGGCAGCGCGAGATCGTCCGGGACGAGCTCGCCGAGATCGCCGAGAAATACGGCGACGACCGGCGCACCCGGCTGGTCTCCTACGACGGCGACGTGTCCATGGAGGACCTCATCGCGGAGGAGGACGTGGTCGTCACGATCACGCGCACCGGCTACGCGAAGCGCACGAAGACCGACCTCTACCGGTCCCAGCGGCGCGGCGGGAAGGGCATCCAGGGCGCGCAGCTGAAGCAGGACGACATCGTCGCGCACTTCTTCGTCACGTCCACCCACAACTGGATCCTGTTCTTCACCAACAAGGGGCGCGTCTACCGGGCGAAGGCGTACGAGCTGCCGGAGGCCAACCGGGCCGCCCGCGGGCAGCACGTGGCCAACCTGCTCGCCTTCCAGCCCGGCGAGCAGATCGCGCAGGTCATCCAGCTGCGGGACTACGAGGCCGCGCCCTACCTGGTGCTGGCCACCCGGCGCGGGCTGGTGAAGAAGACCAGGCTGACCGACTTCGACTCCAACAGGGCCGGCGGCATCGTCGCGATCAACCTGCGTGAGGACGACGAGCTGATCGCTGCCGCGCTGATCGAGCCGACCGGCGACCTGCTGCTGGTCAGCCGCAAGGCCCAGTCCATCCGGTTCCACGCCGACGACGAGTCCCTGCGGCCGATGGGCCGCGCCACCAGCGGCGTCATCGGCATGCGGTTCGGCGGCGACGACGAGCTGCTGGCCATGGAGGTCGCCCGCGAGGGCACCGAACTGCTCGTCGCGACCGAAGGTGGGTATGCCAAGCGCACGAGGCTGGAGGAATACCCGGTCCAAGGTCGTGGAGGGAAGGGTGTGCTGACGGCGCGTATCGTGTCCACCCGTGGCGGACTCGTGGGGGCGCTGGCGGTTCGCCCGGAGGACGAGGTCTACGCGATCACGTCCAACGGCGGCGTCATCCGCACGAGCGCCCGCGAGGTCCGACGCGCGCAGCGGCAGACGATGGGAGTCCGGCTCATGAACCTCCCCGACGGCGTCACCCTCGTTGCGGTGGCGCGCAACGCGGACGAGCCGGACGAGCAGGGATAGCGGATGAGCGAGCCGAGGTATCCGACGAGGGTCGGCGACCCGGACGAGACCGCGCGCATCCCCAAGGACGCGCTCGACGCTCTCCGGGACGCCGACCAGGCCAATGACGGGAAAGCCAGCAGTCCCTCGGGCGGGTCCCAGCCGGTGAGCCCCAGCCGGCCCGGCGACGGCCCTCGGCCCACCGACAACCGGCCCGGCGACGGCCCCGGGCCGATGGACAACCGGCCCGGGGACCGCGTCCGGCCCACCGACAGCCGGCAGGCGAACGGCTCCGGCCCAGGTCAGCGCAACTCCGGGCCCAACAGTGGCGCCACCCCGGCGGTCGGTCCGGACAACCGGCAGTCCGGCTTCCGGCCCGCCAGTGGAACCAACGGCACCGGGGTGCCGGCCGCGGGCATGCCGCCCGCTGGCTCGCCGTCCGGTCTCGGCGGCGGGCACCGCCACGGTCCGGGCCCGAACGGCGCGCAAGGGTCGATCACCGGCTACCGGCGCACGGACTACGCGCCGCCCCCGGCGTACTCCGGGTACGGCGGCTACCTGGCACCGGGTGACGCGCCGACCACGGTCGCCGGGCCCGGTGGGGCGACCACCGTGGCCGCGGCCCGGACGGCGCTCGGGGCGGCGACCCGCCCCGGCACCCGGCCGTCGCCGTCGAGCGCCGGGGGCCGACCGGCCCGGCGGGCCCGGCTGCTGGTCCGGCACATCGACCCCTGGTCGACGCTGAAGTTCTCGTTCGTCCTGGCCGTGGCGATGTTCTTCGTCTGGCTGGTCGCGATCGGCGTGCTCTACGGCGTGCTCGACGGCATGGGCGTCTTCGAGCAGATCAACGGGCTCTACGACGAGGTCTCCGGCAGCGGCGGCGACTCGCTGTTCTCGCCCGGCCTGGTCCTCGGCACCGCGGCGCTGGTCGGCGTCGTCAACATCGTGCTGTTCACGGCGCTGGCGACGATCGGTTCGTTCGTCTACAACATCTGCTCCGACCTGGTCGGCGGCATCGAGATCACCCTCGCGGAGAAGGACTAGCCCGGGGGATACCGGGTTGGGGCGGCTCCCGCCGGCCGTGTAACCTCGGGCGGCACCCGGGGCCTGTAGCTCAGCCGGTTAGAGCGCATCCCTGATAAGGATGAGGCCGGAGGTTCAAGTCCTCCCAGGCCCACTCTCCGGGTCCTCACGTCCACGACAGCGCCGTCCGACCTCACAGGAGCCACCGTGAAGAAGCTCGTCGTCCTCGCTGCTGCCGCCATCGGCGGGCTCTTCTTCTACCGTAAGCGGCGCTCCGCCAGGGCCGAGTCCGACCTGTGGGCCGAGGCGACCAACACGCAGGACCTGCGCTAGCCCGCCGGTCCCCGACCGGGGACGTAGCTCAACTGGCAGAGCACCGCCTTTGCAAGGCGGGGGTTGGGGGTTCGAGTCCCCCCGTCTCCACCAGCCTGTTCACGTCGCGGTGCCACGTCAGGACCCCCCGCCAGTCAGCATCACGCCAGCAGCCCGCGTTGCCCGTCAGAGGATGGCACGGGACGGGAGGGCACGGGACGACGGTGTCCGCGACTAGCGTCGGGCCGGTGTGCGGCGAGCGTCACCAGCATCGGTTCGGCAGCGCGGGCGAGAGTGACCCCATGTCGGCAGGTCGACTCCTGCCGGCCTGGGAGGCGCCTGGCGCGGTGGGAGCGGTCGTGGTCGTCGACGTCCTGCGGGCGTTCACCAGCGCCGCGTACGCGTTTGCGGCCGGGGCGCGCCGGATCTGGCTGGTGCAGTCCGTCGACGAGGCGCTGGCGATGAAGGCGGCTCACCCTGGCCTGCTGGCGATGGGCGAGGACCTCGGCCGGCGGGTGCCGGGTTTCGACTTCTCCAACTCACCGGCCGAGGTGGCCCGGGCGGACCTCGGCGGGCGGGAGCTCGTCCAGCGGACCTCGGCCGGAACCCGCGCGGTGGTCGCCGCATCGTCGGCGGCGCGGCGCTGGTGCGCAAGCCTCGTCTGCGCGTCCGCGACCGCGGCCGCGGTGGCGGGCAGCGGACTCGGCGACCCGACGTACGTGATCACCGGATGGCGTGACGACGAGCATCGCGGCGAGGACGACCAGCAGACCGCTCGCCTGATCGAACGCGTTCGGCTCGGTGAACCCGTCCGGGCGCGTGAGACGGCGGAGGCCGTCGCCTCGAGCCCGGAGGCGGCGGTGACGCTCGGCCTCGGTCCGCGGCACGTCGATCCTCGCGACATCGAGCTGGCCACCCAGGTCGACGCCTTCGACTTCGCGATGGAGGCGCGCCGAGCCGCGACCGGGCTGCAGCTGACCGCCGACCACGGATAGTGCCGCGGTGCGGTCCGACCGGGGCCGGCGATCACGCGGGTGTCACGACGGCGTCACGACGTCGGTGGCCTACTGTCCCCGCCGCCCGACCGTGGCGGACGCATCGGGGAGGGAACATGGAACAGACGGGCTTCACCATCGCGGAGCTGGAGATCGAGGAGGCCGAGCTGCTGCCCGCACGTCAGGCACTCGGTGGCCACTTCGGGTTCAACGTGGCCAACATCTGGGCCTCGAACACCGCCCTCGCGCTCAACGCCGGCTCGTTCAACTCGATCGCCGCGGCCAGCGCCAACCAGTACATCTCGGTCTTCCAGGGGTAGCCCGTGTCGGCCGACACCGGTGCGTTGCGGTGGCTCGATGACGAGACCTGCGAGCTGTTGCCGCGACGCGAAGCGCCGGCACTGGTGAACATCACCACCATCACCGCGGTGAACCTCGCGCTGGCCGTCAATGCGGCCAGCCCGGGAGCGACCGCGGTCGCCTGGGCAGGCCAGTGGATCGGAGCCTTCCAGCACTGATCCACCCACGACAGACCGGCGGGACCCGCCGTCCCGCCGGTCCCCTGTCCCTGCAACTCCGGGGGTGCGGTTGTTGGGAGACGAGGGGTCCGCGACCGGTCACCGCGGTGCCGCGGCGCCGCGGTGGCCTTCCCGCGACGAGCCGGTGGGGCTCGCGCCCGGCGTCCGGCTGCTCGGGCCGTACGCCAGCTCAGGCCTGCGCGGCGAACACTTCCTGGCCGAGCGCGGCGACGGGCAGGTAATCCACCTGTCCAGGCTGCTGCACCTCGTCGTGTCCGAAGTGGACGGACACCGGTCCGGTACGGAGGTCGCCGACCGGGTCAGCGCCCGGTTCGGGCGGCAGCTCACCCCGGACGGCGTGGAGTACCTCGTCGAGCACAAGCTCGGACCGGCCGGACTGATCGCGCCGGTCGGAGCCACCGCGCCGCCGCCGACGGCGCAACCGTTGCTGGCCCTGCGGCTGCGCCGGACGCTGCTGCCGGCCCGCCCGACGGGGTGGGTCGCCGACCTGCTCGCCCCGCTCTACCACCCGCCGGTCGTCGCGATCCTGCTCGGCTCGTTCGTCGCGGTCGAGATCGCGGTGTTCCGGTCCGGCCGCGTCCTGCCCGCGCTCGGGCAGGTCCTGGTGATGCCGGGCGCGCTCGTCGCCGTGCTCGGCCTGCTGCTGTTGTCCGGGCTCTTCCACGAGTGCGGGCACGCCGCCGCCTGCGCCTACTCGGGCGCCCGGCCCGGCAAGATCGGCGTCGGGCTCTACCTGGTCGTGCCGGCGTTCTACACCGACGTCACCTCGGCGTACCAGCTGAACCGGACCGGCCGCCTGCGCACGGACCTCGGCGGGCTCTATTTCAACACGATCGTCGTGCTCGGCCTCGCCGTGAGCTACCTCGTCGTCCCGACGCCGGCGCTGCTCGTCGCGATCCTGCTGGTCAACCTCGAGATGCTGCAGCAGCTGCTGCCGATCGTCCGGCTGGACGGCTACTTCATCCTCAGCGACCTGATCGGGATACCGGACCTGTTCGGGCGGATAGGGCCGGTGCTGTCCAGCCTGCTGCCCGGCCGGCCGACGCATCCGCGCGCCGCCCAGCTGCGCCCGCACGCCCGCGCCGTGGTCACCGGCTGGGTGCTGGTCGTCGTACCGCTCCTGGTCGGCGGCCTCGTCGTGGCCACGGTGCGGCTGCCCGTGCTCGTACAGACCAGCTGGCATGCGGTGGAGGCGAACTGGGCCAGCCTGCAGGCCTCCCGGCACGCCGGCAACGCGGCCGGCGTGCTGCTCGCCGGGGTCGCCGTCGTCATGCTCGTGCTGCCCATGGTCGGGCTCGTGCTGCTCTACGAAAACCTGGCCCGGACCGGCGTGCGCAGCGCGCGAGGCCTGGTCCGCCGCCACCACCAGGGGAGATCCGCCGTGCAACCCGACGACGCGCCAGTGGCCGCACCCGTACCGGTCGACCCCGACGTCCCGCTGACCGCGGCCGCCTTCACCGAGGCCGAGCTGGTCGGTGCCCGCGGCACCGACCCACCCGCCGCCGGCTGGCGCCGGGCGGCCTGGAAGGTCAGCGGCGGCCGGTGGGATCCCGGGCCGAGCGAGGCACAGCGCCGGGAGGCCGAGCTGCTCGACCGGATAAGGGTCCCAGTGCGCGGGTGCCGGCGCATCGTCGTGCTGTCCCGCAAGGGCGGGGCCGGCAAGACGACGACCGCGCTCATGCTCGGGCACACCTTCGCCACCTACCGGGGCGACCGGGTGGTCGCGCTGGACGCGAACCCGGACGCCGGCAGCCTCGCCTACCGGGTCCGCCGCGAGTCGGCCGCGACCGCGACCACGCTGCTGTCCGACGACTCGATGACCGCCCGCTACTGCGACATCCGCGCCTACACCTCGCAGTCCATGGAGACCCGGCTCGAGGTGCTGGCCTCGGACGACGACCCGCGGATCAGCCGCGCGCTGGGCGAACAGGCGTACCGGCGGATCCTCGGCCTGCTCGACCGGCACTACCAGCTCGTCGTCGTCGACACCGGCACCGGGATCCTGGACAGCTCGGTGCAGGGGCTGATCTCGGAGGCCGACCAGATCGTGCTGGTGATGCCGCCGGCGCTGGACGGGGTCAGGGTGGCCGCGGCGACCCTGGACTGGCTCGACGAGCACGGCTGCTCGGCGCTCGTCCGCCGCGGGGTCGCGGTGATCAACGCCGTCCGGGACGAGCGGGTGATCCGGCTCGACCGGGTCGAGGACCACTTCGGCCGCCGCTGCGCCGGCGTGGTCCGGGTGCCCTGGGACCCGACGCTGCAGGCCGGCGGCCACACCAAGCTCGGCGAGCTGCGGCCGGCGACCCGGCAGGCCTACCTGCGGCTGGCCGCGCTGGCGGCCGACGACTTCGGCCGTCCCGGCCCGCGACCGCGCACCCTCCCCGCGGTCGGTGCCGCGGCCAGGATCAACGGCCACCGCCCGATCGACCCGACGCCCGCCAGCACCAGACCGAGTCAGGACGGAGCAGACGTGTGAAGATCTCCCGCATCGCCGCGGTCGTCGCCGCGGCCACCGTCGTCACGCTCGTGCCGCTACCCGCCGAGGCGTCCGGGAGCGGCGGCTCCCGGACGGTCGTCAGCGCCGCCGTCGCCACGGTCCACCACGACGGCCGGACCCGTACCGACAGCGACTTCGACGTCCGCCGGGTCCCGGTCGGGCTGGCCGCCGCGACCAACACCGCGGTCGCCTACGCCCGCTGCCGGCACTGCCGGGCGCTGGCCGTCTCGTTCCAGATCGTGGTGGCCCGGCGGGTGTCGGCGGATGTCGCGGTCAACAACCGCGCGCTCGCCATCACCGACCGGTGCACCCGGTGCGTGGCGGTGGCCCGCGCGTACCAGTGGGTCGTCGTGACCGGTGCCGACCGGCGGCTGTCCGGGCGCGGTCAGCGGGAGCTGGCGGTGATCGGCTGGCAGCTCACGGCGCTCGTCCGGTCCCGGCCCGCGGCCGCGGTGCTGGAACGGAAGGTCGCCGCGCTGGCCGAGCGGGTCGGGCGGGTGCTGACCCGGGAGATCCGCAAGCGGCCGGTGGAGCACGTCTGGACGGCCAGCGCCCAGCGCTGACGCGACGCGGCACGGTCACCCGCCGTCAGCGGGTGACCGTGCTGGTGCAGGTGACGGACCCGGTGCCGGTCTTGCTGGCCACGGTCCTGCCGTTGAGCACGATCCGGCAGCTGACCTTGCCGCTGCCGGTCGAGGTCACCCGCGCCACCGACCCGGACCGCACGGTGACCGACCGGCGGGACGTGGTCGTGCCGCCGCTGTGCGTCTCGGTATGGACGGTGACCTTGCTGCTGGACTTCTTCGTCGTCTTCCCGCTCTTCACCGTCGAGTGGCTGCCGCTGGTGCCGGTGTCCAGCGGCTCGCACGCGGTCAGCGCCAGCACGGCGGCCGCGGCGACGCCCACGACGGCGGCACGCCTGGTCAACATGGCTCCGAGGGTGCGACCGGACCCGTGACAGCGGCGTGACCCGAGCGGCTCATCGCAGCAGATCGGTCACCATCGGGGACGGCTTCTCGCCGAGCTCCTTGTCGAGCAGCTCGGCCAGCCGCTGCAGCTGCCTGGTGGCCTCCGCCCGGTTGCCCTGGGCGAGGTGCGCGCGGATCAGCGCGGCGTGCGCGGTCTCCCGCAGCGGCTCGACCGCCACCGCCTCCAGCGCCGCCTCGGCCGCGCGGGCGACGTCGCCGGTGGCCAGCAGCCGGCCGGACAGCTGCTCGAGCGCGTGCAGGCGCAGCTGCCGCAACCGCTCGCGTTCGAGCAGGACCCAGTCGTCATACCAGCCGAGCAGCAGGTCCTCGCACGCCAGCACGCGCACGGCCTTCCGGGGCGCGGCCCGGTCGCCGTCGAGCACGGCCCTGGCCGTGGCGAGCACACCGTGCACGTCGACCTCGACCTCGGGCCTGAGGGCGAGCACGCCGCCGGTGGAGCAGGTGAGCGGGCCAGCGAGGTTGCGCCGGTGCAGGCGGGAGAGCGTGGCGCGCAGGTTGCCCTGGGCGTGCGCCTCGGAGCACTCCGGCCAGAGCGTGCCGGCCAGGTACGGGCGGTCGCACCTGCCTCGCAGGGCGAGCAGAGCGAACATCCGGCGCCCGTTGACGCCCATCTCCAGAACGTCCCCGGAGGCGGTGAGCCGCCAGGTGCCCAGCAGGTCCAGACGCCATGTCGTCGCGCCGGTGGCGTCGCCTATGTCGCTGGTCTCGATCATCCCGGCCATTGGCGCCCCCACGTCATCGCCGGTTGGCCGCGATCGTCACACGATCGCTGGTTGTCGCCCCTCCGCCGTTGCCGCGCCCTCCTCGGCGGCTCCGACGCACAATTCTCCCGGTTACAGAGTTGCGGCGCGTGACGGAAAAGTCAACGCGTTTCATCCTCACCGTGCTCAGCAGGGTCCTGAACGAACCGATCGATCCATTCCTGTACCACCGCGTGCACCTGGTCGCTGTTCCGGACGACGACCCCTGGATCGCCCTCGTCGGCGGCAGACATGATCCGACCGCGGAAGCCCGGCACCCCCGGCTCGCGCCATATCCGGATCACCAGCGCCACGGCGTCGTTGGACACGCTCGCCACGATCGGAAGGTCACCTCCCCGACCCAGACGGTACGTCACCGGCCGCTCTCCATTTCGCCGTCCACGGCCGCGGATCGCTCGGCCCGGAGCACGGCGAGCCGTCCGTGGGCGGTCCATTGCTCCACGGTTGGCGTGACCACGTCGTGACGGGCGAGCGGACGGTCGCCACCGCGACGGTGCGGTGGTCACGCGGTCGTCGTAGCGCGAGGGTGCGGTGGTCACGGTCGCCTGACGCGCGCCGGTGCGGTCCGCGGCCACCGTCAGTGCGAGTGTGCGGTGGCCGTGCGGGGCGCGGGCAGTCCGTGGTGGGCGACCGTCTCGTGCGCCGCCACGCCGACCTCGGCCGCCGGGCCGACGTGCACGGTCGCGTCGGACAGGCCGGGCAGGTCGTGCAGCAGCCGGTGCTGGGCCTCGTGCGCGATCAGGTGCGCCTCGGCCAGGGTCAGCCGGCCGTCGACGGCCAGGTCGGTCTCGGCCCGGATGCGGTGGCCGATCCAGCGCAGCCGCAGGTCGTCCACATCGCGGACGCCCGGCACCGAACGCAGGCTGGCTTCGGCCGCGTCGACCAGGTGCGGGTCGACCGCGTCCATCATCCGGCGGTAGATGTCGCGGGCGGCGCCGCGCAGCACGGCCAGGATCGCGACGGTGATGAGCAACCCGACGATCGGGTCGGCCAGCGGGTAGCCGGCCAGCACGCCGATCGCGCCGGCGACCACGGCCAGCGAGGTGATGCCGTCGGTGCGGGCGTGCAGCCCGTCGGCGACCAGCGCGGCCGACCCGATCCGGCGGCCGACCCGGATCCGGTAGCCGGCGACGATCTCGTTGCCGGCGAAGCCGATCAGGCCGGCGAGGACGACGACGCCGACGTTGGTCACCGGCCGCTGGTCGACCAGCCGGCGCACGGACTCGTAGCCGGCGAGGACCGCGGACAATGCGATCACCGCGACGATGAACAGCCCGGCGAGGTCCTCGGCCCGGCCGTACCCATAGGTGTAGCGGCGGGTGCGGGCCCGCCGGCCGAGCGCGAACGCAACCCACAGCGGCACGGCCGTGAGCGCGTCGGCGGCGTTGTGCACGGTGTCGGCCAGCAGCGCCGCCGACCCGGTGACCAGCACGACGGCGAGCTGCGCGACCGCGGTCACCAGCAGCGCGGCCAGGCTGACCTTCAGCGCCCGGATCCCCGCGCTGCTGCCTTCCAGGGCCGGGTCGATCGAGTCGGCGGCGTCGTGGCTGTGCGGGCGCAGGATCGACCGCATTCGGGCGATTACCCCGTCGTGGTGATGGTGCTGCGGGCCCATCGGCCCATACTCGCGCAGTGGAGATCCTGTGTCTCCGGCACGCGGAGTCGGAGAACGTGCTCGCCGGCGCCTCCGGAGTGGTGCCGCTGGCGCCGCTGACCGAGCGCGGACGGGCCCAGGCGGCGGCGCTGGCGGGCGAGGTGTGGGTCAGCCGGGTGTATGCGAGCCGGGCGGTGCGGGCCCGGCAGACGGCGGAGGTGCTCGACGCGCCGGTCACCGTGCTGCCCCAGCTGGCGGAGATGAGCATCGGCCGGCGCGAGGGCCAGATCGACGCGGCGCTGCGCGAGGAGACGGCCGACGTGCTGCGGTCGTGGGTGGTCGACGGCGAGCTCGACCGCCGCGTCGCCGACGGCGAGACCGGGCACGAGGTGCTGTCGCGGATGACCACGGCGTTGACCAGGGTCGCCACCGAGGGTGGCAGCCCGGCCGTGATCGGGCACGTCGGCAGCCTCACCCTCGCGCTCAGTGTCCTGTGTGGACTCGGCGGGAGGGTCTGGGACGCCCCGCTGCCGCACGCGGTTCCGTTCGTCGTGCACTGGGACGGCACCCGCTGGCACTGCCCGAGCTGGCCGGGTGGCTGACACCGCCGCCATCGCCGCCATCGCCGCCGTCCTGCGCGCCGCCGGGTCGGTCTTCGCGGAGGACGAGGCGCGGCTGCTCGTCGAGGCGGCCCCTGACGACGCCGACCTGGACCGGCTGGTGCGGCAGCGGGCGGCCGGCATCCCGCTGGAGCACCTGCTCGGCTGGGTCGAGTTCGACGGGCTGCGGATCGCGGTCGAGCCGGGCGTGTTCGTGCCCCGGCGGCGGACCGAGCTGCTGGTCCGGGAGGCCGCGCGGCGGGCGCCGCCGCGGGCGGTCGTCGTCGAGCTGTGCTGCGGCGCCGGCGCGGTCGCGGCCGCGCTGACCGCCCGGCTGGAGGGCCCGGAGGTGTACGCCGTGGACGTCGATCAGGTCGCGGTCCGGTGCGCGCGCCGGAACCTGCCCGGCGGCCACGTGTACGCCGGCGACCTGGATGCACCGCTGCCGCGCCGGTTGGAGCACCGGGTCGACGTGCTCGTCGCGAACGCGCCGTACGTGCCGGCCGGCGAGATCGGCCTGATGCCGGCCGAGGCCCGTGACCACGAGCCGCGGGTCGCCCTGGACGGCGGCGCCGACGGGCTCGACGTGGCCCGCGGGGTGGTCGCGGTCGCACCGCGGTGGCTCTCGCCGGCGGGCGTCGTGCTGATCGAGACCAGCGAGCGGCAGGCTCCGGCCCTCGTGGAGGCGGCCGCGGCGGCCGGTCTGCGGCCGGTCGTCGTGCATGACGAGAACACCGGCGGGACCGCGGTCCTCGCGTCTAGTCTGCGCAGATGAGCCTGCCCTCGCCGTGGGAGTCGCGACCGTGACCCAACAGCCGTCTGCGCGGCGCTCGGCGCGAGTGATCCTCGCCGACGACGCCGATCGCTTGCTGCTGTTCGAGTCCGAGGGCTTCTGGTTCACCCCCGGAGGCGGGATCGAGCCGGGGGAGACGATCGAGCAGGCCGCGACCAGGGAACTGTGGGAGGAGACCGGGCTGCTGATCCCGCCGGACCGGCTGGGGCCGGTGGTCGCGGAGACGTCCGGGTACGCCGACCTCGGCTTCGCCGAGGGGATGTTCCACGACCTGTTCTACTTCCAGCGGGCGCCGGGCGGGTTCTGCGTCGACATCAGCCGGTGGCAGCCGAACGAGGCGTCCACGATGTCCGGCCACCGGTGGTGGACCGTGGCCGAGGTGGAGGCCACTCCGAAGATCGTCTTTCCGTTCGAGCTGGCGCCGCTGGCCCGCGACCTGCTCGCCGGCCGGCTGCCGAGCCAGCCGATCCAGCTGCCCTGGCACCACTAGGACTCTCGCCCTGTCGCCGGGCAACCAACGGTCGGCCACCGGAGCCGGCTACGGGTGACGGGTCAGCCACGCGCCCAGCTCGAACAGCTCGCCGGCGCCGTCGGCGGTCCCGCCGCCGGCCGACCAGGTGAGGGCGCGGCTTGCCACCTCAGTCCACTGTGGATGGTGCTGGACCAGGAGGGCGGCACCCTGGGTCCGGTCGGTGGACCAGGTCCCGTGCGAGACCGACTCGATGGTCGCGGCGGCCAGCAGCAGCCGCCGGGCCGCCTTCCGGACGGCGACGACGCGTTCGGCCGGGGTAGCCGCACCGTCCACGGCGGACCGCAGACGCTCGACGACCGTGGGCAGGTCGTCGTTGAAGCCGTCGGCCAACGCCCGGGAGGGCCGGCAACGGGGCAGGTCGGCGCGCCGGTCCCGGC
>Ga0308175_100002063_pt1 | contig 13654 bp, 14 predicted proteins | sample PhyCR1_3_FD_203893 | JGI IMG/M metagenome (GOLD analysis project Ga0308175, IMG submission 203893) | Soil microbial communities from UC Gill Tract Community Farm, Albany, California, United States - DLSLS.C.R1 | ecosystem: Environmental > Terrestrial > Soil > Agricultural land | place: USA...
GGCCAGCGCGACACCCTGCAACATCAGGACGAGGGCGAGCTGACGGCCGGCGTCCACGTTCACGAGCGAAGCCGCCGCGAACAGGAGCGCCGCGATCCCGGCGACGATCACGCCGGCGAGCCCGGGCAGCGGATCCACCGGTGTCCATGCCGCGCCGCGATGCCATGCGAGGAGATAGACGAGCATTGGCAATACGAGCCAGGCGTACTGCCATGCTTCGGTGTCGCGCCAGATGCGCGTCATGTCCGCGACGGTGGGCCACAGGGTGGCCAGCACCAGCGCACACGCCGCAAGGCCGATCAGCAGGACCATGCGTGCTCCACGGCTTGCCGCGAACGGCGCTGCGGGCGCTCGGCTGCGCGGCGCCTGTGCAGCCTGTGCACGATGCGCTCCACGGGGCGGATACGCGTGCCTGGGCGCATAGAGGAACGGCTGCAGCAGGACACGCCACCATCGCGTATCGGCTGCATGGTGGAAGTAGTCGAGCCCGATGTGCGGCACGCGTGCCCGCGCAGGCTCGACATAGGTGCCGAACAGCCGATCCCATAGCGTGAGGACCGAGCCGAAATTGCTGTCCGTCTCGGCGCGCACGTTCGAATGGTGCACCGCGTGCACGCGCGGCGTGACGAGCACGCGGGCGAGTGCGCGGTCCGCTGCTGCAGGGAAACGCACGTTGGCATGCGAGTACAACGCCACGACGGTCGCGGTGACGAGATACACCGCGAGCGCGAGGGGCGGCAGACCCAGCCAAGCGACCAGCGCGATCATCAGCACCATGCTGACGGCGACTTCGACGGGATGGTGTCGCTCGCTGGTCGTCACGTCGAGCGCCGTGTCGCTGTGATGCACGAGGTGCAGCCGCCACAGCAGCGGCACGCCATGGAACAGCCGGTGCTCGCCGTATTTCCACAGGTCGACGACGAGGAAGCCGAGCGCGACCTGGGCCATGAGCGGCAGCCCGGCCACCCAGCCCGATGCGTGGCTTTCGGCGAATGCGAACAGACCGGCCGGCAGCAGCAGCGCGCCGACGATGCCACCGATCAGGAACAGCGCGACATTGCTGGCCCAGCGATGCGTGCCTGGCGCCGGACGCTGCTGGAACGCGCCGACGCGTTCCAGCACGAACAGCGCGAGCAGGCACGCGAAGAAGATGAAGCGGTAGACGGTATCGAAGTCCGCGGGCATGACGACGGCGCGTCCGGCAACGCGTTACGCAGGCACGACGAGAAGCGCCGCGCCACGCAGCGGTGCACGATGACGGTGCGACGAGCGGCCCGCCGCAAACGCGGGCACGGGCCGGGTCAGCGGCGGCGCTTGCGGCGCGCCAGGAAGATCCCGAACGCGAGGCTCGCGGCGCCCACGAGAAGCACGCCCGAACCCGCCAGCGGAACGATGGCGCCCAGAGGTGTGCCGAGGAACGTGCCGAGCACCGCGCCCAGCGCGTTACCGAGGGGCTCACCGAGCGTCAGGCCGAGCGGCTGCCCCAGTGGAATGGTCGGGCCCGCGAACGCAGCCGCCGGGGCGCCAAGCGCCGCGGCACCGAACACAAGCTTCGAAACACGCATGCGATCCCCTTGGTTGTTCTCGACTGCGGCACGCGGACGGCCGCGGAATTCTTGCACCAGTGAGCTGAGGCACCATCCATGCCATTGACGAACAAGCCAGGAGAATCAACGAACTTCCCAGCCTACGCCGCGCGGGACCATGGCTGGCGTAAGATTCCCCGACACGCCGACGGCCCGCGGTCCGCAGTCGAGCCGCCACGCCCGCGAGGCCGGGCAGAATGCACGCAATGCCGGGCCCGTAGCTCAGTCGGTTAGAGCAGACGACTCATAATCGTTTGGTCGCTGGTTCGATTCCAGCCGGGCCCACCCACTTCTTCCACGCCGCCATGCCGTCGCTGCCCTCCTCGTCTCCCGCCCCCGGTTTCGACGATCCATTCGGGATGCTGATCGCCTGCCACGCGCGCATGCGACAGCAGCTCGGCACCCTGACGCGACTGCAGCGCTACACGACCCAGAACGGCGTCGATGCGGACGCACGCGCAGCGGCCGGCGCGATCCTGCGCTATTTCGACCAGGCGGCGCCGCATCATCATGCCGACGAAGATCACAGCCTGCTGCCGCGCGTGCTCGAGCGCGCGCCACACCTTGCGCGGCTCGTGGAGGGCATCGGCGCCGACCATCAGGCGCTAGAGCGCCACTGGCGCAAGTTGCGGCCGCTGCTCTCGGGCATCGCAGCCGGCCGCAACGAAGCACTGCCGCCCGCGCTCGTGCGCACGGTGTGCGAAGGCTATGCGACGCATCTGGAGCGCGAGGAGGCGCGGCTGTTTCCCGCCGCGCAGGCGTGCCTGGACCCGGAGGCGATCGCCGCCATGGGGCGCGAATTTGCCGCACGCCGCGGCGCGGATCCGCGCGCGCAAGCCAGGCGCGCCGGCGCTTGACTACACCGCGAGCAGCTGGCGCACGTCGTGCGCATCCATGTCGGCGCCGCGTCCTGTCTTGATCACCTCGCCGCGCGAGAGCACGACGTATTGGTCGGCGAGCGAGCGCGCGAAGTCGTAGTACTGCTCGACCAGCAGGATGGCCATCTCGCCCGCGGACGTGAGCGCGCGGATCGCCCGCTCGATGTCCTTGATGATCGACGGCTGGATGCCCTCGGTGGGCTCATCGAGGATCAACAGCCTCGGCCGCAGCGCGAGCGCACGGCCGATCGCGAGCTGCTGCTGCTGCCCGCCTGAGAGGTCACCGCCGCGGCGTCCGAGCATGTCCTTCAGCACCGGAAACATCTCGAACACGAAGGCCGGCACGCCGCCTTTGCCGCGTCCGGTGGCGAGGCCCATCTCGAGGTTTTCGGCGACGGTCAGGCGCGGAAAGATGTCGCGGCCCTGCGGCACGTAACCCACCCCGAGGCGCGCACGCGCATACGGAGGAAGATGCGCGATGTCGCGCCCGTCGAAGGTCACGGTGCCCGAGCGTTGCGCGATCAGGCCCATCAGGCACTTCAGCAGCGTGGTCTTGCCTACGCCATTGCGGCCGAGGAGCGTCGTGCAGCCGCCGTCGGGCACGTCGAAGCTGACGTCGCGCAGGATGTGGCTGCCGCCGTAGTACTGGTTGATGTGCGCGACGCTCAGCATGCCGATGCCGGTCCGCGGCTAGCGTCCAAGGAAGACCTCGATCACCCGCTCGTCCTGCTGGATCTTGTGCATGGACCCTTCCGCGAGCACGTGACCCTCGTGCAGCACCGTGACCGTATCGGCGATGCGGGCGACGAAGTCCATGTCGTGCTCGACGACGATGAGCGTGTACTGCCCGGCGAGCGCCATGAAGAGCTCGGCGCTGCGCATCGTCTCGTCGTCGCTCATGCCGGCGACCGGCTCGTCCAGCAGCAGCAGCTCCGGCTCCTGCATGAGCAGCATGCCGATCTCGAGCCATTGCTTCTGGCCGTGCGACAGCAGGCCGGCCGGATGGTCCGCGCGCTCGTGCAGCCGGATCTGGTCGAGGATCGTGAGGATGCGGTCACCGGCCGATGAATCGAGGCGCGCGGTGAGCGTCGGCCACACGCGCTTGTCGCATTTGCGTGCGAGCTCCAGGTTCTGGAACACGCTGTGGCGCTCGAATACGGTCGGCTTCTGGAACTTGCGTCCGATGCCGGCGTGGGCGATCTGCGGCTCCGACAGGCGCGTGAGGTCGATGGTCTGGCCGAAGAACGCGGTGCCGCTGTCGGGGCGCGTCTTGCCCGTGATCACGTCCATCATGGTGGTCTTGCCCGCACCGTTCGGCCCGATCACGCAGCGCAGCTCCCCGGCGTCCACGGTGAGCGACAGGTCGTTGAGCGCGCGAAAACCGTCGAAGCTGACGTTGATGGACTCGAGGTAAAGGATGGCGCGATGCGAGACATCCACGCCCGGCCGCAGCGGCCGGCCATCGGTGGCCGAGCCTGCGCCTGCACCCCCGCCGCCCGGTGCTGCGGCGATGGTCATCGCGCGACCCTGCGCCACAAGCCTGCAAGCCCGTGCGGCAGGAACAACGTGACCAGGATGAACAGTGCACCGAGCACGAAGAGCCAGTACTCGGGAAACGCCTGCGTGAACCAGCTCTTGCCGAGATTCACCACGAAGGCGCCGGCGATGGGTCCGAACAGCGTGCCGCGGCCACCGACCGCAGTCCAGATCGCGATCTCGATCGAATTGGCGGGCGACATCTCGCTCGGATTGATGATGCCGACCTGCGGCACGTACAGTGCGCCGGCCACGCCGCAGATGACGGCCGATGCGGTCCACACGAACAGCTTGAAGTAGAGCGGGTTGTAACCGGAGAACATGACGCGCGATTCCGCGTCGCGGATCGCCGTCAGCACGCGACCGAGCTTGGAGGCGACGAGCGTGCGCGCAAATGCGAGAACAGCGAGCAGCGCGGCACCCGTCAGCACGAACAGCGCCGTGCGGGTCTGCGGGGCGGTGACCGAGTAGCCGAGGATGCGCTTGAAGTCGGTGAAGCCGTTGTTGCCCCCGAAACCGGTATCGTTGCGGAAGAACAGCAGCATCGCCGCGTAGGTCAGCGCCTGCGTGATGATCGAGAAGTACACGCCCTTGATGCGCGAGCGAAAGGCGAAGAAGCCGAACACGAACGCCAGCACGCCCGGCACCAGCACCACGAGCAGCGCGCAATACCAGAAGTGCTCGGTGAAGCGCCAGTACCAGGGATACTGCTTCCAGTCGAGGAACACCATGAAGTCGGGCAGGTCGCTGCGATACACGCCGTCGTGGCCGATGGAGCGCATGAGGTACATGCCCATCGCATAGCCCCCCAGCGCGAAGAACACGCCGTGGCCAAGCGACAGGATCCCGGTGTAGCCCCAGATGAGGTCCATTGCGAGCGCCACGATGGCGTAGCACATGACCTTGCCGACGAGCGTCACGGTGAAGCTCGACACGTGCCAGACGCTTTCCGCCGGCGCGGCGAGATGACCCAGCGGGATGACCACGAACAGCACGAGCGCGGCAACGCCGTAGAACGGCCACGCAGTGCGCGGCGTCCAGCGCGCCAGGAGCGGCCCACGGCGCGACAGGTGGAGCGGCACGAACCCGACGGCCATGCCCGTCAGGCCTCCACCGTCCGGCCGCGCAACGCGAACAATCCCCGCGGCCGCTTCTGGATGAAGATGACGATGAACACGAGCACCGCGATCTTCGCGAGCACCGCGCCCGACCAAGCCTCCAGGAACTTGTTCACGACGCCGAGCCCGAACGCGGCCGCGACCGTGCCGGCCAGCTGTCCCACGCCGCCCAGCACGACGACCATGAACGAATCGACGAGGGCGCTTTGTCCCAGGTCGGGACCGACGTTGCCGATCTGCGACAGCGCGCAGCCGGCAAGGCCCGCGAGCCCCGAGCCCAGCCCGAAGGCCAGCATGTCCACGCGCGCGGTCGGCACGCCCAGCGCGCTCGCCATCGGACGAATCTGCGTGACGGCGCGCACGAACAGTCCGAGGCGCGTGCGCGTGAGCAGCAGCCACATCATCGTCAGCACGAGACCGGAGAACGCGACGATCGCGATGCGGCTCCACGGCAGCACCACGTTGGTCATGATCTCGACGCCGCCCGACATCCAGGACGGGTTCTCGACCTGCACGTTCTGCGCCCCGAAGAGCGTGCGCACCGTCTGGATCAGGACGAGCGACAGTCCCCAGGTCGCCAGCAGCGTCTCGAGCGGACGGCCATAGAGAAAGCGGATCACCGTGCGCTCGAGCATCATGCCGACGCCGGCGCTCACCAGGAATGCCGCAGGAATCGCGGCCAGGAGATAGGCGTCGAACGCCGCTGGCCAGTGCTGCCGGAACAGGTTCTGCACGATGTACGTGGCGTAGGCGCCGACCATGATCAGCTCGCCGTGCGCCATGTTGATCACGCCCATCAGGCCGTATGTGATGGCCAGCCCGAGCGCCGCGAGCAACAGGATGCTGCCGAGCGAGATGCCGGAGAACACGCGCGCCACGAGGTCGCCTTTGAGCAGACGCGAGTCCACTTCGCGCAGCGAGCGCGCCGCTTCGCTGCGCACGCTGGCATCGGGCTCGACGAACGCGCCATTGCGCCGCGCCAGCAGTGCGGTGAGCAAGGTCTTGGTGGCGGCATTGTCGCTTTGCGCGAGCGCGCGCACCGCGGCGAGCCGGGTCGCGGCCTCAGGGCTGGCGAGCTGGATGGACGCTTGCGTCAACGCGAGCGAGGCACGGATTTCCGGGTCCGCCTCCTTCGCCAGCGCGGCGCTGATCGCGGGCAGCGTGTTCTCGTCCGCCCCGCCGGCCAGCGCCCTCGCCGCCGCCGCACGCAGTGCACGGTCGGATGATGAAAGCCGCAGCGCGGCGATCGCACCGGCGAGCGCGCGGCGAAACCGGTTGTTGACGACCACCTCCTCCACGTCGGCAGGCAAGGGCTTGACCGCCTTGCCGGTCAGGAGATCGACCGCCTGGTCGCCGGTGACGCGATACACGCGGTTGTCGCCCTGGACCTTGATGTCGCCGTCCAGCAGGGATTGCAGGAACGGGAGCGCCGCAGCGTCGCCCGCCGCGACGATGGCGGAGAGCGCCTTGTCGCGGGCGTCGGCCTCGCCGAGCGCGAGATCCTTGATCGCGTCGGGCACGACGGCCGCATGCGCGCCCGCAAGCGGCACGAGCACGCATGCGGCCGCGAACAACGACAAGCCAAGGCGCGACAGGAGGCTCATGGGGCTCGAGGGTGGCGCGTCGTTCCTGCGAAGGCAGGAACCCGGCGTCGTTGCACGACTACCCCGTCGGGGCAACGACACTGGATCCCCACCTGCACGGCGACGGCCGCGTCGGCGAAGCGGGCTGCGGTCACTTCTTTTCCGGCTCGTCCTTCTTCGCGTCGTTGCCGGCGATGAACGGGCTCCACGGTTGCGCGCGGATCGGGCCCTTGGTCTTCCATACGACGTTGAACTGGCCGTCCGCCTTCACTTCACCGATGAACACGGGCTTGTGCAGGTGATGGTTCGTGGCATCCATCTGCACGGTGAACCCGTCGGGCGCCTTGAACGTCTGGCCTCCCATGGCGGCGATCACCTTGTCGGGATCGAAGCTCTTCGCCTTCTCGACGGCCTGCTTCCACATGTAGATCCCGATGTACGTTGCTTCCATCGGGTCGTTCGTCAGCGGCTTGTCGGCGCCGGGGAGCTTCTTCGCCTTCGCGTAGTCGGCCCACTTCTTCCTGAACGCGTCGTTCTCGGGATTCTTGAGCGACATGAAGTAGTTCCACGCCGCGAGATGGCCCACGAGCGGCTTGGTGTCGACGCCGCGCAACTCCTCCTCGCCTACCGAGAAGGCCACGACGGGCACGTCGGTCGCCTTGAGCCCCTGGTTGCCCAGCTCCTTGTAGAACGGCACGTTCGAGTCGCCGTTGATCGTCGAGACGACCGCGGTCTTGCCGCCGGCCGCGAACTTCTTGATGTCGCCGACAATCGTCTGGTAGTCGGCGTGGCCGAACGGCGTGTACTTCTCATCGATGTCCTTTTCGTCGACCCCCTTGGACTTGAGGAACGCGCGCAGGATCTTGTTGGTCGTGCGCGGATACACGTAGTCGGTGCCGAGCAGCACCCAGCGCTTGGCCCCGCCGCCGTCCTTGCTCATGAGGTACTCGACGGCCGGGATCGCCTGCTGGTTGGGCGCAGCACCCGTGTAGAAGACGTTCTTCGAGAGCTCCTCGCCCTCGTACTGCACCGGGTAGAACAGCAGGCCGTTCAGCTCCTCGAACACAGGCAGTACGGACTTGCGCGACACCGAGGTCCAGCAGCCGAACACCGCCGCAACCTTGTCCTGTGCGATCAGCCCGCGCGCCTTCTCGGCGAACAGGGGCCAGTTCGACGCCGGGTCCACCACGACCGGCTCGATCTTGCGGCCCATCACGCCGCCCTTCGCGTTGATCTCGTCGAACGTCATGAGCGCGACGTCCTTGAGGACGGTCTCGCTGATCGCCATCGTGCCCGACAGCGAATGCAGCACGCCGACCTTGATCGTGTCGGCGCCGTGTGCGGCGGTGGCGACGAGGCCGGCTGCCGCCAGCGCGGCCGCCAATGCCGCGTGCTTGAGGAAATGTCTGCGTTGCATGAAGGGTCCCCGCGAAAGTTTGGTCCGGATCGTTCTCTTGGTTACCTCGCGCGCGGATCGGTGAACGTCGTCGCTTCGCGATGGTGCCGCGAAGATGCATTGCACAACGCATGCCATGTGCCGCGCATGCGCTCAAGGCGCGGATTCGATGCGGGAATTAAACGGCAGGGGCGCCGCTCCAATGAACGAGCGGCGGTGCGCGCGAGCCAAAGCGGTGCGTCGCTTCGCGCCGTGCACCGTTTTGGTTTAGGCGTGCAGCAACCCGCGCGACTCGATGAAGCGCACGACGTCGGGTAAGCCCTGGCCGCTCTTGAGGTTGGTGAAGACGAACGGCCGCTCGCCGCGCATGCGGCGCGCGTCCTGATCCATCAGCTCGAGCGAGGCGCCCACCATGGGGGCCAGGTCGATCTTGTTGATCACGAGCAGGTCGGAGCGCGTGATCCCCGGCCCTCCCTTGCGCGGAATCTTGTCGCCGGCCGCTACGTCGATCACGTACAGCGTCAGGTCCGACAGCTCGGGGGAGAACGTCGCGGCGAGATTGTCACCGCCGCTTTCCACGAACACGATGTCGAGATTGCCGAAGCGCTGCGCAAGCCGGTCCACCGCTTCGAGGTTGATGGACGCGTCCTCCCGGATCGCCGTGTGCGGGCAGCCGCCGGTTTCGACGCCGATGATGCGATCGGGCGTGAGCGCCTCGTTGCGCACGAGGAACTGCGCATCCTCTTCGGTATAGATGTCGTTCGTCACGACGGCGAGCTCGTAGTGGCCGCGCAGCGCGCGGCACAACGCGAGCGTAAGCGCCGTCTTGCCGGACCCGACCGGGCCGCCGATGCCGATGCGCAGGGGTTGTGTTGTCGTCGTGGTCATGACCGGAACAGCCGGGAGTACTGCGTTTCATGGCGCGCGCATGCCAGCGCCCATCCTGGAGCGAAGCTTGCGACCGCATCGTCTTCGGTGGCAAGCGCTCGTTCCACCGCCGCCGGTATTCCGCCCGCAATGGCGCGCAGCATCCGCGCACCGGCCGCCTGGCCAAGCGGGACGAGCTTGATGGCGCCGAGCACCTGGTTCTCCGCCCACGCAAAGGCATACGCGCACAGCGCGTCCTCGACGGGAACCGCATCGGCATGGCAGGCGAGCGCGAACGCACCCGGCCAGGTGAGCGGCGCGTTGTCGCTGCCGCACCGAGCGAGCGCTGCGTCGAGCGTCCCGATCTCGCGCATCCACGCAAGCATCGCACCGCCCATCTGCTCGGTCTCCGAACGCAGCTCGCGTGTCTCGCGCGCCGCCCGCCACCAGGTGTGCCAGCGCCCGAAGGCCGCGGCGTCGTGTGGCAGCGCGCGCAGCAGGCGCGCGAGCACGGCAAGCTCGCCCTGCGGCAGCACATGCATGCAGAGTTCGCCGATCCAGCGCTCGGCATCGGATGCGGTACGCACGATGCCCGCGTCGACAGCCGATTCGAGGCCTTGCGAATAACTGTAGCCGCCCACGGGCAATGCGGGCGATGCAAGCGGCAGCAGCCGCACGAGCGACGTCGTCGTGCTCAAGATGCGCCCTGCCCGCCGCGCGTGCGCTCGATCATGTCGTGGATGATGCCGGCGTGCCGCGCGTCGCTCGAATGCGCATGATGGCCTGCGGCGTACGCGCCCGCTTCGGGCTCGAACGGCCGTTGCTGCGCCACCAGCCGCGCGCCGAGGCGCTCGCACAGCACAGCGAGCACCGGGTCGGCCGCGAAGCGCACGAAGCCCGGGCCGATCTCGACGCGCGCGTGCCGGTTGCCCAGGTGATAGGCGATGCGCGCGAGGGCCGCGGCATCGTCGCAGCGCGCGTCGATCACCTCCTCTTCGGCAGCGCGCACGGCGATCACTTCCCCGGCGTCGGTGACGAGGCGGTCGCCGTCGCGCAGGAGCGTGCCGCGCGGCAGCACGAGCCCGACCGGCTCGCCGCGCGTCAGCATCGCGTGCAGGCGGCTGCGGCTGCGCTGCTCGAAGGTCAGCACCAGCTCCGCGGATGGCGGGCCGGCGTCGTCGGGAGCGTGCGCGCGGACGATCAGCATCAGAAGAGGAAATAGCGCTGCGCGAGCGGCAGCTCGATCGCCGGCTCACAGGTGAGCAGCTCGCCGTCGGCGCGCACGGCGTACGTCTCGGGATCGACGTCGATGCGCGGCATCGCATCGTTGAGCTTCATGTCGCGCTTGCCGATCGCGCGCGTGTTGGCGACCGCGACGAGCGGCTTGCGCAGGCCGAGCTTGCGCACGGCCGGGTTGGTCAACGCTGCTTTGGACACGAAGGTCACCGAGGTGGCGAGGGCGCCGCCGAAGGCGCCGAACATCGGCCGGTAGTGCACGGGCTGCGGCGTGGGGATCGACGCGTTGGGATCCCCCATCGCCGCCGCCGCGATCATGCCGCCCTTGAGCACCAGCGCCGGCTTGACGCCGAAGAACGCCGGCTTCCACAGGACCAGGTCGGCGAGCTTGCCCGCCTCGATCGACCCCACGGCGTGCGCGATGCCGTGCGCGATCGCCGGGTTGATGGTGTACTTCGCGATGTAGCGCTTGATGCGCGCATTGTCGTGACGATCCGGATCGCCGGGGAGCGCGCCGCGCTGGAGCTTCATCTTGTGCGCCGTCTGCCATGTCCGCACGATCACTTCGCCCACGCGTCCCATTGCCTGCGAATCCGAGGACAGCATCGAGAACGCACCGAGGTCGTGCAGGATGTCCTCGGCCGCGATGGTCTCGCGACGGATGCGCGACTCGGCGAAGGCGACGTCCTCGGCGATGGCAGGATCCAGGTGATGGCACACCATCAGCATGTCGAGATGCTCGTCGACCGTGTTCACGGTATACGGACGCGTGGGATTGGTCGACGACGGCAGCACGTTGGGCTCGCCAGCCGCCTTGATGATGTCCGGTGCGTGCCCGCCACCCGCACCTTCGGTGTGATACGTGTGGATCGTGCGGCCCGCGATGGCGGCGAGCGTCGTCTCGACGAAACCCGATTCGTTGAGCGTATCCGTGTGGATCGCCACCTGCACGTCGAAATCGTCGGCCACGCGCAGCGCAGCATCGATCGCCGCCGGCGTGGTGCCCCAGTCCTCATGCAGCTTGAGGCCGAGCGCACCCGCGCGCACCTGCTCGACGAGCGCCGGGGTGAGGCTCGCGTTGCCCTTGCCCAGGAAGCCCAGGTTCATGGGAAAGGCGTCGGCGGCCTCGAGCATCCGGTGGATGTGCCACGGACCTGGCGTGCACGTCGTGGCGAACGTGCCGGTGGCGGGCCCCGTGCCGCCGCCGATCATGGTCGTGACGCCTGACATGAGCGCCTCTTCGATCTGCTGCGGACAGATGAAGTGGATGTGCGAGTCGATGCCCCCGGCCGTCACGATCATGCCTTCCCCGGCGATGATCTCCGTGCCGGGACCGATGACGATGTCGACGCCCGGCTGCACGTCGGGATTGCCCGCCTTGCCGAGCCGCGCGATCCGCCCGTCCTTGAGCGCGATGTCGCATTTGAGGATGCCCCACCAGTCGAGCACCAGCGCGTTCGTGATGACCGTGTCCGCCGAATCGCGGCTCGCCCGCTGGCTCTGGCCCATGCCGTCGCGGATGACCTTGCCGCCACCGAACTTCACTTCCTCGCCGTAGATCGTGAGGTCGCGCTCGACTTCGGCGATGAGGCCGGTATCGGCAAGCCGCACGCGATCCCCGGTGGTGGGGCCGAACATCTCGGCGTACGCACGGCGATGGATTTTCATCGGCGCGATTGCCGCGACGTGCGCTTGACCCCGCTCTTGCGTGCGCGGGACGGCCGTGGCGGCCGCGATGGCGCATCGAGCGGCCCCATCACCGCGCCGGTGAACCCGTAGACAATGCGCTCGCCCGCATACGCGACGAGCTCGACTTCGCGTGCTTGCCCGGGCTCGAAGCGCACCGCCGTTCCGGCCGCGATGTCGAGACGACAGCCGCGTGCCGCCGCGCGATCGAAGGCGAGCGCGGCGTTGGTCTCGGCGAAGTGATAGTGCGAGCCGACCTGGATCGGCCGATCGCCCGTGTTCGCCACGGTCATCTTCACCGTGCGACGGCCCGCGTTCAGCTCGATCGTGCCGTCCTGTGCCAGGATCTCTCCGGGGACGAGCCGCTCGGGTGCCTTCATGGAATCGGATGATGCACGGTGACGAGCTTCGTGCCGTCGGGGAACGTCGCTTCGACCTGGATCTCCGGGATCATCTCGGGCACGCCGTCCATCACCTGCGCGCGGGTCAGGAGCCGCGTACCCGCACCCATCAGGTCGGCCACGGTGCGCCCGTCGCGCGCGCCTTCGAGGATCGCAGCGGAAATGAACGCGACCACTTCGGGATAGTTGAGCCGCACGCCGCGGGCGAGCCGCCGCTCCGCGAGCAAGGCAGCGGTGAAGAGCAGCAGCTTGTCCTTCTCGCGCGGGGTCAGCTCCATGTCACGTGCTCCAGATGCGGGGCGGGACGGCGACGCGGCCGGCCAGGCGCGGACGCAGCGCGCTCCAGATCTGAGCGAAGCAGCGCGCGCCGTCGTCGCTCGCGTCCCCGCGATAACGCGCGACGAGCACGTCGGGCAGCCGCGTGACCGCGCATTCGCCACGCGCTGGCTGCACCGCGCGGGCCGCGGCAAGCGCGGCATCGTCGAGCGCCGGCGATACTGCGACGAATGTGCCAAAGGCCGGCGCGCCGTTCAAGCCTGCCGGAGATTGAAGCATCGGGCTCGCGCCTGCAAGATCGATGCGCTCGCTCCAGATCAGTGCATCGCCGCGCACGATCTCGAGGCGCTGGCGCCAGCGCCCATGGTCGAAGCGCTCGCCTGCGGCTGCGCGGCCGAGGCAGACGACCTCCCAGGCGAACAACGTGGCGCTCGGCGCCAGCCGCACGGACAAGGTCGACCGCGCGTGTACGCCGTCGAACACGATGGTGCCTTGCGGCAGCCATTCGAGCAGGGCGTCGGCGCCGACCTCGATGCGAACGTCCTGCGTTGCCAGCCGCCCCGCGCTGCGGTACCACTTCGTCGCGGCCGGCTGCGTGACCTGTGCAGAAGCCTTCGCGTCGACGTCGATGCACACCTCGAGCGCATCGCCGCCCGCGATGCCGCCGGGCGGATGCACGATGACGACCTGGCACACGGCGTCGCCTTCCGGATGAAAGGCCTTCTGCACCACGAGCGGGCCGACGTGATCGCGCCGCGCGAGCGTGGTACGGCCGCCTGCGTGACCAAAGCGCAGCGCTAGCCGCGCATGCCAACCTGCGCGGTCGACCGCTGCGGCCGTGCCGTCGAATGCAGGGAGCGGCGTTGCCATGGAGAGCCGGCGCAGCGCTCCGCGTAGTTGAGGGACGATCGAAACGGGCCGTTGCCGTAATCTAGCATCGTACGCGCGGAAGGCGCCGCGCAAAGGCGTTGCAAACGAACGGGCCGCCCGCAGGCGGCCCGTCCCGGACTGTGCGCTGGCTGTACTACTTGACGTTCACCGACCACACGTCGAAATCAGCGCTGCGGTGATCCGCGAAGAACGGATAGACC
>Ga0308175_100002064_pt1 | contig 13654 bp, 10 predicted proteins | sample PhyCR1_3_FD_203893 | JGI IMG/M metagenome (GOLD analysis project Ga0308175, IMG submission 203893) | Soil microbial communities from UC Gill Tract Community Farm, Albany, California, United States - DLSLS.C.R1 | ecosystem: Environmental > Terrestrial > Soil > Agricultural land | place: USA...
TCGTGGTAGGTGCGCTCCTTGGCGTACTTGTCGTAGGCGCGCCGGTCCGCCTGGGTGTCCGGCGGGTCGACCAGCCCGCGGGGGTGCAGCCGCTCCTTGAGGACGACGTTGAGCTGAGCGCCGAGGAGCGTGATGATCGACTGGATGTAGAACCACCACAGGATCGTGATCACCGTGGCGAAGTTGCCGTAGGTGCTGGAGGCCTTCTGCAGGTAGCGGCTGATGATCAGCGACGAGATCGCCTGCAGGATCCAGAAGGCGACGCCCGAGAGGATCGCCCCCGGCAGCACGTCCCGGGTGGAGACCTCCCGGTCGGTCAGCCAGCGGAACGCGACCACGAACAACCCGACGTCGAGCGCGATCGCGATGACGTAGCCGATGATGTGGCCGAACCAGCCGATGCTCAGCCCGTTGGCGGTGCCGGAGATGAAGCCGGTGATCAGCACCGAGACGACCAGGCCGACGCCGAGGGTGGCCAGCACGAGGATGCTGCGGCCCACCTGCTCGAGCAGCTTCGGCTGCTCCTTGTAGGGCACCTCCCAGACCGAGTTGAAGGCGAACTGGGTGGTCCGCACGACCGCCGATCCGCTCCACAGGGCCGTGACCAGGCCGATGATCAGCGCCCACCAGGCGCCGTGCAGCGACCCCGCGGAGGAGGCGTCCAGCAGCGGAAACATGCTGGAGACCTTGTGCAGCACGTTGGCCTTGTCGCTCGCCGGCAGCAGGTAGCCGAGCAACGTCACGAACACCATGAGCAGCGGGAAGATGGAGAAGAACGCCCAGAAGGCGATCATGCTGGCGAGGTTGGTCGACTTGTCCTCGCCGAATTTCTTCAGGACGGCGACCGTGACCCCGACTGGCTTGTGCTCCTGCTGGAAGTCGTCGACCTTCTCCAGCTGCTCCCTCATCATCCGGCACCGATACCCGTGGGGGATCGGGACAAACTCGGGCAGTCTCAGATGTGAGACACGGTGGCCCTGACGGTCCTTCCGGTCCCGTGGGACGCGGAGTTTGATGAAGCCATGGTGGCAACGAGTACGTCGACCCCGGTGGTCGTCTCGACCGGCCCGGTTGCGTTCACCGAGCTGGTCGCGGTCGCGCGCGGCGGGGCCCCGGTGCAGCTCTCCGGCGAGGCGGTGGCCGCGATCACCAAGGCCCGCGAGGCGGTCGAGGAGCTCGCGCTGGCACCGACCCCGGCGTACGGCATCTCCACCGGCTTCGGGGCGCTGGCGACCCGGCACATCCCCACCGAGATGCGTGCCCAGCTGCAGAAGTCGCTGGTGCGCTCGCACGCTGCCGGCTCCGGCCCCGAGGTCGAGCGCGAGGTGGTCCGCGGCCTGATGCTGCTGCGCCTCTCCACCCTGGCGACCGGGCACACCGGCGTCCGCCCGCAGACGGCGCAGCTGCTCGCCGACCTCCTCTCGCACGGCATCACGCCGGTGGTGCGCGAGTACGGCTCGCTCGGCTGCTCCGGAGACCTGGCCCCGCTCGCCCACTGCGCGCTGGCCCTGATGGGTGAGGGCGAGGTCCGCGACGCGGACGGCACCCTCATGCCCGCCGCGCAGGCGCTGGAGGCCGCCGGCCTGGAGCCGGTGGAGCTGGTCGCCAAGGAGGGCCTGGCGCTGATCAACGGCACCGACGGCATGCTCGGCATGCTGGTGCTCGCACTGACCGATCTCGGGACGCTGATGAAGACCGCGGACATCGCCGCTGCGATGTCCGTCGAGGCCCAGCTCGCCACCGACCGGGTCTTCGCCGCCGACCTCCAGGCGCTGCGCCCGCACCCGGGCCAGGCCCGCTCGGCGGCGAACCTCACCGCGATCCTGCGGGACAGCGGCGTGGTCGCCTCGCACCGCGGCCCGGACTGCAACCGGGTGCAGGACGCCTACTCGCTGCGCTGCTCGCCGCAGGTGCACGGCGCCGCCCGGGACACCTTCGCCCACTGTGCCGTCGTCGCCGGTCGCGAGCTCGACTCCGCGGTGGACAACCCGGTCGTGCTGGATGACGGTCGGGTGGAGAGCAACGGCAACTTCCACGGAGCGCCGGTCGGGTACGTGCTCGACTTCGCGGCGATCGCGGCTGCGGACGTCGCCTCGATCGCCGAGCGTCGTACCGACCGCTTCCTCGACAAGGCCCGCAACCACGGGCTGCCGCCGTTCCTCGCCGACGACCCCGGCGTGGACTCCGGCCACATGATCGCGCAGTACACCCAGGCCGCCATCGTCTCCGAGCTCAAGCGGCTCGCCGTCCCGGCCAGCGTCGACTCGATCCCCTCCAGCGCGATGCAGGAGGACCACGTGTCGATGGGCTGGTCGGCGGCTCGCAAGCTGCGCCGCTCGGTCGACGGGCTCACCCGGGTGCTCGCGATCGAGGTGCTCACCGCGGCGCGCGCACTGGACCTGCGTCGCCCCCTCGAGCCTTCCCCTGCCACGGGCGCAGTGGTCGACCTGCTGCGCTCCTCCGGGATCCAGGGCCCCGGCCCGGACCGCCACCTCTCGCCCGAGATCGAGGCAGCCGTCGAGCTGGTCGGGTCGGGCGCCATCCTCAACGCCGTCGAAGGCGTGATCGGAGAGCTGCAATGATTTCGACAAGCTCAACCAGCGGAAGCAACCCTCGCCTCCCCATCCACGCCGCGCACGGGAGCGAGCTCACCGCCGGCTCCTGGCAGACCGAGGCGCCGCTGCGGATGCTGATGAACAACCTCGACCCCGAGGTGGCCGAGCGTCCCGAGGACCTCGTGGTCTACGGCGGCACCGGCAAGGCGGCCCGCAGCTGGGAGGCGTACGACGCGCTCGTCCGCACCCTCTCGACGCTGAAGGACGACGAGACCATGCTCGTCCAGTCCGGCAAGCCGGTCGGCGTCTTCCGCACCCACGAGTGGGCGCCGCGCGTGCTGATCGCCAACTCCAACCTGGTCGGCGACTGGGCCAACTGGGAGGAGTTCCGGCGGCTCGAGGAGCTGGGCCTGATCATGTACGGCCAGATGACCGCGGGCTCGTGGATCTACATCGGCACCCAGGGCATCCTTCAGGGCACCTTCGAGACCTTCGCCGCCATCGCCGACAAGCGGTTCGGAGGCACGCTGGCCGGCACGATCACCGTCACCGCCGGTCTGGGCGGCATGGGCGGCGCCCAGCCGCTGGCGGTCACGATGAACGACGGCGTCGCGATCTGCATCGACGTCGACCTGCACCGCATCGAGCGCCGGATCGAGCACCGCTACCTCGACTGCCGGGCGTCCTCCCTGGAGGAGGCGGTGCAGCTGGCGGTCAAGGCCCGCGACGAGCGCCGCCCGCTCTCGATCGGTGTGCTGGGCAACGCCGCCGAGCTGCTGCCGCGGCTGCTGGAGATGAACGCGCCCATCGACATCGTCACCGACCAGACCTCGGCCCACGACCCCCTGTCCTACCTGCCGGTCGGGATCCCCTTCGAGGACTGGCACGACGCCGCCGAGCGCGACCCCGACGGGTTCACCAAGGAGGCGCAGGCCTCGATGGCGGCGCACGTCCGCGCGATGGTGGAGTTCCAGGACGGCGGCGCCGAGGTCTTCGACTACGGCAACTCGATCCGCGACGAGGCCCGCAAGGGCGGCTACGACCGCGCCTTCGAGTTCCCCGGCTTCGTGCCGGCCTACATCCGGCCGCTGTTCTGCGAGGGTAAGGGTCCGTTCCGCTGGGCCGCCCTCTCCGGTGACCCGGAGGACATCCGCAAGACCGACGAGGCGATCCTGGAGCTCTTCCCGGACAATGACCGGCTGCGCAAGTGGATCACGATGGCGCAGGAGCGGGTGCACTTCCAGGGGCTGCCGGCCCGGATCTGCTGGCTGGGGTACGGCGAGCGCCATCTCGCCGGGCTGAAGTTCAACGAGATGGTCGCCGACGGAGAGCTGACGGCGCCGATCGTGATCGGCCGCGACCACCTCGACTGCGGCTCGGTCGCCTCGCCCTACCGGGAGACCGAGGCCATGCTCGACGGCTCCGACGCGATCGCGGACTGGGCGATCCTCAACGCGCTGGTCAACACCGCGTCCGGGGCGAGCTGGGTCTCCTTCCACCACGGTGGCGGCGTCGGCATGGGCCGGTCGCTGCACGCCGGGCAGGTGTGCGTCGCCGATGGCACCGACCTCGCCGCGCAGAAGATCGAGCGGGTGCTGACCAACGACCCCGGCATGGGGGTGATCAGGCACGTCGACGCCGGCTACGAGCGGGCCGCCGAGGTGGCCACCGAGCGCGGCGTGCGCATCCCGATGACCGAGGCCTGACTAGGGGAGGGCTGAGGCGAACCAGAGGGTCCGCTTCGTCCAGCTGCCCGGCCCCAGCCGGGTGCCCGAGCACACCACGATCGCCAGCTGCGGCCGACCGCTCCGGTCGTAGTAGCGGGTGCCCGCAGCGTCGGCCGGCACCTCCACCCGGTCGGTGACCCGGTAGCAGAGCGAGGCGTGCTGCCCCCGGACGACGATCCGGTCGCCCTCGTGCAGCCCCGCCAGCAGGCGGTTGCCCAACGCCGTACCGTCCGGCCAGGTGTGCGCGTTCAGCAGCACGTTGCCGTGCCGCTGGCCCGGCCGGATGCCCGGCGGGCGGTCCCAGGCGAACTCGGACTTGCCGGTGCTGGTGAGTGGGGGTACGCCGGGCACGCCGCTGGCGTCGCGCGGCAGGGCCAGCACGTGCGCGCCGTCGGTCACGCCGGCGATCGCGATCGTCGTGGGCGTGAACGGCGTGCGCGCACGGGGGCGGCAGGCGCGAGGCTCCGGGGCGGCGACCAGCGTGGTCCCGTCGACCGTGGCGAACGGCGGCGGAGGCGCGGCCGTCGGGCCACCGGTCCCACGGCGGTCCGCCGCCGACGGCTCGTTCGCCGGCCAGAGCAGCAGCGCACCGCCCACCGCGAGCGCGAGCACCAGCACGAGGGCCGCGACCAGGCCGGCGCGCAGGCTCATCGGCGGCCCCGGCGCTCCCGCCACGCCGCGACCTCGGCTTCGACGTCGCGCAGCTTCGTGATCACGGGCGGCCCGCCCAGCAGCTGGCGGCGGGCCTCGACCACGCGGCGGTTGAAGTCCACCAGCAGCTCGCGCACCGTCTTCTCCGACCACTCCCGGTCGAGGGTCTCCTCGAGCTGGGCGTCCTCCTTGCGCAGCTGCAGGGCAGGGGGCAGCACACCGGTGATCCGCTCCCGCTCGATCAGCTTCTTCAGCCACCAGTCGGGGTCGTGCGTCGAGCCGAGGTCCTTGATCGGCTTGCCGGCACCGGGCAGGTTGTCGAACTCCCCGCGGGCCATCGCCTGCCGGACCTGCTGGTCGACCCACTGCACCTGGTTGCGGACCCGCTCGGCCGCCGCGTCCCGCCCGGTGCGGGGGTCGCGGGCGCGCTCCCGGTGCACGCTGCGGTCGGCGTCGTCGCTCATCGGTCCACTGTACGGCGGGCCGACCGGACCCGCAGCGGGCCGACGAGGCGGGGGCCAGCGAGCTTGCCCTCCAGCCGCCGGGCCTCGCGCTTCAACGGCTGGGCGACGTACTCGCCGAGGATCACGCCGGCCGACAGCGCGATCGCTACCGCCGCGGCGTTGACCATCGACAGCAGCCCGTTGCCGCTGCCCATCGTCATCTGCGCCAGCCCGCGGTAGATCGAGAGGCCCGGCAGCAGCGGCACGATCGCACAGACCACGACCGCGAGCGCGGGCACCCGGAAGCGGCCGGCGACCGAGAAGCTGACCAGGCCGACCAGGATCGCGGCCAGCGCGGAGGCCCAGGCGATGCCGAAGCCCTGGCTGTAGACGGCGTAGTAGACAGCCGTCGCCGCCCCGCCGATCACCGCGATCGGCAGCAACGAGCGGCGCGGTGCGTAGGAGGAGAACGCGAACGCCGCCGCGGTGACCATGCCGCCGAGCACGGTCAGCGGCATCGTGCCGAGCGCGGCCGCTCCCGGGTTCAGCGTGCCGAGGTCGACGCCCGCCGACCTGGCCACGCTCAGCCCACCGCTGACCCCGGCGATCACGCCGGCGGTGGCCAGCAGCGCCTCGAGGATCCGGGCGCCTGCGGTGAGCGGGAAGCCGGTCAGCGCGTCCTGGATCGCGCCCATGAAGCTGACCCCGGCCAGCAGCAGGATGATCGTCGAGGTGACCACCCGGCCGGGGCCGATGCCCAGGTCGAGCGCCCCCGCTCCCACCGCGAGCAGCGTGGCGAAGAGCCCGCCGGCGACCTGCTGGTAGAACGCCGGCAGCCGCCGGCGGGCCATGAACCGCTGGATCCGGTCGACGCCGAGGGCCGCGATGAAGGCGATGACCAGCACCAGCCAGCCGCCGCCGAGCATCAGCGCCACGCCGGCGTTCATCACGCCCCAGCCGACCATCACCGTCCAGCGAGGCAGCGCATGCCCGGTCGAGACGATCCGGGCCAGCTGCGTGCGTGCCTCGCCCGGGGTCACGTCACCGACGATCAGCGTCCGCACCAGGTGGTCGACCTTGGTCAGGTGCTCGTAGTCGGTCTCGCGGTGCCGCACCTGGCGCACCTGGATCATCGCAGGCTCCTCGGCCGACGGCTGCCAGGTCATGGTCAGCTCGGTGAAGGTGATGTCCGCGGTCGCGTTGCGCAGCCCGCAGGCGTGCGCCACGTTCATCATCTGCGCGCCCACGTCGGCAGCGCCCGCCCCGGAGGAGAGCAGCACCTCGCCGACACGCAGGGAGAGGTCGAGGACCTGCCAGGCCTCTTTGCTCGTCTTCTCGCTGTCCGCCATCGCGGACACCAGTGTGCCGTGTGTCCGACGTCGGCGAGCGGGTACCCGTCCCTGATGCTCACGACGCACGAAGACCGCGCAGCTGGAGCGTCGAGGACGTGGTGGTCACCGACAGCGGCCTCGGAGGAGGAGGCCGTGGAGCTCATCGAGGAGCAGCAGGCGGCGTGAGCGCGGCCCTTCCGGGGCGGCGTCGGTCGCCGAAGGCCTCGGAAGGTACGACGACCAGGCACGCGGCCGCCACCAGGGCCGTGACCGAGCAGACCGCCCAGACCGTCAGGTAGCCGGCCAGCGAGGCGTGCCCGGCGCGCGCATCGGCGATCGAGCCCGTGGAGGCCAGCGCGATCGCGAAGATGCTCGAGGCGATCGCTCCGCCGATGGTCTTGGTGGTGTTGGTCATCCCGGTGACGAAACCGGTGCGGTCCTCGGGTGCGGCTGCGGCGGCGGCCGCCGGCAGGGCTGCGACCAGGGCACCGGACCCGAGGCCGGCGACGACCATGTTGGCCATCATCTGCACGGTGGTGTGGTGCAGCGGGAGGAACAGCCCGTAGCCGGCGGCGACGAGCACCGCAGCGAGTACCATCGCGCCCCGGGTGCCCAGCCCGCGCGTGGCCCAGGGCAGCAGCAGCGCCCCGCCCGCCAGCGCGAGCACGTAGATCCCGATCAGCGCGGACACGAACGCCGCGTCCGCGCCGACGCCGTAGCCGGCCACCTTCGGGTCGGTGCGCGCGAAGGTGGACAGCGGGATCTGGGCGCCGAGCACGGACATCCCGAAGAGGAACGCGGTCAGCTGCACGGGCCACTGCGCCTTGCCCAGCAGGAGCCGGACGTCGATCAGCGGCTCCGGCTGCGCCAGCTCGACGCGGGCGAAGGGCCACAGGGCGAGCAGGCCGAGCACGATCACCAGCCACGGCTGCCACGAGCCCGGGCCTCGGAGCCGCACCAGGATCAGCCCGGCCATCACCAGGCCGATCGCGAGCGTGACCAGGGCGAAGCCGGCCCAGTCGAGCCGCCCGGTGGCGACCGGCGCCGTGTCGGCGACGCCGTACCAGATCACCAGGAAGCACAGGCTGACCGCGACCGCGGGCACGGCCAGCACCACGGTCATCGAGGTCGCGGTGACGATCGCGCCGCTGGTGAGCGCGCCGACGATGACACCCGTCTCGAGCGCGGCGACGAGGAACGCGGCGGCGCGGCGCGTGAGGCGCTGCTGCTCGCCGGTGGCGGCGGTGCGGCGGTGGACGATGCTGACCTCGAGCGGCAGCCAGACGACGTAGAACCCCTGGATGGCCCAGGCGACCAGGAAGGTGCCGAAGCTGGGGGCGAAGGCGACCGCCCACGAGGCGAGTGCGGTGACCGCGGTGGAGAGCAGCAGCACCCGCTTGTGGCCGACCAGGTCGCCGAGCTTCGCGAGCACCGGGACGACGAGGGCGGAGACCACCAGCTGGGCGGCCTCGAACCAGTTCACGCTCGCGTCGCGGATCGACAGGTGCCGGGCGATGTCGGTGAAGATCGGCGTGTAGTAGCCCTGCAGCACTCCGCTGGCCAGCTCCACGCAGACCAGGAAGCCGACGATGGTGGCGATGCCGGCCCGGTGGTCGAGCCTGTCGAGACCCCTCACCGGACCCCCTCGATCAGTCGCTGGTACCAGTCCACGCCGTCGAGGAGGTCGTCGATGCCGAGGTGCTCGTCGTAGCTGTGGATCGACTCCCGCTGCGCCTTGGTCATCCGGAACGGTGTGAACCGGTAGACCCGGTCGCAGATCGCGGTGAAGAAGCGGGCGTCGGTGGCGGCCATCATCACGTACGGCGTGGGCACCGCGTCGGGGAAGACGCGCGCGATCGTGCCGGCGATGAGGTCGAACGCCTCGTCGGTCGGCGACACCGGGCTGGGCTCGTTGCCGTCGACGACGGTCACCGTGATGCTCTTGTCGTCGATGACGTGGCGCACGTGCTCGACCGCCGAGGCCACGGTGTCGCCGACGAGGAGGCGCAGGTTGACGCCGGCGCTCGCGCTCGAGGCGATCACGTTGTGGGCCGGCGAGCCGGAGAGCGTGGTCACCGACATCGTCGTGCGGACCATGGCCGCGGGCTCCGGGCCGACCCGGGGCAGCACCCGCTCCAGCACGCGTGCGAACCGCCCGGCGTTGGCGAACAGCGGCCGCAGCGGTGCCGGAGCGTGCGGCGCGATGCTGCGGAAGAGGTCGACGGTCGGCTCCGGCAGCCGCGCCGGGAAGGGATGGCGCTCCAGCCGGGTCACCGCGCGGGCGATCCGGGCGGTGGGACCGTTCGGCGCGGGGGTCGAGGAGTGCCCGCCCCGGCCCTCGGCGCGCAGCTCGAGGGTGGTGGTGCCCTTCTCGGTGACACCGACGACGCCGAGCGGTGGCCTGACGCCGGGGAACGCCTCGTGCGCGATCGCGCCGCCCTCGTCGAGCACGAACCACGGCCGGACGCCTCGCGCCTCCAGCTCATCCACCCCGGCGCGGGCGTCGGGCCCGGAGACCTCCTCGCGCGCGCCGAAGCTCAGCCACACGTCCTGGGCGGGGGTGAACCCCTGCCCGAGCAGCCGCTCCACGGCCTCGCAGATGCCGACCAGCGCGCCCTTGTCGTCGAGGGTGCCGCGGCCCCAGACGGCCCCGTCGGCCACCGTCGCGTCGAACGGCGGGTGCCGCCACGGCGCCGACTGGTCGACGGGGACGACGTCGAGGTGTGCCATCAGCACGACCGGCCGCTCGCTCGAGGCTCCCGGCCAGTGCAGCAGCAGCGACCGGCCGAGGATCCGCGTGCACTCGAGCCGCTCGAACAGCGTGGGGAACTGTCGAGCCAGCTCGGCCTCGAGGTCGGCGAACGCCTGCTCGTCGACGAGGGTGGGGTCGTCGTACGACACCGTGGGGATGCGGACCACCGCCCGCAGCTTGTCGACCGCGCTGTCAGCCACCGCACCTCCTCCGGGGGTGAACGGTACGGCGAAATCCCGCGACCGTCCTAGGCTCACCCACAGTGCGATGCCGAGGAAGTGAGCAGCTGTGGATGACCTGAGCCCGAAGCCAGGCGACCTCGAGCCGATCGAGACCGCGCCCGTCGAGGAGCTGCGCGCGCTGCAGCTGGAGCGGCTGCAGTGGTCGCTTCGGCATGCCTGGGACAACGTGCCGGCCTACCGCAAGAAGTTCGACGACGCGGGCGTGCACCCCGATGACTGCCGCTCGCTGGAGGACCTGGCCCGCTTCCCGTTCACCACGAAGGCCGACCTGCGCGACAACTACCCCTTCGGGATGTTCGCGGTGCCGACCGAGGAGGTGGTGCGGGTGCACGCCTCGTCGGGCACGACCGGCAAGGCGACCGTGGTCGGCTACACCCGCCAGGACATCGACACCTGGTCCCACGTGATGGCCCGCAGCATCCGCGCGGCCGGCGGGCGCAAGGGGATGCGGGTGCACGTGGCCTACGGCTACGGGCTGTTCACCGGTGGGCTGGGCGCGCACTACGGCGCGGAGGCGCTGGGCTGCATGACGATCCCGGTGTCGGGCGGGATGACCGAGCGGCAGGTGCAGTTGATCGTCGACTTCGAGCCGGACATCATCATGGTCACGCCGTCCTACATGCTCTCGATCATCGACGCGATGGAGGCCCGCGGCGTCGACCCACGCAGCACCTCGCTGAAGGTCGGCATCTTCGGCGCCGAGCCGTGGACCGACGAGATGCGGCGCGAGCTCGAGGGCCGGATGGACATGCACGCCGTCGACATCTACGGGCTGTCGGAGGTGATGGGTCCCGGTGTGGCGAACGAGTGCGTGGAGACCAAGGACGGCCTGCACGTCTGGGAGGACCACTTCTACCCCGAGGTCATCGACCCGGTCACGGGCGAGGTGCTGCCCGACGGCGAGGAGGGCGAGCTGGTCTTCACCTCGCTGACCAAGCAGGCGATGCCGGTGGTGCGCTACCGCACCCGTGACCTGACCCGGCTGCTGCCGGGCACGGCGCGGACGATGCGACGGATGGAGCGGATCACCGGTCGCACCGACGACATGATGATCGTCCGGGGCGTGAACCTCTTCCCGACCCAGATGGAGGAGCTGGTCCTGCGCTCGCCGGCGCTGACGCCCTACTTCCAGTGCGTCCTCGAGCGCGAGGGCCGACTGGACACGCTGACCGTGAAGGTGGAGCGGCGCCCGGACGCCTCCATGGACGAGGCGCAACGGGCCGGCCGGGAGCTCTGCGAGACGGTCAAGGGCCGGATCGGCGTGACGATCGCGGTCGACGTGGTCGAGCCGGACAGCGTCGAGCGCTCGGTCGGCAAGATGAAGCGGATCGTCGACAAGCGGGGTTGAGTGCTCAGGTGGGTGCCCTGGCCCCCACGTGAGCACTCGACTCACCAGCGGCCGCGGTGCACCACCTCGTCCTCGGCCTTGCGCGGGCGCCGCGTCGGTGAGCCGGCGGCGCCGCCGGTGGCCGGGTGCCCGATGGTGATCGCGCCGACCGGGTCGAAGGCGTCCGGGATCCCGAAGGCCTCCTTCAGCGGGGCCACGTGCTCCGGCGGCACCCCGAAGAAGCAGGCACCGAGGCCCTCGTCGACCGCGGTCTGCAGGATCAGCAGCGAGGCCATCGCCGCGTCCATGTGCCAGAACGGCACCGGCCAGCGGGCCTCGTCCTCGTCGGTCCAGCCCTTGTCCTGCTCGGCGTAGCGCTTGAGGTAGGCGGCCTTGCTCGAGCACGGCACGACCACGACCGGGGCGCGCACCATCCCGGTCAGCCAGTCGTCGGGGTCGGTGAGGTCGTCCTCGTCGGAGGTGGCGGTCCAGAAGCGTCGTACGTCCTCCCGGGTGTCCAGCAGCAGGAACCCCCAGCCCTGGCTGAAGCCTGCACTGGGCGCACGCGTGGCATTGTGCAGCGCGCGCTCGACCACGGCGGCGTCGACCGGCTCCTCGGTGTAGCTGCGGACCATCTTGCGGCGGCGGACGACCTCGATGAACTCCATGACGCCAGTCTCCACTGTCTCGTATCCCAGACGTGGCCGGCGTCACGCCGATTGACCCCGCGCCCGTGCTCCGGTGGACTCGGGTCATGTCCTCCAGCAGCAGGGACTTCGAGCAGCTCTGGGCCGACCTCGTGCCGGTCGGTCGGTCTGCGGCAAGCGGCGGCTACTTCCGGCAGCCGTGGACCGGGGCCGAGGTCGAGCTGCGGGCCTGGTTCGGCGAGCAGGCCGAGGCGCGTGGGCTGGCCGTCGAGTCCGACGGGCTGGGCAACCTCGTCGCCTGGTGGACCCCGGCGGTCGAGCCTGTCGAGACCCGAGGCGTCGTCACCGGGTCGCACCTGGACTCGGTGCTGGACGGAGGGGCGTACGACGGCCCGCTCGGCGTGGTCACCGGGCTGGCGGCCGTCGACCGGCTGCGTGAGCGCGGCTTCAGCCCGTCGCGGTCGATCGGGGTCAGCGTGTTCGTCGAGGAGGAGGGCTCCCGCTTCGGGCTCGCCTGCCTGGGGTCCCGGCTGGTGACCGGGACGACGTCGTGGGAGCAGGCCCGCGAGCTGCGCGACCGCGACGGCGTCTTCCTGCCCGACGCGCTCGAGCGCGCCGGTCTGTCCGGCGGCGAAGGCCTGCCGGCGCAGTGGAACCTGGGGGAGCGCGTCGACTGCTTCGTCGAGCTGCACGTCGAGCAGGGCCGCGACCTCGTCGACCGGGGCGCCGCCGTCGGTGTCGGCAGCGCGATCTGGCCGCACGGGCGCTACCGGTTCGACTTCGCCGGGCAGGCCAACCATGCCGGCACCACCCGGATGGAGGACCGGCACGACCCGATGCTCAGCTATGCGATGACCGCGCTGGCGGCGAACAAGCAGGCGCGGCTGGTCTCGACAGGCTCGACCAGCGGAGGCGGCTCGACCAGCGGAGGCGGCTCGACCACCGGAGGCGCGCGGGCGACGTTCGGGCGGGTCGAGGTCGCGCCCAACGGCACCAACGCGATCCCGTCGAAGGTGACCGCCTGGCTGGACGCACGGTGCGATTCCGAGGACGCTCTCACGACGCTCATCGCCGAGATCGAGCGGCTCGCGCAGGAGCGGTCGGGCCGCGACGGCACCCACCTCATCGTCACCGCCGAGTCGGTCTCGCCGGCGGTCCACTTCGACCAGGCGCTCGCGGGCCGGCTGGCCGGGGTGCTCGGCGACGCCCCGGTCATCCCCACCGGCGCCGGCCACGACGCGGGCATCCTCGCCACCGCAGGCATCCCGACCGCGATGCTGTTCGTCCGCAACCCCACCGGCATCTCCCACAGCCCCGAGGAGCACGCCGAGATGGCCGACTGCCTCGCCGGGGTCGAGGCGCTCGCCGACACCCTCGAGGAGCTCGCCCGGTGAACGCCCTCCTGCTCGAGCACGCGATCGTCGGCGGCGTGGTGCACGACGACGTGCTCGTCGAGATCGAGGACGGTCGCTTCACCGCCGTACATCCCGGCGCCGACGGCGGCAGCCGCGTCCCCGGCCTGACCATCCCCGGGCTCGCCAACTGCCACTCCCACGCCTTCCACCGCGCCCTGCGCGGCCGAACCCAGGCCGAGCGGGGGTCGTTCTGGACCTGGCGCGACCAGATGTACGGCGTCGCCGAGCGCCTCGACCCGGACTCCTACCAGGTGCTGGCCACTGCGGTGTTCCGCGAGATGGTGGCCACCGGGATCACCAGCGTGGGGGAGTTCCACTACCTGCACCACCAGCCCGACGGCACGCGCTACGACGACCCGAACGCGATGGGCCACGCGCTGCTGGCCGCGGCCGACGAGGCCGGGATCCGGATCCGGCTGCTCGACGCGTGCTACCTGTCCGCCGGCTTCGGCGACGGCGGGATGCTGCCGCCGGAGGGGGTGCAGCAGCGCTACTCCGACGGCGACGCGGACGCCTGGGCCGCGCGCGTGGCCGGGCTCCCGGCCGACCGCGCCGGCGTCGCGA
>Ga0308175_100002065_pt1 | contig 13652 bp, 13 predicted proteins | sample PhyCR1_3_FD_203893 | JGI IMG/M metagenome (GOLD analysis project Ga0308175, IMG submission 203893) | Soil microbial communities from UC Gill Tract Community Farm, Albany, California, United States - DLSLS.C.R1 | ecosystem: Environmental > Terrestrial > Soil > Agricultural land | place: USA...
GGGCGCTCGCCGGCTACGCGTTCGCGTGGCTCGAGTTCCCCGGGCGCGACTGGATCTTCATCGGCGTGATCGCCCTGCTCGTGGTGCCGCTGCAAATGGCGCTGATCCCGATGTTCAGGCTCTACAACACGTCCCACATCGGCGGGACAGTGCTGAGCGTGATCCTCTTCCACGCCGCGTTCGGGCTCCCCTTCGCCATCTTCCTCCTCCGCAACTTCTTCATCGGAATACCGAAGGACATCCTCGAGTCGGCCCGCATCGACGGAGCCAGCGAGTTCTGGATCTTCCTGCGCCTGATCCTGCCGCTCGGGCTGCCCGCGATCGCCTCGCTCGCGATCTTCCAGTTCCTCTGGACGTGGAACGACCTGATCGTCTCGCTGACGTTCAACGTCACGCCGATCACCGTGTGGATCTTCGGCCAGCTGCGTCAGTTCTCCTCGAGCATCGACATCATCGCGCCGGCCTCGTTCATCTCGCTCGTGATCCCGCTCGTCATCTTCTTCTCCTTCCAGCGCTACTTCGTCCAGGGACTGCTGGCGGGCTCGGTGAAGTGATGCCGCAGGTGGCGGTGGTCGGCTCGGGCCTCGCGGGGTTCACCGCGTACCAGACGCTGCGCCGCGCGCTCGCGCCGGGCGACATCGCCGTGTTCGGGACGGACGCCGATCCGGCGGCCGCCTGGCGCGTGCGAGCGGCGGCGATCGGGCAGCGCGAGATGCGCTCGGAGAGCGACGGCCACTGCCTGCCCACCTCGTTCCCGGGGCTCGCCATCTCGAGCGTCCGCCGGCGCCGCTCGCCCCGGCCGCTGCTCGACTCCTTGCTCGATCGCTATCACCCGACGGTGGACGAGTTCCTGGCCCACGTCGAGCGACTCCGCGAGCGGAGTGGCTGGGACGAGAGCCTTGTCCTGCGCACCGTCGAGCGGGTGCGGGCAACCGACGGCGGCTTCGAGCTGGAATGGCTGGAAGCGCCGTCGGCCGAGCCGCCGGCGCCCGGCCGAAATTCCCGCGCCCGCCTTCGGCGAACGCGGAGGGAGCGGTTCGCGCATGTGCTGCTCGCGCCGGGCCACCCCGGTCTCAACGTTCCCGACGAGCTTCGCGACGATCCGCGCGCCGTGCATTCGTACGAGCCGCACGACTACGCGGCGACGGTCACGGTCGTCGGCGCAGGTCTCGCCGCAGCGACGGAGTGGCTGAACGCGCTCGCGGCAGGCGCCGAGGTCGTGTCGGTGCGGCGCCGGGAGCCGACGAGGCGACCGCTCAATGTGCCGCGCCAGTACTTCTCCCGCCGGGGGCTCGCCGGCTTCCACTGCCTGGGTCCGCATGAGCGGGTCGAGCGACTCGGCGCGCTGACGGCGCCGTCCTACCCACCCGGCACCCAATGGGACGAGCCGCTCGAGCGGGCGGCTCGAGAGGGCCGGTTCCGCGTGGAGCAAACGGTGAACGGCAGCGCCCAGGTGATCTGCGCGACGGGATTCCGACGCGGCTTTCGGCACGACCGGCTGCTCGCGCGCCTCGTCGCCGAGCACGGCCTCGAGACGACGGAGGGCTGGCTCGTGCTCAATCCGGACTCGACGGTGCCGGGGTTGAGCGACGCCACACGGACTCTTGCGGTCGCGGGCGCGCCTGCGCAATGGGCGTTCCCGGCTGCCGACAGCCTCGCCGGCGCGCGGTACGCCGCCCACGGATTCCTGCGGAGGATCGAGACGTGTCGTACACGCTGAGGGGACGGGTCGAGACGCGCGTGGCGGCCCTTCTCGTGGTGCTGCTCGCCGCGTGCGCGCTTGCGGGAGCGCTCCATCGCTGGTGGCCGGTCGAGCTGGTCGCACTGATGGCGGGCGTCGGGCTCTTCCTCGATCTCGAGGTCTGGCACCGACTGCTCCCGTACCAGCCGGCCTGGGCCACCGTGCCGCTCGGAGCGGTGGAGCTCGCCGCGCTGGTGGCGATCGTCTACGGCTTCGGCCTGCACGCGCCGCTGGTGCCGTCGCTCGGGCTCTTCGGAGCAGGGTGGCTCGTGTCCTTCGTCCTCGCTCAGGCCGGCTTCCCGCTGCTTCGTCTCGGTTACGCAGAGGACGGCGGAGAGCTCGGCCGCATCGGCGCGGCCGCTGCGGGAGCTGTCCTGCTCGCCCTCATCGGCTCCGCCGCGACCTGGTACGTGCGCCTGCCGCCGGTCGTGACGCTCTCCGCCGGCGTACACAAGGGGCCGCTCGTGATCCGGCAGCGCGAGATCCTGCAGGGCAAGCCGGGCGCGGTCGTCCGCGGCGGGATCGTCGTGGCGCACGACGACGTCCAGATCCGCAATGTCACCGTGCTCGGCGGCACGAACGGGATCACCGTGGACGGCGTCGACGGCACGGTCCTCGACAATGTGACCGTGGAGGGCGCGAAGCTCGACGGCATCCACGTCCGAGCAGCAGGCATCGTCGTTCGCGACTGCACGATCGACATGCTCGGCGCGCGGTTCGGCCAGGGGATCGACATCTCCTTCAACATGGACATGGGGATGAGCGTGGTGGAGGGCTGCACGATCGTCGGTGGGATGCAGGGGATCACCACGCACTCCTCGATGACGGAGATCATGCGCAACCGCGTCAGCCGCACACGTCGGCAGGCGATCGACGTCGACGAGATGTCGATGGGCACGGCGTCGCACAACGTGATCCGTAACGCGGTCGGAGTTGGGCTCTACTGCAACGACCGCTCGATGTGCATGTTCGACCACAACACCGTCGTCGGCACCCGGCCGGACAGGTCATCAGGACTCCGGACGAAGCGAGGCTTCGGTGTGTTGGCAAGCTTCCAATCGGAGGCCGATCTCTGGCAGAACCGGCTGGTCGCGAATCCGGTCGCCGCAGGCACAGTCCTGAACTCGACACTCGAGACCACTCGGCGGCCCGGTTGGTGACGGCAGGCTGAGCCAATCGCCCGGCCGGACTCGGCGCGACAAGCCACGTCGGCGCTCGTTGCTACCGTCTGCCACCTCGTGCCGATCTACGAGTACCGCTGCCCAAACGGGCACCACTTCGAGCGTTTCCAGGCCATGACGGCCCCGGCGCCGGAGGCGTGCGACGAGTGCGGCGCATCCCCCCTCGAGCTCGTCCTCTTCCCGATCGCGATCCACTACAAGGGCTCGGGCTTCTACACGACCGACTACGGCAAGGGGAAGGCTGCGAAGAAGGACGGCGAGGGCGGCTCGTCCGGCGGTGACGGCAAGGGCGGCGATGGCGGCAAGACGACGGACGCGAAGCCGGCCGAGAAGAAGGCCGCCGCAAGCGGCGACTAGCTACTTGCCGAAGCCGGCGTTGCCGACGATGCAGCCGGGCGCGTAGGGGTTTCCCTGCTCCGGTCGCTGCGGCGCCGATTGCCCGAGCACCGTGTCGATCACTTGGATGTTCGCCGGGCTCCCGATGATCACGTCGCCGAGCGAGTTCGTGATGCCCGTACCGCCGAGCCGGCAGTGGACCGTGGTGCCCGTCCGGAACTTCGCCCACGCGAGCTGCATGAGCTTCCAGGTCGAGAGGTCGGTCGCAATCGGCTGCAGCAGCGAGCCGCCGCTGAACGGCAGGGAGAAGAACCGCGCCGGGCTCGACAGCTTGCTCAGTGTCGCCTGCTCGACGAGCTGCTGGTCGTGCTGGCGGTCGAAGTCGGTGTACGACGGGTTGAGCTGGTTCTCGCGGACGCGCGAGAAGATCAGCGCCTGGTGACCGTCCATGTGCGTCGGGCCCTTGTTGAAGCGCCAACCCTTCCACCGGGAGCAGCGCGCCGTCGTCGAGTACGGGCAGTCGAACCGATTCGAGACGATGTTCTCCGGCACGTTCACCGTGATCCCGCCGACGGCGTCGATCAGCTTCTCGAACTGGTTGAAGTCGACGATCACGACGTGATTGACGGGCAAGGACTTGCCGAGCAGCGCGTCGAGCGTCTGCACCGCGAGCCTCGGCCCGCCGAACTGCATCGCCGCGTTGATCTTCTCCTGGCCGTGGCCGGGCACCTCCGTCTGCAGGTCGCGCGGCACCGAGAGGTAGTAGAGGCGGTGGTGCCCGGGATCTGTGTGGAGCAGCGTGATCGAGTCGGAGTGCTGATCCACGGCCCGGCCGGTGCTCCCCTTTCCCGTGGCGTGGTCGGAGCCGAGCAGCAGGATCGTCGTCGGGCTGGAGAGAAGGAGACCGCTGTCCGGCGTGAGCACCGGCCGCACGTTCTTCGGGAGGCGCTTGTTCGCGTCCCTCACGCCGCTCGAGACCGAGAGGTAGCCCAGGGCTCCCCAGATCACCGAGAGGACGATCAGGCCGAGAATCGTGACGACCGTCCACCGGCGCCACGTCCAGCCGAGCCAGAGACGGCGGCGGCGCGGCGGCCGCTCGACGATCTTGCCGGGGCCGCCGCCGTCGCTGCGGACGGCCCGCCGGGCCTCCCGGTCGCGCCGCTGCAGCGGCACCTTGCCCTTCGTCCGGCCGCCGCGATAGACGCGATACGGCTTCTCCCCGGAGGCGGCCATGCGGGGGATTACGGTACCCACTGTGCAGGCGGGCCAGGCGATCGGGGTGGACCTCGGCGGCACGAAGATCCTCGCAGGGGTCGTCGCCCGCGACGGGACCGTCGTCCGCCGTCACGAGCGGCCCACCCCGCAGGACTCGCAGGAGCACGTCCTCGCAGAGCTCGAGGCTGCCGTCGCCGAGCTGCTCGACGAGTCGGTGGCGGCGGTCGGCTTCGGCTCGCCGTCTCCGATCGACCAGGAGAACGGTGTCGTCGTCCGCTGCGTCAACCTGCCGCTCGAGAACGCGCCGCTGCGCGACCGCATGCACGAGCGGTTCCGCCTTCCGGTCGGGCTCGACAACGACGCGAACGCGGCCGCGATCGGCGAGTGGCGGGCGGGCGCCGGCCGAGGCGACGACGACCTCCTGATGCTCACGCTCGGGACCGGCGTCGGCGGCGGGGTCATCTCCGGCGGCAAGCCCTTCCGCGGCCGGAAGGGCCTGGGTGCCGAGTTCGGCCACGTCGTGATCGTCCACTGTGGCCGGCCCTGCCAGGGCGCGTGCACCGGGCGCGGTCATCTGGAGGCCTACGTGAGCGGCAGCGCGGCGACCGCGGCTGCGCGCGACGCGTTCGGCCCGTCGGCCGACGCGCACCGACTCGTGCGGATCGCGAACGAGGGCGACGCGCAGGCAAAGGAGCTGCTCGAGGAGCTCGCTCGCTACCTCGGCTCGGGCATCGGCTCGTTCGTCAACCTCTTCGGGTCGCGGCTCGTCCTGCTGGGCGGCGGCTTCGGAGTCGCAGCTTTCGACTACCTGCGCGGGCCGGCCGAGGAGGTGGCTCGGCAGGAGGCCCTCGAGCCGATGCGCAGCTCCGTGCGGCTGGCGAAAGCAGAGCTCGGCACGGCCGCCGGCTTCATCGGCGCCGCCTTCGTCGCCTTCGAGGCGCTGGACGCGGCGTAATGCCGCTCGCTGTCTGTGCGACGCCGATCGGCAACCTCGAGGACGTGACGCTGCGCGTGCTCGCCGAGCTGGCCGCCGCCGACGTAGTCCTGTGCGAGGACACGCGCCACACGCGCGGCCTGCTCGAGCGGCATGGGATCAAGGCGCGGCTGCTCTCGTACCACGAGCACAACGAGGCTCGGCGGACCACCGAGCTCTTGCCGCGGCTCGAGGCGGGGGAGCGGATCGCCCTCGTCTCCGACGCCGGCCTCCCCGGCGTGTCCGACCCCGGTGTGCGGCTCGTGCGCGCGGCGCTGGACGCGGGGGTCGACGTGACTGTCCTGCCCGGCGCGTCGGCCGTCGAGACGGCGCTCGTCGCCTCGGGCCTGGTGGCGGAGCAGTACCGCTTCCTCGGCTTTCTCCCGCGGGGCGAGTCGAAGCTCGCGGCATTGTGGGACGAGCTACGCGGCTGGCCGTGGCCGGCCGTCGCCTTCGAGTCTCCGCAACGGCTGCCCACGACGTTGCGCTCGCTTGCGGCCACCGATGCGGAGCGAGAAGTGGCCGTCTGCCGCGAGCTCACGAAGCGGTTCGAAGAGGTCGTGCGCGGGCCGGCTGCGGACCTCGTGCAGCGGTTCGGCGCGCCGCCGAAGGGCGAGATCACGCTCGTGCTCGGGCCGGGAGCGGCTCTGCTTGCCGAGGGTGCGGAGGAGCCTGCGCTTACCGCCGTCGCCGAGCTCGTGGCCGCCGGGCTGCCACGGCGGCGGGCGGCCGAGATCGTGTCGCGCCTCGTGGGCATCCCGCGGAATCGGCTCTACAAGCAGTCTCTGTAAGCAGATTTGACAACGAATGCTTTGCGCGCTATTCTGCTACGTCTGTTGCTCATTCTGACAACGATACGGCGGCTGGCAGTCCTTCTCCTCGTCTTCGGAGCCTGGGCGCCTGCCGCGCACGCCTGGAGCTGGCCGGTGCAGGGGCCGGTCCTGCAGCCGTTCTCGTACGACGAGGGGCATCCGTACGCGTCGGGTCAGCACCGCGGCATGGACATCGGTGCCGACGCTGCGAGCGAGACCGTGGTTGCGCCAACGGCCGGCACGGTCAGCTTCGCCGGGTCCGTGCCGACGAACGGGAGCGCGGTCACGATCCAGACCGCGGACGGCTATTCCGTCACGCTCACGCACCTGGGCTCGATCGCCGTCACCAAGGGCGCGACGGTCGCCGAGCAGGACGTCGTCGGCACGATCGGCCCGAGCGGCACGCCCGAGGTGGACGGGCCGTACGTCCACCTCGGGATTCGCGTGGCGGCCGATCCGAACGGGTACGTCGATCCGCTTGGTCTGCTCCCGTCGGCCTCGGAGAGCGCCCCGACGCAAACCGACACGACCGCGTCGCAGCCGGTCTCGAGCGGAGTGTCTGGGGCCGCCCCCGCGAGCAAGCCGGCGCCCTCGGCGCCGAAAAAACCGCGGGTGGCAAGCGCCCGAGCAAAGCGGGCCGAGCCAGTCCGGAGCCAAGTCCGTGTCCACCATCGAGAGCGCGTTCAGAAGCCGCGCGCGCATACCGGGAGGGTCCGGGTGCAGCAACGCCCAGCTGTCCGAGATATTGCGAGCGAGCCCACGAAGAGCTCTTTCCGGCGGCCGATCGTCGAACGGGCGGCTCCCAGGCCTAGCGGTCTCGATGCCAGGCACGAGATCCGGCCGAGCGCCTACGCCACGCCGCCGCGTCGCAAGCCGTCCAGTCCGCTGCGCGCGTTCGTCTGCGACTGGGCGGCCGCGCTGTTCGCGCTCGGTGCGGTGTTCGCCGCGAGACGGCGACGCTCGAACACGAGCCCGACCGTGAGCGCCCAGGTCCTTCATCTCCCGCTGCCGGAAGATGAGCTCAGGCAGGTGTCGCGCGCGGCCTAAGCTGTCGCCGGTGTCGGCGCCGCAGAAAATCCTCGTCGCGGTCGCGTGGCCATACGCGAGCGGCCCGCGGCATCTCGGCCATGTCGCCGGCCCGGGTGTGCCGTCGGACGTGTTCGCCCGCTATCACCGGCTCAAGGGCAACGACGTCCTCATGATCAGTGGGACGGACGAGCACGGCACGCCCGTGATGGTGTCGGCCGACCGCGAGGGCGTGACCCCGCGTGAGCTCGCCGACCGCAACAACGCGCTGATCCTGGACGACTACGTCCGTCTCGGCATGACGTACGACTGCTTCACGCGGACGACGACGCGCAACCACTACGCCGTCGTTCAGGACATGTTCCGCACGCTCTACGACAAGGGATTCCTCATCGAGCAGACGGCACTCGGGGCGATCTCCCCTGCGACCGGCCGGACGCTCCCCGACCGCTACATCGAAGGGACCTGCCCCATCTGCGGCTACGGCGAGGCGCGGGGCGACCAGTGCGACAACTGCGGCAACCAGCTCGATCCGGTCGACCTGATCGACCCCCGCTCGGTCGTCGACGGCTCGACGCCCGAGTTCCGCGAGACGACGCACCTGTTCCTCGATCTGCCTGCGTTCCGCGAGCGGCTCGTCGAGTGGATCGAAGCGCAGACCCACTGGCGGCCGAACGTCCGCAACTTCGCGCTCAACCTTGCGCGGGAGGTGAAGCCGCGTGCGATGACCCGCGACATCGACTGGGGCGTTCCGGTACCGGTCGAGGGCTACCCCGAGGACACGAAGCGCATCTACGTCTGGTTCGACGCCGTGATCGGCTATCTCTCCGCCGCCATCGAGTGGGCGCACAACGTCGGCCGGCCCGAGGCGTGGCGCGAGTGGTGGCAGAGCCAGGACGCGAGGAGCTTCTACTTCATGGGCAAGGACAACATCGTCTTCCACGCTGTCATCTGGCCCTCGATGCTGATGGGGTACGGCGACGACCTGCAGCTCCCGTACAACGTCGTCTCGAGCGAGTACCTGACGATGAGTGGGAGCAAGGCGAGCACGAGCCGCGGTCACGCGATCTGGGTCAAGGATTTCCTCGATCGCTACGAGCCCGACGCGCTCCGCTATTACCTCACCGCAGCCGGTCCCGAGACGCAGGACAGCGACTTCACGTGGGAGGAGTTCGTCCGCCGCACGAACGACGAGCTGCTCGCCAACTGGGGCAACCTCGTCAACCGGACGCTCGTGAACGCCCAGCGGAACTTCGGCGCAGTCCCGACGCCTGGCGCTCACACCGAGGGCGACCGGGCGCTACTCGAGGCTGTCGAGCGCGCATTCGACACGGTGGGGGAGCACATAGAGAACGCTCGCTTTCGAGCCGCCTTGGCGGAGGGCATGGCTACCAGCGCGCTCGCGAACCAGTACCTCGCCGACCAGGCGCCGTGGTCCGTCGTGAAGACGGACCGCGACCGGGCCGGCACCGTGCTCTACGTTGCACTCCGCGTCGTCGACTCACTGAAGACGCTTTTCACCCCGTTCCTCCCGTTCAGCTCGCAGGCGCTGCACGAGCTGCTCGGCTACGAGGGTTGGATGGCGGGTCCGCTCGAGCGCCGCAGCGTCGAGGAAGCCGACGGCTCCACGCACGAGATCCTCACGGGCAACTACGCGACCTGGGTCGGCTCCTGGGCGCCGAGCGAGCTGCCGCCTGGCCAGACGCTGCGCGAGCCGCGGCCGCTCTTCCGCAAGCTCGACGCGGAGGCAGTCCTCGCGGCCGAGCTCCGGTGATCGACACGCACGCGCACCTCACCTCGCTCGACGACGCCGACGAGGCGATCCGGCGCGCAGCCGAGGCGGACGTCACGCGGATTCTCACCGTCGGGACGAGCGTGGACGACTGCCGCCGCGCGCTCGAGCTCGCCGAGCGGCTCGAGGGCGTGTTCGCGATCCTCGGCATCCACCCGCACGACGCGGGGACGGCGACCGAGGACGACCTAGCCGCGTTGCGCGAGCTGCTCGCGCATCCGAAGGCGGTCGCGGTGGGCGAGACCGGGCTCGACTGGTTCCGCGACTACGCGCCGCGCGACGACCAGCGTCGCCTCTTCGCCGCCGAGCTCGAGCTCGCCGCCGATTTCGGCAAGCCTGTCGTGATCCACACGCGCGCGGCCGATGACGACACGCTCGTCGGGCTCGCCGACCACGCGGGCACGGTGGTGCTCCACTGCTTCTCTTCGCCCCACATGCTCCCGACCGCGCTCGAACGCGGCTGGTACGTCTCGTTCGCCGGCAACGCCACCTTCCCGAAGGCCGTCGACCTCCGTCTCGCAGCGACGCAGGTTCCGGCCGGGCGCATCCTCGCCGAGACCGACTCGCCCTATCTCGCGCCGCAGCCCGTGCGCGGCAGGCGGAACGAGCCGGCGTACGTCGTCCACACGCTCGCCTCGCTCGCCCAGGCGCGCGGCGAGGAGCCGGCCCAGCTCGAGCGGCAGATCGAGCGGAACGCCGCCGAGTGCTTCTCATTGCCGTGAGCACCCGCCCCAAGAAGGAATACGGGCAGCACTTCCTGCGCGACCCGAACATCCTCGAAGTGATCGGGCGGCTGGCAGAGCTGGGACCGAACGACGTCGTGCTCGAGATCGGCCCCGGACAGGGGGTGCTCACGCGATTCCTCGCCGAGCGGGTCAGCCGCGTCCACGCCGTGGAGATCGACCGCTCGCTCGAGCCGGCGTTGAGCGGCCTCGGTGAGAACGTCGACATCGTGTTCGGTGACGCGCTCCGGATCCAGCTTCCGCAGGACGCGACGAAGCTCGTTGCGAACCTCCCCTACAACGTCGCAACGCCTCTCGTCGTCGAGAGCCTCGACGGACTGCCGAACATCGGGCTCTGGTGTGTGATGGTGCAGCGGGAAGTCGCCGACAGGTTTTTCGCGCAGCCTGGAACGAAGGAGTACGGCGCCGTCTCGGTACTTGTCCAGCTCGCCGCCGAGCGCACGGGTTTCCACGCGGTTTCCCGCACCGTCTTCCGGCCCCAGCCGAACGTCGACTCGGCGCTCGTCGTCTTCCGGCGCACGGAGCTGCCGGCGGACTTCGGCCGCGTGAAGGAGCTCGTCACCGCCGCCTTCGCCCACCGGCGGAAGACGCTCCCGAACTCGGTTGCGCAGGCCGGGGTCGCCTCGCGCGAGGAGGCCGCCGCAGCACTCGCGGCGATCGGCCGGCCCGCCGAGACCCGCGCCGAGGCGCTCGCCCCACGGGAGTTCGTCGCGCTCGTGAAGGCTTTGCCGTGAGCCGTGCTCCCGCTCCGGCCAAGGTCAACCTCGCCCTGGTGGTCGGCCCGCTGCGCGATGATCGCAAGCACGAGGTCCTGACCGTCCTCCAGCGCATCGACCTCGTCGACCGGATCGAGCTCGAGGAGGCGCAGGAGCTTCGGGTGGAGGGCTTCGCGGACGACACGCTCGTGCGTGCGGCGCTCAAAGACCTCGCCCGCGGCGCGGGCGTCGAGCCGCGCTGGCGCGTCCGGATCGAGAAGCACATCCCGGTCGCCGCCGGGCTGGGCGGCGGCAGCTCCAACGCCGCGACCGCGCTTCGGCTCGCCAACGAGACGCTGCCCGAGCCGCTGCCGGCCGAGGAGTTGCGCAGCATTGCCGCGCAGAGCGGAGCCGACGTCCCGTTCTTTCTCGCCGACGGCCCGCAGCTCGGCTCGGGGGACGGCAGCGAGCTCGAGCCGCTCGACCTGCCGCAGGACTTCTGGGTCGTCGTCCTCCTGCCGCGCGATGCCACGAAGACCTCGACAGCCGACGTCTACGCCGTCTTCGACACGCGCCACGACGTGGCCGGCTTCGCCGAGCGGCGCCAGGCGCTGCTCGACGGGCTCGCCGCGGTGAAGCGTCCTCGTGATCTGGCCGCCCTGCCGCCGAACGATCTCGTGCGCTCACCGCTCGCAGAGGCGATTCGCGCCGCGGGCGCCTTCCGCGCAGACGTCACGGGAGCAGGCCCTGCGCTGTACGGGCTCTTCCATCATCGGCGCGACGCGGACGCCGCGAGACGGGCGCTCCGGGGTCTCGGCCGGACCTGGCTCGCGGCACCAGCGTGGTACGGTTGATCGCGTGTTGACCGAGTCGTCGTCGACCCCCGCCGAGCGCGGTCCGGGCGCCTGGTTGAGGGTCCGTCGCCACCGTCTCGCGCTCTGGGTCGCCGCCGCCGAAGGCGTCATCGTCGCGGTTTCTGCCGACCTCTCGAAGTGGACAGTCGTCGCGCTCGCGGCGGTGTCAGGGATCGCCTGGTGGTTCGGCCGGAACAGCCGCTCGAACGGGATTCGACAGGCCCTGTGGATCTTCGTCGTCTCGCAGCTGATCGCCGTCGTGCTCGTCCTGTTCGCCGTCTTCTTCAAATGGCTGCTGATCCTCGGCCTCATCGCGTGCGCCGTCATCGCGCTCGCGTTCCTCTGGTTCGACCGCCGGTAGACTTCCGTGCCCCTGGGGCGTAGCCAAGTGGTAAGGCAACGGGTTTTGGTCCCGTGATCCCAGGTTCGAATCCTGGCGCCCCAGCCACTTCTCCCTGACATGGCAGACGAGCTCGCAGCAGTCGTGATGGCAGCCGGAATCGGCACGCGCATGAAAAGTGCGACGCCGAAGCACTTGCACCCGATCCTCGGCCGGAGGATGGTCGACTGGGTCGTGGACGCCGCGCGCGATGCCGGCGCGGAGCGGATGGTCGTCGTCGCCTCGCCGCAGACGAGCGACCTTCTCGAAGGAGTCGAGGTCGCCGTGCAGGAGGAGCCGCTCGGCACGGGTGACGCCGTCCGCTGCGCGCGCAGCGCGCTCGAGGGCTTCGGCGGCGACGTCCTCGTCCTCAATGGCGACGTCCCGGCACTCAGGCCCGAGACGATCCGCGCGCTCCTCGACACGCACCGCGCAGCCCGAGCGGCCGCGACCGTCCTCTCCTTCGAGCCCGCGGACGCGGGCGCCTACGGGCGGATCGTGCGCGACGGCGACGGTCGGCTCGCCCGGATCGTGGAGGCCGCCGACGCCTCGCCCGAGGAGCTCGCGCTGGGCGAGGTCAACTCCGGCATCTACGTCTTCAAGGCCGAGCAGCTGTGGCCGGCGCTCGAGCGTCTCGACGCGCACAACGCCCAGGGCGAGCTGTACGTCACCGACACGCTCGGCCTCCTCGTGGCCGACGGCGAGCCCTGCGCCGTGCAGCTCGCGGACGATCCTCTCGAGGCCGAGGGCGTGAACACTCGCGCCGAGCTCGCCCTTGCCGCGGCGTCACTCCGCGACCGCATCAACGAGTCGCACATGCTCGCGGGCGTCACGATCGTCGACCCGGCCACCACCTGGATCGAGGCGCACGTCGAGATCGAGCCCGACGTCGTCGTGCACCCGTACACGGTCATCCGCGGCGGCGTCCGGATCGAGGGAGGCGCCGAGATCGGGCCGTTCGCCTACGTCCGGCCGGCGAGCGTGATCGGCGAGGGAGCGAAGATCGGCACCTTCGTCGAGGTCAAGAACGTGGCGGTCGGCGCCGGCGCGAAGATCCCGCACCTCTCGTACGTCGGCGACGCGGAGGTGGGGGAGGGGACGAACGTCGCGGCCGGCAACATCACGGCCAACTTCCCGCACGAGCCGGGCGAGCCGAAGGGGCGCACCCGGATCGGCCGCAACGTCAGGACCGGCGTGGACACTGTCTTCGATGCTCCGGTCGAGATTGGCGACGACGTTTGGATTGCAGCGGGGTCCGTCATCACGGATGATGTCCCTCCCGGATCGCTGGCCGGGTTTCCCCCGCGGCAGACAACGAAGGAAGGGTGGGTCTACGAGAAGCATGGAGAGCCCGACGGCGACTGAGCTGGCCCTGCCGGGCCTGGAAGGCGGTGTCGCCATGAGCGACCCGGTGCCGCAGCACTACATCGTGCGCGGTCCGCAGAAGCGGCTGATGGTCTTCTCGGGCCGCTCCCATCCCGAGCTCGCGTACTCGATGGCCGAGAAGCTGGGCGTCGAGCTCGGCGACGTCGAGCTCAGCACGTTCCCGAACGACGAGACCTACTGCCGCTACCTCGAGTCGATCCGGGGCGCCGACGTCTTCATCGTCCAGACCGGCGCCCCGCCCGTGGACAAGAACCTGATGGAACTCGCGCTGATGATCCAGGCGGCGAAGCTCGCGTCGGCGAAGCGGATCACCGCCGTGGTTCCGTGGTTCCCGTACTCACGGCAGGACCGGAAGGCGAAACCGCGCGAGCCGATCTCCGCCCGCCTCGTCGCGGACATGCTCCAGCTCGCGGGTGTCGACCGCGTCCTGACGATGGACCTCCACGCCGGCCAGATCCAGGGCTTCTTCACGATCCCGGTCGACCACATGACGGCACTGCAGCTCTTCGGGACGCACTT
>Ga0308175_100002066_pt1 | contig 13651 bp, 12 predicted proteins | sample PhyCR1_3_FD_203893 | JGI IMG/M metagenome (GOLD analysis project Ga0308175, IMG submission 203893) | Soil microbial communities from UC Gill Tract Community Farm, Albany, California, United States - DLSLS.C.R1 | ecosystem: Environmental > Terrestrial > Soil > Agricultural land | place: USA...
CCCTTGCGGGAATCAGGTCTGGAGATCGAGCGTCCCCAGGACGGCCCCCGCGATATCGACCTATGAGCTTCCTTCTCGACACCAACGTCATCTCGGAGTGGGTGAAACCGGCGCCCAACCCCCACGTCACTCGCTGGCTGGACGAGGTCGACGAGGACCAGGTCTTCCTCAGCGTCGCTTCGCTGGCGGAGATCCGCCGCGGAGTCGAGCTGATGGACCCGGGCAAGCGCCGCGACCGATTGGCCGCCTGGCTGGCGGGTGAGCTCCCCACGCGCTTTGAAGGGCGTATCCTCGACATCGACCGCCGCATCGCAGAGGCCTGGGGAGTCATCATGGCTCATGGGCACAAGGCTGGATGGAACCTCGGGTCCCTGGACGCCTTCTTCGCCGCCACGGCGGAGGTCCACCGGTTGACGCTGGTCACCCGCAACGTTCAGCAGTTCGAGAAATTGGGTATCCCTCTCTTGAGCCCGTGGCACGGTCGGCAAGCCTGACCTCGACAGATTCTGCTTTCTCCAATCGCCTGGCACCCTGTTCTGTTCTCCCACCGCCGGAGCCCTCCAACCCCGGCCCAGAGGGCCCCGGACCCGAACGGAGCGGCGCCGTACCTTCCCGATGATCCGGCCTCCCTGTCCACGGCTCCAGCGTACCGGGGCATTCAAGCAAAACCCGTGTTCCACGCTCCGGATCTCCTGGACGGGAAGCCGCCGTCGTCCTCTGTATGCCGATGCACCGGTTCACCGGCAGGACGACCGGGTACGGCATGACCCCGGACGGATCCGAGGGCCTCCGCCCTCATCCAGAGCCTGGATTTCCAGCGACCATACGGCGTCCTCCCTCTCTGGAAGCTCTCGGCACTCAGGCGAGACGAGCCAACCCCCGGACGGAGATTCCAGGGACCGGTCCCTCGACTTTCCATTGGAGGGCTTGACAGCTCCATCTGAGAACAAGCTCATGATGCACATCGATACACGTCATCTCCAGCGGCGGCGCGATCTCCCAACGGGACTCGGAGGCCGGCGCGGAGGAGCTGAAGCAGAACGGGATTCCGGCGTCACGAAGGTGCCGGAGGCACGAGCCGCGCGGCTCAGGAGAGAAAGACCATGCCCAGACGCCTCACCAGCAGGCCGGAATGCTGGGGACCTCCAGATCCTGCTGACGGCGCTGGCGGCGAACGGGGACCACGGGCGTTCCGGCCGGTCTTCTCGCCAGGCTTTTCCCCAGACCCCGAAAAAACCCGCTGTAACTCTCTGAAAGCACGAGGTTTGTCAAAAGCGGCCAGATTTTACGTCTTCAGTGGGTGTATGGGAAGAAAACTCCGCTACATCCCCGACGGAGGCGCCCTGGTCGAGGTCACCTGCCGGACCTTGCACGGGCGCTTGCTGCTCCGGCCCAGCCCGGAGCTCGACGACATCGCCGCGGGCATCCTCGGCAGGGCCCAGCGGCTCTATCCGGTCGAGCTGATCTGCTACAGCCTGTCGTCGAACCACTACCACCTCATCCTCTGGACGAAGGACGCGAAACGGCTGGCGGAATTCACCGGCTACTTCAATTCCAACCTGGCCAGGGAGGTGGGCCGGCTCACCGACTGGACGGGCAAGATCTGGGAGAGGCGCTACCAGGCGATCCCGATCAGCGACGAGGAGGAGGCCCAGGTCGCGAGATTCCGGTACGTCCTGGCCCACGGCGTCAAGGAAAATCTGGTAGCCCGCCTCCGGGACTGGCCGGGGCTCCACTGCATCCGGCAGCTCGCGGACGGCGAGCCGCTCGCCGGCGCCTGGTACGACCGGACCCAGCAGTACCTCGCCCGCCGTAAGGGGGAGGACGCCGATCCTGCCAAACACGCCACTCCTGAGACCGTGACCTTCTCGCCCCTCCCCTGCTGGAAGCACCTGTCTCCGCAGGCGTACCGGGAGCGCGTCGGGACCATGGCCCAGGAGATCGAGGAGGAAGCCGCCGCGGCCCGGAAGCGGACGGGAGCCCACCCGCTCGGCGCGACGAAGATCCTGGCCCAGCATCCCTGGACCCGTCCCGAGCGGGTGAAGAAGTCGCCAGCCCCGCCCCTCCACGCCGCGAGCAAGGCCGTGCGCCAGATCTTCTACGAAAGCTTCGCCCTCTTCGTCGCCGCCTACCGCACGGCCGCCGAGAAGCTCAAGCGGGGAGACCCCAAACCGGGCTTCCCCTTCGGGAGCTTCCCGCCCGCGTTGCCGTTCGTCGGGTAGACGCGGCAGCGCGGATTCGATCTGAGGAGCTGGTTGTCGTGGTCGCCTGGACGAAAGTGGAGGGGAGGGGTGTACCTGGGAAGGGGTTTTGTCGTGAATTTCAGGAGATCGATGTCACCTGATTGACGTTCCGGAGGGCCTGTGGTCCTTTCAGAGCCGCTATTCGAGGGCTTGACAAGTGAAAAACGCCCTCGCGAGAGGACGCTTTCTCCAGAGACGTGGCACCTTCGGGGATAGGGAGAAGAAGGGCTTATCCAAACGCCTGGCACCCTTCGCCGCCCCCATAGATTCTCCAAGCGCCTGGCACCCTTCTTCAGCGCACCCAGCGACCAACCCCTGCGAGCGGTTATCCAAGCGGCTGGCACCCTTCCTCGCACCCTTCCTCTCGGAGGCGCCTGCAACTCCTCGCCGATGCTGGATGCGTCATCCGTCATCCAAGCGCTTGGCGCCCAGTCTCTCTGAGCTACTGGAGCCTCTGCGTGCTACCCGTCTTGGCATCGATCCAGCCACCGAGGCAAGTTCGGCGCTCCGGCTTCTTTAGGCAGAAGCAGGCATTGGACCCGCCGGAATCGATACTTGCGGTCTGACCAGGGTCTACTCTCAGCTCACTGCTCTGCGGCTTTGATCTACATGAATCTTCGGAACCATACCGCACGTAAAGGATGAACCGGTGGTTGGAGCTATTGACGAAGGTCACGTCCTTCGTTCGATCCAGAGATTGACTGCTTGGAGGTGTGGGTTCCCTCGTGGGCTGGGCCACCCTATCAGGAGGTGATCGCACAGAGTCAGGCACGACGGGCTCGATCGAAGTGACTGGAGGTGGTAGAGGCGGTGAAGGAGAGGGCGAAGGGTTATTAACGGGGGGCGAAGGCAGGGGTCGCTCGCTTTCGTGCCAAGGAAGGGCCACGCTAAGTGCCGCAATGACTACGCCGATCACGGAGACAATTGCATTAACCTTGGTAAAACAACCTTCTCTGGTAGACCCCTTGGATCGCTCGGTTTCATTGGCCACGGGATCGCCTTGTCCATATTGCATATGCGCCTTGCCCAATCGCCCCAACATCGACCAAAGTATGTCACCATAGGGTCATAAGCGTTCATTCAAGATCGTGATTCTAAGTGGCCCTCTACTATAACCAGGCGAGTTGGGGCAGAATCAGTTCATCAACATCCGATAATGGCAAGCTCTTGCGCACATGTCAAATTGTAATATGTGAATGGGCTGGCTCAGATCGGAGAAATGGGTGGAGGTACCCTCAAAAGTGTGGAGATGATCTGCAGGCGGCATAACCTCCCGGCCAGCGACGATTGGCCGGGAAATCCGGCCAGGAAGGAGACACCGCCATGGTAGAGAGGATCTGGGCTATCCAAGCGCCTGGCACCCTTCCTCCCGGGACCCGTCCCGAGAGGGTGAAGAAGTCGCCGGCCCCGCTCCTCCACGCGGCGAGCAAGGCGATGCGCCAGATCTTCTACGAAGGCTTCGCCCTCTTCGTCGCCGCCTACCGCACGGCCGCCGACAAGCTCAAGAGAGGAGATCCGAACCCGGGCTTCCCGCGCGGGTGCTTCCCGCCGGCGTTGCCGTTCGTGGGCGGGTAGGCCAGGCGCCGCGGTTTCGGCCTGAAGAACGGGGTTCATGGGACGCCTGAGTGGAGGTGGAGGGGAGAGGCGTGTCCGGCGAGGCGTTTCTGAGGGTAATACATGAAATCGGGATCGTATGTCGGCGCCCAAAATGGCTGGGAGAACCTCCTCAAGGCCGCCCCTAAAGGGGCTTGACAACGGGATTTTGCCGCTCCGCGGGGTGCTGCAGCGGCTCGGGAGGAGAAGGGCTTATCCGAATGGCTGGCACCCTTCCCTTCTCCCGCACTTCCCTGCTGCTGCGCCCTTCTCTCTCTCTTCTCCCCCCACCCTTCTGGAAAACTGTTGTGGAGTCCGTCTAAAGATTGAGCGAGGTGCCTTACCCAAATGCTTGGCACTCTTCTCTGGCGGGGAGCTTGACAAGTGGGAAACGCCCTCTCAAAAGGACGATTTCTCCAGGGCATGGCACTTTGGGGAGAGGAGTAGACGACGAGCTTATCCAAATGGCCAGCACTCTTCTTCTCCACTCTCTCGCGCGCCGGGTGCATTAAGCCTTGATGTTGGGATTTCTCGGCTAAGGCACTTAGCGCCAATGCTATGATGTTAGGCGTGGGAGTCAAATAAGTTATTCCAATATCGCGTAAGCCAAATAACATTGATCCACCATCAAACTGGGGTTAGGCTTATAGCAGCTCTGGAAGGATAAGGAAGATGACCAAGGCCTCGCTATTGATTTTCCAGATGTTTTTCCTGCCTGTTCTCCTTTCGGCTAAGCCGCAAGATTATGTTGCGGGACGAGTTCTTGATGAGGACGGCCACGAGCTTCAAGGGGTAACTGTAGAGGTTATCGCCAAGGATTCCGTAGTTCAAGTTATCAAAACTGGGCCAACAGGCCAGTTTGCCTTACGCCATTTACCTAAAACGAGCTTCTATCTTCGCTTCTCCGATGATTACCATCTTGGCGAGGAGATCCGGGGCCATCTGCCCTCTAATCTCATCATACACCTTCGCAAGAGCATGCAAGCTGAGTCGACCTCAGTAAATACAATGGCATTCGACATTGAACCTACAAGCATAGATTCCATGACAGAGAACGTAAAAGTTGAGGCTGCCTGGAATCGATGGATAGATAACGACGACCTGACCGCCGTAAACACCATGCAGGTCGGCTCATACTATACCATACATTTCGACCTAGCAGGCATTGATTATTCTAGGTTGGCCAATTCTTCCAATACAGTCTCGGCAGTGCCAGATGAAAGCCTCTCCTCACTTCTCAAAGATCCTAAAGCCCGCCAACGAATGGTCGTAGTAAAACCCTTCGTCGAAACAAGCGCAGCCAGCATCTCATTCGGAAGGGAAGGGGCCCTCCCTTACATGATTGATCTCGATAAAATCCGCAAAACCGCAGAGAACCTAAAGCAAATAGATGATCGCCAAGATCTGCGGGCAATCTCTGCGGTCCTTGCGGCCGTGCAAATCCCAATAATTGTCCATGCCGAGACGCCCGGCTGCGCACAAATAGGCCTTGCCATTTGGGATGGAGCTCTACGTCACCCACTAGACATCCTACGCACAGCGGTCGATGTCACCACAGGAAATTCAACAAGTGCTTTCGCGTGCGGGACTGACAGTAGCATAAAGCCGCTGTCCTCTGGCATTGTTCAGACCCTTCTGAGCACTTCCAACGTACCAAAGGCCGATGCTGGCCTTTTTTTCTTTGAATTTGCAACCACAACTGGCGAAATCGTAAACACCGCAATGTTTATCGGGCCAGACTACCAAGTTCTATCATGGCAGCCTACGCAAGCCTTAACAAGTCTACTATTTTCAGACGACGCGAGTAGCGTGGGGAGACAGATCCAGGCAGCCCGATGTAAAAGGTTGGACTCGTGCGTTGAGAACTTCGGTCCAATTGCGAAAATGTTTTCGGATGTCTTATTCAGCGACAAGAACATTGATGGAGAGAAGGCAGCCACAGCGGCTAGAAAAGCATTGGAACAGCTAACAGCAAGAGTAGGTAATGCACCGACTATTCTGATGCGCTTCACTGATCGCGAGGGAAACACTAGACCTCTTCCCTTTGGCTTATTGAAGTTAGGCCCTAAATTGCTAGGAGATGCCTCAACCATCCTGCAACCCCTGCCGATACCGCGTTACGATGCTGATTCAGTATGCATCTCAAATTGGAAAAATTTTATACCGTCTTCCCTCGGCGGAGACGATATCGTACCTGACAACTATCTCCAGATTAAAGACAGTCCAACATTTCCGGTCCTGCGCAAATGGAGCCAACTGAGAGACTACCTCAATGAAACCAATCATCCTACATCTCAAGGCGAGGGGCTACTTCTTGTTGCGCATCATGGCGCAGGGTTCATTCGATTTGAGCCGACCAGTTCCGATTTCTTCTATGCTAACGATATTAAGCATGACTATGCGCCCGGAAGCGTGGCCGTGATCGGAGCGTGTTCAACGGCAGCCCTAACACCATTAAACAAGGATCTTCCGTTCGTAACAGCCCTTAATAAGCATGGAATCGACGCCATGATCGTAGCACCATTCGAAGTGAGTGCTCCACTTGCGTCACGATTTGCTATTCATTTCTTTGAAAGCGTTGCCGCGGCGCGCGAAAAACACGAAACACCAAATCTTTCTGAACTTTTCGAGATGGCCCGCTTAGCCACCAGGAGAGAACTTTCCATGGCTCCGTTCCTCGACGAGCTTGCGGAGTTTTCCCTTTTGGGTAATGCAAACATTAAATTGTGCCAGTGACAGAAGGGAGGAACAATGGGATCTAAATGGTGTCTCGCAACTGTATTACCGATTCTTGTAGCTACATCTGGATGCGTAGGTGTCTTAAGGGTATCAGAAAGTGGCGGGAAAAAATTACCTGGCGTTCAATTTTTTCCGAAGAAGGCGACATGCCGCCAGGAGACGACCTATGTCGGCCCCGTGGTACTCGTCACGAAGACTGATACGTTTCTAGATTCTACGGGGAAAGTAATACGGACCGAGAGCGAAACAAAGCCTTTTCGCTTGCACGAAGGCGAGGCAGCGCTGATTAAACTTAGTGCGTGCCTAGCGTCACCGTCTCAGTGTGGCAATGACCCAACAGGCTCACCACTTACCTTTCCAACAGTATGGAAGCAACTCACAGGCTCCATTCCCGTTCCGGAGTCACCAGATAAACTGAAGCCCGAAGATCTGATTCTTGTTGGCAACAAGGTAAGTGCGTCTACGTTTGTGGACTACACCACAGCGACCTACTTGAATGGCAACCTCCCTTGGCTTGGAAGCAATGAGGTTAGCCTAGAACTTAATGAAGATGGCAGCCTATCGAAGGCTTCCGGCAAAGCGGAATCTAAGATTGCCGACTTAATACCGATAAAAGAAGGCCTTAGCGCAATCTTTCATCTGAGTGCAGCAGCACCTAAGTCGGGAGTGGCTGGCCCTGCGGATGCATTTGAAGCGGCAGCGGCCACTCCAAAGGTTACTACGCTAAGCGTTGACATAAAATTCTTTCAGTACCTATTCGCTCGGAACTCGCCAGTGACGTCACCATGTAACCTGCCTGCGGCCATTACATTGGCCGAATTTGTGAAGGGAGGCATCGAGTTCTCTTGGAGCCAACCTGGAGCGAATGATGAGGCGAAGAAGGACTCTGTATCTGCCGATGACAAGAGTAAGGGTAAGGGTAAGGGTGAGGACAAGGGCGGGAAGGATCAGTAGGCTTGGGCTCTTCTCCTGTTTTGCGCAAATTTGACATTTACCGGCGTGTACTAGCCGGCGACACGTGCCCGCTCAACCGCACCGCCCCCTTGACACCCACCCCCCGCCCACCATATCGTCCATATATGAACGAACCGCCCTCCCCCCTGGGAGGGCGGTCTGCTTCTTGTGCTCCGGGGCGGGTGAGCTGAGAGCGGTTGCTCCGCGTCCTCCTACCATCCCAGGAACAGAGATCCTCGTAGCACCGGAGATTCCGGCGGCGGCCCGGTTGGGGCCGGCCGCCGTTTTAGGAGAGTGATGATGAAGGTCTTATCTGTTGTAGGGCTTGGGGTTATCTGCGCCGCCGTGATGGCGGGGTGCCACGGCAAACCCGCGGCTCCTCCGCCGCAGGGGCCGCCGACGGTGGTCGTCTCCCAGGTGGTCCAGCGGGACGTGCCGGTCACTCAGGAGTGGATCGGCACCACGGAGGGGAACGTCAACGCCGAGATCCGGCCCAAGGTGGACGGGTATCTGCTGCGGCGGGTCTACGCCGAGGGGAGCTTCGTGCGCCAGGGGGATCTGATGTTCGAGATCGACGCCCGGCAGGTGCAGGCGGCGCTCCAGCAGGCGCAGGGGGATCTCGCCCAGGCCCAGGCCCAGCTTTCCAAGGCCCAGCAGGACGTCAACCGCTTCCGCCCCCTCGCCGCCCAGAAGGCGGTCAGCCAGCAGGAGCTCGACAACGCCCTCTCGTCCGAGGCCGCCGCCAGGGCGGTGGTGGACGCCAAGCAAGCGGCCGTCCATCAGGCCCGCCTCAATCTCGGCTGGAGCCGCGTCACCGCTCCCATCAGCGGCATCGCCGGCACCGCCCAGGCGCAGGTGGGGAATCTCGTCAGCCCCTCCTCCGTGCTCGCCGTGGTCTCGCAGTGCGATCCCATCCGCGTGCTCTATCCGCTCAGCGAGCAGGAGTACCTCCACCTCCAGGAGCGGCTCGGGCGCAATCCGTCGGGCCACGAGGACAACCTCGAGCTGATCCTGGCCGACGGCTCGACCTTCCCCCACAAGGGGCACCTGCTCTTCTCGGACCGGCAGGTGGACGTGAAGACCGGCACCATCGGCACCGTCGCCGTCTTCCCCAATCCCGGCAACCTCCTGCGGCCCGGGCAGTACGCCAAGATCCGCGCCGTGACCGAGGTCAAGAAGGGGGCGATCCTGGTGCCGCAGCGCGCCGTCAACCAGCTCCAGGGCAGCTTCCAGGTGGCCGTGGTGGGGAGCGACGACAAGGTCCAGATGCGGCCCGTCCAGCCCGGCGTGCGGGTGGGGAGCCTGTGGGAGATCGACTCGGGGCTCCAGCCCGGAGACCGCGTCGTGGTCGAGGGGGTCTCGCGGGTGAAGCCGGGGATCACCGTCCGCCCCCAGGAGGACCCGGCGGAGGAGGCCGAAGCGTCCACTTCCACCTCTCCGATGACGTCCGTGGCGGGAGGGAAGTAGCAACATGGCGCGCTTTTTCATCGACCGGCCGATCGTCGCGATCGTCATCTCGGTGCTCACGGTCCTCCTCGGGCTGGTGGCCATGACCGGGCTGCCGATCGAGCAGTATCCGGACATCGTGCCGCCGCTGATCCAGATCCAGAGCACCTTCCCGGGCGCCGACGCGGTCACCGTCGAGCAGTCGGTGGCGACGCCGCTCGAGCAGCAGATGAACGGCGTCGAGGACGCGCTCTACATGCAGTCGGTGAACGCCAACGACGGCACGATCACCCTGCGCGTGACTTTCGACGTGGGGACGGACCGCAACGCCGACCAGATCAACGCCCAGAACCGGGTCACCCAGGCCGTGCCGAGCCTGCCGGCGGACGTCAACGCGATCGGCCTCACCTACCGCAAGACGCAGGGCACGCCGCTGATGCTGATCTCGCTCTTCTCGCCGAAGGGGAGCTACAACGGCCTGTTCCTCGGCAACTACGCGCTGATCAACGTCAACGACGCGCTCTACCGCGTGCCCGGGGTGGGCCAGGTGCTGAACTTCGGCGCCGCCGAGTACGCGATGCGGGTGTGGGTGAAGCCGGACCAGCTCGCCAAGCTGAGCCTGACCGTGGCGGACCTGCTGAAGGCCGTCCAGCAGCAGAACACGGTGAACCCCTCGGGGCAGATCGGCGCCGAGCCGGCTCCCGCCGGGCAGGAGTTCACCTACGCCGTGCGCGCGCAGGGGCGGCTCGCCACGCCGGAGGAGTTCGGCAACATCGTGGTGCGCCTGAACCCGGACGGCTCGGCGGTGCGCATGAAGGACGTGGCGCGGATCGAGATGGGCGCCCTCAGCTACAAGCAGGTGGGGCGCTTCAACGGCCGGCCGTCGAGCATCATCGGCATCTACCAGGCCCCCGGCTCGAACGCCCTCGCGGTGGCCGCGGGGATCAAGAAGACGATGGCGGACCTCAAGTCCCGGTTCCCCGCGGATCTCGACTACCGTGTCTCGGTGGATACCACCCGGCCGGTGACCGAGGGGATCCGGGAGATCCTGAAGACGCTCGGCGTGGCGCTGCTGCTGGTGCTCCTGGTCGTCTTCCTCTTCCTCCAGAACTGGCGGGCGACGCTGATCCCGCTGGTCGCGGTGCCGGTGTCGCTGATCGGCACCTTCGCGGTCTTCCCGCTGCTGGGCTTTTCGATCAACGCCCTCTCGCTGTTCGGCCTGGTGCTGGCGATCGGCCTGGTGGTGGACGACGCCATCGTGGTGGTGGAGGCGGTGGAGCACCACATCGAGGAGGGGATGACGCCGCGCGCCGCCACCATCCAGGCGATGAAGGAGGTGTCGGGGCCGGTGGTCGCGATCGCCCTGATCCTCTCGTCGGTGTTCCTGCCGGCCGCCTTCCTGGGCGGCATCCAGGGGCGGCTCAACCGGCAGTTCGCGCTCACCATCGCCATCTCGGTGCTGATCTCGGCCTTCAACGCGCTCTCGCTCTCGCCGGCGCTGTCGGCGCTGCTGCTGCGGCACCGGGAGCCGTCGCGCGGGCCGCTCGCCCGCTTCTTCGGCGCCTTCAACCGCTTTTTCGACCGCGGGCGGGAGACCTATCTCAGCTTCTCCGGCTTCCTGATCCGCAAGGCGGTGCTGGCGGTGGCGATCCTGGTGGGGTTCGGCCTGCTGGCGGGGGGGCTCGGCAAGTCGGTGCCCACCAGCTTCCTGCCGGATGAGGATTCGGGGTTCTTCTTCCTCAACGTGCAGCTCCCGGACGCCGCGTCGCTCCAGCGCACGGACGCCGTCTGCCGCAAGGTGGAGCAGATCCTGGCCCACACCAAGGGGGTGCGGTACTACAACACGGTGGCGGGCTTCAGCCTGCTCTCCTATACGTCTTCCTCCTACAACGCCTTCTTCTTCGTCTCGCTCGATCCCTGGGACCAGCGGAGCGGCCCCGGGCTCTCGGCCAAGGAGCTGGCGGACAAGCTGAACGGCGCCTTCCGCGCCCAGATCCCCGAGGCGACCGCGTTCGCCTTCCTGCCGCCGGCCATCCCCGGCCTCGGCACCTCGGGCGGCTTCTCGCTCTGGGTGCAGGACCGCAGCGGCGGCTCGGTCGACTTCCTCAACCAGAACCTCCAGAAGTTCCTGGAGGCGGCGCGCAAGCGGCCGGAGCTGCAGAACGTCAACAGCTCCTTCCGCGCCGCGGTGCCGCAGGTGTTCGTGGACGTCGACCGCGACAAGGCGCTGAAGCAGGGGGTGCCGATCGCCGACATCTATCAGACCCTGCAGGCGTTCCTCGGCGGCACGTTCGTCAATCAGTTCAACCGCTTCGGCCGGCAGTGGCGCGTCTATCTGCAAGGGGAGGGGGCGGAGCGCGCGGGACCTGAGGACATCGGCCGGTTCTACGTGCGGAACAACGACGGCAACATGGTCCCGCTCTCGGCCCTGACCACGCTCCGCAGCACCAACGGCCCGGAGTACACCCAGCGCTTCAACCTCTTCCGGGCCGCCCAGGTCACCGGCTCGGCGGCCCCTGGCTACAGCTCGGGACAGGCGCTCGACGCGCTGGAGCAGGTGGCGGCGCAGAGCCTGCCGCGCGAGATGGGCTTCGACTGGTCCGACCTCTCCTATCAGGAGAAGAAGGCGTCGGGCAGCGCCGGCCGGGTGTTCATCCTGTCGCTGATGTTCGTCTTCCTGATCCTCGCCGCCCTCTACGAGAGCTGGACGCTGCCGTTCAGCGTGCTCCTCTCGGTGCCGGTGGCGGTCTTCGGGGCTTTCCTGGGGCTGCTGCTCCGGCATTTCGACTTCGACGTCTTCGGGCAGATCGGGCTGGTGGTGCTGATCGGCCTGGCGGCCAAGAACGCCATCCTGATCGTGGAGCTCTCCAAGGCCCAAGTGGAGAAGGGCAGGCCTGTCGTGGAGGCGGCGCTGGAGGGGGCGCGGCTGCGGCTGCGGCCCATCCTGATGACCTCGTTCGCCTTCATCCTGGGGTGCGTGCCGCTGTGGATCGCCCACGGCGCGGGCGCGGCGTCGCGCCAGATCCTGGGGACCGTGGTGGTGGCCGGGATGCTCGCCGCCACCCTGCTCGCCGTGTTCCTGATCCCGGTCCTCTATGTGATCGTGGAGAAGCTCGGCGGCGCGGAGAGAAAACGGGCCCGAGAGACCGCCCTGGTGCCGGCCGAGGAGGCCCATCCATGAGGCGGCTCATGGCTCTGCTCGCGGCGGCCTCTCTGGCCGGATGCGCCACCACCGCCGGCCACGACTACCAGCGGCCGGCCCTGAATCCGCCGGCTCAGCATCGGGGCCAGGCGGGACCGGCCGAGGCGGCCTCGCTGGCCGATCAGGCGTGGTGGGACGTCTTCCATGATGACGTCCTGAAGGGTCTGATCGCCGAGGCGCTGAAGAACGGCTATGACGTCCGGCTGGCGGCGTGGCGGGTGGAGGAGGCGCGGGCCAACGCGGGGATCATCCGCGCGCAGTCCTTCCCGGCGTTCCAGGGGCAGGTGGAGGCGGGGTATGGACGGCAGTCCGAATTCTCCTCGAGCAAGGGGGAGCGCGGGGGGCTGATCCAGCTCAACGTAAACGCCTCGTGGGAGCTCGACCTCTGGGGGCGGATCCGGCGCTCGAACGAGGCGGCGCTGGCCCAGTACCTGGCCTCGGAGGAGGCGCGGCGCGGGGTCTACCTCTCGCTCGTCTCCGAGGTGGCCGCGCGCTACTTCCAGCTCCGCGAGCTCGACCTTCAACTGGAGATCGCCCGCCGGACCACCGGCGCGTTCCAGGAGACCTTCGACCTGTTCAACCGGCGGCTCCAGGGGGGGGCCGCCTCGGCCCTGGAGACCAGCAGCGCCGCGGCCCTGCTCGCCTCGACCGCGGCCACCATCCCGGACCTCGAACGGCAGATCGTGGCGGAGGAGAACGAGCTCTCCTTTCTCCTCGGCCGCAATCCGGGGCCGATCGCCCGCGGCGCCGCGCTCGAAAGCCAGTTCCTCCCGCCGGACGTGCCGCCGGGCCTACCCTCGGACCTCCTCCGGCGGCGCCCCGACCTGCGGGAGGCCGAGCAGAATCTGGTCGCGGCCAATGCCGAGGTCGGGGTCGCCCAGGCCGACTTCTTCCCCCGCGTCAGCCTGACGAGCGCGCTCGGCAGCGTCTCGCCGCAGATCTCGCAGCTCTTCCCGGCGGGGCGGACCTGGACCGTGGGCGGCGGGCTCCTCACCCCGGTCTTCCAGGGGCGGCGCCTGCGCTTCCAGTATCAGGCGGCCCTGGCCCGCTGGGAGCAGGCGAAGGCGGTCTACGAGCGGGACGTGACGAGCTCCTTCAACGAGGTCTCGACGGCGCTGGTGGCCTATCAGAAGTACGCCGATGTGGAGCGGGAGCGGGCGCGCGAGGTCAACGCCTATCAGGAGGCGGTCCGCCTGTCGAACACCCGGTACGTGGCCGGCCTTTCGAGCTATCTCGACGTCTTGCAGGCCCAGCAGCAGCTCTTCCCGGCCGAGATCCTGCTCGCCCAGGCCCGCTTCAACCGGCTGGCGACCCTGGTCCAGCTCTACCAGGTGCTGGGCGGTGGGTGGAAGCTCAGCGACGATCAGTGGCCCGGGGCTCAGCCCGCGGCGGCCCAGCCATGAAGGACGATCCGGTCATCCGGCTCTTCCTGCAGACGGCGCAGGCGATCGAGGAGCGCCTGGAGGCGGCGCTG
>Ga0308175_100002067_pt1 | contig 13649 bp, 10 predicted proteins | sample PhyCR1_3_FD_203893 | JGI IMG/M metagenome (GOLD analysis project Ga0308175, IMG submission 203893) | Soil microbial communities from UC Gill Tract Community Farm, Albany, California, United States - DLSLS.C.R1 | ecosystem: Environmental > Terrestrial > Soil > Agricultural land | place: USA...
TGACCCACACCTGAGGGAAACGCTTCAGGCGGAACATCTTTCGAAAATCCGCCCATGGATCGGCTGCCTTCAGATCCGGCTTCCCCAGATGGTCGATCACGATCTTCACGCCGGGAAAACGCCCAGCCATTTCTTCGAGCATCGGCATCTGCTGCGGCAGGATGTAGTAATTGAAAACCGCGTTCAGGCGCTCCGCTTCACGCCACAGCGGGTAATGCTCTTTGGAATTGAGCCAGGTCGAGGTGGGATGGTAGATGGGGCTGAAACGCATTCCCTGAAAACCGTGCTCCTTTATCCAATAGCGCAGCCGGCCGGCCGGATCGGGCCCGAGAGGATCAAGGAGGCCGTGCGCAACGAAGCGGTTCGGGTATTTGTGCAGGCTGTAATCGATATAAGAGTTATCCCAGCCGTAGAAACGAGGATTGATGAGAACGGCGTATTTCAAGCCGAACTCATCCATTTCCGAAACCTCGTTTTCGATGGGCGCTTCGACTGGCACTCGCTTCAGGTCGGGACGTTCGGGGTGGTGGAAGGGAAACTTTGGATTGAAGGTCCACACTTCCAAATGGGTGTCGATGATCAGCGGCTTTGCGGCCGCGCGCATGGATCCGGCGGCGGCTGCTGCAAGAAACATTCTCCGTGTCGTCATCCTGCTCATCGCTCTCGCTCAGATTCGATTTCCGATCGCCTCACGCGTAAATCGGCTCGAGCCGGTTCACGATGTAGTGGCCGCAACGCTCATAGCTCGTGCGAGGGCCGTTGCGGGTTCGGTCGAGATCGACGCAGATCCAGCCTTTGTAACTGATGGACTTCAAAATCCGATGACAGGCGGGGAAATTGATATCGCCATCACCCAGATCGTAAATGCTCTCGAAGAACTTCGCCTCAGATGAATCCTTCGCGTGCCTCTTCCCGTTGGGCAATACCAGGTCTTCCTTCGGGGTGGTCCAGCGCGCGTCCTTATAGTCCATGAAGACGAGCCGGTTCTTGTATTTCTCGAACATCTTCACGACGTCCGAACCGCCCAGGTGCAGGTGCGCGGTATCGGGCGCGAAGTTGAACAATTTCGGATCGGTCATTTCCATGCACCGGTCGACCTCTTCCGGTCCCTGCACCATTTCGTCAAGGTGGTTGTGCAGGCCGGCGTGGAAACCCATTTCATTGGCCGCCTCGCCGATGCGGTTGAAGCCGACGCACATTGCTTTAAAGCCGGCATCTACGTCCGTACCCGGTTTCATTCGGCCCGGCGGAAACACACACAGGTCTTTTGCGCCGAAAGTCTGCAGGAAGCGCATGGCCTCGCGGGCCTTTTCGACCACTGCCTTGTGCTGCGCCTCAATATTTACGGGTCCGCCGAAGGAGATGGTGGCGACGTGAAGACCGCGCTTTGAAACTTCGCGCTCAAGCTGCGCCGCCGTGATGCTGTAGGTTTTCAAAATGCCGGGGTAGCCGGTAAGGCGCACGCCGATGAACCCGGTGTCTTTCATGACCTCGAGAATCTCGGTGAACGGCGCGAGAGGGTAGTGCGACCACAGGCCGGCGCTGACCGCCCATTTGATGTTCCGGTTCGCGGGCAGCCGCTCGGCCGCCCGCGCCAACCCCGCGGCAAGCAATCCAAGGAATGTTCGTCTGTCCGTGTTCATTGCTGTTTGATCCTCGATTCGGCTGGCGTTTTTCTGTAGTGACTTCGGATTCTATCGTGAAGCGCGCTCTCCTGAAAGAGGAGCCCGGATCGGTTTGCCCGGCGTGGCGTTTGCGTCGAGTTTGCCATCCCGGATCACAAACCTTCCATTCACGAGCAGATAACGTACGCCGTCCGAGGGGACTTTACCTTTCTCGTAAGTGGAGCGATCACGAACCGTTTGGGGATCGAAGACGTTGATATCGGCGTCGGCTCCGGGCCGGATACGCCCTTTGTTTTTCATTGCCGGTACACGCGCTTCCAGCCGCTGCGCAGGCATCAGCGTCATCTTGCGGATCGCGTCATCGAGCGTGGTCACATGCTGCTCACGCACGTATCGTCCAAGTATGCGCGCGTGGGTTCCGGCCGACCTGGGATGGCTGTTGCCGGTTTCAAACCCGAACCCGTCACTCGCGATCATTGGCAGGGGATTGCGCAGAATCAGATCGATCATGTCCTCTGTATTGTTGAAGAGAATCGCGTTGCCGCCGGTCTTGCGGTAACGCTGGAAACTGGCTTTGGTCAGCCGCTCCCCGGTTGCGACCCACATAATGTTGCGATAATCCGGGTCGGGCCGATCGACCCAGCTATCGAAACGCGCGGATTCGATTCTGGTCTCGCCAGCGGTGTACGGGTACATCTCGGTCGTCACATCAAGGCCATGCGCGCGCGCTTCGGCGATCATCTGCAGCATCTGCGGCGCGTGACTCAGGGAGGACGAATTGATGTGGACCACCTGAAGCGGAGCCCCGGTTATCGCCGTTGCCGCAAGCACCTCTTCCAGATTCGCTTCGGGTTCGCCACTCTCAGCGTTTCCCCGCAGGTGGACATGGCAGGAGGCTTTGAATCGCGCCGCCACACGGAACATCTCGAGGATTTCCCAGCGCGTTGCGGCAGGCGTGTAAGTCGGTCCGAGGCCTGCCGCGACTGCGCCTTCATGGAAGCCTCGCTCCATTAGCCGCTTCATTTCGGAGATCTGTTCCGGAGTCGCGGTTTTGTGCGCGCCCGGTCCTGACGGGACAAAATCGCCGCCGTCCTTCATCACCTTCATTCGCACCGGGATGTGCCCGATCGAAACTCCAAAGTTGATGGCGGATTTTCCTTCGCGCGCAGCATACCAGCCGCCGACATCCGCTGTCCCAACTTCAAGTTCAAAGGTGCTGGTAACGCCATCCTGCGCCTGGAACCTGTAAGCCTCGGGATCCTGGCCGTGCTCATGCAGATCGATGAAGCCTGGAGCGACGACAAGACCTTTCGCATCAATGACCGTCCGGCCCTTGAGAGCATTCGGGGAGACTGCGCGGATCGTACTCCCGTTGATTCCGACCCATCGAATCGCATTCAGATTCGATTCGGGGTCGATCACGCGCCCGTTAGCGATGACGAGGTCATAGCTTTGAGCCGAAAGAACGCCGGCGGCAAACAAAACGGAGAAAAGAAAAAGACACGACCGCACGCCGGGTCAGTATATCGGACGTTGAATGGATGCGGGGCCGGGCGCCGCCGCGTCCGGCACCGAACCGACAGGATCAGAAGCTGTACTTGAGACCGAGTTGAATCTGGCGCATCGTGGCGGCGTTCGTGATAACGCCGAAGCCCGTATGAGGAGCCGTGGAGGGCATGCCGGGTTGCGCGGACCCTGCCAGAATGTTGAGACTCGGCATCCCCCAGTTCGGATGATTCAGGGCGTTGAACGCCTCAAACCGGAACTGGAGCACATGGTTTTCCTTGTAGAACATGTGGAATTCCTTGTGCACCTCAAAATCGATATTGAAAACGCCCGGACCCTGGATTGCATTCCGGCCGAGATTGCCGAACTGGCCCGCCGGGGCTTCATAGAATGCATTCAGGCTGAGATAGCGCGACGGCACTGGATTATCCAGATAAGGACTCGTACCGGTCGCGTTGGGCCGGTCGTAGCCGGGGTTGGCCGAGCCGGCGTTGTCCACGCCACCGATCCCCACATTGCCGGGAACCCCGGTTTGCAGCGTCAGGATTCCGCCCGTCTGCCAGTCGCCGATTATGCCATTGAGGAAAGTGTTGTTCACGGTTAACGCTCTGCCTTTGCCGACAGGCAGATCGTAAAGTACGGACGTGACAAAGCGATGGCGCACGTCAAACGCGGACAAGGCTCGCTCGCAGGCAAGGCAGTAGCTGTTTTGCGGAAATAACGTGTCGAAACCCTGCACACGAATGCCGCTGGTATTGTCGATTGATTTCGACCAGGTATACGAGCCGATGATGCTCAGGCCCCGGCTAAACCGGCGGGTGGCCTTCAACGCCAGGGAGTTGTAATTGGCGTTGGCTCCATCGGTAACCAATTGGATGATGGTGAAACTCGGAAAAGGCGCCCGGGACGTCGGGGTGCCCACGGTTCCGGGCACAGACTGGTTCGCATCCTGGAAGCCATATAAATGGTGGCTCTGGTTTCCCAGATAGCCGGCCTCGATGAGCCAGTTGGCGCCAATCTGGCGTTGTACGTTCAACAGGTATTGCATCGTGTATGGGGTGTGATGGTCAACGGCATTGGCGTAGCCATAGGGAGGCGGCACCTGAGCAACGGCTACGCCCCCGGCCGACTGGCCGGCCGGCACGGCCTGCGCCCAGGTACAACCGTACGTGGCACAATCACCCTGGCCCGCAAAAATGCTGACTCGCGCCGCGAGATTGCGCGCCATATCGAATCTCGCGTTGCCAATGTCCTGGTTGTAGAAGATGCCGTATCCGGCGCGGATCACCGTTTTGGAGTCCGGCGAATAAGCGATGCTCACGCGCGGCGCCCAGTCACTGTAAGACGTCTTCATCAATTGAATCGGGAGCTTTCCGTTGCTGCACACGGCCGGCGTTTTGGTCCATCGGAGCGTCAGTCCCTGATACGGGTCCGAGCAGTTGCCCTGGCGCACATAATACGGCTGATTCTCGATTGGAGCATTGGCCTGCTCGATGATCTGCGGAATCACAATGTTGAATTCGTTGCCCGTGCGATCCGTCCATGGCGGGGTGAGTTCGTAGCGCAGACCCAAAGAGAGGGTAAACTTCGGCGTAATCTTCCATGTGTCATCCACGAAGGCCGCTTCCGCGTTGCGCTGGTATAAGGCATTGGCGATTGATACCGCCACTGTCGACGTGTAGATATTGCCCAGCAGGAATTCGGAGAACGCATCGCCGCCGGTTCCGGCCCCATTGATGCCGCTTTTTGTCCCATTCGGCTGAAATGTGAATTGCCCGCGCGAGAACTGGTTTCCAAGCTGGTTGAAATTCTGCCGGCTGTATTCGAAACCGAAGCGGAACGTGTGCTTGCCGTGAGTCCACGACAGATTGTCGTTGAACTGCAGGACGTTGTCATTGATGACATATGGGCCGTCGCTGCTGTCGCCCAGACCGGAAAAACCGTCCCCGTTGAATCCCATGCTCGGCACCCCCCATGTGGAGGGATCGCCTGGCGCAAGGCCAGGTATGCCCAGTCCGGTGACGGAGTCGGTTGTGTAAGCGGACCTTGTGCCCAGAGAGTTGAACAGCCGTGAATAGCCGTAGCGCGCTTCATTCACGAGCGTTGGCGTCAAAGTGCGGGTATTGGATGCCAGATATTGGTCGCAGTTCGTCAGAATCTTGCTTCCGACGATGGTTAAGCCGGTTGACGACTGGTTTTCGTCGCACCAGCTATAGCGGCCGGTCCATTGCGATTTTGATGATTCCACCCAGTCCATGCGCACGGTGAAACTATCCCGGTTGAAGGGCGACGAATTCAACTGGACGTAGTTGTTCGTGAGGCCCGGCAAATTAGCCGATGGATAGTATTTCAGCAGCTTCTGGGAAATGGGATCGAGCCGGCTGGTCGGAATCACGTTATTCACGAACTGCGTCTTATTGCCGTTCGCGTCGGCGGTGAGCGGATCGTAAATCGTATTCAGGCCCGCTTCATTGCCCGCGAACATGGCTGCTGTTGGAAGCGAATAGGTTCCCTGGCTGTTCTGGCGCTGTTGCCTCCACTCGTCATTCACCATGAAGAACAACTTGTTCCGGCCATCGAACAGCCTGGGGATACGCACGGGTCCTTCGAGTTCGAATCCCCAGTCGTTCCATTTGAACGGCGACTTCTTCGGGTGCACGCTGGTGAAAGCGTACGGGATGGCATCGAACTTATCGTTGCGAATGAAGTCGAAAAACGAGCCGTGATAGGCGTTTGTTCCCGATTTTGTCAGCACGTTGATCTGGGTTGCCTGATGGCCGAATTCGGCAGGATAGACGCCAGTCTGTACCTTGAACTCCTGGATGGCATCGATCGACGGCAGCACGATATACGAGTTGAAATCCGGGTCCGTGTTATTCACGCCGTCGAGCGTGAAATAGTCGAACATGATGCGCTGGCCCGCGGCGGAAATGGATTGAGCGGCGCGATCGCCGCCCTGGCGTGAACCAGCCTGCCCGGCCGCCGGCGAGAGCGTGTCCACGTTCGACGAAAGAGCCACCAGATTCAGATACTGACGGCCGTTCAAAGGCAACTCGGTAACCGCTTTGTTTTCGATCACGGCGCCGATCGAGGCGTTCTCGGCCTGCAGAAGATCCGCCTGCGCCGAAACTTCGACCGTTTCTGACGTCTGGCCTACCTGCAGCGTGAGATCGAGCCGAACCGTCTGCTGCACCTGAACTTCAAACCGATCGCTCGTCACCACCTTGAATCCCGCGTGCTCCGCCTTCACGGTATAGAAACCGGGCGGGACCGCCGGGAAGGTGTAGTCGCCGCTCCCCGTGGAAACCGTGGTGCGGATGCCGTTTGTAGCTGTGTTGGTGAGTGTGATGGTAGCGGCCGGAACCGACGCCGCCGTGGGATCCGATATATGTCCCGTTACTTCACCCATCGTTTGGGCGAACATTTGCCCTGCCGCAACGAAGAGCAGAGCGCTGATAAAGAACAGGAGGAGTCTGGTACGAACCCAGCTACCCCGAAGCTGGCTTCTCAAGGTAAATAACCTCCGAACGACCGCTGATTATATATCGATGTAGCGATAGCTGCGATACCGTGGTTCCAGTACCGACGAGACGCCAGGGACCGAACAAACCCGCAGACGCGGCGTTCGAACGGCCGCGGCGGCGCGGCGTTGCTACAATCGCGCCAGGACGTACCGGGCCTTCTATTGCGCGCTTTCGATCTCGCGGTCATCGCCCTCTATCTGGCAGCGGTAACCTGGTTCGGCGCCCGGTTCCGCGACTCCCAGCGCTCGCTGCGAGACTATTTTCTTGGCGGGAAGACTGCGCCCTGGTGGGCGATTGCGCTCTCGATCGTTTCAGCCGAAACCAGCACGCTGACCATCATCGGCACTCCGCCGCTCGCCTACGCCGGCAGCTTCGTATTTCTGCAAATCGTCTTTGGATATCTGCTGGCCCGCATCGCAATTTCCGTGATTTTTCTGCCGCGTTACTTCGAGGGCCAGTTGTTTACCGCGTATCAGCTGATGGAACGCCGCTTCGGACCGCGGGCGAGACGCCTCACTTCGGCGATTTTTCTCGTGACCCGGTCGCTTGCGGAAGGCGTGCGCGTCTTCGCGATTTCCATCGTGATCTCGATCATTCTGCACACCGGCGGCGCGGCCTCCATTCTGGTGATTGTCGCGATTACCCTCTTTTATACGTTCGAGGGCGGCATGACAGCCGTGATCTGGACCGACGTGGTGCAGATGATAATGTATGTCCTCGGCGCGGCCGTCAGCTTTTTCGTGCTGCTCGGCAGGATTCCGGGCGGGTTCGGGCATGTGCTCAGCGCCGGCTCCGCGGCGGGCAAGCTTCAGGTTTTCGATTTCCAGTGGTCATGGACTTATCCGTATACGTTCTGGGCTGGAATTATCGGCGGCTGCTTTCTGACTACCGCCAGCCATGGAACAGATCAGCTCGTAGTACAGCGGCTGTTGAGCGCGAAGGACCAGAGGCAGAGCCGCATCGCCCTGCTTTCGAGCTGGATCGTGATTTTTGTTCAGTTCATCCTCTTCCTGACCATCGGACTGATGCTCTGGGTATATCGCGGAGGCCAGCCGATTCCAGGTAAATCGGACAGCCTCTACCCGGCATTCATCTGGGACTCGCTCCCGAGCGGAATCGCCGGGCTCTCCATGGCGGCGATTATTGCCGCGGCCATGGCGAATCTCTCCGCCGCAGTCAATTCGCTCGCCTCGGCCACGGTAGTCGATTTCTATGAGCCGCTTACGCACGGCGGCCGCGCTCCGGCGCATTACCTGCGCGTGTCCCGTTTTGCCACGATTTTCTGGGGCGCGGTACTCGCCGCTATCGCTCTTTTCGCGAGCCATTGGGGATCGGTGCTCGAATCCGGCCTGTCGATCGCATCGGTAACGCTCGGCATTCTGCTTGGGGTTTTCCTGCTGGGTGTTTTGACAAAGCGGCCGGGAGAAAATGCCGCCATTGCCGGAGTGATTACGGGTGCGGCGGCGATGATTTATATCCGATTCGGCACGAAAATCCCCTTTACATGGTGGGTGCCGATCGGCAGCGGAGCGACTTTCGCGGGCGGATGGCTGGCCGCGATCTTCCTACCGGCCGCGAGTCCGGACAAAACCGGCGCAGTTGAAGAACACACGAAGGAGAGGAATGCAGGATGAGTGAACTTCGCCGGGCCCTGGGGCTGGCCGCCGCGCTCGCACTCGTAATTGGAACGGTGATCGGCAGCGGCATCTTCCGGGTGCCGCAGTCCATGGTGCTGAACGTCGGCACTGTGCGCATGGTTTTCCTCGTCTGGATCGCCGGCGGAGCCCTCTCGATGGCAGGCGCCCTCACCTACGCCGAGCTGGCCGCCGCAATGCCTGGAGCCGGAGGCGAATATGTTTATCTGACGGAAGCGTACGGGCCGCTCTGGGGCTTTCTTTATAGCTGGACGCAGATGTGGGTCGGGAAAAGCGGCTCGATCGCCACGCTGGCAACCGCGTTCTTCGAATATACAGCGTATTTTCTGCCGCAGTTTGAGCAGGTCTGGTTCAGGCTGGGGCCCCTCTCAATCCGCTATGGACAGGTATTTGGAATGGTTCTGATTCTCTTCCTCGGGGCGGTGAATTATTTCGGAGTGAAGATCGGCGGCGGCGTCCAGATAGCGGTAACTGCACTGAAGGTCGGGCTGATCGCGTTTCTGATATTGGCCGGGCTCACGTATTCCGGGGGCGCGCCGCACGCGGTGGCTCACGCCATCGCCACGCCGCCGCTGTTCACGGGCTTTATCGCCGCGCTCGTAGGAGCGCTCTGGGCGTATGACGGCTGGAACAACGTGGGAATGGTGGCGTCCGAGATCAAAAACCCGGGCCGGAATTTACCGATTTCTCTGATATTCGGCCTCGGGGCCGTAATCGGGATTTACATGCTGTCGAATTTGGCCTACTTCAGAGTGCTCAGTCCGGGTGAAGTAGGCGCTCATAAACTCGTCGCGGCGGAAATGATGCAGCGCGTGGAAGGTCCGGTGGGCGCGGCCATCGTTTCGGTGGCGGCGATGATCTCGATTTTTGCGGCGCTGAACGGTTCCATATTGTCGGGGTCCCGCGTGCCCTTCGCAGCAGCGCGGGATGGCCTGTTTTTTCGGTCCGCCGCGCGTGTTCATCCCGCATTCCGAACGCCCGGGGTGTCGATTTTAATGCTGTCTGCGTGGTCTGCAGTGCTGGTGCTTTCGGGCAAATACGAGGAACTCTACAACTTCGTTATCTTCGGAAGCTGGATCCTTTACGCAATGGCGTGCGCATCGGTTTTTGTGCTGAGGCGCAAGCGTCCGGATTTGCCTCGTCCGTACCGGACGCTGGGATACCCGGTCGTGCCATTGCTCTTTCTGGCGGGCGCGGCGATTCTCGAAACCACGACGCTGTGGGACAACCCGGTCCAGTCGATCGAAGGAATTGTGTTGATTTTAATCGGATTACCGTTTTATTTTTATTGGAGCAGGCGCTCGCGCGCTCTCGCTGCTCCAGCTTCCGAACGGTAGTGCACGCCGTTCCAGTACTTATTCCGGTGAATTTCTGTTCTGATTCCAGAACAACCCTCTTGCGCCAAGGCTGTTTCCTGGGTTAAACCAATATCTGTGTCGCACAGTTTTTGCGTTTGCGTTCCGTAAGCAGAACGCAGGCGGAGGCGATGCGGCAGCGAACGGCATATTAGGAGTATTTCAATGGACGTCACCAAAATTCTTGCCGAACTGAGGCAGGAACGGGAGCAATTGGAAGAAGCGATTCTGAGCCTGGAACGGCTCGCGCGCGGCCGTGGACGGCGTCGGGGACGGCCGCCGTCATGGATGGTAGAAGCGAAGAGACGCGGCCGTCCTCCCGGAAGCAAAAACAAAACTGCCTCGTCGGCATCGAAGCCGACTCAACAGCAGAAAGCCAGTACAGCCGCCGCCTGAGCGGAGCCAGCAGGAGAGTTCAGCTACGGCAGGCGGTCTTCCAGCCATCTGACCCGTTCCATCTGATCCTCATAGCTCCCGATCGCGCATTCGAGATTGATGTAACGAAAACCGAGCCTGGCAGCCAGTCGCGAAAGCGATCCATCGTCCGGCTCGGATTTTGTCTGGAGAACTACATTAAATGGGGACTTCGCCAGAGTATCGAAATCGCGTGGATCGGTGCACAAAAAGAATTCCCGAGGCCGTTCGGGTTGCTTGAGCGACGTTCGATCGCTCGCCTCCACCTCATCTTTTACGGAATAATCTCTGTTGTTATGCAGGGCGAATAAGCGGCTGCCGCGTCCTGGCGTCAGCCGTTTTATCAGTTTCCCTCTTTCCCGATCGAGAAACGCGAGTACGGCATCCCGCTTTGCGACATCGAGCTGCGAATTCAGAGCCGTGATGCTCTTCTCCGCGCCGACGCGCGAGAACATGCGATTGGGATCGATGGTGACACCCTGGATCTGTACATTCCTGCCGTTGTTCGTCACCATATATGCCACGCCCTGGTGATCGTGCATGTAATCGGAGAGCACGTCGCGCGCAGTCGTTTCATCGCCGTGAATCACCAGAAAGCGGCGCGGACTTTGCCCGTAGCGCATGACCCGGAAATTGATTCCGCAGATTCTCTCGTGTTTTTTGTGCGGGAAAAGCGATCCGAGGCCAACCAGAAAGGCCCGGCGATTCAGGTCGGAAGCCAAATTTCAGTCTAGCTGGAGCGCACATGCCGATGGTTGTGCGGTTCAAGTCAGGTTACCGGAGAGATTCAGCCGAATCCGCGGCCACCCGTTGCGCCGCGTGAATTCCACTCGCGATCGCGCCGTGTACCGTGCCCATGTGACCACCCGCCAGCGCTTCGCCCGCGAAGTAAATCGTATGTTCCACCGGATTACGCAGTGCCTCGGCCGCGGGCGATCCATTGGTGCGCACGTAACTGTAGGCGCCGAGCGCCAGCGGATCCCGCGACCAGTCGTGAAACCATGTCGCTTCCGGCTCGCCCGGATCCCCACCCAGCAGCTTTCGAAGCGATTCGATCGCGATCTGTTTCAAATCCGATTCGGGGCGGCCGGCCAAAGCGTCGGCCCGGGGACCTGCGGCCCATCCGGTGATTACCGGCGTGTTTACGGGATAAGCCGTCCACCACACCGGAAAATCGACATTGCCGTGAATAAAGCTGACATGCGGGGCGGCTTTAGCCCAGCGCGCTTCCGCAAAGCGAAAAGTAATCCGCAGAGCATTTCCGGTTGCAATGGCGTTTACCGCATTCGAGAGCGACGGAGGCTCGGGAGTGATTCGCAAACGTCCGTTCTGCAGTAGCGGCAGCGGCACGGCAACGATTACTCTGGCTGCGCGGATGGACCCGGCCGAAGTTTCGATGAGTACGCTCCCGGGTCTCCAGCGGATTTCCCTGACTTCGGTCGAAAACCGAACGTCGAGATCCCGGGCGAGGTGGCGCGCCACCGCATCGTATCCGGCCAAAACGCGAAAGGAGCGATCGCCGTCAATTTCTTCCGACGCTTTCTCCTCCTGGTTCAGCCAGGCAATGCTGACCTGCTCTTTTCGAGCGGCGTTGAATCCCTCCACGAACGAGGTCGCGGAGCGCTTTACTTCTTCAGCGGCGCGGATCCCGTCAATAAACTCGGCGAAACTCTGTTCAGGCGCCTGCGACATCGCCTCAAAAACGCGATCCATTTCGTCCCACCCGGAATTGGCGGGATGAAAGCCGTCTGAATCGCGGGTCCAGTGCTCGCCTCCGAGCTCGATTACGGGTACGCGCATCTCGCGCAGCAGTTTCCAGAGATCCGGATGAACGCCGTGGACGAACTCGGCCCCGAGTTCGATGGGAACTGCGGTATGCGGATCGCGCACTGTCAGAACGCGGCCGCCCGGACGATCTCGCGCCTCGAGAAGGACCGGCCTCAGACCGCTCCGGCTCAACTCTCTGCCGGCGGCGAGGCCAGCCACGCCCGCGCCGACTATGACGGTCTCTGTGTTGGACGTATTTTCCACAGGCCAGGTTTCTGAAATCGCGAGACTTACGAATCGCCGCACGGCAACTTTCGGCGCGGCGATTGCATCCAATTTAACGGGTAAACATATGACAAGGCAATGGTGGTTGAGATCCGCCGGGGTCTTTGGGCTCGCTTCGGCGATGCTTCTCGCGCCCGGCGCGCGAGCCGCCCAGACAGCCCCTGGCACTTTGAACTACATCGAGGGCCAGGTGTCCCTCGACGGTACTCAGGTAACGACCAAACAGATCGGGCAGATCGAAATGTCTCCCGACCAGATGCTGACAACCGACCGCGGCAAAGCGGAAGTGTTGCTCTCGCCGGGGGTCTTCCTCCGTGTCGGCGACAACAGCCAGATTCGGATGGTCTCGGCGGAGCTGGTCGACCCGCGAGTCGAAGTCGTCCGCGGAGAGGCGATGGTTGAGGTTGACTATCTGGCGAAGCAGGCGCGGCTCGATGTGCTCGAACGCGGCGCTGAGGCTTCGCTCCTGAAAGAAGGGCTCTATAGGTTCAATGCCGATGAGGGCCAGATTCAGGTAATCGATGGAAAAGCGAAGGTCACCGACAACAATGAAACGAAGACAATCGGCAAGGGCAAGCAGATTGTGCTCTCGGGTGGCCCGCTCAAGGCAGTGAAGTTCGACCGCAAAGCCGAAGACGATCTGTACCGGTGGAGCAACGTCCGGGCGGAATATCTGGCCAAAGCGAATGAGTCCACTGCGCAGAGAATCTACGTTAACGGCGGCACGTGGGGTCCGGGCTGGTACTGGAATCCGTACTTTTCAATGTATTCGTGGCTGCCCGGCGACGGGTTTTTCTGGAGCCCGTTCGGATATCCGTTCTACTCGCCACGGTACGTGATCTATGCCCCGAGGATCACCAGATTTTACAGCGGCGCGCATGCTGCCCCTGGAATGCGAATGGGTCGCTCGGCGATTCCGGCGCGGCCGGTCGGTGGCGCGGGATTGCGGTCCGGAGGCCCCGGGCACTTCTCAGCGGCTCCGCGGATGGGAGCCGGTGGCGGATTCCATGGCGGCGCATTTCATCGCGGCGGCGGTGGATTTCACAGATAAACGCCTCTCCTGATTCGGCGACGATGGCGCGGTCTTTCGAGGCCGCGCCTTTTTTATTTCCGCCGCCATACAATAATGTCGAGCGGGAGATATGCCCCACGAACTGCTTCAGTTCTCGCGACTGGCTTCTATGCTCGCCGCCGCCGCTGCAATCGTTTTTTATCGCAGGCAGATTCAGGAGGCGCTCGAGCGATTCAACCGGCGCGGTCCGCGCCCTCCCACAGGTCCTCTGCCGGCAAACGATGCCTTTCTTGTCCTGAGAAGGCGTACGCGGCCAGGATTCCCGCGCGACATATAGACGCGAAAACCGAAACTGCGCCATCGCGCGCCATGCGGATTTGGCGGGAAAGCTGGACAAAAGGCACGCTTCAGGCTCAAGCGCTGGCTTCGCGGTTTCCGGCGGCTTCCGGCGCGATGCGCCATTGCCCCGGATTTTGTAATAAAATCGGCTCGCAGCTGATCATTAG
>Ga0308175_100002068_pt1 | contig 13648 bp, 15 predicted proteins | sample PhyCR1_3_FD_203893 | JGI IMG/M metagenome (GOLD analysis project Ga0308175, IMG submission 203893) | Soil microbial communities from UC Gill Tract Community Farm, Albany, California, United States - DLSLS.C.R1 | ecosystem: Environmental > Terrestrial > Soil > Agricultural land | place: USA...
GAGATGCCCCACTGGCCGCCGGTCGGGCTGCACTCGGCCTCGACCAGCCAGTAGCCGAGGCCGAGCTGCGCCGCGTAGGCGCCGGGCGCCCCCAGCACCGCGAACCAGAGGACGGGGGAGACCGCCGACTCCGGCGGGATCCGCTCGAGTATCGGTCTCAGCGCCCTCACAGCGACGGGTAGAGCTGGGTGAGGACGACGGCGACGGCGGCGACGCTGACGAAGTACCAGTAGAAGGCGGCGACGCGGAGGGCGATCAGGCGGTAGTTGGTGATCCCGCGGGCGAGCTTCCAGAGCAGCCAGGCGTCGAGCGCCAAGCCGATCGCGACGTGGGCGTGGTGGGTCGTGATCAGCGTGTAGTAGATCGAGGCGTAGGCGTTGACCTGGGGGGAGAAGGAGTTCAGGTCGTCGACCATCAGGTGGATCTGGAGCCCGAGGTAGGTCGCCTGCACCGCGGTCGCCAGCGCCAGCAGCCACCAGGCCGCCCGGACCGCGCCCCCCTTTGCGGCTTTGACGGAGAGGAACATCGGCAGCGAGGTGGCGACGAGCATGCCGGTGAAGACCAGCGGCAGGGTGACCGAGGGCTTCTCGATTCCGTTCGGGGGCCATTCGCCGGTCTTGAACCGCAGGTAGAAGTAGGTGGCGATCAGGCAGCTGAAGAGGGTCGCCTCGGTGGCGATCAGCAGCGCCGCGCCCCACCATCCGCTGGGCGCCGTCCTCCGCGCGGCGGCGACGGCGCCGGCCTCGCCCGGGCCGGAGGCCTCCATGCTGCGCGGGATCGAGCTGCGGGGGACCGAGCTCATGCTTCCTCCGGCTCCTTGAGGTGGAAGCCGACGACGGTGAGGGCGAGGATCGCGGTGAAGATCGCCGCCCCCAGCCACTGCTGCAGCAGGACCATGGTGAAGACCGCCGCCATCGCCAGCGCCACCAGGGGCGGCCAGGCGGAGTGGGAGGGCATCTCCAGGATCTCGTCCCACTCGGCGTCGACCGCGGTGCTGGCGGGCGTCTCGTGCCCGCGCTCCAGCGTTTTGCGGCCGAGCTCGAGGTTGCGGCGGTCCTCCTCGCGATCCTCCTCGTCCCACATCGCGTAGGGGCTCGACACCTTCGGGATGACGGCGTAGTTGTACTCGGGCGGCGGCGAGGTGGTGGACCACTCCAGCGTGTCGCCGCCCCAGGGGTCGTTGCCGGCGCGCTCGCCCCTGAAGAGGCTGATCGCGAGGTTGGCGAAGACCGAGAGCAGGCCGAGGGCGAGCAGGTAGGCGCCGAGGGTCTCGATCAGGTTTAGCCCGGTCCAGCCCATTTCCGGGCCGTAGGTGTAGTTACGCCGCGGCATCCCGTCCAGTCCGAGGATGTGCATCGGGAAGAAGGTGATGTTGGTGCCGACGAAGGTGAGCCAGAAGCTCGCCTGCCCCCACCGCTCGTGGTACATGCGCCCCGTCACCTTCGGGAACCAGTAGTACATCCCGCCGAGCAGCGGGAAGACGGCGGCGCCGAAGATCACGTAGTGGAAGTGGGCGACCACGTAGTAGGTGTCGGTGGTCTGCTGGTCGAAGGGGATCGCCGCGAACGTCACCCCGGAGAGGCCGCCCATGATGAAGAGGACGATGAAGCCGATGATCCATAGCAGCGGCGTCTTGAAGCGCGGGGTGCCGGTGACGATCGTGGTGATCCAGGAGAAGAGCTGGATGCCGCTGGGGATCACGATCACCAGGCTGGCCGCGGCGAAGTAGATCGTCGTCGCGCTGGCGAGGCCGACGGCGAACATGTGGTGCGCCCAGACGCCGAAGCCGAGGAAGGCGACGAGGATCTCGGCCAGGGCGACGAGCGGGAAGGCGACCATCTTCTGCCGCACGAAGGTGGGGATGATCGAGGTCGCGATACCGAAGGCGGGGAGGATGATGATGTAGACCTCGGGGTGGCCGAAGATCCAGAAGAGGTTCTGCCAGAGGATCGGGTCGCCGCCGCTCGCCGGGATGAAGAAGTGGAAGCCGAGCAGCCGTTCCAGCTCGAGCAGGATCAGCGCCGTGCTGAGGGCCGGCAGGGCGAAGACCAGGGCGAAGGAGACCGCGAGGAAGGCGAAGCAGAACAGCGGCATCCGATTCAGCGACATCCCCGGTGCGCGCAGCTTGAAGATCGTCACGATCGCGTTGATCGCCCCGGCCGTGGTCGAGATGCCGACGAAGAGCAGCGAGAGCGCGTAGAAGTCGATGCCCGGCCCGGGGCTGTAGGCCTTGGAGGCGAGGGGGACGTAGTCGAACCAGCCGGCGCTTGGGGCGTTGCCGCTGAAGACGCCGACGTAGAGGAAGATCCCGGCGCAGAGGAAGATCCAGTAGGTGAGCGCGTTCAGCCGCGGGAACGCCATGTCGCGGGCGCCGATCATCAGCGGGATCAGGTAGTTGCCGAAGGCGCCCAGCGACATCGGCACGACGAAGAAGAAGATCATCGTCGTCCCGTGGGTCGACATCATTTCGTTGAAGGTCGCCGGGTCGAGCGTCGACTGGTTGGGACCGATCAGCTGGGTGCGGATCAGCAGCGCCTCGACGCCCCCGGCCCCGAAGAAGAAGAGCGAGGTGAAGAAGTAGAGGATCCCGATCCGCTTGTGGTCGGTGGTCGTCAGCCAGCCGAGCAGGCCCGGCGTCTCTTTCCAGATCCGCTCCAGCCGGTTGATGCGGACGGTCGTCGCCGGGGGGGTGGAGACCGTCACCTAGCGCAGCTCCGTCAGGTAGGCGACGATCGCGTGGTACTTCTTCGCCCCGAGGCCGAGCCCGGGCATCTTGGTGCCCGGCTTGACGCTCTGCGGGTTCTGGATCCAGCGGAAGAGGTCCTCCGGGGTGTTGGGGAGGGTGTCCGCGGCGATGGTGTCGCGGCCGGCCAGGTGGGTGAGGTTCGGCCCCACCGTTCCTTCTGCCTGCGTGCCGGCGATGGTGTGGCAGGCGGCGCAGCCGTCTTCCAGGAAGTAGCGCTGGCCCTGCTTGGCCTGCGTGCTCTGCGGGTCGGCCGCGGGACGTTCGCTGCTCGCCAGCCACGAGTCGAACCGGCGCCGCGGTTCGGCGTAGACGCGGAAGGCCATGTGGGCGTGCTGGAGGCCGCAGAACTCGGCGCACTGGCCGCGGAAGACCCCCGGCCGTTCCGCGTACAGTTCGATCGAGTTCGCCTGGCCGGGGATCATGTCGATCTTGCGGTTCAGTTCCGGCACCCAGAAGGAATGGATGACGTCGGCGCTGCGGGCCACCAGCTCGACCGGGGTCCGCACCGGGATGTGGATCTCGTTCGCGGTTTCCGCCCCGCCTTCGTAGCTCGCCTCCCAGAACCACTGGTGGCCGACGACCGTCACCGTCATCGCGGTGCTGCCCGCGTCGGGTGCGTCGGTTTCCTTGAGGAGGACGAGGTCGGAGATGACGAAGAGGGCGACCAGGATCGCGATCGGGATCCCCATCCCGAAGAGGACGACGAGGAAGGTGTTCGCCGTTTCGTTCTCGCCGACGAACGGCAGGCCGGGCCGGTCGCGCCGCACCCAGCCCATCACCAGCATGCCCACGGCGCCCAGAAAGACGATCGAGGCCACCACCAGCATCCACCACCAGAGCGTCGCGATGTGGTGTGCGGCGGGGCTGTTGGGGTCCAGCGGCGACACGCTGGGGTTCAGCCCTCCCGGAGGACAGGCTGGCTTCTGGTCTCCTCCTCGCACGTCGCTGCCGGCACGTTTTGGCGGTACCCGCGAGGGGTAGCCCAAAACCCCTGTGTCGGCGCCCTTACACCTGGAAACGGGGCGGGTTCCGGGCTCGCGTCTGTACCGCGAGGTCGAGCGCGACGGCACTCTCGACGCCGTCGCCGTGGAGGAGCCGCTGGAGATCCGGGTCGACGGCGAGCCGCTCAGCGTCACCATGCGGACTCCGGGCGAGGACGAGGAGCTGGCACTCGGCTTCCTCCACGGCGAGGGGCTGATCGACGCGCCGCGCCGGGCGGGCCCGACCGCGGACCTCGCCGCCAACGTGGTGGAGGTCGAGGGCCCGCTGCTGCGCGACCCGGGCCGCCGCCGCTTCTACACGACCTCCTCCTGCGGCGTCTGCGGCAAGGGCGCGCTTGAGGAGGTGGCGGTTGCGAGCGGGCCACTGCCGCCGGGGCCGCGGGTCGCCCGCGAGCTGCTCGCCGGTCTTCCAGAGCGCCTGGCGCAGCCCGGCTTCGAGCGCACCGGCGGCCTGCACGCGACCGGGCTCTTCGACCCCTCCGGCGAGCTGCTCCTCGCGCGTGAGGACGTCGGCCGCCACAACGCGATGGACAAGGTGGTGGGGAGGGCGTTGCTGGACGGGATGCTGCCGCTCGCCGGGCGGCTGCTCTGCGTCAGCGGCCGGCTCTCTTTCGAGCTGGTCCAGAAGGCTGCGGTCGCCGGCTGCCCGGTGCTGGTCGGCGTCGGCGCCCCCAGCTCTCTGGCGATCGAGCTCGCCGCCGACCGCGGCATGACCCTGGCCGGCTTCGCCCGCCGCCGCTCCGTCAACCTCTACACCGGCGCGGAGCGCCTGGCCTAGACCGCGCCCCGCAGCCGGCGTTCGTCCTTTATCGGCCTATTCCCGACAAAGGACGAACGCCGGTCAGTCGGCCGGGGCCGGCGCGACTTCCTTGGCGATCTCCTGCAGCTCGGCGAGGGTTCGGTCGCTGCGGCCGGCGACCCAGCAGGCGAGCGGGGCGGCGGTGCGCTCGGAGGCGTGGGCGGCGCTGGCGGCGAGGTCGAGCAGGGCGACCACCTCGTCTTTGGTGGGCGGCTCCAGGCCGATCCGCTCGCAGAACCGAGCCAGCCACTCGTCTCGTCCCATCTCAGCCTCCGATCGCGCTCATCGTCCGCGCCGGCGGCCTGAACCCCGGCTCGTTGATCCTGTGCTTCAGCTCCTTGCGCCAGACCGCGTCGCGGATGATCCGCTCCACCTCCGCGTCATCGGCGCCGGCGCGCAGCGGACCGCGCAGGTCCGTCTCATGCTGGGAGAAGAGGCAGGTGCGCAGCTTCCCGTCGGCGGTCAGGCGGATCCGGTTGCAGTCGGCGCAGAACGGCTCGGTGACGGGGTTGACGAAGCCGATCTCCCCGCGCCCGTCGGCGAAGGCGTAGACGCGGGCGGTGGAGTGGGGCTCGCGCGGCAGCACCCGCAGCGGGTGCTGGGCTTCGACCATCTCCCGCACCGCGGCGCCGCTCAGCACGTCCTCGCTGCGCCAGGCGCGTTCGCCGTCGAGCGGCATGAACTCGATGAAGCGGACCTGGAAGCTGCGGCTGCGCGCGAGCTCGCAGAAGCGGCCGACCTCCTCGGGCCCGAACCCGGGCATCGGCACCGCGTTGACCTTGATCGGCCGCACCTCGGGGAAGGCGGCGATCGCCTCCAGCCCCTCGAGCACCCGGTCCAGGGCGTCGCGGCGGGTGATCTCGAAGAAGCGGCCGCGGGCGAGGGAGTCGATCGAGACGTTGACGCGGTCGATGCCGGCGGCGACCAGCGCGGCCGCCTGGTCGGTCAGCAGGTAGCCGTTCGTCGTCAGCGAGAGGTCGCGGATCCCCTCGATCGCCGCGAGTCGCCCGACCAGGGCCGGGAATTCGCGGCGCACCAGCGGCTCGCCGCCGGTCAGCCGCACGTCCTCGATGCCCATCCCGACGAGCACCCGCACCAGCCGTTCGATCTCCTCGAAGCTGAGGATCTCCTCGCGGTCGATCCAGGGCATGCCCTCGGCCGGCATGCAGTAGTGACAGCGGAAGTTGCAGCGGTCGGTGACCGAGACCCGCAGGTCGCCGATCAGCCTCCCGTGGGCGTCTTCGAGTGCCACCCCCCGAGGGTACCCAGGCGCCCTCACTACGACACACTGCGGGCATGAGCGGCAGAGCCGGAGAGACGCCGCCGGCGCTGGGCGCGGTGCTGGTCGGCGGGCGCGGCAGCCGCCTCGGCGGCGCCAAGGCCGGCGCCCTGCTCGGCGGCCGGCCGCTCTTCTCCTATCCGCTCGCCGCCCTCGCCGCGGCCGGCATCGAGGCCCTCGTCTGCGCCAAGCCCGGCGAGGAGCTGATCCCCCGGTCGCGTGGTTCCTTTGTCGGCGCCAGCCCGACTTTCGAACCGCGCGACGGCTACGGCCTTCTCCTCGAGCCCGCGCAGCCGCGCCATCCGCTCTGCGGCATCGTCGCGGCGCTGCGCCACGGCGGCGGCAGTGCGGTGGTGGCGGTCGCCTGCGACCTCCCCTTCCTCGTCCCCGGCCTGCTCGAGATGCTGGCGCGGGCGGCCGAGCCGCTCGTCGTACCCGTCCTCGACGGCCGCCCGCAGCCGCTCCTCGCGCGCTACTCGCCCTCGCTGCTCGGCGACCTCGAAGCGGCGCTGGAGCGCGAAGCGCCCCTCTCCGCAACGGTCGAGTCGCTGTCCCCCCGGCGCCTGGAGGCTCCCGAGCTCGCCCGCTTCGGCGACCCCCATCGCCTCCTCTTCAACGTCAACACCCCCGAGGACCTCCGCCGCGCCGAATCGCTCCTTCACCCCTGAGCAACCCGGTCCGCCGAGTTGCCGGTTTCGGCAATGCGACAGAAAGTGGCAACTCGGCATTCCGGAGGGGCGGGTCAGTCGAGGGGGATCAGGCGGGTGGCGGTCGCCTTCCAGGCGGCTACGGCGCGGGCGCCCGGGCGCAGGCCGAGCGCCTCGACCGAGCGCGAGGTCACCTCGACCGTGAGCGGCTGCGGGGTCGCGAGGGCGACGCGGGTGCGGTTGCCGACCGGGGTGAGGGAGCTCACCTCCCCCGCGAGGCGGTTCAGCATCGAGTCCTCGGCCGCGGCGCCGGGCGGCTCCAGCGAGATCTCCCAGGGAAAGACGCTGACCGCGACCGGCCCGCTCGCCGTCTCGACGCTGCGCAGCTCGCCGCCTCCGCGCAGTCGCACGAGGCTGAGGCCGCCCGGCTCCGAGCTCGCCTCGCCGCGCAGGACGACGGCGCCGGCGAAGTCGGCGACGAAGGGGGAGCCCGGGCGGGCGGAGATCTCGGCCGCGCTCCCGCTCTGCACCACCCGCCCGCGGTCGACGACGGCGATCTCGTCGGCGAGCAGCGCCGCCTCGTCGTAGGAGTGGGTGACGAGCAGGACCGGGATCTCCAGCTCGCCGAGCAGCCGGTGCAGCTCGCGCAGCGCCGCCCGCCGGCCGCCGGGGTCCAGCGCCGAAAGCGGCTCGTCGAGCAGCAGCGCCCGCGGCTTGGCTGCCAGCGCCCGCGCCAGCGCCACCCGCTGGCGCTCCCCGCCGGACAGGCTGTCGGGCTTCGCCTCGGCCAGGCTGCCAAGGCCGAAGCGCTCCAGCAGCTCCAGCGCGCGCCTGCGCCGCGCGCGCCGGCCTCCTCCCACGCCGTAGGCGACGTTGCGCCAGGCGCTGAGGCCGGGGAAGAGGGCATAGTCCTGGAAGACGAGGCCGCAGCGGCGCTTCTCAGCCGGCATCTCGGTGCCCGCCTCCGTGTCGAGCCAGATGCGCTCGCCGAGCGCCACCCTGCCGTGGCGCGGGCGCAGCAGGCCGGCGGCGATCCGCAGCGCGGTCGTCTTGCCGGCGCCGGAGGGGCCGGCGAGGGCGAGACGCCCTCCCGCCGCCACGCGCAGCTGCAGGTCGAGCTCGAATCCGCGCAGCGGCGTCCGCGCTCCCAGCGTCAGCCCTGCCGCCTCGCCGTTCAGACCCGAGACGCTCACCGCGCCGCCCCTTCCAGGCCGCGCTCTCCCGCCAGCAGCTTCACCGCGGTCAGGATCACAGCGGAGACCAGGACCAGGACCGCCGAGAGGGCCAGCGCGGCGACGAAGCCGCCGGGCCGGCTGAACTCGGCGAAGATCGCCAGCGGCGCGGTCTGGGTCACCCCCTGCAGCGAGCCGGCGAAGAGCAGGGTGGCGCCGAACTCGCCGAGCGCCCGCGCCCAGGCCAGCGCCAGGCCGGATGCCAGCCCCGGCCGCGCGCCGGGCAGGCCGACCGTGGCGAAGGACCGCAGCGGCCCCGCGCCGAGCGTCCGCGCCGCCTCCAGCAGGCGTGGGTCGAGCGAGGCGAAGGCGGCGATCGCCGCCCGCAGGAAGAACGGCGCCGAGACGAAGATCAGCGCGACGACCACCCCGGCGGTCTCGAAGACGAGCTGCAGGCCGGCGCCTTCGACCGCGCCGCCGAGGATGCCCCGGGGGCCGAAGGCCGCGAGCAGCGCGATCCCGGCCACCGCCGGGGGCATGACCAGCGGCAGCTCGATCGCGGTGAGGACGAGCGCCCGCCCGCGGAAGCGCCGCAGCGCCAGCAGGTAGGCGGCTGGGGTGCCCACCGCGACGACCAGCGCCATCGCCGCCGCCGTCGTCCACAGGCTGAGCCAAAGCGCTTCGCGGGCGCTCCGCTCGCCGAGCGCGTCGAGCAGCCGGGTGGGGCTGACGTCGGCGAAGATCGCGACCACGGGCAGCGCCAGAAAGAGCACCGCGACCGCCGCCGCTACCAGTGCCAGGACGCCGAAGCCCGAGCGCAGCCGGATCATCGTGGCGGCAGGAAGCCGGCCCGGCGCAGGTCGGCCGCGCCGGCGCCGCGCAGGAGGCCGCTCAGGTAGCGATGGGCGAGGGCCGGGTGGGGGGCGGAGGCAAGAACGGCGGCGGCGTAGGCGACGTCCGGCTGCAGGCGCGGCGGGATCGGGACCTGCCGCACCTGCCCCGCGGCGGCGCGGGCGTCGGTGACGTAGACGAAACCCGCTTCCGCGGCGCCGTCCGCCACCTTGGCGACCACCGAGCCGGCCTCCGGCTCTTCGGAGCGCACGTTGGCGAGGATCGCCGCCCGCCGCGGCGCCGCCAGTCGCGCCAGCACCGCGCGGGTGTAGCGGCCGACCGGGACGCTGGGATCGCCGATCGCGATGCTTGTCCCGGGCCGCGCGAGATCGGCCAGCGACCGCACCGACCCGTCGGCCGAGGCGATCACCACCAGCCGGTTGCGGGCGAAGACGACCGGCTTCTCCGCCAGTCCTTCGCGGCGCAGGGCGGCCGGATAGCCGGTGTCGGCCGAGGCGAAGACGTCGGCCGGCGCCCCCTGCCGGACCTGCGCCGCAAGCTGGTCGGAGCCGGCGAAGGAGCTGCGCACCGCCGCCCCGGCGAAGGAGCCGTCGTAGGCTTCGAGGGCTTCCTCCAGCGAGGAGGCGGCGAGCACGGTCAGGGCCGGCCGGCCGCCGCCCCCGCATCCCGCGAGCCCCAGTCCGGCGAAGGACAGCGCCAGCCAGACGCAGAGCGGGAGCGGGCGCGGCACGCGCACCCTCACTCGCCGCGCTGGACCATCACCGAGGAGGCCTTGACGGTGGCCGTCGCCTTCATCCCTGGCACCAGGCCGAGCTCCTCCACCGAGTCGCGGGTGATCGCCGCGGTGACGAGGTGGGGCCCGGCCTCGATCTCGACCAGCGCCATCACCCCGTCGACCTCGACCGAGCGGATCGTGCCGGGGAACCGGTTGCGCGCGGAGAAGGCGTCACCGGTCGCGTGGCGGGCGGGCGCCTCCCGCAGGCGCTCGACCTCGCTGATCGGCACGCGGCGCCGGTTCCGCTCGTCGCGCGTGGTGCGGATCCGTCCGGAGCGGTCCCAGCGGCGCAGCGTGTCGGTGCTCACCCCGAGCTGCTTCGCCGCCTCCCCGATGCCGAGGGTCGAAGCCATGCCTAGGCAGTGTATAGGCAAATCGGGGACCCGAGGGACGGAGCCGGACTCAGCCGAAGCGCCGCTGCAGCGGCTGGAACGTGCGCCACCAGGCATCGTCGAGGGGCGCCTCGCGAACCGACTCGAGGATCTCGCCGTCGGCGTCGTGCAGCTCATAGCTGATCAGCCCCTCGCCGTCGTCGACGGCAACCACGCGGGTCAGCATCAGGAACGGGGGCCGGCTGAGCCAGAGCTCGCCGGGCAGGGGGGCCGACCTCAGGTTCGGGTGCGCCATGGCGCCCTGGTAACCCCGCCGAGCCGCTGGAAAAACACCCTGCGGCCCGGCAGCCGGCGAGTCTCACCGCAATTTGGGCAGTACCTCGTGTTCGTAGAAGTCGAAGAAGCCATCCTGGTCGGGCCCGACCTGGTGGACGTAGACGTGGTCGTAGCCGGCGTCGAGGTACTCGCGGATCGCCTCGAGGTGCCGCTCCGGATCGGGGCCGCAGACGACGCTCTCGGCGATCTTCTCCTCGCTCACCAGCTCGGTTGCCTCTTCGAAGTGAGCCGGCAGCGGCAGCTCGAGGAAGTGGCTGCCGCTGATCGCGGCGTTGGGCCACTGCTCCAGCGCCGTGCGCCGCGCCTCCTTCTCGCTCCTGGCCCAGCAGACGTGCAATTGGCCGTAGGTCGGCTTGCCCGCGCCGCCGCCGCGACGGAAGGCCTCCACCGACTCGGCCTTGGGCGAAGTGCCGATCAGGCCGTCGCCGACGCGGGCGGCGAGGTCGACCGAGCGTTCCCCGGCGACGGCGACGAGGATGGGCGGCGGCTCCTCGGGGAGGGTGTACAGGCGGGCGTTCTCGACCGTGTAGTGGCGCCCGCGGTGGGTGGTCAGCGAGCCTCGCCAGAGCTTGCGGATCACCTCGATCGCCTCCTCGAGGCGCTCCTGGCGGCGGGCCACCGGCGGCCAGCGGTCGCCGAGGATGTGCTCGTTGAGGTTCTCGCCGCTGCCCACCCCGAGCGAGAAGCGGCCGGGCAGGAGGGTGGCGGCGGTGGCGGCGGCCTGGGCGATGATCGCCGGGTGGATGCGCGTGGTCGGGCAGGTGACGCCGGTCAGCAGCTGCAGCCGCTCGGTCGCCTGCGAGACGGCGCCGAGGACGCCCCAGACGAAGGGGCTGTTGCCCTGCCTGTCGACCCAGGGGTGGTAGTGGTCGCTGATCCCGGCGAACTCGAATCCCGCCCGCTCGGCGCGCACCGCCTGCGCGGTCAGCGCTCGGGGTCCGAACTCCTCGCAGGAGAGGGTGTAGCCGATCGCCGCCACGCTACTGGCGCTGGCCGACCCCGGTCGCCAACTCCCGCACCCGCGCCGGGCCGCCGGCCGTCGGCTCCAGCGGCGGCGTCGGCCCGCCCTCGGCGTGGCGCAGGCCGCCTAGCAGCTCGCCCAGCGCCGCCAGCGCGCTCGTCCTCGGCTCCCACCCGAGCTCCTCGCGGGCGCGCGCGGTGTCCATCATCGGAACCCCGAGGGCGAGGTCGATCCAGCCGGGCGGGGAGGGCTGCAGGCGCAGCCGCCAGCTGAGATCGGCGGCGGCGCGCAGCGCCGAGGCGGGAACGCTGACCGGTCGTGCCCCGAGCAGCTCGCCGAGCTCCTCGGCCCCGATCTCCGGCTCGGCGGCGACGTTGAAGGCTCCGGAGACCTCGCGGAGGACCGCCTGCCGGTAGGCCTCGCCGACGTCGAGCGAGTGGACCGCCTGGAAGCGCAGCCGGGGCACCCGCGGCACGATCGGGATCAGCCGCTTCTGGACCAGGAACCCGGGCAGAAGCGGGCCGACGAAGAGGCGGCGGATCTCGCTCGCCGCCTCGGCCTTGAAGATCAGCCCCGGGCGCAGCCGCACCACCCGCAGCTCGGGCGAACGCCGCTCCACCGCGTCCAGCTCCCGTTCGACCGCGGCCTTGTGGCGCGAGTAGAAGGAGGTGGGGATGCCGTCGGTGGGCCAGGACTCGTCGACCCGGCGGTCCTTCGGCCCCTCGCTGTAGGCGCCGACCGAGGAGGCGTGGACGAGCGCCGGCACCTTCGCCTCGGCGGCGGCCTCGAAGACGCGGCGGCTGCCGAAGACGTTGATCCGCTCGGTCGTCGCTTCGTCGCGGCTCGGCTGGATCGCCCAGGCGAGGTGGACGACGGCGGCGGCGCCGTCGAACAGCGGCACCAGCTCCTCCTCGACGACGTCGGCGCCGACCCACTCGACCTTGGGCAGCGCCACCTGCGGGACGCGCCGGGCGATGCCGACGATCTCCTCCACCCGCGGCTCGTCCGCCAGCGCCGCCAGCAGGCTGGTGCCGACGTTGCCGCTGGCGCCGGTGACGACTACCCGCACGGCGTCGTTGCCTCCGGCGGTCTCACGGCTGGATCACGAACTTGATCGCCCCGTCTTCCTTCTTCTGGAACTTCGCGTAGGCCTCGGGCGCCTGCTCGATCGGGATCTTGTGCGAGGCCAGGTCCTCGGTCCCCAGCGGGTCGGAGTCGTCGGTGACCAGCGGCATCAGGTCGTCGATCCAGCGCTTCACGTGCGCCTGGCCCATCCGCAGCTGCACGCCCTTGTCGAACAGCTGCATCAGCGGAAACGGGTCGACGACCCCGCCGTAGACGCCGCTGATCGAGACCGTCCCCCCGCGCCGCACCGTGTCGAAGCACTGGGAGAGGGCGGCCATGCGGTCGATGCCGACTTTTTCGATCATCTTTTCGGCGACTTTGTCCGGCAGCAGGCCGGCCGCCCTCTGGGTCATCTCGGCGACCGGGGCGCCGTGGGCCTCCATCCCGACGGCGTCGATGACTGAGTCGGTTCCGCGGCCGTCGGTCATCTCCCGGATCACCTCGGAGACGTCGTCGAGGTCCTCCAGGTTGAGGGTCTCGACCCCGTGCTTCTCGGCCAGCTCCAGCCGCTCGGGAACGAGGTCGACGCCGATCACCCGGGCGCCGCGGTGGGCGGCGATGCGCGAGGTCATCTGCCCGATCGGGCCGAGGCCGAAGACGGTGACCGAGCCGCCCTCCGGGATTGCCGCGTACTCGACCGCCTGCCAGGAGGTCGGCAGCACGTCGGAGAGGTAGAGGAAGCGATCGTCGGGCGGGCCCTCGGGCACCTTTATCGGGCCGAAGTGGGCCTGGGGCACGCGCAGGTACTCGGCCTGGCCGCCGGGAACCTGGCCGTAGAGCTTGGTGTAGCCGAACAGCGAGGCGCCTTTTTCCTGCTCCCGGTTCTGCGTGGTCTCGCACTGCGCGTAGAGATCGCGCTCGCACATCCAGCAGTGCCCGCAGGAGATGTTGAAGGGGATGACGACGCGGTCGCCCGGTTTCACGTGCTTGACCTCCGAGCCGACCTCCTCGACGATCCCCATCGGCTCGTGGCCGAGGATGTCGCCCTCCTCCATGAACGGGGTGAGGACCTCGTAGAGGTGCAGGTCCGAGCCGCAGATCGCGGTCGAGGTGACCCGGATCACGGCGTCGGTCGGCTCCTGGATGCGCGGGTCGGGGACGTTGTCGACGCGGACGTCGCGCCGCCCGTGCCAGACGGCGGCTTTCATCGCCGATCTCCCTTTGCGAAGGGGCGTTGCTGCGTGTTCATCTCCGTTTGCCTTCCCTAGCTGTCCTTGGGCGACAGGTCCCCGTTGCCGCGCCGGGCGAAACCGCCGTCTCAGGAGATCAGGCGCAGCACTTCGCGCTCGATCTTGGCCCTCGCCCGAGCCGACATCCGGCCGTTGGCCGAGGCCGCGGGACGGATCGTCACCCCGTCGCGGTAGCGGTCCAGGACGCGGGGGTCGATGTAGGAGGCGCGGCAGACGGCGGGGGTGTTTCCGAGCGCGTCGGAGACCTGGTCGACGGCCCGTGCGATCGTCCGTTTGGCCGCCGCCGCGGAGCGCGGGGGCTCCTCGCCGGCGAGGGCCACCGCGGCGAGCACCGTCCCGTGCCAGGTGCGGAAGTTCTTCGCGGTGAAGCGCTCGCCGATCTGTTCGTGGATGTAGGCGTTGATCTCCTCCGAGCGGACGTCCCGCCATTCGC